>JAESFG010000188.1_pt1 | contig 184060 bp, 158 predicted proteins | sample 9269371 | NCBI WGS metagenome assembly JAESFG01 (sample SAMN14506227, study PRJNA617093) | algae metagenome | isolation source: Aetokthonos hydrillicola CCALA 1050 (B3-Florida) and co-occurring... | place: USA: South Carolina | collected 2013-01-01 | reverse complement strand
TCTATGAGTCGCTTAATTTGTATCCTTTCTGTTGGTGTTAGTTCTGTCCAAAGGTTCGGTTTTATTGATGCCCACTCTTGGGCAATTGGATCGAATTCTTGCCAAGTTTGGGCATGAGCTAAAGCTTCTCTGTATCTGGTTAAACCAATTGGGACTAGATTTTGCAAGACTTGCCCAATCAACATCATTGCTTCTGGCATTGTTTCGGGATCTGGCGGTTTGAGCGCAAGACTTCGCAAGTGCAACTGAGTTGGAAATTTTTCCAGTATTGAAACAACTTCTTTGTTTACAGCTTTGCTTGCTTGCTCGTTCAGGGTTCCTTGCCATCTTTGATTGGGAATATCGGCTACTGCATGTTCAAGTCGTTTTATCTCAGAGCGTAGAAATTCATTTTCCTGGTCTAACTTCTTCAACTCTTGTAATTGGTATATCTCTTGCTGGAGCTTGCCGTTTTCAATTAAAAGATTTTTATAGGCTTCTTGCATCTGCCTAAACTCTTCTTCAAGTTCTACTGGGGCTTGATTTCTGAGAGACTGGATTTTTGTTTCCCAGTCTTGGTTTAGGCGTTCTATCTCAGATAAATGTTGTTCTTTCATAAACTCAATATCTTCAAGGGTGAAAATTTGCTGCTTGGGTATAGATAAAGGTTCTTGCTCTTCTTCCAAGAATTTCGCCCCTATTAGTACAGTTGAACCATCCTCTACCTCACACATAAGTTGACCAGGGGAGGACTCGTATTTAACCCTGCATTTTTGTCCTGCAAGGTGGGAGTGGTTTTGGGAAATAGTGAGCCAAGGTGGTGGCTCTGGTTCGACAACATAAGCGGATTTCTCGGTTACTCGCTCTTGTGCACTTGCCTTATATGTTTTGATGATTTTCTTAGCATCCAAGAAGCTGATTTTTTCGCCGCTGGTGGCTCTGTTTATGATCTCGTCCCTTGCGCTCTCAGGGGTCGATGGAGCCGCTAACTCGTACAAGATGGATGGGGCGATCGCTAAGTCAGGAAAGTTTTGGGTAGCCAAAAGCGGAAATTTTCCGTTTTTGGCTTGTAACATTTTTGCAACATTTATAAAATTCTCAGATGTTGAGGGGTCAATGGTTAGTTCTGACTTGAGCCATGCTTTGAATTTTCCATGCCCAAGTATTTCTTTGGCTTCTATCAAGTTCAGCCCAATATGGTAGATATCCTCCACTGTTCGCTTTAGCCTGCGCTTGGTGTCTTCGGCTAGTTCAAGCAACCGAGAGGTCTTGGTATCAGATGAATCAGTAAGTTCTTGAAAAGTATTGTTTAGATTTGCTAGCATATTCACCTTGTTTTTTTTGTTTTGTAGCCGCATTGTAGTGCGGCTGTTTTTTTTGTTTGATTTAATTGATACATTTGAAATCGTGATTAATCTTGTTAATTCGTTTCATGTACTTAATCGCGCTATTATTTGTTACCAATCAAAAGATGAAAGTCTTGCCTGTAAACTTGCCTGCTCTTTGCTGGCTAAGATGTAGAGGATTTTTTCTTGTCACAATCAGACGTTTTTCTTCGAAGAAAAATGGCATAATAGAGACAAGTTTTTCAAAACGGCTTGTGGAACCCTTTGAACTTATGGAGCTTTAAGCAAGCACGATAACTTCAATACGGTTGATTAATTAATTGATTAAGCGTCGCTAGTGGCTGGAATCATGGGCGGCGCTTAATTATTTGTGAGGTTTATGAGTAGTTCATTGCTTGATTGTTGGTATAAGTTTTGAGTAAAGTAGATTACACCCCTGATCGTGTTAGTAAGCGAGCAACTGACGAGCGCGAACAATGGGAGTAAACGACGTTTACGCTGCGTTTATAAAGGCGACTGCGTTCGCAGCGTGGGGAGAGGGGTTGCGTCCTCTGTAGCGCGAATTCTTTAGGCGACAGCATCATTAGGAAAAGGTTGAATTTTGTTGACCTTTTCCTCGTTTTCTTTTAACCAAAGTTGCATTGCTTCCTCTGCCATTTGGCGCTTAGTAATCTGTAAAGCCCAAACTGCGTGATCTATTTTTTTTGCAATCTCAACAGGAACCTCAAAATTGAGTGCTGTGCGAGGTCTTCCTTTTCTTGCTGTGCGGTTTTTAGCGTACATAATGGTTGATGGATGAACACTTCGCGTGGGAAAGTATTTTTACGATAACACTAGCGTGTGTCAAAAGCAATTGACGTGTGTAGATTTTTTTTGAAACTTAAGAGAAGCATTTAAACTTCTCTAATGCATCAGGATTCCGAATTTACAGACCTTGGTTTACAAAAGCTGGCAGACATTGTTAGAACCGTGAGAGGGAATCGTAGCTATAAGGAGCTTGAAAGATCTAGCAAAATCAGCTACATGACTTTGATCAGGCTCGAACGTTGTGAAGTAAAAACCCCAGAGTTAACCACGCTGCGAAAGCTTGCACCGCTAACTCCCTACACGTTAGAAGAACTCTTAGCGATCGGTACCCAGCGCACCGAAAGTAAAAAGCGTGAAATTTTAACAGCTGAAGATGTACTGCCTTACGCAATTCAACTCCCGCTCATTGAGGTTGGAAGGTTGATCCAGAAGCTTGGAGAAATTGTAGTAAATCGAACATCAGGCGAATAGCCACATTATTACTATTAAGAAATGTGATTATTTAGTGAACTAGAGAATAAAGCCTGTCCTCCAATTTGGTCGCGGCTTGAGGGAAAGTGCATCACCAAATTGTTTTTAGAGAAAAAGGCAGGCGATCCTTGCCTTCCATTGATCTCGACATGGCCGCTTGAGTTTTATGAACATAGAAAGCTTTATCATAAAATTGAGAAAACAAGGATACGGTTTTGCTTGGTTGCTCAAAGAGTTAGCTCAATATAGTAAGCAGCGAGATGACTGGAGCCTAGTTACGCACTATCTGTTATTGGCAGCTGCGGAAGTTGAGCGCCGCCGAGGCGAACTTTGCGATAAGGATTGATCTTCATCCTCAAGCAGCTTTTCTCTCATTACCCGTCGTCGTTCGTCTTGAGGTAAGTGTTTGACTTGCTGATAAATAATCGCACTTTCGCGCAACATCTCTGCTACTGTTGTATATTTCATGCCACTTATATGTGTTTAACAACACTTATAAGTTGAGGATAACACTCGCTAGAATCAAATTATTAACGACGAGTGTTGATTTTTTTTGTAGTTTACCGTCATGACCTTAACAGAGGAGATTCTTGCTCAACTACCTGGTGATGTTTTGGGGGGATTGCGTCGTGCTGATGGTGTTTTGGCATCACTAAGAGAAAGCAGCACACCCGTACCAATGGTGGTAAAAGAAAACGAGCAACCTTTAGGCTCTGTAGATTGGGATGTTGTGATCTGCGGGGGTACATTAGGCATTTTAATTGGTTGTGCTTTAGCGTTGAAGAAAGTACGGGTGGCTTTGATTGAGCGATCGCTCTTGCGTGGTAGAGATCAGGAGTGGAATATCTCGCGCAAAGAGTTGGAAGTTTTCACGAAATTGGGTTTGCTGACACAAGACGAACTAGAACACGCGATCGCAACCGTTTATCCAAAAGCGAGAGTCAGCTTTTTTGGTGGTGGAGAAGTTTGGGTGGAGGATGTTCTCAATATAGGTGTTGATCCTGTTTATCTGCTAGAAACTTTAAAGCAGCGATTTATCAGTGCTGGTGGCAAATTGTTTGAAAACACACCATTTGCAGGAGCGGTGGTTCATCCAGATGGAGTGATGGTAAAAGCTGGTAGTGGATTCAAAACCAGGTTGTTAATTGATGCAATGGGACACCTTTCCCCAATCACGCAACAAATTCGTCAGGGACAAAAACCGGATGCACTTTGCTTAGTCGTGGGAACCTGCGCGCAAGGTTTTACCGAAAACGATAATGGGGACTTATTGTTATCTTTTACCCCTTTACAAAATCAATGCCAATATTTTTGGGAAGCTTTCCCCGCTAGAGATGGTAGAACAACTTACTTATTTACTTATTTGGATGCAGATCCAAGACGTTTGAGTTTAGAAGCTCTGTTTGAAGAATATCTCCGTTTAATGCCACAATATCAAGGTGTCGAATTAAACCAGCTGACTTTTAAACGAGCATTGTTTGGTTTTTTTCCTTCCTATCGTAAAAGCCCGTTGCAAAGTCCTTGGAGTCGGATTTTATCAGTGGGAGATAGTAGTGGTAATCAATCCCCCTTAAGTTTTGGTGGTTTTGGATCAATGGTGCGTCATTTGCAGCGTTTAACTTTTGGCGTTGATGAAGCACTACAAACAGATCAATTATCTGCAAAAGCCTTAGCACTGCTGCAACCATACCAACCAAGCTTATCGGTGACTTGGCTATTTCAAAAAGCAATGAGCGTTAAAGTCAATCACAAAATTGCGCCTAATCAAATTAACCAATTGCTTTCTGCTGTGTTTGAACAGATGCAACTGTTGGGTGAACCTGTCTTAGTGCCATTTCTACAGGATGTAGTGCAGTTTCCAGGATTAACACAAACACTATTAAAAACAGCAGCATCACATCCAGGATTAATTTTCAAAGTTACGACGCAAGTCGGTTTTGCAAGTTTGCTGGATTGGATGGTGCATTATGGAAATTTAGGAGTTTATTCGGCTTTATTTTGGTTGAGCCAAAGGGTAGAAACCTGGGTGAAGAATTTGCCCAAGGTTCCTAAATATTATTGCGATCGCTGGATTGATAGCTGGAAGTATGGTTCTGGTAGTGATTTTGAAACAAGTTACAGCAGAATAAAGGCGTCAGGAGTCAGGAGTCAGAATTAAAAAGGCTTTTATGTCTGGCTTTTAGACAAATGTAGGGGCTTATGCGAGGAAAGCCCCTACAAAACCTATTGCAGATAGTTCTATGTCAATAATTCATCGACTGATACACTGAAGCCTTTGAGTGCAGTTTGAGTGCTGATAACTTCACCAGAAATATAGACACGTCGTTGATGTAACGTCATTACAATCACCCAGTGGTTTTCTGGAAATATCAGCCAAACCTCCTCGCTTCCTGAGTGTAAATATTCCTGCGCTTTAGTAATAACGTCTTCTGCTAGATCTGTAGGAGAAACAATTTCTGCTATGAGTGGAAAACTCTGAGGAAATACAGCTGGTTCCCCAAACTTAATAAGCAATTCTGGTGTTAGGTAAGCAACATCAGGAGAACGTCCGTATTGGTTCGTCCGGCAGGGTACATCTATATACACCTGTCCTTTTAGTCCCTGAGAATCATTGTAGCTTCTCCAATGGAAGTATATATTACCTTGAATTCGTCTGTGTTTTAGCGTCACGGCTTTTTTTTGCACCAACCCGCCATCAACCCACTCTGTGTCATTTGTAGGACTATGCGTCCAATCTTCTAATGAGAAGTATTTTGCAATTTCTGTAGAATTATCCATTTCTTCCATTGCTATTTCCTTTGCCACACTTAAAGTAAGATGCTACCTGATTCTGATTATCGTTGAAAACTTCTCGATTTGTCTTGGTGCTTGTATTTCTTTGGGCAGAGGAATTACACTCCCTCGTTGAGCTTAGCATCTAGAAACTTCAGTTGGTGATATAAGCACGAGATCTGTGGTAAATGTGTACCTGCTGCTTGTGCCATTCGTAATGGATTACCAAAAATAGCTTCGACTTCCATAGGACGTCGTTCGTCGTAGTCTATTTTCATGCTGGTACGGTATGGCTTCATTTTATCTGTGTAATTTAGCATTGTCTCCACGAAGCTATCAACGATGCTACAATTGCAACTTTTTGCACCTGCTAGGACTTCATGCATCAGCTGTTCAACTAACTTACGGGAATAGACATTTGCCATTAATTCAGCAGTTGTAGCGTTGAGAATCACAGAAAGTCCGTTGTAAGGAATATTCCACACGAGTTTTTGCCAGCGTGCTTTGAACAAGTCTTCGGTTAATTCTATACCGATCCCAGCACTTTTAAAGTCATTCGCAACTTGTTGCATCCTTGGTGTGATTCCAGCAGGATAGTAGTTTGAGGTATAGTCACCTAGAATAATATGTCCATAAGCCACGTGGCGGATATGTCCTGCTTGTAGTTTATTTGAACACAAAAAGCATAAGCCACCCATGACTCGAGTGCTACCGACAATTTGAGCGACTTCTGGCTCTAAACCAAGTCCGTTCTGTAACACTAATACAACTCCATTATCCTTAACGACAGATGTCAACATCTTAGGAAGGGATTGATTTTGCGTTGTTTTTAGTGCAACCACAACAACATCGCACTGAGGTATGTCTTTTACGTCTTGATAGGCATTAATTTGAGGTAGTGAGAAATTTCCGTCAACGGACTCAATGACTAAACCATGTTTCCTAACGTGTTCGTAGTCACTCCTGAGTAAAAAATGGACATCTAAGCCAGCTTTTTGCAGCTTTGCACCGTAAAAACCGCCTAATGCACCAGTTCCTAAAATAGCGTATGTGCGAGTGGACATTTACATCGAAGGTAATTCTAAGTGCGATCGTAATGTAATTTATAAACTTGAGCAAATAATAATCATTTATTTGTGATTGATTGTACAAGCTGTTAAATTGATTTAGAACTCATTCTTAATTGTTAATTAATTTATATAAATTTAAGTAACAAAGATAAAATATATTTACTATCATATATATAGAGTAATGTAAAAAAGAAGTTCAAGACTTTATAATGTGGTGATGACTATCCGAATAAAAATTGATGTTCGACCTCAACACGATCAGTGAGTTTTCCCGCATTAACTGCGTTTCGATTTGTGCGTTTCTTGTTCCAGCTAATTTACTTGCGACACTGTTAACTATAATTTTGGCTGCACTACATCGCCCGTTTCATTATGTGTGGCAATCTGCTGGATTCGCCAGCCTTTTTGCTTTAGCCATGGTACTACACGTTTATACTTGGTTCGAGATTGGTGTGGTAAGGGTTCCCACTTATATTTTGTTGTCCCTAGGACTTACTTGTTTACTAACTAATTTAGGAGCAGTTTGGTTTCGCAGATACTACGCCATTCTTGCTCAGTTTCGAGTGTAACGAAAGATTGTGAAGAAGGAGTCAGAATTCAGAATTCAGGAGTCAGAATTACCCAGTGGCTCCTCCTGAATTCTTTTTGTTACGTTTTCTGTCTTTTTCTTGAAAAGAAGTTACAGTAGGCTGCAGGTAAGTGAGGTATAATATTTTGTCTAGAAGCCAGAAATAAAGGCCTTTTTACTCGTGACTCCTGAATTTTGCTGTATTCTAAGGTTCGATGCGGCTTCCCAAAACTTCTAGGAACTATAGACAGCTTGCCGGAGCCGAAAAAACGAAACATCACTCAGCCCTAAAGGGCTTCCGGCAGCTTTCATGAGCCAGTTCTGCTGTCTTGGTCTCCCTCCGTAGGAATCTGGCGTCCCCTTGCCTAAAGTACGGATGTGTCACTATGACGTGCCACATCCTCAAGGGTTTTCAGCCTAGCCTCCCTTATAAGGAACCATCGCTTCGTAATCTTCTACGAAGTCGCCGACAATCATTAATATCTTTTTCGCTACCATTGTTTACACTAACTCCTGACTCCTGACCCCTTCTTTATTAATATCCTAGAAAATTGGCAACCTATCAATCGATAGGAGGATGGAGCTAATATCTTAACTTCTTAGGCTTGAAGTACAGATATTTCAGCCTAAGTAGAGCAGGCCACTTTAGCGGAAGTATTTTCCCTAACTAAAATACACCAGTTTCAAATTATTTGAGCGCAATATAGGTTAAAGGAAATTTATTATGGCTACCGCTGAGCAAATCCGAGCATGGCATGAACTAGCACAGCAACTACGTATAGATAGTATTCGCGCCACAACTGCAGCAGGATCGGGTCATCCAACTTCATCTATGTCTGCTGCTGATCTCATGGCAGTGTTACTGTGCAAGTACCTCCAATATGACTTTAACAATCCTCGTAATCCTAATAACGATCACTTAATCTTCTCGAAGGGACACGCATCGCCTTTACTCTACTCTATGTATAAAGCAGCCGGAGCAGTCTCTGATGAAGAATTAATGTCACTGCGAAAGCTGGGTAGTCGCTTGCAGGGACACCCTGTGCCAGTACTACCTTGGGTAGATGTTGCTACGGGTTCACTTGGTCAAGGATTGCCGATCGCCGTGGGTATTGCTTTAGCAGGTGAGTATCTTGACAAGCTTTCTTATCACACTTGGGTGTTACTCGGCGATAGCGAAATGGCTGAGGGTTCTGTCTGGGAAGCTTTTGAACATGCTTCTCATTACAAACTGCCAAATTTAATTGCCATTATTGATGTTAATCGATTAGGGCAACGTGGTCAAACAATGTTGGGTTGGAAAACTGAGGTGTATTGCGATCGCGCTAGAGCCTTCGGCTGGAATGTGATTTCTATCGACGGACACAACTTAACAGAAATCGACGAAGCCTATCAACAAGCAGTGGATAATGTTGATTATCCAACAGTGATTGTAGCTCGAACCGTCAAAGGTATGGGTGTTACATCTATAGAAGATGTAGGAGGTTGGCATGGTAAACCACTCCCAGATGAAGACGCAAAAGATGCAATTGCAGAATTAGGAGGCGAGCGTCACATCACAATTAAAGTAGAAACACCAGATGCCCAAGCTGAAACTACCTCTAATGCTAAACCTCAAACACTCCAACTCCCAACTTATAAAGAGGGTGATAAAGTAGCAACCCGTAAAGCATATGGAGACGCGCTCAAAGCTTTAGGTGCATCTCGACCAGATGTTGTTGCTCTTGACGGTGAGGTCAGTAATTCTACTTTTGCTGAGGAATTTGCTGAAGCTTACCCAAACCGCTACTTTGAAATGTACATTGCCGAACAGCAAATGATAGCTGCAGCAGTGGGCTTGCAGGTACGGCAATACAAGCCTTTTGCTTCTTCGTTTGCTGCCTTTTTCAGCCGTGGTTATGACTTTATCCGTATGGCGGCTATTTCCCGTGCCAATATTAAACTGGTTGGTTCTCATGCTGGAGTCTCAATTGGAGAAGATGGTCCCTCGCAGATGGCGTTAGAGGATCTGGCTTCTCTCAGAGCAGTGTGGAGTAGTACCATACTCTATCCTTGTGATGCTAACCAAACTGCTAAACTTGTAGCAGAAATGGCTGACCGTGAAGGAATTGTGTACTTGCGAACAACCCGCATGAAGACTCCCGTGATTTACAGTCCTCATGAGGAGTTTCCTATTGGGGGTAGCAAGGTTGTTCGTAGTTCAGACCAAGATCAAGTGACGGTGATTGGTGCCGGGGTAACTTTGTCTGAAGCGCTGAAGGCTTATGACCAACTTAAAAATGAAAACATTACAATCCGCGTGATTGATCTTTACTCGGTTAAGCCAATTGATAGCGAAACTCTCTTCCAAGCAGCTAGTGATACCAAAGGAAACTTGATATTGGTAGAAGACCATTGGATTGAAGGTGGATTAGGGGCAGCAGTTCTTGAGGCTTTCACGGGTGTTGACAGGGCTCCTAGTTATGTTGGGCCAAAATTAAGAGTTATCCACTTGGCGGTGCGCCAGATGCCGTCTTCAGGAACGCCGGAGGAATTGTTACACGCCGCAAAAATTGATGCGGATGCGATCGCTGAAGCAGCAAAATCTCTGCTGAAACAACCTGTAGGCGCACCTGCGTAAACAATGTTTTTGGTAAATTTTTGAGTTCAAAAGAAACTGCCCCTCTCCTAAGTAAGCTTGGGAGAGGGGTGCCCGTCAGGGCGGGGTGAGGGCATGAGCGTATTTAAGATCGCCAACTTCAAATTGATTTATTCTCTTTCTGGAAATACGTAAAAATACTGATGTTATAAGGGAAAATTTACTTTAATTTTTAGAGTTAAAATACTTCATCGAGTGGTATAAATTGATAAAAACTTTCTACTAATTATTGCATATCAAGTTGATCTGTCTTTCCTCCATGTTTATTAAAAAAGTAAAGTTCTAGGACGCCATAATTAAAGTAGTATCTTCACCTGAAATTTTATTGAGTAATGGAACAAAAAATTTTAGTAGTTGATGATGATCGGATTACTCAATTAGTTTTAAAAGGGGCACTTCGAGATCAAGGATATGAAGTTATCCTTGCCTCAAGTGGCGAACAAGGATTAGAACAAGCTCATAAACACCAACCTGCGCTAATCATATGCGATTGGCAAATGGAGGCAATAGATGGTTTAGAAGTATGCCGTAGAATAAAATCTGAACCATCTTTATCAGCAACATTTTTTATCCTGCTCACCTCACGCAGTTCAGTGGAAGACAGAATTAAAGGTTTAGATACAGGTGCAGATGAGTTTTTAACTAAACCTATCGATGTGAGTGAATTAAAAGCAAGGGTTCGTGCTGGATTGAGACTATATCAGACAAATCAAGAACTTCAGAGATTAGCTCAAGATTTAAAGCTACAGCAAGAACTTTTAGAAACAGAGTTGAATGAAGCTGCTGATTATGTAAAATCAATCCTTCCTGCACCAATTTCGGGATTGGTTTCAATCAATTCTAAATTTTTACCCTCCAGCAAATTGGGAGGCGATTGCTTTGATTATTATTGGCTAGACGAAGATTACTTATTAATATATCTTCTTGACGTTTCTGGACATGGATTAGCTGCGGCTCTCCCTTCAATTTCTGTACATAATCTTTTGCGCTCCCATTATCTCCCCAAAGCTAGTCTGTATAAACCAGCTGAAGTTCTACAGAACTTAAACGATCTATTCCAGATGGATCAGCAAAACGCTAATTACTTTACAATCTGGTATGGCGTGTTTAACTGTAGTTCCAATCAACTAACCTACGCTAGTGCTGGACATCCTCCGGCGTTACTTCTTTCTACAGCAAATAACTCTGGTCTAGAAGTGACACAGTTAGTTACTCCTAGTGTGCCTATTGGAACGATTACTGAAGTTGAATACTACGATGCTGTATGTACAATTCCAACAGATAGTAAACTCTATGTTTTTAGCGATGGGGTTTATGAAATTGAACAACCTGATGGCAATATATGGAGTTTTAACGAGTTGATTAATTTACTCACTAGCACCTATGAACAAGGAATTAATCTCAGCTTAGACAAGCTTATAGAAGAAATAAAAACATTAACTAAAGCTCAATTTTTCACAGATGACTGTTCATTAATAGAAATAAATTTTAATACTGATTTACTCCCAGCAAAAATGATTCTTGATCGGGAAAAAATTCAAATAACTTTATAGTATCACTGATTTCAAATATCATTCTAATTTGTTCGTTTATTGAACAAATTACCAACCTTCCCTGTTTTTGTCGAACTATTCTTAGTGCCAAAAGCATCGTGCCGAATCCAGAACTATCCATAAAAGTAATGTCTTGAAAATCAATCAAAATTGTTTTGGTGCCTAATGCAATAGCTCTGGTCATTTCTTCGTAAACTTGTCTGCCTTTTCTCCCATCAAAATTGCCGCAGGGTTGAATAACTTTTACTTGGTAATTCATAGATATCCTTAAAAATGTGCGTAATATGATCGTTACAAGTAGGTTAGCTCCCATATTTGTGGGAAAAAGGTCAAGAGGAGAAACGGCTTGAGTCTTCTTTAAAGAGACAACTTTTTTTTGAGTAATAAGCAGTTTCTATGTTGCGATTCACGAGTATAATTAATTGTCCAGTTATAGTTTGTTCTAAGTTTTAGTAAGAAGATACAGCCCCAATGTTGCTCACGCTCTAAAGGATTAAATGCGCGATCGCTTGTTTCTTGGCGGAGCGCTTCAAAAGCTCCTTCTAAATCGAAAGGATCCCCTTGATCCCAAATGCGAATCTGGAAATATTCGGGAGAAATTTGAACTTCCAAATCTACAGGAGTTTCAGGGCTAAGGTGTCTGTGTGCATGGCGAACCACATTTGTAAAGCCTTCAATTAAGGCTGTTTGTGCTTCTATCCACAATTGCTCTGGTACTAATGAGCAGTTAAATTGATCAAACCAGTGTAAAACCGTTGCCATTGCATCCAAATCACTGGTAACTTCTAAACTAGAGTTATGGATCAATAAATCTGCTTCTATTGACATTTAGACTGCCCCTGAATCCTTGTAAAACACAACTATAATTCTTTTTAAGATGAGTTTGAGTTCCTAGCCCAAACTCCACTTTGTCTAATATCGTCAATTGCGTTCGATGACACCCTCAAAATTACGGATTTTTGAGCGACCATTAACATGTCACTCAAGACTAAGTTATGGTATGACATGCAATCGTGACCGATTGAGCCTCCTACTGTTCTAACTCATCTCGAGTTAGAGGACGAGCCTCGACTAAATTTATATCTCAGATTAAAACATTCCAAAATTATGGAATTTTAAATACTCGATCCAAATCTACAAGGGACAAGACTGATTTCACTACGAAGTGAGACTCTCTCCACGTTTTGACAACTATAAAAGAATTTCGTAATATTTCCGGATAGTCCGGATAGTTTTTGGAAAATTAGCTACTATTTCTTGTAATATCTTGCTAGAGAGAGGGCTATTCTTTCACAGAGTAACACCTATAGCAATCCTAAATCATTTGTAAAAATATATTGCAAGAGTGTCTTCGTTCAAGACTAACTTCACAAATCAAATAAGACTGCTATAGTTCACTACCTTACCGGTTCCATGAAAACCAAGTAGACGTTAACTTCTTAACGGCTGGAGTCATAAAACTTTTACGTATATAAGCATCGGCGGCTTTACGAATCACTTCTGCTTGAGTGGGATAAGGGTGAATTGTTTTAGCGATCGCCTTAAGTCCCAAATTATTTGTCATTGCCAAGGTAATTTCGCTAATCATCTCCCCCGCGTGACGAGCTACAATTGTAGCTCCTAAAATCTTATCTGTCCTTTTTTTTACATGGATTTTAGCGAAGCCTTCTGTTTCACCGTCGATAATTGCTCGATCTACATCTTGGAGAGGAACACAAAAGGTATCAACTTCAATTCCCAAGTCCATTGCCTGTTGAGGGTACATTCCAACGTGAGCAACTTCTGGATCGGTGTATGTACACCAAGGCATAGTCAAAGAACTTAGCTTCTTACGTCCTAACCCAAAAATTGAAAACAACGCATTTTGAATGACAATTCGGGCTGCGGCATCAGCAGCATGAGTAAATCGCCATTGCATGCATACATCCCCTACAGCATAGATACGTGGGTTTGATGTTTGTAAGTAGTCATTAACGATAATTCCTTGCTTGGGATCATGCTTCACATTTACAACATCAAGGTTTAAGTCTTCTACATTAGGGGTTCGTCCAGTTGCTACGAGAATTTCATCTACCCTCAAAACTTGCTCTTGTCCATCGACTTCGTAATAAATAACTTTTTCCGCTTGTTGACGTTCAACTCGTTTGATTTTAGATTCTAAAAGCAATTGAATACCATCGCGCATGAATGCTTTTTGCAAAATCTCTGCTGCATCAGCGTCCTCGCGGCTCAATACACGAGAACCTCTTTGTAGTAAAAATACTCGTGAACCTAAGCGGCTAAAGGTTTGTGCTAACTCACAACCAATATAACCTGATCCAATCACAGCAAGTCGCTGGGGGCATTGTGTTAAGGAAAATACTGTCTCGTTAGTAAGATATCCGACTTCTTCTAAGCCTTCTATTGGGAGTTTAGCAGGGCGTGTACCTGTGGCGATCGCTGCTTTTTTAAATAGTAAATTTTTTCCTGCGACTTCTACTGTATTAGGGCTAGAGAATTTAGCTTCACCAAAAAACACATCCACGCCAAATTCCTCTTGAAACCGCTTAGCAGAATCATGAGGACTGATTTGCGCTCGGATCTTTCGTAACCTCCGCATCACAGTATGAAAGTCAACATCAACGTAACCAGAAGCATTAATACCAAATTTCGCAGCATGTTGAATATCTGCAACCACACGCGCCGAGCGGATCATGGTTTTTGACGGGACACAACCCACATTTGTGCAATCTCCGCCCATAAGGTGCTTTTCTACTAAAGCCACCTTAGCACCAAAAAGACCAGCACCCGCAGCAGTCACCAATCCAGCCGTACCTGCACCAATAATAACTAAGTTGTAACAAGGCGCAGGTTCAGGGTTAACCCAATTTGGAGGATGAAGGTTGTTAATCAACTCCTGGTTATATTGATCCATCGGAGGAACGCTTATGGGCTTGATAACTGCTTCGCTCATTACTACCCACTTTCTTCGTGAAACAATACGTTAATACTAAACCTACTTTCCAGAGGTAAGTAAAAAATCCTTAGTAAATTTAAAACCCTTATGGGGCAAGCAGTTCAAATATTTGCTTTATATAGTAAGCCCATGTAGGAGATATCCCGGGAATTATTAAATGAGCAAATTGCCAAAAAAATTCCACCAAGTAGCACTTGTATCGATTTTGTGTAAGAAAAATGCCTTTTTCGGTACGCAGCTAGAAAACTACATCCTCATAAAGATCAGCTATTTTTCCTTCAAAATTAATACTATTTAATTGGAATAATTTACCTTCTTCTGTGTAAGTTTGTAAAACCCACAAACCTTGCTCATTGCGACGGAAGCATTCGACTCTCTGACGTTTTGCGCTAATTATGACATATTCTTGAAGACTTTCTAAAGCTTGGTAATCAGCAAATTTGTCTCCTCGATCAAAAGCTTCAGTAGAGTCAGATAAAACCTCAACAATTAAACAAGGAAAACATTTATACAAAGGGGTTTCTTGATCCCGTTGGTCACAAGTCACCATGACATCGGGATAGTAATATCGACTTAGAGATTGGATACGTGCCTTCATATCGGAAATGTAAACACGACAACCCGATCCTCGCACGTGGCTACGGAGTAGTGTAAATAGATTGCCAGCAATGGTAACATGGGCGTCAAGCGCTCCTGCCATTGCGTAGACATAGCCGTCAATGTATTCATGTTTGACGTCGCTGTGTTCTTCTAGGTGGAGGTATTCCTCTGGAGTGAGGTACATTTCAGGTGAAGCAACCATATCTGAACTCTTAGGCTTAAGCAGTGTGGTTACTTTCTAGAATAGCTTTTTTGAGCAATCGTCTGTACTTTCTGGATTTTTGGCTTACTCCAGAGAAACCACCATAACTCTAATCCAACGAGAGCTAAAGTACTAGCTGTTACTGTACCTTTTACCCAAAGCGGTTGCTCGAGATGGTGAAACTCTGTTGTTTGAGAATTTTCAGCTTGCATTTCATGATTTATCTGAGCAACTGTTCCACCGGAAGAAACCCCAAGTAGCAACCCAAAGCTTGCAATAGTACTGATCACGAATTTTTTGAGAATCATTTGTCCATCTCTCCCTATGCTATGACTTTGGGTCGAAAATTACGCAAACGCAAAGCATTTGTCACTACCGAGACAGAGCTAAATGCCATTGCTGCACCTGCAATAATTGGGTTAAGTAACCACCCAAAGATCGGAAAAAGAATCCCAGCGGCAATAGGAATCCCCGCTATGTTGTAGATGAAAGCAAAGAAAAGATTTTGACGAATATTGCGGATCGTAGCATGGGAAAGTTGAATGGCTGTGACAATACCTTGTAAATCACCAGATATTAGGGTTATGTCACTGGCGGCGATCGCCACATCTGTCCCAGTTCCAATTGCGATTCCCACATCAGCTTGAGCTAGTGCAGGTGCATCATTGATCCCATCTCCAACCATAGCCACAATCTTCCCTTTTGATTGTAGTTTTTGCACCGTGGCTGCTTTTTGGTCTGGTCGAACTTCAGCTAATACTCGCTCAATACCAACCTCACGAGCAATAGCTTCTGCTGTAGGGCGGTTGTCTCCTGTAAGCATAACCACTTCTAAGCCCAGTTTTTGTAAAGCACGAACAGCATGAGAAGAAGATGGCTTTAATGCATCTGATATACCCATCAGTCCTTTTATTTTTCCATCTACCGCAATCCAAATAACGGTTTTGCCCAAATATTCCAATCGCTGTTTGTGCTTTTCCAACGCTTGGGGATCGATCCCCAATTCCTCCATCCAGCGTTGTGTCCCTATTTGAATCAACTGACCTGATACTACGCCTTGAACCCCACTACCTGCAATAGCCTCAAATTCTCTTGCTTCTTGTGGTTCTACCTCTTGCGAAGAAGCGTAGCGAACAACTGCTTCTGCTAATGGATGCTCAGAATTACGTTCTACCGATGCTACTAACTTCAAGAGGTTGATTTCATTACCGTTTATTGTTCCACCGGTTGTAGCAAAATCTGTTACCGTTGGTTTGCCTTGGGTAATGGTTCCAGTTTTGTCCAGTATGATTGTTTGGATTCTATGGGCAAGTTCTAGACTTTCTGCACCTTTAATAAGAATACCGTTTTCTGCACCCTTCCCTATACCCACCATGATGGATGTAGGAGTTGCCAAGCCAAGCGCGCAGGGACAGGCGATGATTAATACCCCGACTGTTGTGATTAGAGAAAAGGTGAAGTTCCCAGTAGCATTGAACCAGATGATGAAGGTGAGGAGAGCGATCGCAATCACCACAGGCACAAACCATCCAGTTACTTGATCCGCTAATCGCTGAATTGGTGCTTTACTACCCTGTGCTTGTTGTACAAGTTGAACAATTTGAGCCAAAACAGTGTCTTTACCAACTCGTGTCGCCCGAAATTTAAAACTTCCTGTTTTGTTGATTGTAGCTCCAATCACTTCATCCGATTGCTGCTTCTTAACTAGTACACTTTCTCCCGTAACCATCGATTCATCAACATTCGAGCTTCCCTCAATGACTTCACCATCTACGGGAATTTTCTCACCAGGACGCACCAGCACCACATCACCAATCTGCACTTGCTCAATCGGAACATCGACTTCTCGCTCATCTCGAATCAACCGAGCTGTTCTTGCTTGCAACCCGATAAGTTTGCGAATCGCGTCAGATGTCTTACCTCTGGCGCGATTCTCTAAGAGCCTACCAAGTAAAATAAGTGTAACGATGACTGCCGCAGCTTCGTAGTACACTTCAGATTTAAGACCTTGAGCAGTGAAGAAGTCTGAGAAGAAGGTAGAAAATAGAGAATACAGATAAGCGGTGCTAGTACCTAAAGCAACCAACGTGTCCATTGTGGCAGTATGGTGCTTAAATGCTTTCCAAGCATTGACATAGAAAGATACACCACACCAAAAAAGTACTGGCGTCGTTAAAACAAGCTGCACCCAAGGATTATGAAGCCACATGGGAATTAAGGGAACATGTAACCCTGTCATTGCAGGAAGCGACCCTATTACGAGTAAAGCACTAAAAATTCCTGCAACGACAACTTTGCGAGTTAGCTTTTGTGTTTCTCTCAGCCGTTCTCGCTTTTGGTTATCATCTTCTCCATTCATTAAGTTTTCTTGCACAAGCGGATAAGCAGAGTACCCAGCAGCATCCACTGCATCTTGAATCGTCTGCAAATCCGTTTGTGCAGCGTCGTATTCAACTGTGGCTTGCTCTGCACCAAAATTGACGTGACATTCATTGACACCTGGGACAGAACGAATCGCGTCTTCGATATTCCTAGCACAAGAGGCGCAACTCATTCCCCGTAATTTAAGTGTAGTATTTTGCATCACATTGCTCCTTGGGTGAGATGCACTGGTATTGATAAAAGAGCGAGTTAATTAACTGGCGATCGAATAGCCAGCAGCCTCAATTGCTTCTCTAACTGCGACTTCAGATGCTTGGGTTTCTACATTGACTAACTTCGTTTTTGGATCAGCTTCAACTGTAGCTGTAGAATCAACTGCTTGAATTGCCTTAGTGATGGTTTCTCCGCAAGCAGAACAAGCCATGTTGGGAACTTTGAGTTGTAGTGTCATAGGTTTAACTCCAGAAAATTAACCTTCTTTGTTTAGGACTAAACCTATATTGGACTCTCTAGTCAACTGGAGAGTCAAGGGGGGTCCCTACTTTTTTTGGGGGGATTCCCCTCATAAGGGTAGGTTTTTTACATCTAGGTGTTGGCTAGACTTGGAGGACAAGGAAGGAAAGCAGACAAGGATGTTTTTTTACTCATAGTTGGTTTAAAATTAGTATCTACATTTAGATTTCATGTTTCTTCCTTGTCTACCTTGTCCCCCAAGTCTACAAGCGTCTCACCTGTCCTAGATGTATCTGTAAAAAACCTACACCTGTGAGGCTCCCTGCCCCTCCGTCTGCACAGCGATTGGTGATTTTTTTAATTGGAAGTCTCTTATTATCCCTCTCAAGCGGTGATGGTCGATCATGGCATGTATTGTTTCATCGAGCAGGGCGATCGCCCTATCGCGACGGGATCTAGATATTAAATTCTGACTCATTGAAAAATTCTCCATTGGGAACTAGGTCAAAATACGAGTAAAGCTCACTTTTAGAATATGATAATTGCTCATATTTGTCAAAGTAAATGTGAGCAATTATCATTTATTCCATCAAGCCAGGGAGCTAACTATGACCGAAAGCCCATCAAGCGCAGGCGGAATGCGCCGCAAACCCCGACAAGCCCGCAGTCAGGAGTGAGTCAACTCCAGATAGCGTTGCAAGTAACTGAAGGCGAACTGCTTCATTTCTTTTATCAGGCGTTGTCGAAAAGGTGGTTCTTGGCTGAAGGAAAGCCACATTAAATTACTGATCGCTTTTACTAATACAAAGGCGATCGCTTCATAATCTACCCTATCTAAACCTGCTTCCCGTTGGGTGAGTAAACTAGCCAAATCTCTGATGAATTTTGCATCAGCAGCATCTTCGATGGCTTGCACTTCAGGGATAACACCCTGAACTTGCATAAAAATTTCATAATAGCCAGGATGCTCCAAGAAAAATTGTTGAGTGATATCAATCAATTGGTCAACAAGGGTAGATAGGGGTAGTTTTACCAACTCAGGATGATGGAGTATTGCCAACCGTTGATGCAAAAGTTCGCTATAGCGCAGGGCTAAAGCTTGCACAATTGCGGTCTTATCTGGGAAAAACTGATAGAGTGACCCGATGGGTATCTGAGCATGGGTGGCGATCGCATTGGTTGTGGTCGCATTATATCCCTGAGTAATAAACAGTTTTTCTGCTACATCTATAATCCGGTTGACTCGCTCTTGACTGCGGGCTTGACGGGGTTGGCGGCGCATTCCGACTGGGGTTGAGGGGGTTTGAGTCATAGTGACCTCCAGAGCGAAAATAAATATTTGAGGATTACTCATATTTTAGTTGACAAATATGAATTATGCTCATATTATCTAAATATGAGCTTCGCTCACATAAACAGTTAACTTAATGGAGTCTCTGACAATGACCAAAGATTTACTGACCCTACCCCATCCCAATCCTGTAACTGCCCTGGAAGAATACGGACGCGATCACCTGGGATTTATGCAACGCTGTACCCAAGACTATGAAGACATCGTACCTTTAAAATTTGGGGATGAATGGTTTTGTCTGTTGACTAATCCCGACTACATCACTCAAGTGTTAAAAGACCGGATGTTGTTTATCAAGGCCGCAGAAACACGACGACTGAGCGCTATTTTAGGTAATGGCTTGTTGAACAGTGAGGGCGATTTTTGGTTGCGGCAAAGACGACTTGCCCAACCTGTCTTCCATCAGCAGCAGATTAACAGTTATGCTGCGGTGATGGTGGACTACACCCAACGAATGTTAGAAACTTGGCAAGATGGAGAAGTGCATGATGTCCATGAAGCCATGATGCGCTTGACGCTGAACATCGTGATGAAAACCATCTTTGACCAAGATGTACAGGATAACGCCGCAGGAAGCGTTGCCCATGCCCTGGATGTAGCTATGAACTGGGTTGAATATCTAGAAGCGAAGAATGTGATGGGGGCATTAACGGAAATTGGGGAACTGCAATCACCCAGTGCAGATATGCCTTCCGAGGATATGGATCAACGCTTGCAAGAAGCGATCGCTCTGTTGGATGAAACAGTGTATGCTATCATTCAGCAGCGTCGCGCCAGTGGTAAAACAGGCAAAGATTTATTAGGAATGCTGATGCAGGTCGAAGATGCAGATGATGGTAGCCGCATGACCGATAAACAATTGCGAGATGAAGCTGCAACCTTAATTTTGGCAGGACACGAAACCACTGCTAACGCCCTTTCTTGGACATGGATGCTATTAGCCCAAAATCCTCATGTCCGGGAAAAACTCAGTGCAGAACTGAAAACAGTTCTGAACGGACGGACACCAACCCTGGCTGATTTACCCCAGTTAACTTACACCAATTGGGTGATTAAAGAATCCATGCGGCTGTATCCCCCTGCCACCGATGTCACACGGGAAGCAACCCAAGATTGCGAAATTGGTGGCTATTTTATTCCCAAAGGGACAACCTTAATTGTTAGTCAATGGGCTATGCACCGGAACTCGCGTTACTTTTCCGAACCAGAATTGTTTCAGCCAGAACGCTGGGCTAATGACCTAGAAAAACAGTTACCCCGTGGCGTGTATTTCCCCTTCGGTGATGGTCCGCGTGTCTGTATTGGCAAGAGTTTTGCGATGATGGAGGCGGTATTGTTACTCGTGGCGATCGCCCAAAAATTCGAGCTAGATCTTGTTGCTGATCAAAATATTGAACTCCAACCCTCGATTACACTTCGGGCTAGACATGGTATTCAAGTAACATTGAAAGCCATATCATAATTGGCGGCTAGAAGGTTTTTGTTCTGACTTGGTTCTGATGCTTCCTGCACAAGTATTCCGTGTGGGGAGCATGTCATTGTTATGTCAAGATGACCACCCATTATTCTTTGACGACGATTCATGAATGCAGCCAATGTTGTTCAAACCATTCAATTAGTGATTGCCCCATCGGCCATGATTTCTAGCTGCTTTATGTGTCAAAACGTTACTTTAGGGAGGTTTTTACGGATTAGCGATCGCCCGCATAGTTTAGTGAGAGAACGAATTGATGTCCTCGACAAGTACGATTCATCCGATCGAGCCTATATTGACGCATTGTACCTGATTAATCAAGAATTAATTCAGCTCTCGGATCGCTATTACTCTCTGCAAAAAGCAATTATTTGTCTATATGGGGCAATTATATTTTTTCTCTTCACGATGCTTGCGATCGGATTATCGATGTAATTTCAGCCCACAATCTTCTCATATCTAGCGATTTTGCTATTCCTCCTTGGAACGTTCACCCTTTTGATTGCTGTTTTTATCGCCATGTCTTTCTAACCCCGCTTTCTGCTAAGTTATTGAGTAATATTGCTTATTGACAAATTGTATCCGACCTTAACCTCTCACGAATGGACTACAACAGGCTTGTTGTTAGCTCGTACTTAACTTGATGGCAGATAGCTCTGAAGATAGCTGAGAGCCAGTCGTTTTGCTTCTACGGTCAATTGCTGCTGAAATACTGGCTCTTGTCCAAGGGATAGCCATACGAGTGGACTGATCGCCTTTACCAGTACAAATGCAACAATTTCATAATCTACGGTATCTTTACCAGCGTCTCTTTGTGCTAGTGCCGTTGCCAGATCGGTGATCAGTTTCGCATCAGCAGTATCTTCAGCTTCCTGTGCTTCGGACACAGCTCCTTGGACTTCCATAAAAATGGCATAGTAACCAGGATAGTCATTGAAGAATTGAGTAGTGGTATCGATCAACTGTTCCACATAAGTCGATAACGGCAATTGAGCTAGCTCTCTATTATCCAGAAGTGCTAAGCGTTCGTGATAAAGCTGGTTATAGCGCACGACTAACGCTTGCACGATCGCTTTCTTGTCTGAAAAAAACTGGTAAAGAGAGCCAATAGGCACTTGGGCTTGTTTGGCAATCTCGTTGGTGGTGGTGGCAGCATAGCCCTGAGCTACAAACAACGCTTCTGCCACATCTAGAATGCGGTTGACTCGTTCCTGACTACGGGCTTGATGGGGCTTACGTCGGATCGTACTGACACTGGATTGCTTGTCAGACATAGATTTACTCCTCTTTTAGAATTAATAAATGAGTATTACTCACATATTGTTTGACAAAACATAACATATGCTCATATTGTTTGATTATGAGTAATACTCACATTATAACCCAAATCATTCTAGAGGAATCAACAATGCCCCAAAATGTAATGACCCTTCCCCATCCCGATGCGGTTTCTGCCCTACGTGAGATCAGCCTCGATCTCCTAGGATTTACCCAGCGTTGTACCCAAGACTATCAAGGTCAAGGTATCGTCCCTTTGCGGCTAGGCGATGAACTATTTTGTCTCCTGACTAACCCTGAATACATCACGCAAGTTCTCAAAAATCGCCTCTCATTCATCAAAGCAAAGGACTTGCAACAACTCCGGGGTATATTAGGCAATGGACCAATCCCAGTACTCGAAGACAGGCTGTCAAATACTTGCCTAGCCTAGATTTTAGCTTTCTAGGACAAAAACATGAGCAAATATCAGATTTTGCTTGACAAAACATGAGCAATCATCATATTATAAAAATATGAGCAAAGCTCAAAAATCGTACTGAGTAGAGGAACACAATGAATAAGCCCGAGTTTTTTGTCACCCCCGGTTATGGGGAACTCCTGCTGAATGGATTGCATTACTCGCAAGCGTTAAAAATTGGCAATCGAGTGGAGACATCAGGTCAAGGTGGCTGGGGTGAGGATCTGCAAATTCCCGAATCGCTTGCGGACGAGATTGCTCAAGCGTTTCGGAATATAGAGCAAACCTTGGCGACTGCCGGTGCTAGTTGGGAGCATGTTGTCCACGTCAATTCTTACCATGTTGGAGGATTTCCCCCAGAGGTTAGCGATGTGATGGTCAAGCTATATCGCTATTACATGCCCAACCATGCCCCAATTTGGACACAGATAGGCGTTGCGGAGCTTGCACTTCCAACGATGCGTATTGAAATCCGTGTTACTGCAATTGTTCCGTGAGCTTTGCATAAGCGACAGCGTTGCCCTATACCGAGCGGAGCAAGCAGATGGAGTGATAACTCCGACGACACAGATCCTTTTCGAGCTAGGCAGGGTGGGCATTTGACAATCGATCATGCTTGATGGAGTCACCAATCATGCTTGAGAAGCTTTTGAATTTTAGTCGGTTTCAACTCAACTTCCAGCACCGCAGCTCACGAGAGAACGTGCTGGAAACCAGTGAAAGCAATACAGGAGGACATCATGAATCCAAGTAAAACATCAGAACAGACAACTTTCGACACGATTATTGTCGGTGCAGGATTATCGGGGCTATATGCGGCTCGCGTTCTTTCAAAGGCAGGACAGCGCGTTGCAGTGCTGGAGGCACGCGATCGCGTCGGCGGTCTGACCTACTCCCAATACAGCCAGTATCTAGGCGAGTACATTGATCTGGGGGGTGCTTGGCTCGCCGATAACCATACTCGGATGCACGAACTCGTTCAAGAATTCAATGTACCCCTGATTCGGCAGTTCAAGACGGGGCAAGAGGTGACGGTTGACGGAGAAACTCGCCATACTGGCGACGTGGGAAGTTTTCCCGGACGACAAGCGGCTCTACCGGAACTCCAAACCGCTATGGCCAAGCTGGAGGATGCGTTGGCTGGCATCGATATCAACGCACCTTGGACTCACGCCAAAGCCGATGAATTTGATGCTATGACCTTTGCAGCTTGGATTGAGAAAAACATTGAGACACCTGCCACACGCGAATTCATCGCCACCAGCACAAATGCTTTCTTTGGGGTGATGCCGGAAGAAGTCTCCTTTTTGGAAACCCTACATTTGTTCAAAACTTGCGGTGACATTATTTTTATGGGCGATACCCATACGGGCGGACAAGCTGCCCATATGATGGGCAGCCAGTTGGTGTCCGAGGGGCTAGCCGCAACCGTCAACGGGGTGGTATCACTCAACTCTCCCGTGCGCCGTATCATACAAAACGATCAAAGCGTCATTGTGGAGTGCGACGAAACCACTTGGCAGGGCAAACAGGTTATCTGTGCGCTGCCGCCCGTGATGATCAATCGGCTGGAGTTTGAACCAATGCTACCCGCCTACCGTCGCGCCTTCCATCAACGCTGCCCCATAGGTCGATATACCAAGGCTATCCTTACCTACGAAACCCCTTTTTGGCGCGAGCAAGGGCTATCGGGCCTCGCCGGGAGCCTCGATAACGGCATGACTGGCATTTTTGACCTTGGCGATACCGAGTCAAAGCATGGAGTAATTTCGATTCTGTTTGGCGGTGAGCCATCGATCCGATTAGATGATGCGAGCAAGGCCGAACGCGACCAAATCATTCTCGATCAGGTGGCCTATGCCCTGGGCGACCTCGGTCGTCATCCCGTAGAAATGGTGGTTCAACAGTGGGTAAATGAACATTGGTCGCAAGGTGGGGCCTGCTCCTATATGACGACTGGAACCCTCACAACGATCGGCGATCGCCTCTGGCAACCCTGTGGCCGGATTTATTGGGCTGGCACCCACTTATCGCGCGTCTGGCGAGGCTACATGGAAGGGGCTTGTGCGGCGGGCGAAGCAGCAGCGAATGCCGTGTTGGCCGCGTGGGCATGTAGCTAAATACTTGCCTAGTCTGGATTTGAGCTTTTCAGGACTAAACGTGAGTAATTCTCAGATTTCGCTTGACAAACATGAGCAGTCGTCATATTATAAAAACATGAGCAAAACTCAAACAATTTAACAAACACCTAATGGAGTCACCAATCATGCTTGAGAACCTTTTGAATACTGATGATTTGAACTTTTTATCTTACTTAGATTCGCTTGGGGACTTTGCATTATTCAGTACAGCCCTCCCGGCGATCGCGATTTACTTCCTGGTTACGGTTCCCTTCTTCCTAGTGTTCTGGGTGTGGTACAAAAAAGAATTTCAAGCCCGACGAATTCAGCAAAAGCAACGCAGTTATGAAAAACAATGGTGGAAAGAAATCCGCCAGTCTATTGTGTCTATTCTCATTTTCACAGTGATTGACGCGGGTGTTTACATCGCTCAACAGCATGGTCTGACCAGTATTTATCAGGACATCGGACAGTATGGAATTCCCTACCTGTTATTCAGTGTGGTGCTGATGATCTTTTTACAAGATACGTATTTCTACTGGGCACATCGGTTGATGCACTGGAAACCGCTTTACAAGTTTACGCACAAAGTTCACCACGATAGTATTGATGTCAGCCCGTTCACAGCCTATTCTTTCCATCCTGTTGAAACGATCGTCGAAGGCTTACCCAGTGCAATTTTCTCCTTCCTCTTGCCAGTGCATTTCTCGGCTTTGATTGGCTACCAAGCAGTATCACTGGTGTTGAATGTAATCGGTCATTTAGGCTATGAAATTATTCCTCAAAGCTGGACAACGCATTGGCTCTTGAAATGGAAAACGCCTTCGACTCACCACAACATGCATCACACCCATGTGAACGGTAACTACGGGCTATACTTCCGCTATTGGGATGTGTGGATGGGGACTGAGTTTAAGGAATATCCTCAGACACTGGAAGCCGTTTATGCTCGTATGAACGACAGCAAGCAAGAGTCTACTGCTGGTCAAGAATCTGTAAAGGCGGGAAGTGTATAGCGTTGCTGGGTCATGTACATGACTCGCCAAGATTGGTTGAAAGTTCCCCACCACTCATTCTCAACAATATTAATTTTCTGTTGAGTAAACTACCCACACTGGACAGTACAGTGTGGGCTTTTATTATTTCTGATTGTCTGTCACATAGCAGGGAATAGGAAATAGAGTACAAAGCCTTTTTCTATCAGTGTTCATTAGTGCGTAAAATGTTTTAATTTATACTTAAATCTAGCAAAAATAAATAAACGAGGATTACTCATATTTTGGCTTGACAAATATGAATAATGCTCATAATATAGAAATATGAGCTTAACTCACATAAATAGCCAACTTCAAGAACTCGGGGATCTATTGATTCTAAAGTTTGAATTGGTATGCAATATGATTCCTCTAATGTTGTAAAGGAGATGAAAGGATGAAGGAATTAATAGAGCAAGATAAGATTATTCAAAGCAATCAAAATAATTCCGAAAACATTTTGTCTTTGGCACGTTTGAGTGATTCTATTTTTGCCTTTGCAATGGCTTTAATGGTAATTGCCTTTGACTTACCAGAAGATGTTAAAGCAATGACGGATGGTGATATCAATGCATTTTTGTTTAGTCAGTTAAAGCCATTAGGAACTTATGCTATCACCTTTATTTTAGTTGCAACTTATTGGATTTCCCATTCCCGCCAGTTCAAATATCTGCGGAGAACTGATGGAACCCATCTGTGGATTTCTCTAGGGTACTTAATGGTGTTATTTTTAGTGCCTTTATCTAATGATTTAGTCATTACTTTTCCAGATAATTTTCTGGCCAAAGTTTGGTTTAGTTTAAATATTGCTGTAATTGGGTTTATTTCTTGGATAAATTGGTCTTATGCGACAGGCGATCGCAAATTAGTAGATAGTGACTTGGATGAGGCGACAATTCGCTCAATGAAAATCAAAGCTTTAATTGAACCGATATGTGCATTGATTTCCATTGGTGTGGCATATCTTAACCAAGAGTTATGGGACTATTTTTGGGTTTTGCTCTTCTTTGCCTATTCTCCGTTGGAACATTATTTAAATAAATCGAGTGAATTGTTGCGGTAAATCTATTGAATGCAAAATAGTAGAGTTTTTATCCTGTACTCAAAAAGTAGATGAATACCATCGGACAATTATGGAAAAACCACATTGGTATTTGAAGGTGCTTGGTGTTTCTCCAGATTTTCAGAAACCTTGGAATATCCAATTACCATCTCTGATTCAGCAGAGTTTCCAGAATTATTTTGCTGGACAAGCAACTTTGGCAATGATTGAAAGTACTGCACTCATAGCTTTATTCCTAGTGTTTCAAATCCCCTTCGGACTATTATTTGGTTTGGTGATTGGGATGGCCAGCTTTATACCTTTTGGTGGAACCGTTATAGTATCCCTAATTCTTCCCATACTTGCTATCCAAAATATTTGGTTAGCAGTTAAGTTATTAGTAATAGCGGTGTTGGTAGGACAGATTAACGAAACTATTGTTGTACCTCGTCTAATGGGTCAAATAACTGGTGTAAATCCTGCTGTCATCTTTATTTCTTTGTTGTGTGGTGCAAAATTAGGTGGGGTGTTAGGGATTCTGCTGGCTATACCCCTAACCAGCTTCTTGAAAAGATTTGCAGACTCCTTTCTTACCACCAGAGAGTTAAGGGTTGCTACACCATAGAAGATACTCAAGTATAAAACAAGTCAATTTTTTCTCCCCGAATGCTCATCTAGTAAGTAGCTAGATGAGAAGTGACTTTGCAGGTAACTTAAGCTGAAACGCTTCATTTCTGCTACCAGTCGCTGTCGAAACGGTTGCTCTTGACTGAGGGAAATTTTATTAAAAACCATTTGTTTAAAACGTAAATCAAAAAAACACGGTTTATTCTTATGGCATAAATGTTTTATGCAAGAGTTCTAAGCTTTGCTGGCAACTGGAAGTAAACCTCTTCCCGACTTGAAAGTTGCGGTGCAATGCACCTATGCGATTATCTTTGCTTATCCTTTGGAACTGTAGCAGAGGACGACTATTTTAGAATTCAGTAGCATTACGGTTGTAGGGCTAGCAAAGTAAGGATAAAGACCTAATTTTTCAAGAAATTTAGACGAAAAACGATAATTGAGAAACTTGACATCAGTAGTGATACTAGGTTAATTTAAATAAGCATAAATCAGTCTGCCTAATCTACGACTCACCCTAAAAAATTTGTTGCCTGGGGTTAGTCAAGAGCGGAGGAACCAAATTTGGGGCTTATTTCTAATATAAAGTGAAGACTAAAAGTTATGAAAAATTAACTTCAATGTCAAGGCTCACCGAGTTAGAGAAGAACATCTCTCAGTTCTAGCCCGTCAGCTAACTTCGTAGGCATTGAGAGGAGATTGAACGAGTAGCATGGCTGATAAAAAATGCCTTGCTCTTGTCAGTATCCTTGGCTGGTAACTTTGCGCTTCGTTGTGCCTGCTGTGGCTCGTCAAGCAAGGATAATAGTAACTTTCTGTCTGGCTAGTTAGGCAGGGTTATTTGCTGTACTCAAATACAATCAGTGTGTTAGGTTGTGGATATGAGAAAAGTAGAAATGAAACCATACTCGCTCGACTTACGTCTGAGGATAATTGATTCGTATGTAGAAGGTGGACTATCAAAACGTCAGCTAGCACAAAAATTTCCAGTAGCTATAAGCTTTATTGAAAAACTGCTCAAACGATATACAGAAACTGGAAGTATATCGCCTAAAGTTAGTAAACAACAAACTCCAACGAAGTTCAATCAATAGTAATCGAATCCTAGCTGGGTTTTTACTGTTCAGTGTTGTTACGTATGACTGTAACTTTCAAATCGTCGTGAGGCACGTGATGGTTATCATCCCACGGTGAAGAGTTTGGGGTTGTTACAGAAGTATCAGGAGATCCTTGTGGTACAGAAGCAAGTGCTCCTGATACTGGAACTTGAGGTTTACTACGACGACCTGCCACGAAAGCAACACTAGCAATAAAAGCCCCTCCTGCGGCTCCGACTAACCATAGCGGTACTGGTAAGTTTAGTGTTTTAGCTTCCGTCGCTTTCAAAGGAGCTTGCGTGTGTTCGTCTTCTTTTAGCTTGTTACCACCCCGCAAAGACTGAGCATAAAGTTGAGGGGCTCGCACAGTAACTACCATATCCCCCTCAAATAACCCGCTTTTGACCTCAACCATATCCCCAGAGGTTTGACCTAAGCTAACTTCAACTGGCTGGTAAGCATTGCCACTTTGCACATAAACAACTTTTTTCCCATTAGCGTCTACCACAGCTGCATTGGGAATTGCTAAGATTGCCGATGATGTTTTATCCGTCAAAACTTCTAGTTCTGCAAACATTCCAGGCTTGAGTACTCCGTTTGGGTTATCTATTTGGGCTTTCACAGGTATAACCCGTGTTTCACCTTCAACCACTGACCCAATTACGGCAATTCTTCCCGTGAAAGTGCGGTTAGCTACAGAAGTGACTTTCACGCTTACCTTTTGACCCTTCCTTACCTTACTTAAATCTTTTTCAAAAATATTCGCTGTAGCAAAAACCTGAGTGTCATTCACTATCGTCATTAATTTGCCACCCGCATCCTTAAATGCTTGGCCAATAGTAGCTTCTCTGTCGGCGACTTTACCGTCAATTGGAGATGTTACAGTTACTAGTCCTTTAGTATTGGCGCGGGTTCCCAGTTGAGAAAGTCGGGTTTGATAGGCAGTGTTACTGAGTTGGAGCTTTGATTTGGCTAGCTCAACAGATGATTGGGCGGTTTTGAGTTTATTCTCAGCGTCTATCAGATCCTTGCGGCTCTCGGCTGTAACTAGTTTTGCTTTAGCTTCTGCTAGCTGGGTTTGAGATTCGAGGGCAGTACGACGAGGGATAGCGCCAGCATTCATTAACTGCTTATCCTTATCATACTTTTCTTGTGCATATCCTACTTGGCTCTGTGCTTGGGCTATTTCAGCAGCGTCTATTTGTAAATATTTCTGATAGTTCTGTTGTGCTTGCTTTAAATCAGCTTGCGCCTTTTTCAAATCAGCTTGCGCCTCTGCCCGTTTTGTTAAGGAATCAACACGCAGTGTTACTAAATCAGGGCTAGTTACAACAGCAACTGGTTGCCCTTTTTTTACAACTGCACCAGGTTCTACTAACAGATCAATCACCTGTGACTCGGAAATTGGGCTGGTCACTTCTACTCGGTAGCTAGGCAGGGTTTCAATCTGTCCAGTAGTTTTAATCCCAATTGCTAACTGCTGTTGTTTAACTGGTTCGACTTTAATTCCTAAGCGTCGAGCGGTTTGGGGATCAACTTGAATAGAGTGACTGCTTTGAGTGGCTTCGCTCTCTCCTTGAAACTCGTTTCCATGCCCACCGTGGGCTAACACCACTGTGGGAAAGGACAGTACAAAAAGCAACAGGAATGTTCTAGAAACAGAACGAATTACGATAGATTGCTTGGAATAGGAGTTAGGCATTGCTATCAAAAGTCCTTAAGTACTGACGAGCAGGCATTGCTGCTTTCTAGCTATATATGCACTTATTACTTAGTTTCCTATTTGCGAATGAAATTAAGATGAAATCGGATTTTGGCTACTCTTTAAATAACTCTGCGCCCAGATGAAATTCCCACTGGAATCTTCACTCTGGGTAACAACTTTATTTATAGTTGGCTTTTTGAGAACGTACTAACTTACTTTTTATACCACTCTTGTCGCCATTGCTTCATCTGTTTAATTTCTTTCTGTTGAGAGGTGATAATATCTTGAGCGAGTTTCTTAATTTCTGGGTGCTTGGACTTAGTTAAGGCATCTTGAGCCATTGTAACAGCCCCTTCATGGTGAGGAATCATCGCGTCGATAAAACGCAGATCAAACTCAGCATCAGCTGATCCTAAGTCCCTGCTCATCATCATGCCTTTCATTTGTTCTGAGGTCATTTCCATCATGTGACCCATTTGGGTATTATAAGCCATAGGCTTATCTCCTGCTGTAGGATACCAAGCTTGTCGCCACTGTTTCATCTGGGAAATTTCTTTGTTTTGAGCTTTAATGATGTCGTTTGCTAACTTTTTAAATTGAGGACGTTTAGAATTTTGTACGGCAACTTTAGCCATTTCCACAGCACCTTGATGGTGCGGAATCATCGCATCAATGAACCGCAAATCGTAGTTAGCATCGGCTGGACCTAAATCCATTGCCATATTATGATTCATCATGCCACCGCCATGATTCATGCCACCGTGATCCATCTGCTTGTCGCCAACAGTGGTTGCAGTGGGGTTCCCGACTTTGTTTTGGCTTTGTGCTGAACTAGAACAGCCTGTAACAACGCCGCCAAGGGAAGCGATCACCACAAAAGTAAAGGCTAAAAAGCCATTTCTCAAACCTAGGAATTGCATAACTATCATCTAAAAATTTCCTGATTTTATTCTAAATACTCTAGTTAACTGGAGAGTCAACGCATCTAGTTATATTACTTGATGTTTTCATCGCGACTGCTACACTTACTATTTAGCTTTGCAGCTAGAGATGAAATTGGGATGAAATCGTTGTGATCTCAACAACAAATAAAACAATTATGTATATACAAATGAAATTGGGATGAAATTTCTTATATATAATTAGTAACAAATAATTATCCTCTCATTAGGAAGACGCGATCGCTCCAATCATTTCTTAGAGTCAAAGCAAAGAAGTATAAATACTGCTTCTTGTCACATTAATGACTCTAGATTACCGGAGATAGATTATGACGACAGTTCAATCTCACCAATCCCAGCTTGAAACTTGCATTCAGGCTTGTCTTGATTGCCTACATGAATGTGAAAACTGTGCCAATGCCTGCTTAACTAGCGACATGGTACAAATGATGACTGAATGTATTAAGTTGTGTCGGGACTGTGCTGACACCTGTACACTCTGCGCCCGATTGATGTCTCGCAATTCGGCTCTCCATGCTCAAATGTGCGGAGTTTGTGCTGAAGCTTGCGAGCGTTGTGCGAGTGAGTGCGAGAAACATAACAGCGATCACTGCAAACGTTGTGCTGCATCTTGTCGCCGCTGCGCTGAATCTTGCCGCCAGATGGCTACAGCAATGGCATAAATTTCTGTATTCGCCGACTACTGGGGTATCGTTGTAGTCGGCACAAAACGCTTTTTTTTCAATCGCAATACCTTAACCAAAAAACGTAAATTTCATCCTAATTTCATTTCGGTTTGAGAAATTAAGTACAGTGCTAAACAGCGAAACATTGCTACTCATCTCAACTGACTGAGCAGCATTGGAAAGCACGTATCCCTTAAAGGGTCTAGAAAATGCTCAATAACGTCGTGAAGTGGTCGATCCAACAAAGGTGGTTGGTTGTCATCGCCTCGATCATTATTAGTTTATGGGGATTTCGAGTCCTGACACAAATGCCGCTGGACGTTTTTCCGGCATTTGCACCCCCGCAAGTGGAAATTCAAACCGAAGCACCAGGACTAGCACCAGAAGAGGTTGAATCCCTGGTGACTCGACCAATAGAAAGTGCCATTAACGGTACTCCAGGAGTGGAAACAGTACGTTCTTCTTCTGCGGTAGGCATATCTGTTGTGAAAGTCATTTTTAGCTGGGATACACAAATTTATCGTGCTCGCCAGCTAGTAACAGAAAGGTTACAACAAGCTCAAGGTCAGTTACCCAAAGGAGTAGAATCACCACAAATTTCTCCTGTAAATTCACCGTTGGGTGCTGTAATAAAATATGCTTTTACCTCTGAAACAACTCCTTTAATGGAAGTGCGGCGTATTGTTGATTGGCAAGTGAAAAATCGCCTATTGGCGGTTCCCGGTGTAACCCAAATTGTAGTATTTGGTGGGGATGTACGCTCGTATCAAGTGCTGGTCGATCCAGATAAGCTGAAAGCATTTAATATTTCTTTCAAGGAAGTTACAGAAGCGACACAGAAAGCTAATGTTAATGCTCCTGGGGGATTTTTAATTAATCCTGACCAAGAGTTATTAGTTCGGGAAGTTGGGCGAATTGAGTCTATAGACGATCTCAAGCAATCAGCAATTACCGCTAAAAATGGCACACCTATACTATTAGGTCAGGTGGCTGATGTCAAAATCGGTGCACAACTAAAACGTGGCGACGCTACTTTAAACGGCAAGAAGGCAGTTGTGGTGGTGGTTAACAAACAGCCGCAAGCAGATACTCCAACTGTAACCCGCGCAGTAGAAGCTGCAATGGAAGAAATTAAAGCCACCTTGCCTGAAGACGTACGAGTAAACGTGACTTTCCGCCAAGAAAATTTTATCGAAGCTTCCCTTAAGAATGTCGAGGAAGCTTTACGTGATGGGATGATCATCGTTTCTGCTGTTCTGATTCTATTTCTAATGAATTGGCGGACGGTTATTATTAGTCTGAGTGCCCTGCCTTTGTCTTTGCTGCTGGGAATGATGATTTTAAATTGGACTGGGCAAGGCATTAATACGATGACTTTGGGGGGATTGGCTGTTGCTATTGGTTCGGTTGTAGATGATGCCATTGTAGACATGGAAAATGTCTATCGTCGTCTGCGGGAGAATCAGCAAGCAGGAACACCCATCAACCCTTTAAAAGTCGTGTTTAATGGCTCGGTAGAAGTTCGCGTTAGTGTGCTATTTTCTACAATTATTATAGCTGTTGTTTTTGCACCAATTTTCGCTCTTTCTGGTGTGGAAGGTCGTATCTTTACACCAATGGGCGTGTCCTATTTACTTTCTATTGCAGCGTCTACGTTAGTAGCACTAACACTGACTCCGGCATTATGTGCGTTGTTACTGGTCAATCGACGATTACCACATGATGAAACTTGGCTAGCACGTTTTTCTCACAGATTATATCGCCCAGCTTTGATGTTTTCTATTCGTCGCCCTCAGATCATCTTGATTGCAACTGTAGCTAGTTTTGTCGCTTCAGTGGTGATTCTGCCATCATTGGGACGTGTGTTTTTGCCTGAGTTTCAAGAAAAGTCACTCGTTATCGCTACTTCTCTTTATCCTGGGGAATCTTTAGAAGCAACTAACAAAGCTAATTTGGCGATTCAAGATGCCCTAAAAAATGATAAAAGATTTGCAGCTTTACAGTTACGTTCAGGACGTGCACCTGGGGATAGTGATGTTGGTGGGGTCAACTTTGGAGAATTGGATGTTGAACTGAGTGATGCGGGGATAAAAAATCGTGAGCGAAGTATTGAAACACTGCGTCAGGAATTTGCCAAGTTACCAGGAGTAGCAGCTAATATTGGTGGGTTTATTTCTCACCGAATGGATGAGGTGTTATCGGGAGTAAGGAGTGCGATCGCAGTTAAAATCTTTGGCTCTGATTTAGAACAACTTCTTACTGCAGGCAAACAAGTAGAATCAGCTATTCGTAATATTCCTGGCATAGTAGATTTACAGCTAGAACTCCAAGTACCCGTCAAACAGGTACAAATTAAGTTTGACCGTCCTGCTGCTTCTCGTTACGGTTTGTCTGTTGGTGATTTAGCTCAAATTATTGAAACTGCTCTCAATGGACAAGTCGTCTCTCAAGTTTTGGAACAGCAACAAGTATTTGACCTTGTTGTTTGGTTAACTGAAAGTGCTCGGAACAATTTAGAAACTATCCGTAATTTTCTCATAGATGTTCCTAACGGGCAGAAAATTCCTCTTTCTCAAGTTGCTAAAGTTGACTACGGTACTGGTCCCAATACCATAAACAGGGAAAATGTTTCTCGTTTAATTGTTGTTTCTGCGAATGTGAAAAACCGAGATTTAGGTTCTGTTATCAATGATATTCGGAACCAAGTTAAGCAAAAAGTACAATTACCTTCTGGGTACTACATTCAATATGGAGGTCAGTTCCAAGCGCAAGAACAAGCTACACAAACTTTAATTTGGGCTAGCTTTTTTGCATTCATTACCATTACGATACTCATTTATTTTGCTGTTAGGTCAATTCCCGGTACTATCATGATTATGATTAACTTGCCCTTGGCATTGGTTGGGGGTGTTATTTCGGTTGCTTTAAGCGGGGGAATTATTTCTGTTGCTTCAATGGTTGGGTTTATTACTCTATTCGGTGTAGCCACTCGTAATGGTTTATTATTAGTTGATAATTACAACCACAAGTTGGCAAATAGTATCCCGTTACATGAAGTTTTAGTTGAAGGCTCCATGGAGCGATTAGTTGCCATTTTGATGACCGCTTTCTCATCAGCGTTGGGTATGGTTCCTTTGGTAATTGGCTCTGGTGCTGGCAAAGAAATTTTGCAGCCATTAGCAGTAGTGGTTTTGGGAGGATTGTTTACCTCTACAGCATTAACTTTATTAGTTATTCCTGCTTTGTATTCTTATTTTGGGAAGTTTTTGGTTCCGAGAGACACAAATCAAGAGATACAAGACGTTGAAGTTGTGACAAATGCCATGTCATAGACGTATTTTTCTATCATTTTCTTGATGATTAGCTATTAATGAGGAGTCGATCAATGTTCAAGTCAGGTTTGATTGTTTTAGGAAGTGTAGGATTGCTTTTTTTGGGAGCTTGTAGTAACAGCAATCCCACAGCTAACAATGAAAATGCTCCTGCTTCTAAAGGGGTAGCTACTCCGAGCGCAAGCACCCAACCTTCTCCCTCTGCTTCTGCTGTTACTAAAACAGAGGGAGAACATGGTAAATCTCATGGAGGGCAAGTTGTGGAGACAGGCGCTTACCATTTAGAGTTTGTTCCTGAAAAGGAAGCGAATAAAACTCACATGGATTTATATCTGTTAAAGGGGGATAATCACCAAGCAGTACCTAATGCTAAAGTCATAGCCCAAGTTCAGTTACCTGATGGAAAACAAAAGACTGTTCCTTTGAACTATGATGCTGATGACAAACACTACACAGGCATACTACCTGACAAAGCAACTGGTCAATATCAAGTGAAAATTACTGGAGATATCAAAGGTGAGAAGGTAAACGGGCGTTTTAATTTCAATCGCTAATTCTGCGCTCCAGTTCACCTTACATTCCATTACCAATCAAAATAAATGGAGCCCAATAGTAAGGATGAGCGAAGTTAGCACCAGTCGAGGTTTGTTGACTTAGTTTACCAGGGACTGGTTCAAGATTAATCGCCCCTCGCTTAATATCATCTATAGCGACCTGCTTGCCGTGAAGTAAAGATAATTGGGCAAGACGTAGAGCCTCAGCTTTTGTAAGTTGGGGATTTTGAGCAAGATAGGTGTAGAAATGTTGCATCAAGTCTTTGGTACTTGTATCGTTCACTTGCCAAAGTGAAGCTATTACTGCTTTGGCTCCACCGTTGAGAAAATAGTAAGCTAAACTAGCGATTTCTATGCCGTCCTGTTGACGATCAGCAAGAGCAGTTTGACAAGCAGATAACACTACCAAGTGAATGTTGCTTAAACCTGTTAAAGCTTGAATTTGAGGAATAGTCAGTGGTTTTCTTATTCCTAACAATAGGTAAGATGCATCTTTGAATTTTGGTACAAACCTACCGTGAGTAGCTAGATGTAAAATCTTTTTCCCTGTCAAGTTATCTTGTAAGCGATGAAAGTCAAAGGCTGCATCGGGAAATTTCTGTCCTGGATAAATGCCTTGATTATTAGTATTATTTTTCACAATAGCATCTATCTCTTGTCTGACATTCGATAACCCAGCAAACTTATCGGGTTGAGACATCCATGGGACTGGAACTGAAGCCCCCTGAGTCATTCCCATCGCTAAAATCGAGGTATCTTGGATATTTGCTGGTAATTTATCCTCTACATCAGTCACACTTGCTGATAAGATGGTGTGGATTGTGTAATTTTCAATTAAGTAATGCTTACCATCAAATAAAGCACTTATGGGTATATAGCGCGTTACCCGATCAAGTGCAAAGACAATATTTTTAACCTGATTGTTTTTTAATTCTGCTTCTAAAGGCTTAAGCAGCCAGTTGTAGAGTTTTTTGCTAGCTGCTTGTACTTGTTTGGTTTGTTCATTACCACAATGTTCACACTCTAACAAATCACGAAAATCTTTGACTGCTTTTCCTAATTCATCTCGGCTGAGTTTAAGTTCAACTTTTTTGGCAACTCTAAATTTTGGTGATGTATTAAGTGTATTACCTGTTTACATCAACAACCAAACTTTATCTTCTAAGACTAAGGGGTAGATCATCACTGTTCCAGGTTTTTCATTGACAATTTGTTCCACTTTGGCAGAAATGGTCGGGTCAAAGAAACCTTCTTTATCTGTGCTCAGGCGATCGCGTATTTCTTTTTCAATTTTTTTGAGTTCTTGATTAAAATCATTCACCTGTGTATTGAGTTTAGTATAGAGTTGAATTTTTTCTTGACATTTATTTTTTTCACACTCACTGATTTGTTTGGCTAAAGCAATTATTTGTGGGTTAGGAGTAGAAATTTTGGCTTCAGACTCAGTCAGAGGAAGTTTTGGTTTGTTGGTAGCAGTATTCCCTTGATTTGAAGATTCTTTAATCTCCTGTATTGCTAATAGATCAATGACTTTTGTAGCTTCTGTTTCTCGTCCTTGGGAGATTAATAGGTTAGCATACTGCCGATAAATACTAGCTATGGTTACCTTTCCAAAATCAACGGTTGTATTTAGAAAAGATTTTTGTAACTCTGGTGGTAAACCTTGAAAACCAGACCTGACTTCTTGGATTTTATTAATGTATTGTTTATATAGCAGTCCTAAATCATTTGTGAAAAAAACAAGCACACCTGTGTACACGTATATATCCGTCTTTCCTGTTCCCTGTTCCCCGTTCCCTGTTCCCTCCCTAAGCCGAGAAGTTTACAACTCATTTAGGATTGCTATAGTAGGCAATAGCACTATTCGGCTGGTTGGAAGCTTGATAAATATCAGCTAAACCAGCATAAATACCTGCATCAGCACCAGTGACTTGACTGTTTGTTGTAATTGCTAGTGCTTGTTGATAAGCAACCACTGCTTGTTCTTTACGTCCAAATTTTTTGTGTAAATCTCCCAGAAGATTTAGTGCATCTTTTTCCCAAAGGGAATTCTGGGTTTTTCGAGCAAATGTCAAAAAAGCTTGAGCTTCAGCCATAGCTTGAGCAAATAAAGCAATACCCTCACTGTTGCGATTCTTCAGTTGTTGCGCTGTGGTGAGTGCTTGTTGGTAGAATTCACGGCTTTTTTTGTAATCTCCCAAATCGCCATAAATATCGCCTAGGGTAAACTGAGGAGAGATTGTCAGAGGTGGACTTTTCAAATCTTGAGCAATTTTCAAACTTTGTTGTCCTAGTGACAAAGCTTTTTGGGCGGGTGAGCATCAGCATACTTTACAGCAACTTTATTAAAGATTTTGCTTACACTTTGATATAGTTCTGACTATTGCAGAGGGTATGCAAAATTTAGTACGAATTCGGTATTATTGCTACGTTGCGAGGCTACATTTTTTGTTTTTTTTGTTGCGATCGCCTCTAGGTTAGTGAGGAGAGCGATCGCATAATCTGGTTGCGGCTTTTGGGTAGGGGAAGAGTACAGGAGTCGGCGATTGATGAAATAGCAGTAATCGTGGCAGTTTTTGTAAACTTGCAAGGGATACCGAGGGATTTGTATTGTGAACTCAGTACAGACTCTTCAGGGTTGCTGAAAGCCTCACTGCACCAGGTACTTCGGGTCAACCCCTTCTCAGGAGCACGCACGCCTACGCTACGCGCCTTGGGCGCAGCTATTGCCCACAGGGCTTTACGAGGAAGTCAAAAGTCAGTGTAGGTAGTTTACTACAATAAACAAGTAATATTATTAGGATGAAAAAAATATGTCCTTACAACTTAAAATCGACTATCCAGAAACTTTACCAGATGCCTTACAACAGACGCGAGAACAGTTTGAGCAAGAAGCAAAAATGGCAATGGCAGTTAAGCTGTTTGAAATGAAACGCATTTCTTCTGGGGTAGCAGCACAATTAGCAGGTATGGATAGAGTTTCTTTTTTACTCAATTTACATCGTTATGGAGTTTCAATGATTGATTTAACACAAGAGGAACTTTTATCTGATTTAGAAAATGCCTAATACTGATAAAATAGTTATTAACACAGCACCGCTTATTTCCTTAGTAGCTGCTACGTCTGATTTAAAAATTCTCCAATCTCTGTACCATCAAGTTTTAGTACCTTTGGAAGTTTGTCAGGAAATAATGACTGGAGGTATTAGCGGGTTTGGAGTACCTGAATTTGAAGCGGCTTCTTGGCTAGAAAAAGCGCCTGTTTCGAGTTAGCTTTATACTTAGGCAAAATGGCAATTATAAACGATAAAACCTATGGCTACGCTTCGCCCATCAGATCCTCTCATTCCGACTCCCGAAGTCGCCACTATGGCTAAAGCGGCTTTATATTCTCTGAGACGGTTGCTTGACAATCCACCCGACAAGATAACCTTTGGGATCAACGAACCGTCTGTAGCAAACGCGGAAATCACTCTTTCAGGTGAGACATTTCGGCTGATAACCGAAATTTTAGAGACAATCAGCAACGGACATCCGGTCATGATCTTGCCGTTACAGGCGGAACTATCAACACAGGAAGCTGCTAATATACTCAATGTCTCACGTCCCTATGTAATTAAGTTACTCGAACAAGGAATAATCCCTTCTCGTAAAGTCGGGGTCTATCGACGCATACTTGCCTCTGATGTTTTGCAGTATAAGCAACACAATGAAGCCGCTCGCCATCAAGCACTCGACGAGCTAACAAAACAAGCACAGGAACTTGACATGGGATATTAGTGGATGTCTGTTGCCATTGCCCTCCTTGATGGATGTGTCCTATATCCTGCGCCTCTACGTGACTTCTTTATGCGTCTTGCCACCACGGGTAGTTACCAACTTCGTTGGTCGGCAATGATACACGATGAATGGATACGCAATGTCCGTGTAAATCGACCAGACCTTTCACTTACACACCTAGAACGCACACGCGCCCTCATGGATTTGCATGTTGAGGATGCGCTTGTAGAAGGGTATGAAACGATTATTCCTACACTGTCTTTGCCAGATGCGGATGATCGCCATGTCCTTGCAGCTGCAATCGTCGGTCAGTGCGATACCATCATTACCTTCAATTTAAAAGATTTCCCTCAAGAAAAATTAGCACCCTATCGGATCGAGGCTGTACATCCTGATGTGTTTGTTATGCGCTGCATTGAAGTCTCTGTAGATACAGTATATCGTACTGTACTCCGGCAGCAACAAGCGCTCACAAACCCAACAAAGACACTTGAGGAGGTATTTTCAGTACTGGAACAGAATGGATTAAGAGATACTGTCCGGATGTTGCGTGCTCATCACATCAACATAGGTCTCCCCTAAGCGCATTGCATCTAGCTCTTCCATCACCCAAAATGTGATCGCTCTAGTGTGGAAAACAGCGATCGCATTAACCACAGTCGTGTCCTTACTGGAGCGACCAGAGCGATCGCATACTCTGGTTCTGGCTTTTGGGTAGGGGAAAAGTACAGGAGGCGGCGATTGATGGATTTCTAATCCTACCACATAATCATCGAATACGTTCTCTTGTGCTACGATTATTAACAAACTTGAATGGGAACTTGCAAACCGACGAAAATTTAGATGAGGATGACCGGAGGTTAGTTCAGAATAATGGTTATGTCAAAATGTAGAGAAAATTCACTCTAGCTTAGTTGTAACCTGTGGCTTTTGATAACGTTTGTAAAATCTTAGCTGAAAAATATCCCTCTGAGTTTGCTCGCTGGCTGTTACCAGTAGAACCTCGAAACATCAAAGTCTTAAAAACTGAATTGAGCATAGAACCAATTCGTGCTGACTCGGTAACATTTTTGCAAACAGAAAATCGGATTTTACATCTCGAATTTCAAACCCGAACAAAATCCGTCCCTCCCATTCCTTTCCGAACGTTGGATTATTCTGTCAGACTTAAGCGACAATATCGCGTTCCCGTCACCCAGGTCATCATTTTCTTACAAGAAACAGACAATGAAATTGCTTTCACCGAAGAATATGTGGACGAAACGACAACTCATCGCTATCGAGTCATCCGAATGTGGGAGCAAGATTCAGCACTATTTCTCAATCATGAAGCATTACTCCCTTTAGCACCATTAACACAAACAACCTCACCCCAAGGGTTGTTATCCCAAGTTGCCCAAAGGATTGCTACAATTTCAGATAGAGTTACAAAGCAAAATATCGCTGGATACACAGAGATCTTAGCAGGTTTACGCTTTGAGAAAAACTTGATTCGTCGATTGTTAAGTGAGGACATGATGCAAGAGTCAGTCATTTATCAAGATATATTACAGAAGGGTAACAAAGAAGGTGAAGAACGGATAATCATACTTCAGCTGAATCGACGATTCAACCCAATAGATGAATCATTAATTGAACGGGTGCGGAGATTGTCTACTGAACAGTTAGAAACTTTAGCACAAACATTGTTAGATTTTACAGCAGTTGCTGACTTAGAAACATGGTTGAATCAGCAACAGAAGAATTAAGATGTCTTAGAGGATGTTTTAAAAATTGGTTAAGTAGTAAAAAAAGCCCTCTGAGAATAAGCTTCATACTACGAATATAAATTAATACCCCCCTTAATCCCCCCGATCCTCGGGGGGAGATCATAAGTCCACTCACTGTCCTGAGCATAAGGGAAGATCACAAATCCAGTCCCCTCCCCTTTCCAAGGGGAGGGTTAGGGAGGGGTAAAGATGATGAACGTCTACCAGAAACCTGGGAAACTTTTATTGAAATTGCGATGATTTGCATTACGGTTCAACGGCTCACCTAATTTGTAATCAAGTCTTCTTGCGTCCTTATTTTCTATTTCGCACTGAAAACTTTACCATTGATGAAGTGGAGTCCAATCGCCAGAAGGGACAAAACTTGCCCAAAAGTAAGGATGCTGATAGTCTTGATTGGAGAGCATTTCTAGTTGTGCGAAACGAAGTGCTTCATGTCTGCCCTTACCTGCCTTTAAACCCTGGTAATATTTTCCCATCAATTCCTTAGTTCCCTGATCGCTCACCTTCCACAAACTCAAAACTTGGCTTTGAGAACCAGCAATCACTAAAGCACGACGCAATCCGTACAATCCATCTCCCACTTTCACATCACCAAGTCCGGTTTCGCAAGCAGACAGCACCACTAATTGCGTCCCGTGTAAATCCAGTCCGGCGAATTCTAGTGCTGTGAGTACACCATCGTTAGCTGTTGATGATGCTTTTTGACGACTGTTAAATCCAGGTTTTGGGATAGAGAAATGATCTCATAAGTTGACCCAATAAATTTTCTGGCATAGTCTTGTTTTCTTTGCTCGGAGCCTACAGCAAACAAGAGTGCGAGATTATGGTCTTCAACAGTTAGTCCACGACTAAAAAAATCAGTGGCACGAGTGATATTATTCTCTGCCCAGTACAGTGCAGCCAAATTGTTCAGGCTAAATGCAACATCAGGATGTTCTTTGCCCAGTACTTTCTCAAAGATAGCAAGTGAGCGCACAAGCAAAGGTTCGGCTTTTTGATAGTTCCCGTGTTCGTTGTACAGTCCTGCCAAGTTGTTCAGGCTAAATGCAACATCAGGATGTTCTTTGCCCAGTACTTTCTCAAAGATAACAAGTGAGCGCACAAGCAAAGGTTCGGCTTTTTGATAGTTCCCCTGTGCTTCGTACAGTCCTGCCAAGTTGTTTAGGCTAAGTGCAACATATGGATGTTCTTTGTTCAGTACTTTCTCAAGGATAACAAGTGAGCGCTGATACAAGGGTTCGGCTTTTTGATAGTTTCCCTGTGCATAGTACAGTGCTGCCAAACTATTCAGGCTACTAGCAACATCAGGATGTTCTTTTCCCAGTACTTTTTCTCTGATAGCAAGTGATCGCTGATACAATAGTTCGGCTTTTTGATAGCTCCCCTGTTCGTTGTACAGTGCAGCCAAATTCTTCAGGCTACTAGCAACATCAGGATGTTCTTTTCCCAGTACTTTCTCTCTGATAGCAAGTGAGCGCTGATATAAGGGTTCGGCTTTTTGATAGTTCCCCTGTGCATCGTACACTAAAGCCAAATTATTCAGGCTAGTAGCAACATCAGGATGTTCTTTTCCCAGTACTTTCTCAGAGATAGCAAGTGAGCGCACAAGCAAAGGTTTGGCTTTTTGATAGTTTCCCTGTGCATGGTACAGTTCAGCCAAATTGTTCAGGCTAGTAGCAACATCAGGATGTTCTTTTCCCAGTACTTTCTCAGAGATAGCAAGTGAGCGCACAAGCAAAGGTTCGGCTTTTTGATAGTTTCCCTGTGAATAGTACAAAAATGCCAAATTATCCAGGCTAAGTGCAATAAGAGGATGTTCTTTGCCTAGTACTTTCTCTCTGATAGCAAGTGAGCGCACAAGCAAAGGTTCGGCTTTTTGATAGTTCCCCTGTGTATAGTACAGTAAAGCCAAATTGTTCAGGCTAGTAGCAACATCAGGATGTTCTTTTCCCAGTACTTTCTCTCTGATAGGAAGTGAGCGCACAAGCAAAGGTTCGGCTTTTTGATAGTTCCCCTGTGTATAGTACAGTAAAGCCAAATTGTTCAAGCTAAGTGCAACATCAGGATGTTCTTTGCCCAGTACTTTCTCTCTGATAGTAAGTACACGTTCTGCTAAAGGAATGCCTTGACTATATTTATCCTCCTTGTACAATTGGTCAACTGATCCTTCCCCGTCCAGTGTCGCAAGCACTTAGGACTACCAATTCAGCGTTGAGTTTTAAATCTAAGATTTCATTGGCTGTCAATAAACCATCGTTATCTTTACGCACCTGTTTACCCTCAGATGACGGACTTGGTGCAAGAGCGATCGCACTATTCAAACCTTGAGCATCATCAAGTATGCCATGAGTTGCAAAATGAACAATTCGTGCTGTTGGTAAATGTTGCAAGACTGCTGATTTGGTTGCATCCTTTCCGATCAAGGGTTGGGTTTTGAGTAGCGGTGCGATCGCAGTTGCTTCCTTGCTTGATCTTATCTGTTGAATAAAATCTTTGCGACTGTTTAATTGCGGCTGTACCGAGTTGGATATTTGCTGTAACTGATGGGAAATCGCTAACAAGCCAGCGAAGAACAAAGGCTCCGAGTTAGGCTCCCCAAAGGGGAACAGTTGCATATATCCTGGTAAAATATCAATTTCACCTTGCAAACTCCAGTTCCGACTAGCGATATCTGGTAAAGGATTCAGCCATTGACCATGTTGATCTCGGGTTGTTGCAAAGACAAACCATGTAGGATGCGCTGAGTTTCTCACTGCATTGTGAAGAGATTGTACCAGGATGCGATCGCTTTGCTCTTGATTGCGATCCAGCAAATAATCAATCCCAACGACTCTGGCTTTTACATCATTAAGTTTATCAACTAAACGTGCTAAATACTTGCGATCCATTGGTACAATAGGGGTCTGTATCTTTGCTTTTTGAATTGATTGTTCATCAATTTGTACCAATAAAACCGGAGGAGTCGTTACCTTTTCAAATTGATGAGTCACTTGGCGATAGATCGCTTGTACCAGTACCCGCCGTTCTAATAAAAATTGCTGCACAGGTAGTTGTAAACTAATTAATATGAGAGACGTGAGCGCGATCGCTTCCCGGCGAGTTGGTATTAATTGTTTGAGTCGTTGCTTGAGTCCAAAAGGTTCCAGACGGAATAACGCTGCTTCTGGATGACGAAACAAAGAAGGAATCAGGTAGGAACTTGGATAAGTCAGGTTTTTTTCTAACTTCAGATACTCGCAAGCTGCTAATACTGATTCATGAACATTTTTGTATTGTGTCAAAGCTTGTAAAAACAAAACCAAAAATTCTTCAGCAACGCGATTGTGAATTGGTTCTCGCATAACTGCAACTTGACTCAAACCCAAGTCAATTAGTTTATTGGCTATACTCAAACCACTGCAAGAATTAAAAATTGCAAACTGCAATCCCCGTTCTTTCGCAACAGTCAAAGCCGGGACTATTTCGCTAATTGATACACTTACATTTGGTGCTATAAATAATTGTCCTCCCGTTAGGCTAGTTTCATTACAAAAAAAAGGGAACGGGGAACTCTTAACAGGGAACAGGGAAAGAAAAAAAACGTGACTTTGTGGGTTTAAAGCCCACTTGCAAATAAAGATGTATTTCGAGACGCGCAGCGCTCTTAAATACGGCGTCCTTGTTTCAATCCCACGGCGCGCATCCGTGGGTACACTGTTAAGAGTTCCCTGTTAAGAGTTCCCTCTGAATATGTCCTGCAAAGAATAAAATATCCCATCCAATCTCTGATGCGATCGCCTCGACGATTTCAGTTTTTAATTTAGGAATATCTTTTCCTGGTTTCCACCCAACAAATTTCACTTCTACAACTTTTTCTAAGGAACGAATTGCAGACTTTTCTGAACTAAAATCTAGACCTGTCTCATCGCCTAAAATTACTAAAACTCTAGCTTGACGATTACCAGGGGGTTTTGATGTCACCGTCTCTCGAATATTAAGAGGTGCGCGAACAATATGAATTTTATCAGCAGCAAATTCCGTATTAATTTCCCAAGCTTCCCAAGGTAACCGAGCTAAGTCTAACGGACTGCAAGTCAGAAACAATTCTACAGGAGATTTGGTTATTGCGTCTCTATTTTTATTGGCAATTAATGACCGAATATCATATAATTCAGCACTACGTAACCAATTATGAAACTCATATAACAGTTGTGCTTCTGCTTGGACTAATTTTCCATGCCAATCAATCGTTGGTGCTGCTAAATTTCCTGCATCTGCAACTTTCCCCCGTAACGAATTTTTATCAAGATTTACATAAAAATTTTGATAAATTCGCTGCCAATTTTGATAAAGCTTAATCACTTTTTCCGGATAGGGAAGAGTAGAATGAATTTGTTGTCCTTGACCAAAACGAAGTTCAAATAAACAAGTAGACTCAATTTGCTGTACTTTAACGCTGTTTTATTACTCTCGCCAGAATAAATTTGAAACCCTAGTTTTAGGGTAGTCACCCAAGCAGACTTTGTTTGTGTAGCCACGATTTCCAGTCACCTTGATTATTCTCTCGCCAGAGTCATAGAAGAGCGTTAAGATGTAATTTCGTCATAAGGGGGATTGGGGATTGGGAATAGTAAAAATTAATTTTCTTATTCTCCCCCTGCTTCCCCCGCTCCTCTGCTCCCCTGCTCCCCTGCTCCCCTGCTCCCTGCTAAGAGCTCCCTACTAAGAGCTCCCTCCAAGGGCGATCGCTCCAAATCAAATGCAAACGGTGGTAATGTTAATTCCACACCATCCATTAAACTGACGCTGACAACAAACTTCTCATCCCAATTACCAACCACACGAGTGAATAAATAATCATTACCCCGTTGTGGATTAACACCCTGTTCTACTAAAATCCCAGTTTGGTCACTCACCCGTAGCTTTAAGTTTTCTGGTAAAGTCTCTGGTAAAGGTGCGCCTAAAATCAGCAGTAATGTCCACTGAGGGGAGTCTGTTTCTGATAATAAATGCCAAGTCACAGCATATAGCCGCAGGGACGTTCCAGCTAACAGCAAATCCTTGAAAGCTGCACGTGCCTGCACAGGAATTTCTAGATGTTGTTGCTGAAATTGTGATACAATTGCCTCGAACTCTTCTGTAGCACTTCGCATTTCTGTTATTGGTGCTAATCTCGGCAACAATGCCCAAGAAAATTCCTGTGCTAATTCATCCAATTCATCCCACAACCAATATCCAACATTAAGCGCTGGTTGTGTCAACAGTTTAATTAAATCAGATAAATAGGAAGTCCGTCGTAGGGAGGTTTGCGTACTTGTATGAGAGTCTTGTTTTTGCATGTTATATATCCAACTTAGTATTTCAGGACTCGTGAGTACTGCAGTTCCTTGTTCCCAAGTCAAAACCTCCCAAAGTTCCCGTTCTGGTATTTGGAGATGGGGTAACAATGCTGTTAATTCACTTTGCATCCTCCAAAGGTTGTCAACCCTTTCCTTTGGTACTATTGGTAAAGGAATCGCTTCTGGTTCTAGACAACGTAAATATAGTAGTAACTGGTCTGGGTGATCAACAAACCACGTTACAGGTATCTGATATGTCCAATCTGATAAAACTTCTAAATTAGCGTTTCTCAAATTTTTCATCAATTCCTGATGGGTTGTAACCGCCCTAACAACAGCACATTCTTGCTCTTCTAAAACTTCAACTAATACATAAAAGTGTGCAACAAATTCTGGTATATCTACCACGGCTCTTGGTAAGGTAATTTCTTCATCCGTGAGGCTACCAGTGGCAATCACACACAGTTTAAATTCACCAATTTTTAATTTATCGGCGACAGTGAAAATATTTGTAATTTCTGGTTGTAAAACTGTACATTCTTCTCGATTAACGCTCAGTGAATCATCCCTTTTTTCTACCCATCTCTCAAATGCAAATAACGCCAAAGCATTCAAATATGTTTGCCACTGCCGAGAGGTATTATTTATTTGACGACTGAGTTCTAATGCTTGATTAATTGCATCCTCTGAAAGGGTAATCGCTGCTGTTGGTAATCTTTCAAATTCCAACAAGATTGATTGAGTTTTACTTAAAAAATTCATCATAGTTTCTTTCTCATAAAATAGTGTTAAATAACTTTGGCGGGTATTGCTCACTCTGCAGATTCGATATTTTCAATTAAAAGAATTCAGAGCGAAGATTCAGCAGGCGTTAGTGCATTTCAATCCCGCGCTTTCAGCCGTAGGTTCCCCTACACCGTCTGAATTCTTCTTTAATTGTTGACATAGTCTTTCACTAAAACAACTAATGGAAGATTTATTTTTCGCACTTTGCGCTTCTGTTTCTACCTCAGAAATTAAGCTGCTAATTTGTTCATCAAGGACAAGTGTAATTTCTTGTTCTAAAGTGGTGAGGTTTTCTAGCGTGGAGTAGTTTTTAGCTAATTCGAGGACGCGCGATCGCAACATCACCAAAAGTTGCTGTCTGACATCGGCTCGAAATTCCTTGAGTTTCAACAAGCGAGTCACTGCATCTTGCGCTCGTAGTCCCAAGCGCTTGGCAATTTCTGTCATTGACACTTTCTCACAGTGAAATAGGTACAGTGCTGTCAAGAACATCTTCGCCTTTTCCTCGTCTTTACGCTGTAGTTGTCTCACCCGTGATTGTGTTACCATCCCCAATGCTTGATCTAAACATGCTTTCAATTGAGAACGATAGGACTGTAAAAACTCAGCTTGTTCCTGTTTATTTTCCCAGATATCAGCAGAGTCAGAGTAAGGTATATCTAAATACCTATCTTCTCTAAATACTGTGGGTAAACGACCACCTCGAATATGAATTCGATACTGTCGCAGTCTGTCAGCTAGGTTTTGGAGTTGTCTCATCACAGCTTCACTCTTAAGCTTCTGATGAGCCTTACCTTCAAGACCTTCGGAAATTTTTTGCAGCTGTTCGATTGTCGGTGCAGCACATTGTCCCCTGATTCCTTTAGCACGTTTTTGCAGCCTATCAGCACGATAGATAGTGTGATAACTTTCTAAAAGTCTTTGTGCTAAATCAATCTCCGTAGCTGTAAGGCAATGAAATTCTCCTAAAATTCGCTTTAACTGTTTTGGTTGCGTGTCGTTGAGAATTGCCCAGTCACTGATGATATATAATCCACACTGTAACAAAAATTTACTTAGTGCTGGGTGCTGTCTTACCTTTATACTTGTCCATGTTGTCAGATTGCTTTGTTCTGGAGCAAAACTTTGTAAAATTTCTCTAGACAAACAGTTATAGGACGTTGTTGGTTCTATGCTACCATCGTCATCGAGAACATATGGCAGTAACTCACGACAACTAAACCCATGAACATTACCAAATTGGTTTTCTAGTTGCAAACAAACTTGCTCAATTTGCCAGGATATGAAGCACAGTAAACAACGTTGTGCTATTATCCTCCTTTGAGGATTGCTAGTATCCGTTACCCATCTTAGTAGCTGTTGCTCTATATCTTCACCTGACACACTATCGGAAGATGAGAACTCACTAAACTCTAAGGCGAAAAACTCTTTAGCTGCGCCAATTTCGACAATTTGGCTATATCCCGCCCCATTAATCCTTACTAGTTTCCAGTATCTTGATTTATCCATTGGTCATTAGCTTTACGTAGATGATTCTCAACTACTCAGAGAACTTGAACAAGGAGTTAGAATTAATTTTTGTTAAATTTGTTACCTCCTGTCATTTGTATCCTTCACAAACTTTTAAATCTAAACCGATTGAGCCTATGCAGTTTTTCCAATTATGTATGCTTATTTCAGAAAATCTAAACCAACCATTGACATCTTAATTTTTTATGAGGGTTTTGCTAGTTGAAGATGAACCAGATTTAGGCGCTGCTATTAAGCGCACTTTGAATCAGCAAAAGTATATTGTTGACTGGGTGATGGATGGTAGCGATGCATGGGCATATATAGAAAATAGCTGGACGCAGTATACACTAGCTGTTGTTGATTGGATGCTACCTGGGATCTCTGGTTTGGAGTTATGTAAACGGCTACGTAGCAATAAAAATTCTTTACCTGTGTTAATGCTAACGGCAAAAGATACAATGGAGGATAAAGTGGCTGGGCTAGATGCAGGTGCAGATGACTACTTGGTGAAGCCATTTGGAATGGCGGAATTGTTGGCACGGTTACGAGCATTACAGAGGCGATCGCCTCACCTGGAGCCAATACAATTAACCGTTGGTAATTTGACTTTAGATTACGGCAACAGCACAATTGTCAGTCAAAATGCTAAGGGAGAAAAACAGGCTATCCCCCTAACTCATAAAGAATTCCAGATGCTAGAATATTTCATGAAACATCCGAACCAAATTGTTACAACTGAACAGATTCGCAATCAGCTTTGGGAAGTGAGTGCAGAACCTATTAGTAATGTTGTAGCAGCTCAAATGCGTTTGCTGAGGCGCAAATTGGCTTCAAGTGGCTGCTCTAACCCCATTGAAACTTTACACGGTATGGGATATCGGCTAAATTTTACAGAATGAATCAAGATAGGCTGTTTAAGCTAACTCGCATTCGCTTAGCTTTGTCATATGCTGGTGTCATGGCCGTTATCTTAGCTGCTTGTGGGTTCGGCTTATACAAAGCTGTGTCTCATGCTCATTGGGTAACTTTAGACCGAGAAATAGAATCTGTTGGGGGAACCCTGCACGACAGCATCGAATTGAAACTACGACAACCTGGACGTTTAGAACCAGTTTTAGAGCAGCTTTTACCAAATATTTGTCCAGTTAGTACTGGTTGCATGGAACAGCAGTTAAGTTCTAAACGCCATATTTTAAGCGCAATTAACAAAGGCAACTACTACGTCCGTTTTTTTGATAATTCGGGAAACTTGATTGCCATAGCAGGTTTTCATCCAAAGGATCTACCTTTAGCTTTTAATAATAAACTTTGGCAAACTATAAAAGATAGTAGAGGCAATCTTTACCATCAAATTTCCTTTGTCTTGCATACCCAGGATAATCGGCACTGGGGATATCTTCAAGTAGGGCGAAGTCTTGAAGACTTCAGTGGTTATTTGAGTGTTGTGAAATTGATTTTGTTTGTGGGATTGCCACTTGCAATGGCTTTAGTCGCTGTTGCTAGTTGGTGGTTAGCAGGGTTAGCAATGCAGCCAATTTATCAATCATACAAACAAATTCAACAATTTACAGCCGACGTAGCACACGAATTAAGAACTCCTTTGGCTGCAACACGAGCAACGGTAGAGTCAGCGCTGATGACACCCGAACTGGATGAAATAGAAGCGCGAGAAATTCTGCAAACTGTAGAGCGTCAAAATCTACGGCTCACGAATTTGGTTGCTGACTTGCTCCTTTTATCTCGCCTAGATCGACAATCTCTAACAATGCGACATGAACTGTGTTGCTTGAATGAGATAGTTAGCGACTTAATCGAGGAATTTGCTGCAATGGCATCAAAAGCCAAAGTATCGTTGACATCTTTAATCCAGGTGCCTCAACCCCTTTCTATCGTATGCGATTCTGAACAGCTTTATCGTCTAATTTCTAACTTAATTGTAAATGCCATTCAGTATACCCCTGATGGTGGTAAGGTGATAGTTACTTTAAACCGTAATGAAACTCATGTCGTGATTGGGGTTGAAGATACCGGCATTGGGATTCCAGAACAGGAGCTTTCTCGCATTTTTGACCGCTTCTATCGGGTGAATAGCGATCGCTCTCGTAGCACTGGCGGTTCGGGATTAGGCTTGGCGATCTCCCAAGCAATTATTAAAGCACATTATGGCAGTTTGGCTGTACAAAGTGAGTTAGGTAAAGGTAGCACTTTCACCATTCGATTGCCGCTTCATTAACTCCCCTACAAGCAAAAGCGCCCCTTTTAACAGGAGCGCTTTTGACTTTTGCTTTTATTATTTAGTTGTTCTGCACAGCGTGAGGTAACTCACACAAATCTTAATGATTAGCCGTTGATAGCAGGAGCGCTAATTGCAACAGGAGCAACTTCACCTGCAGCTAAGTCTAAGGGGAAGTTGTGAGCGTTGCGCTCGTGCATTACTTCCATACCCAAGTTAGCGCGGTTGAGGATGTCAGCCCAGGTTCCAATCACGCGACCTTGTGAGTCGATAATGGACTGGTTGAAGTTGAAACCGTTGAGGTTAAACGCCATGGTGCTGATACCTAGTGCGGTGAACCAGATACCAACTACTGGCCATGCTGCTAAGAAGAAGTGTAAGCTGCGGCTATTGTTGAAGGACGCATATTGGAAGATTAAGCGACCGAAGTAACCGTGTGCTGCTACGATGTTGTAGGTTTCTTCTTCTTGTCCGAACTTGTAACCGTAGTTCTGAGACTCGATTTCGGTTGTTTCACGAACTAAGGAAGAGGTTACCAATGAACCGTGCATTGCACTGAACAGTGAACCACCGAATACACCTGCTACACCTAGTTGGTGGAAGGGGTGCATCAGGATGTTGTGTTCAGCTTGGAACACTAACATGAAGTTGAATGTTCCACTGATGCCCAAAGGCATACCATCAGAGAAAGAACCTTGTCCAATTGGGTAGATCAAGAATACTGCAGTCGCAGCAGCAACAGGTGCTGAGTATGCTACGCAGATCCAAGGACGCATTCCTAAGCGGTAGGACAGTTCCCACTCACGACCCATGTAGCAGAATACACCGATCAAGAAGTGGAAGACTACCAACTGGTAAGGACCACCGTTGTACAACCACTCATCTAAGGAAGCTGCTTCCCAAATGGGGTAAAAGTGTAAACCGATGGCGTTGGAAGAAGGTACTACTGCACCAGAGATGATGTTGTTGCCGTAGATTAATGAACCTGCAACAGGTTCACGGATTCCATCGATGTCTACTGGAGGTGCGGCGATGAAGGCGATTACGAAGCAGATGGTTGCAGCTAGCAAGGTGGGAACCATCAATACACCGAACCAACCTACATAGAGGCGATTTTCAGTGCTAGTGACCCAGTTGCAGAACTGCTCCCATACGTTTGCACTCTTGTTGCGCTGTAAGGTTGCTGTCATGGTTTTATGATTGCGATGATGCTTTATGAATGAGGCGTTTTGTTTGCCTGTAACCTTACTTTACATTCGTTTACTTTCTTTTACAATACCATACGAGTGAAGAAAACTTATATTAGTTATTAGCTTTACTTATTTAACAGCCAGTAGATTAAACTTAGCTTGATCCGGCAGAAGCCCCACAACTGAATCCGGTACTCCGGATCAGTGTGGGATGAATGGCGGGGCGGTGAGGAAACCATCTGCGACCAAAGTTGACCAACGCTCAACCAGGGAGCGGGATGGTTGATAGCGAAGCGTTAGCCGGTATCCCGGCGTCGGAATCGCCAAACTATGCACGGACACATAGACCACTTCTCCTTCTAATGGGTTGGACTTTGTTGACGTTAACAACCTTGTTTGCGACACCAGGATAGTTGGCTAGCTTGACGCCAGTTCCTAAGTTTTGCATTCCAACGACTCGATAAACATTGTTTTCAAACATCACGTAATCATTGGGGTTGTAACGGTAACGTTGCTTTTTGATGCGTCGTTGACCCTGGGAAACTTTTAAACCCCGATAAACTCTCAAGTTCTCTCCATTTAAGTTTTTGTTGCGGGTACGTCTACCAGAATTCAAAATAGAACCACTAACTTTTTCTCCTGTACGTTTATCGATGTATTTGGCATCGTAAAACTGTTCCATTGACCTTTTATGACGACGAATTTGTTCAATCATCAAAGGTTCTATTCTTTGCTGAGTCGTTCCACCAGCAATAATAAATGCATCATTGTGGTGAGTTTTTTCGAGCTTCAATTCTTCCCGTTTAAAGTCTGTTTCATAGCCAAAAGCTTGCTCTGCATCTAGTTCCTCAAGTATTCGCTTGTAGATAGTAGACATAAAAGTTTCTGCTTTAAACGACTTAACTTTTGGTTGCCATCCGTGCAAAATCTTTCCTTTTTTATGATTGGGTGAGCTATGACACTTGTCACAAAGAGTAATCAAGTTGCTGGGTCGATTGCTTCTGTCTGGCGGATTCTTCCAATAGCCAATATGGTGAACTTGAAGAACTTTATCAGCACTCTTATTTTTACAGTCTGGGTTTTGACATTTGTACCCGTCACGATGACGAATGTAGTTCGTTAAGTTCCTATAACCAAGTTGCTCCCCTTGTTGGTATCCCTCCCCTTGAATGTCCGGGTTTTTGATTTTCTGAATATCAAACTTGGCTGTTTCTACCGTTATCTTGGTAACAGGAAGCCTGGATTTGACACGTTCTACAAACCGCAAATGGGTATCTAGTTTGTGTTGAATTGATGGAGCTAACCAGCCTTTATTACGTTTACGATTATCGAATCGTTTGGCACGATGACGTAATCGGTTACGGCGAGTTCTACGGTATTTCTGCTTTTCAGTGATGCGTTCTGACACACCATCTAAAAGTTCTACCTCTCCACCAATCAATTCTTCTTTTTCTGTAATGGCACTAAACCCGACGTGTTTATAGCCAGCGTCAATTCCTAATGAAATAGGTTGCTTGTAGCCACTGCTGCCATAAATCAACTGAATTGTAAACGGATCTCTTCCTACAATTTTGGCTTTACCTGATTGTAAAAGAATTCGCGATTTTCTTGGGGTTGTGGGCATTAACGGCTGTCCGTGCTTGTTGATAACTAATACGAGCATGTTTTTTGTTTGAACTAGTAATGAGTTCGACCCTTACGGGTGGTTTCCTTTGCCAATATTTTTCCAAGGTTTCAAGCTAGTAACACTTTCCCTCTACCAGTAGAAATGTTTAATCACTAACCGCAGTGTCACGGGACTAGGAAACGGGTTGCTAACCCTATATCCCGGAGTGCCTATACATTCTTGGAAAACATAGTAACCCTTGCATAACGGATTACTGAGGCTAATGACGCGCTGCTGAATTTCTTCAGAAGCCCACACTTACTCCGGAGGAGAAGTGTGTGGAGTCGTCACCTAACAGCGACTTCTGGTTGCTGGAGGAGCCAATTTTGATCTTCAGATAACTCCAATACCAATTGGTGGTAATCTACTAAGTTAGGGCGATGGCCGACACTGATAAAAGTTGTGCTGCTCTGCTGCAGGTGCTGATATAAACTCTCTTCATTTTTTAGATCCAAGGCACTCGTTGCTTCATCTAAAATTGCATAGGCGGGTTTGTTAAGTAATAGACGGGCGAAGGTAAGGCGCTGTTGTTCTCCCAAAGATAGAAGCGACGCCCAATCTTGTTCTACATCGAAACCACCGTAACGTTCATCCAAGTCTTTTAGATTCACCTGTTGCAGTACTTGTTTAAGTACAGAGTCATCAAGCTCAACATTGGTATAGGGATAAAGTAACTGATCGCGTAACGTTCCTAAAATCATGTAGGGACGTTGCGGTAAAAATAGCATCTCATTCAGTTTTGGTCGTACGATGACGCCTGTACCTGCATTCCATAATCCAGCGATCGCGCGCAACAAAGAACTCTTTCCACAACCACTTGGTCCTCTAATCAACAGTCCTTGACCTGATGACAGCTCTACTGATAAATCTTTAATCAAAGTTCTTTGATAGTTCGGCGTTTGTAAATTCAGGTCTTTGATAGCGAAACGGCTCTCTTCTACTATATCAATAGTCGGAGTTTCATCTTGTTTCTGATTTTCTTGGGTTAGAAAAAATCCGGGTAAAGCAGGGGCTTTTGGTTCCAAGTACTCAGCAAAGCTGTAGAGACGATCAATCCCAGCCCCAAAACTCGCCAGAGATTGTAAGCGAGACACAATCACGTTTAATGAGAAAAATACCCGAACAAAAGCACCTTGCGCTTCTGAAATTTTTCCGACTTCAATTTCCCCAGCAAAGACGTTATGGGAAATAACTAGTGCTGGAATAATGAAGGGGATAAACTCGTAAGCATTGGTCAAAACATTAAGATTAAGCTCCCAAAATATGAGTTGCTTAAAATTATCAAATGCCTCCATAAATCTGTTTTTCAGATGGTTTGACTCCTGCTGTTCTCCCCGATAAAAGGCAATTGATTCAGCATTTTCGCGGATGTGAATTAAGCCAAAGCGAAAGTTAGCTTCTTTTCTCAGTTGCTCAAAATTCAGTCGGATTAGAGGTTTACCGAAAACCCCTGTGGTCAAAATTGTGCCACTCAAGGCGTAGATGACAAGAAAAATAACCAAAGGCTTGGATATTCCCCACAAAACCCCACTAAAAGCAATGACTTTGAGGATAGATCCTACAAAGGTGAGCAAAAATCTTAGAGAATCCTGAGTAAAGCTTTTGACATCTTCAGCAATTCGCTGATCTGGATTGTCAATCTCTGTGTTTGAACTATTAAGGTTATAAAAAGCGCGATTGCTGAAGTAATTATCTAGAAAATTATTCGTAAGCCATCGTCGCCAAGAAAGACCAAGTCTGTCTTGTAAATAGTCGTAGCCAGCTAAGAGCGGTGCATAAAGAACCAGCACGCCGATGAAAACCTGTATACTTTTCCCAAATCTCGACTCATCTTTGGCTGAAAGAGCGGAAATTAAAGCTCCCTGCTGGGCGTTAAGGACAACTGCAAGACCCGTGTATGCTAGTAACAGTAATACGCACAGCAACAGCAGACCACCCGATGACCATTTTTCTGAACCAAACCAGTAGGGTTTGGCGATCGCCCAAAACCGTCTAATCAATTTCAAGTTAAATCTATCCATTCTGGTATTTTGCTATATTTATTGGGAGACAAGAAAAAATAGTGTGTAATTTCACTTTTGCATTCTAATTCTTAATTCCTGACTCTGCGCCTCCTGACCACTATGCTACAAACCTTGCCATGCTTGCATCTGTCTTAATTGATAGCATTTGCCCATTAGACACTCCAAGAATTTGCAAACGACTCCACTGTTTAGCTTTAAAAAAGGCTGATCCTGAGACTTATGAACAATGGGTTTTTGAAAGTGGCAAGGTAAAGGTAGCACTTTTATCATTGAATTGCCGCTTCATTAACCCCAAAACTGTACGACCATCTATAGTTAATTGTACTTAATACAGGTCACTTTAATGAGTTTCGACCTGGCAATAATTCATGGAACTTTATCCGTAATAGTGCTAGCAGACGTTGTCAAAAATTATGTCATAAATAAAACATATATTAGGGAATCTGGAAATGAAATTTCGTCTATGTCAGCTAATTCTAGGTCTGCTAGGAATATGTTCACTGTTAAATCAAAGCGTTGAGGCAGTTCAACCTCAAAAAGTGCGCAGTTATTGCCGACAAGGGGAGAGCACCTTCCTAGCAGTGGAAACTAAGAGTTTTTGGGTCAGCATTTGTGGTGGAGATCTACCACACACTTATGTTGGTGTCAACAAAAAGACTCGCCAATCTCTGCGATTGCCACTAAAAAATGCAGATCGCTATTACTTTGATGCTGTCAATGGCGATTATTTATACATTCTAGCAGATTCTACCAAAGGCAAGAACTTGACAGTTACCAGAGGGACTCGTGAACTTTTAAGGGAACCAGTGATAAAAGGTTGGTAACTAGCTGTTAATTTTTGTTAAGATAAATGAGTGTCTATATTTTTCCTGCTTTTCGGCAGGAATTAATTTATAGTTGCTTATGTCTTTGCCAAAAACTCAGTCTCATCAATCTGCTGAAGGAACTCAAGAGTCGTCACCATGGCGGATAAAGCTCCTTTATGATGGTGAATGTCCGTTATGTCTGCGAGAAGTTAAGTTTTTGAAAAAAAGGGATGCAGGACGAGGTTTAGTAGCGTTTGTAGATATAGCAAGCGATAACTATAAACCCGAAGCCCATGGCGGTATTGACTTTGAAACAGCGATGGGGAGAATTCATGCTGTACTTCCGGATGGTAGCATCATCAAAAATGTGGAAGTTTTTCGTCGAGTCTATGACATCCTTGGTATAGGATGGGTTTATGCTCCTACGAAATTACCTGTCATAGGTGTCATAGTCGATAAGGTTTATGGTATTTGGGCACACTGGCGTCTTCGCTTCACTGGAAGACCAGATTTAGGAACTATTGTAGCTGAAAGGGAAAAACGTATTAGTGGGCGTTGCCGATTGAATCAGTAATGCCAATTCCTTAAGAGTCCTGCACGCAGCGAACCACGAGTCACCAAACGCCGCCCCAAAGCCTACCCCAGATTGACCAAACCCCGGCAAGAATACTCCACTAGTAAGCGCTGGGGCTTAAAAACCAAAAGAATTTAACACCCCTGTGACTGCCTCAATAAATTTTTCACCCCACAAGCTTGATAGTAACCCACATGATATAATCAATAATGATGCAATACCTAATTGAACTAAGTTTAAATCTATGGAAGACCCATAGGAGATAGGAATGGACACAACAAAAGCACCAAGTGCAGCACCCCCAAGAAATCGGTAGATAAATTTAGCGCCGTTACCTTGTTTGAGATTAGTATCTTCAGAAGTCATCAGAATTTACTCACAATATATATAACACTACTAACAGTTATTATATGGACTTGACGGACCTTGATAGTGGGGGTTCCCGAACCGATAAGGACTGGTTGTTTTGTGGAAAAGCACAGATGTTTTTGCATCTTTATACAAATAGCTGTTGCGCGTTGCTAAACCCTATTCAGTAGGATTTCTCAACACATTCAAAATCATACCCAGTTAACATGTAGCAAATAAAAGCGAATTATTAACGGGCAACAGGATGGTTTTGAATGGAGATTTTCCCCAATCAAAACAGGTAACGGGCGGAGTTGATAAGGTTTTAGACCCCGATGGGTAACAGATAAATCTTACCTGTTAACAGTTCCCTTGTTCAATAACAAATACTACTGAATTTGATGAAAAATGAACTATATGAGCTTAAAAAAACAGGAGCTAAATCCCGGCAAAGGCACTATCCCATCATCCTAATTCCACCCAAAATTAAGCAAATAAAATCTGCGCAGCCACTAGTATCCCCGCCACCAATTCCTCCTAGACAGCCAGGCTCACAACCAAACAAACTAAACATCATTTTGACAGTACTGGAAGTAGCGATCGCTGTTGTCGCGATTCCTATCATCTCTCAAATGACTTCAGTATCTCCTTGGTTGTTATTTGTCCTAACAATCAGTGTAATTACTGGTCACATATTTTCTGAAATCACAACTTACCCTAAACGTAAACAGAAACACGACGATGAAGTTGCAGATTATCTCAAGAACTTAGAACACTACAAACAAATAAAGGATAAGCATGATCTAGAAGTCGCAGCCGCTCATAGTTCTGTTCAGGTTGCTGAGTATAGATCCAAAAAGCTATTAAAGGTTCTCAGACAAACTATTCCTCACGATGGTAATGGTAGCACCGCACGAACAAATCCTATCGAAATTCGGTTCATAAATTTTGTAAGTCAATATTTTTCTGGCAAAGTCTATAAAGGGCTATTTTTAGTAATCCCTGGTTTTCGGTATCGATATACCCCGGATATTACATATATAGATCAAGAATTGAATTTATATATTGACATTGAGATTGATGAACCGTATGTTTTTCGTACTGGTAGACCGACACATTTTTTAGAAGCAAGTAAGGATAATCGGCGTAATAATTTCTTTATTAAGAGAAATTGGTCTATTATCCGTTTTAGTGAGGAGCAAGTTATTTGTCACCCGCACAGTTGCTGTAAAACAATTGCATATGTAATCTCTGAAATTACTGATAATTGGTCACTCCTCGAACCATTTGCAAATATTCCCGACTTACAACCTCAGCCACAATGGACTCGAGAACAAGCAATACAAATGGCACAAAGAAGAGAACGAACTAAATATCATACTCAACTTAGTTTTTTGCCAATTACTGAAACTAACACTCAACAAGAGATCTCACCGAATTCCAAACGCCGTAGAAAAAAAGCACAAACTCAACGAACGACAATTAATAAACAAAACAGAAACACACAAATGAAGAAGAATTCAGGAGTCGGGAGTCAGAAGTCAGAATAATAAATACTGATTAAAACCGCGCGTTGACTAGTTACCGTGTTCCGGGGTTGAAACTTTTCGTAAAACACCATCCTCGCAATTCAGTTATCAGTGTTCAAGTGATAACTGAAGCATGTGGGTGGTGCATTCTGACTCCTGTATTCTGACTCCTGACTCCTTTTTATTTCTTCCATGGAAGCTTTGTCCCCATCTCCGTTAGCGCTGAGAAAACAAGATAGAGGATAAGTACACCAGCACCAATTAGAAAAAAAACAACGTCATTACTCATTGCATACCAATTAAATTGATATTATGGCTCTTTGTTATTTTATCCTAAAATGGAAAGATTGCCGGAGGAACTGTAGCATCAGCTACTTGAGAACTATCCCTCGAAACAGATTCTTTAGGTGTAACAGTGTACTGCTGTCCTGTACAGCCGATCACTCCTACAAAACTAATCCCTGCAATAAATGGAATGAGAACTTTTTTTAGTAGCATAATTTTGTCCTTTTTAGTTGGTCAGGGTTTTGAATGATTTACCGTCTTTCATCCCAAAATAAAAAAGGTATACCTAATCCGACTACTACGACACCAACAATTGCACCGACACCTGTGTAAGCTATACTTGAGTAAAGTAAATAACCACAAACAACACAAAATAAAAGTGGTGTCACAGGATAAAAAGGGACTTGAAAAGGTCGACGAGTATATGGTTCGCGGATTCTTAAAACAAACAGTGATAACCCAGAAAGTAAAAAGAAGAACCAAAAAACAGGCGCAGTGTAATCTACCATCGACTCAAAACCATTTCTGGTCAAAGTACCTAAAATTATCAGAACTATAACGACTGCTGCTTGTATAATTAGAGCTTGAGTTGGTGTCTCTTTTTGTCCTTGCCATCTCCCCATAAACCGAAACACTGAAAAATCTTGACCCAATGCATAATTTGTACGTGCCCCAGTTAAAATCGTTGCATTGGTTGCTCCTAAAGCGGAAACTATAACCAATATACTTAAAAATAAACTCCCTACTGTACCAAATGCTTTATCCATCAAAGTTGCTCCAATTGCTTTGGATTTAGTCATTTGTTCTAATCCCAAACCTTGTAGAAAAGCAAAATTGATTAACACATAAATAGCGGTAATAATACCAATACTGACCACCAGTGAACGAACTATATTACGGCGACCATTGCGAATCTCTGCTGAAATATAAGCAGCTTCATTCCAACCACCATAAGTAAGTAGCACAAATACCATGGCTGCTCCCCAGAGAGAAAAGTCTTCAGATGTCTGTAACACTGATCTCTCGGTTGTAGTTGGGAAAAAAATGCCAATTGCTATTACTAGCAGCAACCCTAAAACTTTGACCGCCGTCAGTAAATTTTGAGTCCACTTTCCAGGATACAAACCGATAATATTTAACCCCGAGATAGATAAAACGGCGATGATAGCATAAATAGAAGATGAATAACTTCCTATATTGAAGATTCCCGCAGCATAATCACCAAAAATGAACGCTTGTAAAGCGATAGAGCCTGTTTGAATGACTGTCATTCTTGACCAAGCAAATAGGAAGCTGATCTGTCTGCCAAAGGCACGTTTTAAATAGTAGTAAGTACCTCCAACATTCGGATAAGTAGTGGCTAGTTCTGCATAGCACAAGGCACCAATCAAAGAGACAACACCACCCAGTAACCATAAAATCAATAGAGCAGCACCAGTAGTTACATTCGCCGCAACCAATGCAGGGGTTTCAAAAATTCCCGCTCCGATGACAATACCCACAATTAGAGAAACTGCATCGAAAAAAGCTAGTGATGGTTTTGGCGTTGCTTGTTCATTTATCCTTACTGGTCGCTCTAATAGGTTATGATTTTGATTTTTTGTCACAAGTAAGTACCCGACATAAATAAATCAGACTAAAGTAAGAATTTTTTTGAAAAGTTCTATGAAATGAATTTTGCACTCTTAATTTTTTATAGAAGCTTTACTTTTAAAAATCATATCTCTAAAGCTATATACCGAATTGAGTATACATTAACAAGCAAAAGCGCCCTCCTAAAAGGAGAGCGCTTTTAATATTAGGCGAAACGAGAGATAATCAGTAGTGATTAACCGTTGATAGCAGGAGCGCTGATTGCAACAGGAGCAACTTCACCTGCAGCTAAGTCTAAGGGGAAGTTGTGAGCGTTGCGCTCGTGCATGACTTCCATACCCAAGTTAGCGCGGTTGAGGATGTCAGCCCAGGTTCCGATTACACGACCTTGTGAGTCGATAATGGACTGGTTGAAGTTGAAACCGTTGAGGTTAAACGCCATGGTGCTGATACCTAGTGCGGTGAACCAGATACCAACTACTGGCCATGCTGCTAAGAAGAAGTGTAAGCTGCGGCTATTGTTGAAGGACGCATATTGGAAGATTAAGCGACCGAAGTAACCGTGTGCTGCTACGATGTTGTAGGTTTCTTCTTCTTGTCCGAACTTGTAACCGTAGTTCTGAGACTCGATTTCGGTTGTTTCACGAACTAAGGAAGAAGTTACCAATGAACCGTGCATTGCACTGAACAGTGAACCACCGAATACACCTGCTACACCTAGTTGGTGGAAGGGGTGCATCAGGATGTTGTGCTCAGCTTGGAACACTAACATGAAGTTAAATGTTCCACTGATGCCTAAAGGCATACCATCAGAGAAGGAACCTTGTCCAATTGGGTAGATCAAGAATACTGCAGTCGCAGCAGCAACAGGTGCTGAGTATGCTACGCAGATCCAAGGACGCATTCCTAAGCGGTAGGACAATTCCCACTCACGACCCATGTAGCAGAATACACCGATCAAGAAGTGGAAGACTACCAACTGGTAAGGACCACCGTTGTACAACCACTCATCTAAGGAAGCTGCTTCCCAAATGGGGTAGAAGTGTAAACCAATGGCGTTAGAAGAAGGTACTACTGCACCAGAGATGATGTTGTTTCCGTAGATTAACGAACCTGCAACAGGCTCACGGATACCATCGATGTCTACTGGAGGTGCGGCGATGAAGGCGATTACGAAGCAGATGGTTGCAGCGAGCAATGTGGGAACCATCAGTACACCGAACCAACCTACATAGAGGCGATTTTCAGTGCTGGTTACCCAGTTGCAGAACTGCTCCCATACGTTTGCACTCTTGTTGCGCTGTAAGGTTGCTGTCATGTTTTTATGATTGCGTGGATTTGACGCAGATTGTTTATGAATTAGGCGTTTTGTTAGCCTGTAACTTTACTTTACATTCGTTTACTTTCTTTTACAATAGATGTAGCGTAAATAATTCTTATCACTGTTATTAGTTTTTCTTATATCAAATAGTAATATTAAGAAAAAATCTCTGTATCCTTGTAGCGTGTGTTAGCTCAGAGAGTACGGCACCGAAACCTTGCAATGGTGGGTTAAGGATCTAGAACACCGAATTTAGTAATCGCTTTTATTAAAATTTATAAATCCCTGTTATTTCATACTCCGCTACTTGCGACTAGCTCTAGGCAAAGCGATTGACAACATGAAAACCTTAATTATTGACAACTATGATTCTTACACCTTTAATCTTTACCAATTAATTGCAGAAGTCAATGGGGGGTATCCTACTGTAATTTATAATGATCAATTTGCATGGAAAGAATTACAACAGTGGGAATTCGATAACATTGTAATTTCACCGGGGCCTGGTCGTCCTGAGAATCTTAAAGATTTTGGCATCTGTCGTCAAGCTATTGAAAAGACCCAAGTACCGCTTCTCGGTGTTTGTCTGGGACATCAGGGGATTGGTAATGAGTTCGGAGGAAAAGTTATTCATGCGCCGGAGGTACGGCACGGTCGCCTTAGTCAGGTTTATCATACTGGAACTGATTTGTTTGCCGGAATTCCTTCACCTTTCTCTGTTGTGCGCTACCATTCTTTAGTGGTTGCAGATGACCTACCAGACTGTTTAGAAAAAGTGGCATGGACAGAGGACAACCTGATCATGGGAATACGCCATAGATCTTTACCACTATGGGGCGTGCAATTTCATCCAGAGTCAATCTGCACTCAGTATGGACACACTTTATTTGAGAATTTTAAACAAATTACTCTAAAATTTACCCAAGAGCGCAGCAAAACTCCCAAAAAACAGTATTGGACAGGCAGTAGCCAGATTGCTCCTTTACCAACCAGTTCTTCTTGGCAAAAACAGCAACAAAAATTTAAACTTTCTACGTGCAAGCTCGACATATGCCCTGATACTGAGCAGATGTTTGTCCATCTGTTTGGCAAATCACCTAATGCATTCTGGTTAGACAGCAGTCGTGTTGAACCTGATCTTGCTCGCTTTTCGTTCATGGGAGATAGCAGTGGGGAAAACAGTCTGCTCATTCGTTATCAGACAAAATCCCAGGAACTTACTGTGACAAATTCTCATAAGATCACGCGTAGGAAAGAGGGGATTTTTGAGTATCTCAAGCGAGAACTTGAATGGCGACGGTGTTCATCCGATGATCTACCCTTCGATTTTAACTGCGGTTTCGTGGGTTACTTTGGCTACGAATTAAAGGCAGAATGTGGTTCTCAATTAAATCACCCCTCTAGTTTACCCGATGCTATGTTTCTGCTGGCTGATCGGATGATTGCAATTGACCACCAGGAGCAAACCCTCTATTTGCTGTGTCTAACCCAAGAGGGGCAAAAAGCCTCAGCCGAAGCTTGGTTTGAATTGCTTAGACACGAGATTTATCACCTTCCCCCCTTATCACCTGTCGTTGTTGAGAAGAAAGAGACTCCTGTAATTTTCCAATTAAGTCGTTGTGAAAGGACTTATATTAAGGATATTAAGAAATGTTTAGAGGAAATTCACGAAGGAGAAACGTATCAAGTTTGTTTGACAAATCAAATTCATACAGATGCGACTCCCGATCCACTGGAATTCTATCGTTCATTACGCCAGATCAATCCTGCTCCATACTCGGCATTTTTGCGCTTCGGTGATGTGGCGATCGCGTCTTCATCTCCAGAACGATTTCTACGTATTGATCGCCAAGGTTGGGTTGAAACAAAGCCGATCAAGGGAACACTACCACGAGGAAAGACACCGGATGAAGATTTTATCCTTCGTGAAAAATTACGCAACAGTGAAAAAGATCGAGCAGAAAATCTGATGATTGTAGATTTGTTACGTAATGATCTAGGACGAGTATGTGCAGTTGGTACTGTCCACGTGCCCAAATTAATGGATGTAGAAAGCTACGCCACAGTGCATCAACTAGTAACGACAATTCGTGGTCAGTTACGTAGCAATATGACAGCCATAGACTGCATTCGTAATGCTTTCCCTGGTGGTTCGATGACAGGTGCACCCAAACTGAGAACTATGGAGATTATTGATCGATTAGAGCAAGAAGCGCGGGGAGTTTACTCAGGAGCGATCGGCTTTTTGGGGTTGAATGGTTCAGCTGATTTGAATATTGTCATTCGTACTGCTGTGTTAACAACTGAACAAACCTCAATCGGTGTTGGTGGTGGCATTGTAGCACTGTCCGACCCCCAAATGGAATTCGAAGAAATAATGCTGAAAGCAAAAGCATTAATTCATGCCATGTTAATGACAACCCAAGGAGAATTTGATCCTAGTCAAAATTACATCCAGGGAACAGAAGTAGAGGTTGTTGATAGCTCTGAAAAAGTGTCCGTATAGCTGCTAAAAGCGCCCTCCTAAAAGGAGAGCGCTTTTAATATTAGGCGAAACGAGAGATAATCAGTAGTGATTAACCGTTGATAGCAGGAGCGCTGATTGCAACAGGAGCAACTTCACCAGCAGCTAAGTCTAAGGGGAAGTTGTGAGCGTTGCGCTCGTGCATGACTTCCATACCCAAGTTAGCGCGGTTGAGGATGTCTGCCCAGGTTCCGATTACACGACCTTGTGAGTCGATAATGGACTGGTTGAAGTTGAAACCGTTGAGGTTAAACGCCATGGTGCTGATACCTAGTGCGGTGAACCAGATACCAACTACTGGCCATGCTGCTAAGAAGAAGTGTAAGCTGCGGCTATTGTTGAAGGACGCATATTGGAAGATTAAGCGACCGAAGTAACCGTGTGCTGCTACGATGTTGTAGGTTTCTTCTTCTTGTCCGAACTTGTAACCGTAGTTCTGAGACTCGATTTCGGTTGTTTCACGAACTAAGGAAGAAGTTACCAATGAACCGTGCATTGCACTGAACAGTGAACCACCGAATACACCTGCTACACCTAGTTGGTGGAAGGGGTGCATCAGGATGTTGTGCTCAGCTTGGAACACTAACATGAAGTTAAATGTTCCACTGATGCCTAAAGGCATACCATCAGAGAAGGAACCTTGTCCAATTGGGTAGATCAAGAATACTGCAGTCGCAGCAGCAACAGGTGCTGAGTATGCTACGCAGATCCAAGGACGCATTCCTAAGCGGTAGGACAATTCCCACTCACGACCCATGTAGCAGAATACACCGATCAAGAAGTGGAAGACTACCAACTGGTAAGGACCACCGTTGTACAACCACTCATCTAAGGAAGCTGCTTCCCAAATGGGGTAGAAGTGTAAACCGATGGCGTTGGAAGAAGGTACTACTGCACCGGAGATGATGTTGTTTCCGTACATTAAGGAACCTGCAACAGGTTCACGGATACCATCGATGTCTACTGGAGGTGCGGCGATGAATGCGATTACGAAGCAGGTGGTTGCAGCGAGCAATGTGGGAACCATCAATACACCGAACCAACCTACATAAAGGCGGTTTTCAGTGCTGGTAACCCAGTTGCAGAACTGCTCCCATACGTTTGCGCTCTTGTTGCGCTGTAAGGTTGCTGTCATGTTTTTATGATTGCGTGGATTTGACGCAGATTGTTTATGAATCAGGCGTTTTGTTAGCCTGTAACTTTACTTTACATTCGTTTACTTTCTTTTACAATACTTCTAATATTTATTAATCTTATGTTAATTATAAGTTTTAGTTATGTATTTAACAGGAAAGCGATAGGCAAAAAGCTCCACTTAAGCGATGCGGAAGCCGTCACTTCGTAATCGGCGACAAAAGAAAATGGCTACGCTTACTACATAGCATCCCGGAGGGAACTCGCGCTGAGCTTCGCTATCCTGCAAATAGAAAGTGAGGTAAAAAAGTGCAAATTACTAAACGCAATGTTGAGCTAAGAGTAGACGACAGTTTGATGCGTGTCTATATAGCATCTCCCAAACCAGCAGGAGTTTACCCAGGGATTGTTTTTTACAGCGATATCTATCAATTGGGTAGTCCAATGATTCGTTTAGCCAATTACTTAGCAGGACATGGTTATGTAGTAGCAGCACCGGAAATTTTCCATAGAATAGAACCAATTGGGCTAGTCATAGAGCCAGACGATCTTGGTCGAATGCGGGGTAATGATGATGCTCGTCGAACCCCAATAGCTGATTATGACGCCGACTGTCGTGCCGTTATTGAATTTCTCAAAGCAGAGAGTTCAGTTTTTTCTGATAAGATAGGTACGCTAGGCTTTTGTATTGGCGGACACTTAGCTTTCCGAGCTGCCTTCCATGACGAAATTAAGGCAGCCGCCTGCTGTTACCCTACTGGCATACCAAGTGGTAAGTTGGGTAAGGGTATAGCTGACACAATTGAGCGAGTCAGTGAAATCAAAGGTGAGATGTTAATAGTCTTTGGTACACTTGACCCTCACATACCAGAAAGCGATCGCCAAGTCATCATCAAAGCCCTTGAGAACGCTAAAGTACCTCACAAGACTGTCTTATATGAAGCAGAACACACCTTTATGCGCGACGATGGTTATCGCTACGATCCAGAGGCGACTACTTCTGCGTGGGCTGAAATAATAGCTTTTTTTGACCGCATATTTGCTGTGTAAAGTTCTTAAAACGGAACAGGGAAATTTGTTTCCAAAACAGCACCTCCGACTTTAGAGTGTTGAAATAGCTATCTAAAGGCGAGGTATGACCACAAAAGTTAGTCGGCGTCAATTGATCTTGTTTGGTTCAGCGGCGTTTGGTACAAGCTTACTGCTGAAAGGTTGCACTAATAAACCAACAGCTACAACAACGGGTGGTGAGCAAGGGTTTAAATGCGCGATCGCTCTACCTGGAATCATTACCGATAAAGCCTGGAATCAATCTGGTTATGAGGGAATCGATTTAGCAAAACAAAAGCTAGGTGTACAAACCGCTTATGTAGAAAAAGTAGCACAAGCCGATCAAACAGAAGTATTAACAGATTTTGCCCGTAAAGGCTACAACCTTATTTTTGCGCACGGGGGACAATTTGATGCTGCAACTGAACAAGTTGCGTCACAGTTCCCCAACACATTTTTTGTTGGAGTCAACGGTAATCTCAAGGGAGAGAATATTGCTTCGCTACGAATAGATCATCTACAAGCAAGTTATTTGTGTGGTATTATTGGCGCTTCTGTGACTAAATCTAATAAGTTAGCTTATATTGCTGGGGAGAAGTTTCCGGCTACTGAAGGAGAACTGCGAGGGTTTGAGTTAGGTGCAAAGTCTGTTAAACCAAATATCCAAATTACTTCTACTTTTACAGGTGATTGGAACGATGTCGCTAAAGCCAAGGAAGCGACTCTTGCGTTAATTTCTTCGGGTGCTGACGTCATTTATCAATGGTTGGATAATGCCTCAGCCGCAGTCTTACAAACCGCAGCAGAAAAAGGAATATATGCTTTTGGTAACACGAAAGATCAATCAGACGTCGCACCAAAAGCAGTTTTAACCAGTGCTGTTAAACGCCTAGATTTAGCAATAGCTTACATAGCAGAATTAGCGAAAACTAAACAAATCAAAGGACAAATATATACAATTGGGTTAGAAAGACCAGATATTTTATTTTTAGGAAAATTTGGGACAATGGTACCGGAAGCAGTGAAGCAGAAGGCATTGAATGCAAAAGAAGAAATTGTTAGTAAAAAAATCATTTTTGAAGACTGTAAAGAAAATGGTAAAGATACACGTTGCCTGAAAAAATAATAACATATTTGGGCATGGGGAATGGGGCATAGGGCATAGAGCAAAAATTTTCTGTCACGTTTAATACTCGCTATTCCCGGTTTATATGAACTATTTACGCTTAAAAAATATCACAAAATGCTTTGCTTCTTTTATTGCTAACGACAATATTAATCTCTCTGTTGAATCTGGAAAAGTTCATGCAATTTTAGGAGAAAATGGTGCAGGTAAGACTACTTTAATGAATATCATTAGTGGACTCTATCAACCAGATGCAGGTGAGATTTACCTCCGAGAAAAACCAATAAAAATTAGTTCGCCAAATGAGGCAATTAAACTCGGCATTGGTATGATTCACCAACACTTCATGCTTGTACCTGAATTGACTGTTACAGAGAATATCATCTTAGGAACAAACAAAACTTGGTGGCTGAATCTACAGTCTAAAGAAAAAGAAATCGCTGCATTATCTCAAGCTTATGGATTGGAAATTGATCCTACTGCGAAAGTTGACAATTTACCGGTTGGCATACAACAACGGGTAGAAATTCTCAAAGCTCTCTACCGTCAAGCAAAATTGTTGATTCTCGATGAACCCACAGCCGTTTTGACACAAAAAGAAGTAGAATCGTTAATTGTCGTTTTACGTCAGTTAGCAGATCTAGGTAACACAATTATTTTTATCAGTCATAAGTTAGAAGAGGTAATGAATCTCTGTGATACAGTAACAGTCTTGCGCCAAGGAAAGGTAGTAGCAACAACATCAACTCAAGCAACATCTCCTCAGCAGTTAGCAGCGTTGATGGTAGGGAGAGAAGTAACTCTACAGTTAAATAAAAACCCAACATTGCCTGGAGAGACTATCCTGTCAGTCCAAAATTTACAAGTTGCTGATGAAAGAGGTTTTCTTGCTGTAAATAATCTATCTTTTAATCTGCGGGCGGGAGAAATTTTAGGAATTGCTGGCGTAGATGGGAATGGACAAAGAGAATTAGCTGATGCAATAGCTCTTTTGCGGAGTGTTAAGCACGGTAAAATTGAGTTTAAGCGCAACCATTCTTTAGTAGGCTATATTCCAGAAGATAGGCAAACAATGGGATTGGTGTTGCAATTTAGCATTGCCCAAAACTTGATATTAAAAGCTTTTAAATATCTGCCATTTTGTCACCGTTTTTTGTTACAACAACAAGCGATCGCAGATCATGCCCTAGCTGCTATGCAAGAGTTTGACATTCGGGCGACAAGCAAAGATATTAAAGTAAGCCAGCTTTCAGGAGGAAATCAGCAAAAAGTAGTGTTAGCGCGAGAACTGGGGAAAACACCAGCTTTAATTATTGCTATGCAACCGACAAGGGGGTTAGATGTAGCGGCAACAGCAGCAGTTCATTCTCGCATATTAGCAGAACGCGATCGCGGTGCAGCAATTTTGTATATTTCTACTGAGTTAGAACAAGTGATGACAATGAGCGATCGCATTGCTGTAATGTACAGAGGTGAGTTTGTCGCTGTTTTAGATGCAGCTACAGCAAGCGTCGAAGAAATTGGTTTCCTGATGGGTGGAGGAGAGAATGATCGCAACTAATCGCATTAAATTCATCTCACCAATCCTATCACCGCTAATTGCGCTTACTTTTGCTCTCATTGTTGGTGCTATCCTCATCTTAACTGCTGGGGCAAATCCTTTAACTGCATACAGCGCCTTATTTCAAGAATCTCTGTCTACCTACTTTGGATTCGGTAACACCCTCACCAAAATGACACCCCTATTGTTTACCAGTCTAGGAGTGTTAGTTGCTTTGCGGGCTGGGCAATTTAATATTGGTGGGGAAGGGCAAATATATCTAGGCGCGTTGGGAAGTACTTTAATTGGGTTATACGTGCAAGGATTACCTGCTGTGATTCATATCCCCTTAGCACTTTTGGCAGGATTTTTGTTTGGTGCAATTTGGGGTTGGATTGCTGGTTATCTCAAAGCAATGCGCAGAGTAAATGAGGTAATAACTACGTTGTTGCTCAACTATATCGCCGTGAATTTAGTGAGTTACTTGGTGCAAAATCCATTAATGGCACCAGGTGCGCCTAGCCCTTATTCACCATTAATTGCCAAAGCATCACGCTTGCCGATTATATTACCAGAAAGCCTCGCTCATGCTGGGATTTTATTAGCCTTAATTGCGGCTGGTATTTTATGGGTATTGTTAGTGCGATCGCCACTAGGTTACCAAATTACAACAGTAGGATTTAACCCGACAGCCGCCCGTTATGCCTACATATCCGTTGAACGTACCATTATTTTGGTCATGGCTGGTGCAGGTGGTTTAGCTGGGTTGGCTGGGAGTTGTGAGGTGATGGGGTTGAAATATCGGTTATTTGAACAAGTTTCGCCTGGTTATGGGTTTGATGCGATTGCGATCGCTCTTTTAAGTCGTGGTAGCGTTGTTGGTGTAGTATTGACTTGTTTATTTTTTGCAGCGCTTCGCAGTGGTGCAAATGTGATGCAGCGTAGTGCAGGTGTACCGGTAACTGTCGTTTACGCGATTCAAGGACTAACGGTATTGTTTATTGCCATTAGTCTCGCGGTGGAAAGAGAGATAAGAATAAAAATGCAAAAGGAGGATTAAGATTGTATTTTTTCTAACGAAACCAAACCATTGTCAGCAAAATCTATTTCGAGATGATATCCTTCCATCATTGCAGCTCCCAGTAAAGGCTTATAACCAGAAGCTAAAATGGGGACTACTTTTTCTACATTGTCCCAAAAAACAGTCGCTAAATGTATAGCTGTTAAAGCTTCACTACCGTCAGCTAATTTGATAGATGTACTAGAATGCAAAGGAAGATTCAGCGCACTGACTGCTTGCGCTGGTAGAGTAAGATAGCCGTTAAATCCAGTATCGACGACAAAAGTCAATGAAAAATCTGGCTGCTGTGATAAACGAAAAATCACTGGAACTATAGCTTTGCGATCAATTAATCTTCCGTAAATCATTCAACGATACGCTCTATAGAAGCACCAAAAGAAAACGCAACATCATAACCGATTCGCATGGTAAATAATCTGGCGTTGGGATTTTTCCGTTTCAAAATTAATCCTGATTCTACACCACTTTTATCGATTCCATATTCGCCAGTTTCAGCATCAATCACAATCATCTTGCCAATATTATCGCCATACTCAACTTGTTGGCGAATGCCATTTTCATAAAATTGTTTGGCTCTTTGGGCAACTTCCTCTACAGTCCAAAAAATAGCTTCCATAACTATTACACCTGCTTTTACCCAACTGTTTTTCCATATTCTCATTATATAGCAATACAGTTCTGTTAAGGTTGAGTAATGTAAAATTGAATTTAGGATTCTTTAGTGGGCTACATTCCAGAAGGTACGCAAACAATAGGATTAGTGTTGCAATTTAGCATCGCCCAAAACTTGAGTTGAAAAGCTTTTGCGATCGTGCTTTTAAGTCGTGGTAGCGTTGTCGGTGTAGTATTGACTTGTTTATTTTTTGCGGCGTTTCGTAGTGGTGCCAATGTGATGCAGCGTAGCGCAGGTGTACCAGTAACTGTAGTTTACTCAATTCAGGGTTTAACGGTATTGTTTATTGCTATCAGTCTCGCTGTGGAAAGAGAGTTAAGAGTGAAAATGCAGAGGGAGGAAGTAGTTTAGCGCCCAAGATTATAAAAATACCGACGATACAAATCGCAAAGAGGTATCACAGCATTGCCTTGAAACTTAACTAATCCCATACTTCTAAGTTTAGAAGCTTCAGATGGGTTTATGATTACAGGAGTATCAGATGTAATTATTTTTTTGAAAGCAGCCTGTAATTCTGTGTCTGTTTCTAACATTAAAAAATGGTAGCGTAGATGTTCATGGAAAGGATTTTCTTCTGTTTGTATTATTTCTTCTAATTGTGTCAACGTATTCCTACCATTGGCAATTTCATTTAACGCAACCTGTAACAAATAAGGATGCCCACCGACTAATTTTATTAATTGCTCAATCTTGGATTTTGACCAATTTAACCCATATCTTTTTGTTAATGCTTGTACTTGCTCAAAATTAAATTCTCTTAAATCCACTCTGAATCCAACATTAAATGGAGATGTATTCATATTTAGTGAGATATATACTTCTTGATTGAGCGCAATTACAATTCTCAAATTTTTCCAAACAGAATCAGCCTCAATTTTTGCTCTTTCATGCCAAGAACGTAACATTGACAAAAAATCGGTATAAATTTTTGTATTACTAAATATTGCATCAAATTCATCCAAAGCTACAACAATAGGGGTTTGAATTACAGTTAGTAAATGTCGGAAATATCGAGTGCAAACTGTTTTACTACCTAATGTATTTACTTTTATCCAGTATTCGTCTAATTTTTCAGCTAGATTCAATTCCTCTCCAACAGTCATGCAAAACCATTGCAAAAATTTATTCAGACTATTGATGATTTCTGTATCTATTTGCTGAAAACTTAAATACACTGTGCGATATTTATGCTGATTAGCATGATCAATTATTCGATTCAAAAGAGAAGTTTTGCCCATTTGAACTGGTGCTTTAATACTAATGAGTGTCCCTGCTTTAAGCACTTCTGCATAACAAGATTTTTCAATTGGTGGACGTTCAACGTAGAAAGGAGAAGATAAAGGTATTGCTCCTCGTATATGATCGAATTGATTGGCGCTCTCTGTAGTATCTGTCAATGTAATTTTTCGTAGCTCCTTTTGAACCCAATCTTCATTAAAAACTTCTTTATATATGCGATTATAAACTTTTAATTTGTCTCCTTGTTTTACAACCAAACCTGATAAACGCAACAGCGTCTCATCTGAACTATCATCAGCTATTATTTCTCCTTGCTGTAAAATTCTTAGGTACAGCTTTAATGACTGCTCAGCACTTTTCTCTGAAAATAAAATTCTGCGTCTAACAGTCCTAAAATGTTCTGGTTCGTCTTTCTTTTCCCAGTCCTCAATAATTTCTGAACGAACTAAATCTTCTATCCAATGAGCTTCATAGCCATTACTGGGTCGAACCATATTAGATTCTACAGCAAGCAAACAAACTTTTTGAGTTAAAAATGGCTGTCCTCCTGTCCAGTAAAGAATAGCCTCCATTAGCTTCTGATGATTTCCAACCCGAGCTAAACCTTTTGCCAAAGGTTCTGTTTCATGAAGCTGAAAACCCTTTAATTCTATTGCGCGACCAATATTAAAAGGTGTACGTCGTTTATCTTGAATCAAATCTGAGGGAGTTGCTACACCCAGGATGGCGAAGGTCAGGCGGTTATATGCTGGATTATCTACCTTACGGTTGTAGCAGTCACGGATAAGAGCAAAAAAGTCTTCCAAGCTGAATTGCGGTCTGAAAATGGAGTCAATTTCTTCAATGAAAATCACAATATTTTGAGTAATTCTTTTTAAAAGGATATCTTCAATAAACTTGCTAAACTTTTGTACTGGTGATAGAGTATTGTCATCGACCCACCAAGTGTTGAAATCAAAATTTGTGTCAAGATTGAACTTGCGAATTAAAGTATAAATTACCGTGGCGTACCACTGTTCTGGTGTAATATCTAGCCTGGGAATAGAACTTAAATCGACCATAGCACAGGCAAAGCCTTCACCCCGCAAACGATTCATCACCCGCAACTGCAAGCTAGACTTACCCATCTGGCGAGAGTTGAAGACATAACAAAACTCCCCGTTTTTCAAGCTTTCATAAAGGTCTGTGTCTGCTTGGCGTACTACATAGCTATCTGCATCAGATGATAATGTGCCGCCTAGTCGATACTCACAGGGAAGTTGGGAAGATTCTTCTTGAACTGGATATATAGCACTTTGGGATAAAAGTTGGAAAGACTGTTCCATCTGTTCGGCTAATTCCGCATACTTCCCACCCAAACGCCTCAAAACCTTTGCTGTAATTTGAGCAAAAGGACGAACCAAAACACCACTTGAACTATCAGCTAACCCTGGATTTATCAACATTGCTGTAAATTCATCAACCGATAACCCAACTTTTTGGGCTACGTACTGTGAAACCTGATACAGTACCTGAGTTGACTCGGTTAACGGAACCCCATCCAGCAGTAAATCCCTTACCCCATCCGCAAAATCAAACTGAATTTTATCCCCGTCTATATTTTCATTTACTGGCGACAAAGGCTTTAATATTCCACCCAAAAACACCTCTGCTACATGAACTTGGCTCGATTTCTGTAGCATTGTCTGCTGTATCAAGCGCACAACTGGTAAACTAATGGGTGTAGCCGCCAAAAGTCCTGCCAGTTTTCGCGCCATTGGTGAAGCTGTTAGACGAAAGCGTTGCAAACGCTGTTTGGCTGTCAGATCAACGCTGGAATCGTCAGTTAATTCGCTACTAACATTAAATATTTCAGTATCAGTTGCAAGCAAAAACCCTTTGATTTGTACATCTCCCCCACCTGCAACCATCCGCGCCCAATTTTTTAATGATTCTGGTTCTAGCGTCACTACGGGGATTTTTAGTTTATTGGTAACATCACATTCATCGAGCAAATCTAACGCTGTTATGATTAAGTGTTGGTTGGAAACTCCAGGAGCCAACCTGCGTAGTAAAATTGACTCAGCAATACCCAAAGCGCTTCTTTCCCATAGCCACTCAGGTAATACTTGAATTACCGTCGTTGGGCTAGTGCTAGCCCAAACTGCTAAAGTTTTTGCGATCGCACCGTTATGCCAAGCTGAGGAAACGCAATCACTGATAATTACAAACAAGCGCCGACCGTTGGGGTCGATAAGTTCTCTGGGATTGTGGAATCTTTTTTGGTGGGATACTGAACCAGTTCTGGGACGCAGCCGAACTTTACCCCGATCATCAGTAAATAACCCCCAAGTTCGCACGTCTCGGAAAGCACCATGTCTTTCCAGTAGTTGTTTAAATTCCTTTATGGTTTGCGTCCATAGGATCATTGATGCTCCCTCGTCTATCACCAAAGCCAGTTCTAACCAACGTTCTGGTGCGGGTCGCATTATGGGTAACAAAAGTTTCTCTTCAGCTATGCGTTCTACGGTGGCAATTTCGTCAAGGATAAATGCGCTCTTGGAGGGAACTCGGCGTTTTAAAGGACGCAGTGAGCGAGATATATCCAACTGATTTCGCAATGCTTGAGCAGTAGGAACTTTGATGGGTAAACCGCTTGAAGTTTGATCGCTATCCTGTGATGATTGGGGATAAACGTTAGCGCTGGTTTCAGTTTTGCTGGAAGAGTCTTGAAAATTTTTATTTGGATTTACTGGTAATTGGATATTTGAGGGGATTTGTGGGGTTGATCTTGCTGTTTGTTGTGGCAATTCAGACACTGGCGAAGGGTCACAACGTCGCATTTGCACGCCAAGCCATAGGATATCGGCTATTTCCGTATCGTCTAAATCGAATCCCAGGTTATGAAAAGCACCAATTACCCGTTCGATCATATATCCTCATGTACTTGTGAGATATTCCATAAGCGCCTTTAGCAGTCGTTGTTTATCATCACCAACGGGACTCCTTTGACGGGTTACTAAATAAATAGCATTAAGTAACTGGTCTGTCGCCAAGTCGCCTGCATCGCTTCTGTCTCGAAGCTGGATAAATTGGGCAATTAAATCCTCCGCTTCTGACATTACACCATCCCCCAGGTGCGATCGCACAATTTTTTCCAAGGCTTTTGCATCGGGGTTTTCCATCGTCAATCGTAGACAGCGCCGCAAAAATGCTGGGGGAAATTCCCGCTCACCGTTGCTAGTCAGCAATACAAAGGGAAATTGGGTACAACGCACCCGCCCTTTAGTAATATTAGCAACACTTCCATCATAGGTTCGTACTTTGATTGTCTCATATTCTTCAGGTAGGCGAGCTAATTCAGGTATTTCAAATTCTCCTTCCTCAAATATATTCAGTAAATCATTTGGTAAATCAATGTCACTTTTATCAATCTCGTCAATCAGTAAAACGCGGGGATGAGGTGATGGTAACAGGGCTGTTCCTAGGGAACCAAGTTGAATATACTTGCCGATATCCCTGGTATTATCTTTACCTTGGGCATCCTGTAGACGGGCGATCGCATCGTAGCGATAAAGTCCTTGTTCCAGGGTTGAGCGAGTAGTAATCGCCCATTGTAGTACGGAACCTAGTTGTAGTTCGTGCGCAACTTTATATGCGAGGGATGTTTTACCAGTTCCCGGTTTCCCTGTCACCAGCAAGGGACGACGTAAATAAAGTGCTGCATTCACCAGTTCAATTTCATTGCGACGGACTTGAAAGGTTTCGCCACGTTGTTTTTCTTTTTCTTCCCCAAACTCACGCCATTTTGGTGCTTCAGGAAGATTTTTGATTCCATCGTGGGGCTTTTCTGTACCTCGAAAAATCAACCATTCGCTCATTACTTGCTCCTAAATTTATGACACAGAGAATTCCAATGCGGGGTTTGGCGGTATTCGGTTGGGGTCATCCCATAGTAAGACTAAATGATTACCCAAGTGCATTTCATCATCAGCCGCTAAACGCTGTTCCCTGACGCGACCAGATAATTTGTGTAATGGTTGTTCTAGTAGTGCGTCAAAGTGTTGGGGATTCTTGAGACTCAACACCTCACAACGCGACCAAATTACAATTGGTGTCCCAGCACTGTGGATTGCACTGAGTAAACTATTTCGTTCTGAGTTGGATAAATTACAGCATACTTTAAGAACCATTTTTTCGATTAAGCATTTTCTCAGGTGGTTGGGGTCAAAACAAGCTTGGGAAACCGTTGTGATTTGCTCGATACAAGGAATATCCTGCCAAATTAGCTTGACATTTTCCCAATTTTTGCGCCAATAGGAACCTTGTTGTGTGCGTAATTTTTTCAGGCGATCATAAGAACGCACCACAACCAGATGCTCTGTACCAATAGTAATATTAAAGCCTTCGCTATCTTGATAAGACCATTTTTCAACTTCATCGCATAGGCGATCGCGTGGAAGAAATATTTCAATAGTGAGTTCTGTTGGTTGTCCTTGCAGGTATTCTTCAAAGCATTGCTGGAGTAAGTTACCGAGCAATAGGGGTAATTCTTCCGGTACAAAGGGAATTTCTGGTTGGTTCTCGTCAACTGTTAGAGGTTTAAAACGTTCCCAAGAGTCTTGGATGGTATCATCAGGGACAAACCACGCTTTGACAAATAATTCCTGGTTTGCTTCTGGACGAAGTTGGATGAGCAGGTAGGAATGTAGTGGTTGGGTGGATGTGGTTTTGTCATCAGTTTCAAAGGTTTTATTAGTTAATAGCTGTTTGACTTTTTCACGGGTAGTTTGAGGGATACTTTGATCTTGAGTTAGTAAATAAATAAATTTTAATAAGGGTGAGTTCGTGGAATTTTGATGAGGGATTTCTTCTAGTTGCTTGAGGATATCATCCATATCTTTTGGTTTATCTCGCCAATCAGACCAACCATCAGGAAGCTTGATTGCGGAGAAAGCCTTATTAATCGCAGCAGAATCTGAAATATTGAGGATGAGATTTATTTGGTTTTTAATATTTTGCTGTTCAATGTCCCCAGTAGTTAAATCCCGTCCGGCAAAAATATCTTTCAATATGTCTTGCTGCGTTTGAGTTTTTACCATTTTCTCACTGATGACTTCACGCAAAGCTTCCCTAATAGCTTCTGCGTTTGTGCTCTGGTAAATGCGATCTCCAATATGAATATCTCTACCTTCAGCGATATTGACAATATTCTTGCCAATGTGTATTTCATCGTCACCATTACCAGCATGGAGTAAACTCCTTAGGATTTGGCGATCGTCTTCAGTGTCCTGATGATTGACAATGCGTTCAAAAATAGCCTCTAGGTCGTCATGGTCACTCATTGATGCAGTTTGGGATTGTGGCTAGTGCAAAGGAGGTGCAGAAAAACTAAAAAAAATACTTCTAATAATTAGTATTTATTATGACAAATACTACAATTTTGGTGTTCCTTAACCGTATAATCTCACTGAGATAGAAAGTTATGATAGTAATTAGGCTAGACGAAAGCAGACATTATGAATGGTATTTTCACAGACATCCAGGTTATTGTCAAGTTCAAGTAATCCGAATGGATTCTAGCAAAACTGCAACAGATGCAAGACCCAGATTTTCTGGATGACGTGCCGTAAGATACAAATCTAAAGCAGAACTAGGTGTAATTGTACATAGAACTGACAACGACGAAACCCTGCCTTACAACTATGTCATTTTCCGCGTCAGTTGTTATAAAAATTAATTATCCACCAAATGATCTTGTTTGTAATTGAAGTTGTTATTTTTATCGAGTTAAATCAAAATGAGCGATAATCTAACTAAGTTTAATAATGGTTATGCACTGTTAATTGGCGTTGGAGAATCTACATACGCTCCTTTATCTTTACCTGTTACTGTTAAAGATACTCAAGCAATTTATGCAGCTTTAATTGACCCAGAATTATGCGCTTATCCTGACGATGAAGAGCATATTCGGGTTTTAAATAATCGAAAGGCTACAAAAACTGCTATTATGGATAGCTTGAATTGGTTAAAAGAAAAAGCTGATTCTGACAAAAATGCAACCATTTTTATTTACTATTCTGGTCATGGTTGGCTAGATAAAAATACACAAAAATATTATTTACTGCAACACGATATTAAGCCTACGAAGATCACAGCTTCTGCCTTATCTGCAAATACTTTTACCGATGCATTGCGGCAAATTCAAGCGGAACGTTTATTAGTTGTGATTGATAGTTGCCATGCTGCCGGAATGGCAACTTCCAAGAATGCAGATATAGAGTTAGAAGAAGAATTTGATGATTTTATGCGAGTTGCTCCATCTAAGGGCTTTATTGACGAATTAAAACATGGTAAAGGAAGAGTAGTATTTACTTCCTCCAAAGGTGAGCAAAAATCATATATTAAAGACGATTCATGCAGTATCTACACCTACCATTTTCTTGAAGCTTTGCAAGGTGCTGGGAATAAATCGGGTGATACAGAAGTGAGAGTTTCTAATATCATGAATTATTTGGGTCAAGCCGTACCTAACAGTGCACGTCAGCTATATAATGTCGATCAAATTCCTCATTTTGATATAGATGCAGGAGATTTTGTTATAGCTCAGTTGCGCGGTGGTAAAGGTTTACCTAGTAAGGGATGGGATGAAGTTAAACCAGAAGTGACACAAAAGATTAATCAAATAGCTCAAACAATTAACCAGTATGGGAAATACATTTATAATCTCAATGAGGTTAGCGGTGGTCATTTTGGTGATGTTATCTATCAGGGTAGTTCTGAGGGAGAGAATGAATCATGGCTACCTTGGATGAAATAAAAGAAATTCTCATAAAACTAGCACAAGGAACTGCAACAGAATTTCATTTTGCGTCTTGTTCTTTACTTGAACGGTTATATCCCTTGGGATTATACTCAATTCCTTAACTATGCTACTGAACGGACTATACTTCAGAGGGTAGGTGGCTCCTATAGATTTATTCATTCACTCCTACAGGAACACTTTGTTAAGATATCAATTAAAACTAATAATGAATAATTAAATCGAATTAAAAAAAATATGAATACTGCCGACAAAACAAATTCTATTCTAAAGCGCATTGCTGAAAACAAGCAAACAGAAGCTGATGTTCAATACCTCCGAAAATTACTTATAAGTGATGATAGCGAGAGCTTGAAACAACTGGGTAAGTATAATATCAATATTGGTACGGGTAAGGACATTCATATTGGGGATAAAGTCTATTATCAAAATAATGATGAAGCTATTCAAGCATTGATTCAAGTTATTCGAGCTAGTCAATATAAAAATAGTGAAGTTGAATATTTTAGAACGATAGAAGCTTGTACTAATCGCCAAGCGATAGAGAAATATTTTGAAAATGTTTTGCAAAAATTACGGCAACGAGGTTGTTTAGAAATACGTCAAAATGTATTAAATGCGGGTATATTGTTTAACTATATTGCAAGATTCAAAGACTTTGAACCAGGGTTTGGAATGCGAGGAGAAGCCTTCTTCATGTTCTCTGAGTTTGCTACCCTACAAATGACTACTTTGCAGCAATTTTCCGCTCAGTCAATGGTATGGGCTAGAGCAGGGGTTAGCCCAGATACAGCAGGACAAGCCCTATTTAATTTCAGATTCCCTACTCACTTTTGCTTTGCGATCGCCTTAGTAGATGAACTTGATCCAAAAACCAGACAAGCCATCCAAACAACTAATCCGTTTGACCTACGAGTAGATATGCTTTGGTACGAGATTCCAGTGGTTTACGAACTAAACCAGCAGCAGTTGTGCTTCTATAATAAACCTACAAGCATTTGGGAGCAATTTAAAGGGGAAATTGTCTGGAAACAATTGCGAGAAATTATCCAGCAAATTTTAAGTGGTTAATATGGCATAACCAGTGTCAGTTGTAAAACAATACATTGAGATACTGTCTATACCCTTGCATTTAGTCCAGATGGAGAAACTTTAGTTACCAGCTTCTATATTCTCTGGTGGATGTAGATTTGCATCCCTCAACAAACGACGCAAATTAACAACACCAAAGCGATTCAAACGTAAAGCTTCAACTGTTGCTCGACCACAAGAAGTTATACCAATCACCTCGGTAAAATCATCACTCCAGCTAAAATGCTCGCTCCAAATTTGCTGTCGAGGGTTGTACAGAGATGTTTTTTCTCTTGTTTCTGGATCGATCGCCTGTGTTTTGGTATATTTATGACCATTGCAACCAGAACAACTCCAAGCCAAATTTTCTAAAACTGTTTCTCCACCAGCTTTTCGGGGTTTGATATGCTCAACCGTAAAGCTTTCAGTAGCAAATTGATTAGAACAGCGACAATATTCGCAGTAACCAAAAGCACGAGCAGCAACTATACGCCTAATAGATTCTGGGGTTTTTTCGGACATCAGGTAACGTTGCTGTGTTTGGGTAGAAATTCTCTAATTAATACTTTCAAATCAACTTGACGGAGTTGAGCCAATTTAATCAAAGCTTCGGCACGTTCGACATCCTGTTGTTCGACGCGATCAATATATGCTAATAGCTCTTGATGTTCAGCATCAGTGATTTCTTCCGTCTCGTTTCGCTGACGTAAATAATCCAACCTTTGTTGGTCGTCAGAAGGTAAACGACGTTGGATGATTTCAACTAACGCTGTCTCGTTAGTTTCCGGTGTTGTTTCCGATTCCTGCAAAGCTTCATCACAAAGGGCTTCCAAAAATTCAACTGCCCTGACTAAAGAGTCTCCTGGTAATTGCTCCAGGAGTGCGATCGCTCTTCGACGAATTTCTGTAGGTGCAGCCATCGGGAATCTGACTTCGCTTATTTATAGGTGATATTATAATATCAAAATTCTACGTCAGCTACTTTTAGACGGCGATGTAGTGTAACGCACAGTAACATAGAGAAATTTCTCCGAACGGCTGCGCTAAAAAAGCTTTATGAATAATCTCAACTTTTTCTCTGATTACTTAGTAGCTACTTTGCGTCTAGCTGTCCCTTTGGGATTTGCTGCTTTGGGAGGATTGTATTCGGAACGCTCAGGGGTGTTAAATATTGCCTTGGAAGGTATGTTGCTTACTGGTGCTTTTAGTAGTGCTGTTGCCACTTTTTACACTGGTAATCCTTGGCTTGGTGTTCCCGCGTCCTTCATTGCTGGGGGATTAGTAGGGTTACTCCATGCTGCTTTGTGTGTGACTTTGCGTGTTGATCAATTGGTGTCTGGGCTAGCAATTAATCTTGTTGCAGGTGGGTTAACGTCATTTTTGGCACGCTTAGTATTTAGTGGCAGTAGTACGCAGCAATTGCCTGGAATCTCGGCAATCAAAATTCCTGGTTTAGCCAATATTCCCTTAATTGGGTCGCTGCTATTTCAAGAAGATATTTTAGTATATTTATTATTTACATTAGTTATTTTAACTACATATATTTTATTTAAGACAAGCTTTGGACTGACATTAAGGGCAGTAGGAGAATCGCCTAAAGCTGCTGAAGCATCAGGAATTTCGGTTCAAATTGTACGTTATATCGCTGTGGTGATCAGCGGCTGTCTTGCGAGTTTAGGAGGTGCTTATTTAACTCTAGTACAGGTAAGATTTTTTGCTGAGGGGATGAGTGCAGGAAAGGGATTTATTGCGATCGCAGCATTAATTTTCGGCAGATGGCATCCTGTAGGTAGTGGGTTGGCTTGTTTGCTGTTTGGGGCTACAGAAGCTTTACAACTGCGAATTCAAGCTTTAGGGGCAAATATACCTTACCAATTTTTAGTTATGCTACCTTATGCGATCGCTTTATTTGCTTTAGTGGGATTAGTTGGGAAATCGACACCGCCCAAAGCTTTAGGTACTCCCTACTTCCCTGAAAATCGAGACGCAGACTGAAGACAAAATATTGTCTTCGTAATGACCCCAAAATCTATGCAGGCATGAGTTGCTGGATGCGCTCTGGCTCATCTCCAAGCCAATCTGGATGTTGAGCAGTACCGTCAAAAATCGATGAAGTTTTAAATGGCTCAAACTCTCCACGCGAACCTGCTTGCGCGGTTTTTGCTAACAACGATTGCACCTGCTGCTCGTTCATCGGCTGGAATGTACGCACTGCTTCAAAGGCTTGCTCCAGAATTTCCATGCTGTCAATTCCTGTGATCACAACAGACGTGGGCAAATTCAACGCGTAGTGTAAACATTCAATTGGTGTTACAGTGTTTGACTTTAAAAGAATGCCATTAGCCATAGTTTTCATAGCCAAAACGCCAATTTGACGTTTGACCAATTCTGGTACAACGAGCTTTGCAAAACTTCGGTAATGTGCATCCATAACATTCAGTGGCATTTGAACTGCATCAAACTTAAAGCCATTTTGCTCTGCAATTTCCAGCATATGCAAATGAATATAAGGATCTTTATGACCAGTGAAGCCAATATATCGAAGCTTTCCAGCTTCACGTGCTTCGATTAATGCAGCATTTGCTCCTTCCGGATAAAATACTCGATGCGGATCGTCGAAACGTAAGATTTCATGGTGCTGGACGAGATCTATGCAATCAACTTGAAGGCGTTTAAGCGATTCATCTAGCTGTTTTGCTGCTTCAGCTTTAGAACGACCATCAATTTTAGTCATTAAGAATACTTTGTCGCGGTAGCCATCGCGCAGCGCTTTCCCCATACGCGCTTCGCTGACTCCATCATTGTAATCCCAACAGTTGTCCATGAATGTGATGCCACGGTCAATAGCTGAGGGAATAATACGTATACCCAATTCCTCATCAATGTGTTTCAAGCCGATGTGCCAACCACCGAGTCCGATCGCGGAAACTCTCTCTGCTGTACTGCCAAGTTCTCGGTATAGCATTTCTGAGTTTGACGTATTTGGTGACATCTTTATCTCCAAGTCTATTAACTATAAGTGGTTATTGTAGATGAATTGGAATGCATTCTTACCGATAGTGATTTCATTTGGTGACCAAAACATCATCCATTAGAGATAATTCAAGGATGCCAACCATCTAGTATTACTTCGACGACTCTCCCGATTCTCCCGGTTACTGGTTGTTGGGACCACTCGGTTCATGACCTGTATTGATCAGGGCCAGAACTGCTTTACCTTCATCCTAGAATAGGTAGGATAATTTGAAATTCCGACCCTTGCCCTAATTTAGAAGTAATGTTAATTTGTCCGCCATGACTTGCAATAACAGAGTAAGCCACTGCTAGTCCTAATCCCTTTCCCTTCCCGACGGGTTTTGTTGTGAAGAATGGGTCAAATGCCCGTTTCTGGACTTCCTCAGAAATTCCAGTCCCATTATCGGCAATTCGAATGCTCACATTATTAGTTAGAGAATTCTTTAGTTCAGTACGAATTCTAATGATAGGAGTTGTGATTTTTGCTTCATTTAAAGCATCAATAGCATTATTCAAGATATTCATGATGACCTGATTTATTTGTTTGGCATGACAATTCACTTGTGGAAGCTCAGCATAGTCTCTAATGATGTCAATTCCGCTCAGTTGATGTTGCAAAATTAACAGTGTATTCTCAATACCCTCATGGATATTCACGGGTTTGATATCTGCCTCATCGAGGCGAGCAAAATTCCGCAGAGATAAGACAATATCCTGAATCCTTTGACTACCCTGTTTGATTGAATCCAACACCTTTGGTAAGTCCTTGCGCAGGTAATCTAAATCCGTAGACTTCAAATAAGCTTCAATTTCGGTAGTTGGTTGCGGGTATTGCCGCTGATAGAGAGTTATACCGTCTAGCAATTCTTGAAAATATTCTCTGAGACAGGTAATATTACCGTAAATGAAGGTAATTGGGTTGTTAATTTCATGGGCAATCCCAGCAACCATTTGTCCTAAACTTGACATTTTTTCAGCGTGAATCAATTGGGCTTGGGTGTGTTGCAATTGGTTGAGAGTATCAGATAATTCTAGATTTTTCTTGTGAAGTTCTTGGGTGCGCTGTTCTACTTTGTCCTCTAGAGTCTTGTAGAGTAGCGCATTTTCTAGAGAAATAGCCGCTTGCGCAGTTAATAACTGTAGCATATCTAGGGAATTCCTCTTTGCTGGTTGCGCTTTGCTATCGCCCATAAATGCACCCGTTGTTACTCGATTTTCTAAGTACAAAATCCCTAGTAACTGCCCTTGATTGCGAATTGGCATACACAAAATACTCTTGGGTTGATGCTGGAGCATATATTCCCCAATCAAATTAGGCAGATTCGCTTTGAGATCATCAATTACAACTGTTTCTAGAGTGTTTTTCACATACTGGATGAGTGGAATTGGAACGTCAGGATGATTATCTAGCGGCACAGTTTGTAAAATAGTGCCTTCTAAGGTAGTAATTGCCCGCACTTGCCATAAGCCATCTTGAAAGAGAATTAACACACAGCGATCAGCGCCAGAATTTTCGAGAATAATCTGAATTAGCTTCTGGATTAGTTCATCTAACTCTATTGCAGTAGAGATTGCTTGAGAAGCTTTCAAGACAGATGCAAAGTCTAATACCGAATTGATGCTGCTATTCGACGAACTTGAGATATAGGTTGAGGTGTGATTAGAGGTAGTGGTTGTCAGAGAATTACCCAGTGTTTCGTAAGGGTTACTTTTGAGGGTTTTCTGTTGAACAATGATCTGAAGAAGTTCTGGATAGCGTTGTTGTAAGTCTTCTACTTTGGTTTTGGCTCCCCAACGAGCATAGCAGTAGTATGCTTGTTCTATATATCCCTGGGCAACTCTTTCTTTACCCCATTCAAGGCAGAATTTGGCAGCTAGTTCATTACCCAGTGCTGCTTCTTGGACGTAGCCATTTTCTTTGGCTTGATCAATGGCTTGGTCATAAAATTCGATAGCTGTTGTTTTTTGTCCCAAAACCCGATACTTTTCAGCCTCGACTAACTGGAATCGATGCAAATGATTCACATGTGCAAAATTTGCCCACTGTTGCATAATCTTCTGATTTTCTGCTACCTGTTGTAAAATCTTCTGTTGTTGTGCATCTGAGGATTTAGGAAATAAAGCTAGTAGGAGCAGTGAATCATAAAAGTTCAATAGTGGAACAATTGCTGTAGCATATCCTGAACGGGAATATTGTTTTGCTTTGGCAGTATATTCTATTGCTAAATCGAGTTCTTGAAAGAGATAACAAAGGATTAATTTATTTACATAAAAATGCCATAAGCCAGTACTATCATTAGTTTGCTCATGTAAAGCCAGCATCAACCTTTCATCGTAGGCTGCGCCAACTAATTCCCAAGGATTAGTTTTAGAATCGATTAAATTCAAGACCACTTGGTGGTAAATATTGTTGTAATTAAGAGCGTTTTTTTGATTGATTTTTTCTATTACTGCTCCATAAGTTGCTAATTTATTAGCTAGTTGGGTTAATTCTTCACTAGCGATGTAAGCATGGAAGCAATGAATATGGGTAGCATAACCAGCATACGCCAAGTTCCCACTATCCAACGCACTAGTATAAGCTGTTAGTAATGGCTTGAGTGTTGATGTTAAATGCTCTTTCCAGTGTGTGATAAAACAATCAACCATAAAAAGGGTTCTTGCTTCGTGTTCCTGATCTGGAAACTTACGGAGCAGTTGCAGCGCTAACTGACCAAATTCGTAGCCTATTGGTATAGTTTCTACCTGACCACAAAGCATGAGTCCATACGCTGAGTAAGCAAACGCAGAAGCAGAAGAATTTCCGTATTTTACACAAAGAGTAACTCTCTTGAGGATCACCAGCCGATGAAGTTCAGGTTTTGCCAGATAAGCAGGTACATCTAATTTAACTAAAACGCCCAAAGCTGCACGTAATTCTAAATTCTGCATCTCTGGTAAATCAACCAATTCAGCAACTATTTTGCCACTTAAGGCAGCTTGAGTTTCCTGCAAAGCCAAAACAAAGTCCTCATCGGTTGGTTCTTTTGGAAACTCAATACCAATCCGCTCCAAAAATTGCATGGCTGTATCAATAGCTTCCAGTAACTTTCCTTGGACTGTGTAAGCCTCAATTTTTACCTCATACACTTTGGCTGTATCAGTTATGGCTTTTGCATGTTGTAAAATCTCCAGGGCAAAACTCTCCATTGCGCCCATCTCGCCGCACAGGTAACTCACTTCGGTTGCTTGGCTGTACAAATTTAAGGTTTGATCGTAATCAGATTGCCAAGGGTTTAATGGTAGTAGCTCTCTAGCAATTTTTAGGTAAGCAAGTGCAGAACTGTATGCTGTTGACGCTTTCGCCTTTTTCCCCGCTATCAGATTTAATTGTGAGAGTTCATAGCGTTCTTTTAGCTGATCGAATTGTTCGAGCCCGATATTTAGCTGATTGACGATCGCGAAAATCTGATTCTCTAGTTCACCTTCAGGAATATTTTGCCACAGCAAGCGACCTATTTTGACATGAGTCGCCTGTTTTTGCTCTTCTGGAATTAAAGAATAAGCTGCTTGTTGAACTCTGTCATGGAGGAATTTATATCCTACAGTATGTGCAATTTGCTCATCTATAGCTTGATTTTCTTGCCCTACATAAAACTTATAAACTTCATTGATTGGTAAAATCAAGCCGAATTGTAAAGCTTTCCACAACGCGGTGGCTGTTTCGGTTTGGGATTGTTCACTAACAATTGCTAAAGTTGCTAAATCAAACTGATTCCCAATACATGCCGCCAGTTTCAGTACGTACTGAGTTGCTGTACCCAGTTTCCCTAACTGTTGCGCCATGAACTCTACTACGTCATCTGTGAATGCTAGTTGCTTGATTTGCGCAATATCACACTGCCAATGCCCCGTTGGAAAATTAAATTGAATATAATTATCTTCATGCAGTGCCACCAGAAACTGAGTGGTAAAGAAAGGATTGCCTTTTGTTTTTTGATACACCAGTTGCGTTAAGGGTTGTGCTCGTTCTAGTTGACAGTTGAGGGTATCTGCTACTAATTGATTGACACTTTCAGTTGATAATGGACTGAGTGTGATATTATTTATCTTCACTCCTGTATGAGCTATCTCATCTAATGTCAGTATCAGGGGATGTCCTGGGAAAACTTCATGATCTCGGTACGCCCCTATCAGGAACAAATAACCTTTGTCGGATTCATCCATTAACAATTGCATCAGTTTAAGTGATGCTGAATCCGCCCACTGCAAGTCATCTAAAAATATGACTAAGGGATGTTCTTTATTAGTGAATAGTTGAATAAATTTCTGGAACAACAGATTAAATCGGTTTTGCGCCGCCATCCCAGATAGTTCAGTAGCAGGGGGTTGGGAGCCAATAATTCTTTCTAATTCTGGGATAACCTGAATAAGTACTTGAGCATTTTCACCCAATGCTTTGATAATTTTATCCTGCCACTGCTGCAACTTGGTATCGTCTTCAGTTAGTAGTTGCCCCATTAAATCGCGGAAGGCTTGTAGAAAGGCAGAAAAAGGTATATTGCGATTAAATTGGTCATATTTACCTTTGATAAAATAACCCCGTTGCCTCACAATTGGCTTGTGTACTTCATTGACTACTGCTGTTTTTCCTATACCCGAAAAACCAGTGACTAACATTAATTCACTGTTTCCTTGTGCAACCCTCTCAAAAGCTGCTAATAATTGGTTGGCTTCTTCTTCTCTACCGTATAACTTTTCTGGAATAACAAACCGAGCGCACACATCCCATTTTGCAATTGGAAAACTCTCTATCGAGCCCGTTTGCTTTAATTGCTCCCAGCATTTTTCTAAATCATACTTTAAACCTAATGCACTCTGATAGCGATCTGATGCATTCTTTGCCATCAACTTGCTAACTATTTCTGAGAGAACATAGGGAATATTTGAATTTATTTCATGGACTGATGGTGCAGTTTTGGCAATATGGTAATGTACCAATTCCATGGCATCTTCTGACTGAAATGGTAATTGTTTTGTCAGTAATTCATAAAAAGTAACACCCAAGGAATAAAAATCTGTGCGGTAGTCAATCCCCCGATTTATCCTTCCCGTTTGTTCTGGCGAAATATACGCAAGTGTTCCTTCTAATGTATTAGGACTGATTAAAGTTTGTGTTTCCCGTGGCAGTAATGATGCTATACTAAAGTCGATTAATTTGACTTGTTTAGTTTTAGGGTTAATTAAAATATTGGCAGGTTTAATATCCTTGTGGATAATTCCATAACGTATTAGATAATCTAATGTAGTAGTAAGATCGATCGCAATTTGTAAAAATTCATCTAGAGACTCTGTGTTATTATTGTTGGTTAAGTAATCCTTGAGAGAAATTCCCCCGAAGTCCTCCATCACTAGCGTATACCCATTTCGATAGGGTTCCAAGCTATAGGTTTGGATAATTCCAGGGTGGTTGAGATTTTTAGCAATGGTGTATTGATTGCGAAATTGTACTAGTTCACTAAAACTAGGATAAGGATTTTTCAGTACTTTAATGACTACAGGTAATGAGTCAGCCTTCCTAACCCCCCGATAGACTAGGTTTCTATAACCGTTGTAGAGTTGTTCGCTTAGGTGATATCCGGCAATAATTACTGAATTCATCTTACCAATACACTATCTCTTGAAAGTTTGTGGGCTTATTATTCCCAAATTTTATGCGTGGTGGTTAAAGATATATTGTTTTCTGCTTGTTTGAGTGGTTATCGACTTGATATTGGCTTGAGGAAGATCCTGTGTAGGAAGCGTTCTAGAGAGAATTATTTGTTTACCACTCAAGATATTCGTCGTCCATAGATGTACGGAAAAAGAACATGCAACCTCCTGTTGTGTAAGGTGCGTGAGATGAACCTGGCTCTGAACGAATATAATCAAAAGCACCATAAACTTCATCCCCTACTACCAAATCGCCTTCTAACATATATATTTCCTCGCTTGCTGCATGACGATGTAGGGGATAGTGGGCTCCTGGCTCTGCGCGTAGCACTCCCACAATCTCCCGCTTAATTAAATCAGTATGAAAAATGCTGATTTCTACACCAGAGACAGTGTGGGGTTGCCATTGAATATCTTGGTAACGTACTGCGATCTTCGGTTCTACAATGCTTTCTGGTAATACGTTCTGTTTGATTGGAGACTTTAACTCTTCGAGTTCCAAATTGGCAAACAACTGAGCTTTCAAATTTGTAGCCATTGGTACAATGGGCGCACTGTAGGGAATTGCTGTTGCTGCTATCTCGTACTCAGCTAATTCTTCGGCTAATTCTGGAGATTCTGCTAACTGTTGTTCAACCCAACTTTTTTCTGCCTCACTTAGTAAATCCAGCACATAAAGTGGAGCTAGTTCACAGAAACAGTAATTTTCGGTATTCATGCTTGGGATTATTTAGCCTTTAATCAAAAATTATAAAAAAATTGACTTACACAAATATTTAATCTTCAACGTCAACAGCCAGCTTCAACTTTCTCAAGCCTAACCTAATTCTCGTCTTGACAGTACCCAAGGAAATACCAGTTCGAGCGGAAATCTCAGTATGTGTTAAACCTTGATAGTAAGCTAACTCAATGACTAAACGTTGTTCATTCGGTAAAAGTTTCAATGCTGATAAAACGCGATCGCGACGTTCCCTAATTTGAATATCTTCAATTAGATCTACGCTCTGATCTGGGATTTGGATTTCACAAAGCTCAGTTAAAACTGGAGAAGATGGTAAATTTCGCTGGAGTTTCCGGAGTCGATCCAAAATTCGGCTGCGAGTTAGTACAAACAACCAAGCATCGACTCTAGCCTTTGTAGGATCGTAGCGTTCAGCAATCCGCCACACCTGCGCAAAAACATCTAGAACGACTTCTTCACTTTCTTCGACAGACTGTAGGCTTTTAAACGCCATAGAATAAATTACCCTAGCGTAGCGATCGTACAATTGAGATAAAGCACTTTGGTCACGTTTAGTGATTCTGTTGATGAGTAAGACATCATCTGCTACAGGTGGGGCATCCATTTAAGGTTTAAATAATTTCCTTCACTAGGAAGTATAATGAAAATATGGTGGAAAATTAACAACCCAGCACAATGCGATACATTCAAGGTGCGTTACGGCTTAGCAAGAGTACACGCTACAGTTAATTTACATTTCTTTACATCCATCACCGAATCATTTGTCGCTGAATTTCAATAAAGCATCTGGTGTAATAAGAGAGCCTAAATTGGGAATTATATTTTTGTGACAGGAGTCGCGCGTCCAAACATCATGCGTGAAAAATACCGTCTTGAATGTATTCAAAAAAGCTAATGCCTAATTTACGAGTAGTGTCTACAAGGGACATAAAAAAGAAAAGCTCAAAGATATGGGGTAGGAAATTAACCTGCCTTATCTTTTTAGCGATCGCAATTAATTCTTTTGAAGACTATGCCCTAGCCCAAATCAAACCAGATAACACCTTAAGCAATAATTCCAAAGTCTCTATCCAAGGCACAACAAGCCTAATTGAGGGGGGTACTCAGCGTGGAAATAATTTATTCCACAGTTTTACAACGTTTTCTGTTCCTGGTGGCAACACAGCATACTTCAATAATAGTCCTACCATTACCAACATCTTCAGCCGTGTAACAGGAGGATTTGCCTCAGAGATTGATGGTATACTCAGAGCAAACGGGGCAGCTAACCTGTTTTTGCTCAATCCCAATGGAATTCTGTTTGGTCCTAATGCCTCTTTGAATATAGGGGGTTCATTTCTTGCAAGTACAGCTAATAGTTTTGTATTTTCTGATGGAACTCAGTTTAGTGCAACGACTCCTCAAACCACACCACTGCTAACTGTAAATGTTCCGATTGGTTTACAATTTGGATATAACCCAGGCAACATTGTTGTGAAAGGACAAGGTCAATCTTTAGGATTGAATGGTACAACTAGTAGCTTTGATAACTTTGTAGGTTTGGAAGTCAAGCCAGGAAAAACGTTGGCGCTAATAGGGGGTAATGTCCAGTTAGATGGTGGGTTATTACAAGCTCCAGGGGGTCATGTTCAATTGGGAGGTTTAAGTGAAGCCGGGACAGTCATCTTTCAAGAGAATGGCAGTTTCGTTTTTCCCACGGGTGTCATACCATCTGATGTTTCGGTAGTTAACAAATCTGGTGTGAACGTGCTTGATAGTAGTAGTGGTAGTATTTCAATCAATGCACACAACATAGATATTTCTGGAGCTAGCCTTCTGAGTAGTGGAATAACAAGCAATTTGGGAGCGGTTGGCAACCAAGCAGGAGATATTACACTTAATGGAACAGGAAATATCACCATCAAAGGAAGCAGAATTGAAAACGTTGCTAACTCCGATGGTAATAGCGGGAATATTAACGTAACAGCTGGCTCATTGTCTTTAAGTGATAACTCAACATTAGATGCTACTGCAGCTGGGCAAGGCAATGGAGGTAAAGTGAATATCAATGTTCGTGGTAGCGTCTTTCTTGACAACAGTCAAGTAACTAGCTTAATGGCTGGAAGTGTGGGGAAGGGTGGTGATATCAATATCAATACTGGCTCATTATTGGTGACTAACGAGGCATTTCTGGCAACCGATGTGTATCCTGGAACACAAGGAAATGCAGGTAGTGTAAACATTAATGCTCAGGGTGCGGTTACGTTTGATGGTGGTTTTATATTCAGTAGGTTAGGAGCAGGAGCGATAGGTAGGGCTGGAGATATCAATATTACAGCAAAATCTGTGACTGTAACTGGTGTACCTCTAGATATTCAAGTCTATAATATTGGGCAATTGGATACTTTGACCTTTGGACAAGGCAATGCAGGCAACGTAACTATCAAAGCTAGTGATAGTGTAACCTTTAGTGGAAAAGGCAGTGATATATTTGCTCAATTCGCTGGTGATATAGCAATGGGTAATGCCGGAACTATTACAATCGACAGCAAAGTGTTATCGATAAGCAATCATGCTCGATTGGTTGCTTCTTCAGAAGGAAACGGAAATCCAGGAAATATTATCATCAACACGGGAAAATTGTTGCTGAACAATGGTTCTATAACAACTGGCTCTCCTAGAACATCGGGAGGTAGTATTGATATCAAAGCAGCGATTTTATTGCTACGAAACAGTGGTCAGATAGTTACTAGTGCTATTGATGCTAGTCAATTTCGCGGTGGCAGCGTAAGTATTCAAAGTGACAATTTAGTATTAATAGATAACAGCTTTATCACTTCTAATGCGAGAAACAGCTTCGGTGGGAACGTGATTATCAACACAGAGGGATTACTTATCTCAAATGATAGTAAAATTACTGCTATTGGTGGTGACGCTGAAATAGGTGGAAATCCAAGCCTATCGGGCAAGGTGGAAATCAAAACGCAGGCAAATACTGACCCTACTTATGGGTTAGCCAAACTTGCAACACAGCTAGTTGATGTGAGTACGCTAATTGCTCAAGGCTGTTCAGCCAATAGAAGTCATATAAATGCCAGTAGTTTTGTTGCCACAGGGCGGGGGGGAATACCGCAAAATCCCACACAGGAAGTGAGCAAAGATAGAGAAGCGCTGCTGCCGTTGGCAGATCGTCCGTGGTCTGATATTCGCGATCTAACTTCACACCATAAAACAGGCAGTACCACTACCCAAATCCCTCAATTTCCAGAAACTCTTGTCCAAGCTACTTCCTGGCATCGTCGTGCCGATGGCAAAATTGAGTTAATTGCAGATCCATTTCCGGTAAATATTCAGCCGCAGTTAACTTGTGCAGCACTTCCCAAAGTTAATTAAATCTCTAAGCTCACCCTAATATGCTGCACAATGTGTTCTGGAGTGTCGGAAATATCTACCTTAATTGCATCAGTTGGTTCTTCTAAAATGTCAAACTGGCTTTGAAGAAGTTCTGCCGACATATAGTGATGGCGACGAGATCGCAACCGTTGTTCAATTTCTTGAAAAGATCCTTTAAGGTAAACTATTTTAATTCGTTCTTTATCCAATACAAGCATCTGGCGATAGCTGGCTTTCAGCGCTGAACAAGCCAGCACGACATTTTTATTTTCTTGTAACCATTGTTTGATTGCTGCTTGCAAATCCTGTAACCAAGGCATTCTATCAGCATCAGTCAAGGGAATACCATTTCGCATTTTCTCAATATTCTCTTGGGAATGAAATGAGTCAGCGTCACTAAATTCCCAGTGTAGCGAGTCTGCTAACTGTTTACCAATGGTGGATTTGCCAGAACCAGAAACGCCTATTACAAGAATAATCATGAGTACATAGCGCCAAGGTGCAAAGACATATTAGCGCATTTCAGAGAAACTGAAGAAACACAACAATTTTATGCGATAAACGGGTCTAATATATTAGTAGGAAAATAATTACTACTAAATGGTAGCAAAATGAACGTCGAAAAGATATCCATCTCTTTACCAGTATTTTTGGTAGAGTTTATTGAAAATTATAAGCAGAACAGGGGATGCAAGTCTCGATCCCAAGTCATTGAAGAAGCATTGGAGTTATTGAGGAATAGAGAATTAGAAGAATCTTATCGACAAGCATCTGCTGAGATCGATTCCACTTGGGATATAACAGTTGCGGATGGATTAGCCGATGAAGCGTGGTGACATTTTCTACGCAGATCTTAGCCCTACTGTGGGTTCAGAAATAGATAAACGTCGTCCAGTGCTGATCATTAGTAATGATGCTAATAACCGTGCCGCTACCACAGTCACGGTTTTACCTCTTACATCAAATGTAAACCGTGTCTATCCTTTTGAGGTTTTGCTTAGTCCAGAAGATAGTGGTTTACCCAAACCATCTAAAGTACAAGCGCAGCAGATACGTACTATTTCTAAAGAGCGAATTGCTAGTGAAGTAATAGGTAGTCTCAACAAAGAGTTGATGGTACTGGTAGATGCTGCTGTAAAGCTGCATTTAGGATTGCTGTGAGATCTTGCAAAGAAGAGCCCCACGTTTCTAAACGTGGGTACATAAAACTCTATTGCAGAAACTCACGAGGATCTGTCACATAACCAGTAAGTGCAGAAGCAGCAGCGGTGTAGGGAGAAGCAAGATAAATACCAGCTTCTTTATTTCCCATGCGTCCGGGGAAGTTGCGGTTCGTGGTGGAGACGCAAACTTCTGGCTCATTGACTCTTCCAAAGGTGTCTTTGGGACCACCGAGACAAGCAGCGCAGGATGGTGCTGCCGGTTCTATGCAACCTGCTTCTAGGAAGATTTCTGAGAGGGTTTGTCCTTCGTACTTAAGTTTAAACAGATCTTCGTATACTTTTTGCGTAGCAGGTACTAAGTAGGTAGGAACTTTTACCTTACGACCTTTGAGAATTTGAGCGGCGTTGAAAAAGTCTGTTGTTTTACCGCCAGTGCAGGAACCAATATAAACCCTGTCAATCTTGACATCGCTGCATTCTCGTGCTAAAGCGCGGTTGTCTGGAGAGTGGGGTTTGGCGACTACTGGCTCTAGTTGAGAGACATCGTAGTGGCGATCGCTATAAAATTTAGCATCAGGATCTGTGTAAACTGCCTCAAATGGCTTATCGGTACGAGTTCTCAGATATTCAAATGTAGTTTCATCAGGTGCTATGACGCCGTTTTTACCACCTGCTTCAATAACCATGTTGCATAAAGTCATCCGTTCTTCCATCGTCATGCGTTGGATGGATTCTCCTGCAAATTCCATTGTTCGGTAAGTTGCACCTGCAACACCAATATCTCCAATAATTTGCAAAATCAAATCTTTTGCTAACAAGTAAGGAGGCAATTCACCATCCAACACAAAGCGCATGGTAGCAGGAACTTTAATTAAAAGCTTACCAGTACCCATAATAAAGCCAGCATCTGTGTTGCCTATCCCTGTAGCAAATTCACCGAAAGCACCAGCATTACAGGTATGAGAGTCTGTACCAAATAAAACTTCTCCTGGTCGGGTGTGACCTTCTTGGGCTAGGGCGATGTGGCAAACGCCTTTATAATCTGGGTTGGCTTTAAAGTTGCTTCTATCGGTAATGTCGTAAAAGTATTTAATCCCTTGTTGCTGAGCAAAATCCCGCAAAATATCTACGTTGCGGTTAGCGCGTTCATCAGCAGTGAAAATATAATGGTCAGGAATTAACACTATCTTGTCTGGATCCCAAACTTTCGCGTCTGCTCCAAACTCGCGTTCGAAAACCCCAATAGTTCCTGGTCCGCAGACATCGTGTGTCATTAGCACATCAACATCAACCCAAATATTTTCTCCTGGTGTCACTACCGACCGACCAGAAGCTTTTGCCAAGATTTTTTCAGTGAGGGTCATACCCATAGTGCTAGTGTTCCTCTCTCTTCAAGACAAGCTTGTGAACTACCCTGTTTTTACCACATCAAAATATTATACAAGTTATCTCTTAAAAAAGGAGTCAGGAGTCAGAATTCAGAAGTCAGGAGATAGACAGACAACGTGCTTGTCCTTTGATAGTGAATTTATTCATGTCATGCTATGCTCCCCTGTAGATGATGGAGATTTAAACCCCCTTTACTCATCTACTCATCATTCTGACTCCTGGCTCCTGACTCCTGAATTCTTGTTGTTAAAATTTGCATGGTGCCAAACCTAAATAACGGATACCTTCTGGGGTAACATCAAAACGACAGGGTAACACTTCTAAACCTAGCGCGATCGCAGAGCGTAATAGTTGACCATAGATAGGATCAAACGCATCACCAGGAGCAAACTCAGTACAATCACCGCGATTAATGAAGTAAAGCATCACCGCACGACTTCCAGGGATCAGCGCTGTTAGTTCACGTATATGTTTTTGTCCACGGGTTGTTTCTGTGTCGGGAAATAAAGCTAATTTCCCCTCCGCCAGCGTGGTATTTTTAACTTCGAGATAAATATGGTGAATATTTCCGGTTAGTGGAGATTCGTGAGATAACAAAAAATCTACGCGACTTTTTTTATCTTGTCCATAAGGAACCTCACCCCGAACTTGGCTATAATCACCCAATTCTGGGAAAAGGTGTTTTTCCAAAGCTATCTTAATTATGCGATTAGGCAAAGCTGTATTTATACCTACCCAAGTTGGATCGTTATCATGCACTTGAATTAATTCCAGTGTATAAGGCAGTTTCCGGGTAGGATTATCACTTAAAGATAACTGCACCGCACTCCCAGGAGTTGATACCCCTGTCATTGGTCCTGTATTCGGACAGTGTGCTGTTACCACTTCCCCTGAAGTGAGTTCAACATCAGCAAAAAACCTTTTGTACCGTCTTACCAAGATACCAGAATACAAGGATGGGTAGCGGTAAATATAGTCAGTCATCTTACCCATTGCCCCATGCCCCATGCCCATTGCCCATTGCCCATTGCCCATTGCCCCATGCCCATTGCCTTTATATTATGAAATACAGCTTTGAGTTTCGTCCTTATCAGCGTAAGTTTAAACAACCACTTGCAACCAGTCACGGTTTATGGGAAGTGAGGGAAGGTATTATTATTCGGTTAACAGACAAAACAGGTCGTGTGGGTTTTGGTGAGATTGCTCCTTTAACATGGTTTGGATCTGAAAGCTTGGAACAAGCACTTGAATTCTGCGCTCAATTACCATTAGAAATAACAAAAGATGATGTGTTTGCTGTTCCCTCACATTTACCTTGTTGTCAGTTTGGCTTAGAGTCAGCTTGGGAAGAAGTGACCTACCCTCTGGGTAGAGGGAGCAGGGTTGAATATGGACATCAGATGATATCCTATCTTCAAACCAGCAAATTGCAGCCACTCGAATCAATTAGCTTCAGTGGTTTGCTACCATCAGGCAAAGCGGCTTTGCATGAGTGGAGAACACTTTGGAATCAAGGTTATTGTACTTTTAAGTGGAAAATTGGCATTGCACCACTTGCAGATGAGCTAGAAGTTTTTTATGAGTTGGTAAAAGCATTGCCAAGTGATGCAAAGCTGCGGTTAGATGCTAACGGTGGACTGAGCTTTATAGAAGCTGTTGAATGGCTAAAAGTGTGCGATGGTATAGAATTTCTGGAACAGCCTCTAGCTGTTAGTGAATTTGATGCTATGCTTGATCTGAGTAGACAATACTCAACGAAGCTCGCTTTGGATGAATCAGTCGCTAACTTCCAGCAGTTACAAGTATGTTATCAAAGGGGTTGGCGAGGTATTTTTGTGATTAAACCAGCTATATTTGGTTCTCCAAAGCTTTTACGTCAGTTCTGTGGTAATCACGAGATAGACGCTGTTTTTTCAACTGTATTTGAAACGCCGATTGGTAGACGCTTTGGGCTAAAACTTACTGCTGAACTTACCAAAAATGATCGTGCAGCTGGTTTTGGTGTAGCTCATTGGTTTGCGGAAGATGATCTTAATAATGAGGATCGTAATACGCCATTCACTACAACGGAAGATTAAGATCAAGTAACTGGTTCATTCCAATAAATGCTATGAATGATGAATTCTACAATAGGGGATTAGAAAAAGCTAATACAAAAGATTATACTGGAGCTATTGAGGATTTTACCCGTGCTTTGGAGTTGGATCCTTATTTTGTTGAGGCTTATTTTCAAAGAGGATTGGCTTATTACGACTCCGGCGAAGTTCTTAAGGCTGTTTTTGATTATACAGAAGCTTTGAAACTAAATCCCCAAAGTGTCGAGGCTTACTATTGTAGAGCTTTAGCAAGGGTGGGGTTAAAAAATCTACCAGGAGCATTGGAAGATGTTGATCAAGCTATTCGTCGCAATTCTAATTATGCAGCGGCTTACAATTTAAAAGGGATAGTACGCCGTAAGCAAGGATTCATTCAAGATGCGATCGCCAACTTCAAGAAAGCTGCTGAATTATACTTAGAGCAAAAAGATAAAGAGAACTGTCAGGAATGTCTAGACAAGATTAAGCAGTTACAACCAACAGAAAAAACAGTTGTCCTTGAGCAATGGACTTACAAGCCTGCACGTATCATATCAGAAAAGGAATATTTCACTCAGTTACTAGAAAAGGCAGAAAGGGGAAATGTTCAACAGGCAATGGAAGATTTAGACTGGGCATTAAAGGTTGATCCACAAGATGCTCAAGCTTATTGCTGTCGCGGGGTTGTGCACTGCAAGCTGGGAAATTATCAAAAAGCGATCTCGGACTTTAATCAAGCGCTACTGTTAAATTTTCAAGATGCCATTGTCTATCGTAATCGAGGAAAGGCGCGTTTTCAATTAGGGGATTATCGAGGAGCACTTGCAGATTTTAACTGTGCGCTCCAAACGCAACCAGAAGATGTGTTGCTGTATATTGCTAGAGGAAATGTCTTTCGTGCCATGGGGAATTATCACGCTGCAATTAAAGATTATACCCAGGCACTGCAAATTAATCCTGATGAGGCTCAAATTTACTACAATCGCGGTATGGCTTATTCCTGTATAGAAGAAATACAACGTGCTGTTGAAGATTATCAGTATGCTGCAAGTATTTTTTGTGAAAAAGAAGACTGGGAAAATTACCAACAAGTCTTAGATAGTCTCAAAAAAATTCAATTTACTAACTCCGATTCTAGCAAAGCAACTTATAACGTGTTACGCCAGCGTTTGCTGAGACTAGTTGGTGGACATTGGGAAATTGCTCAACGACTTATTACACAAGCAAAAAGTTACTATCCAGGAATGCCAGAGGAATGGTATATAGAAAAGGTTATTCACGACTTGGAGCGCGATCGTGAAAACTGAATGCGCCGCCAAAAAATTAGCAACCCTTTGACAACTAGTTGCCAAAATTGACAATCCCACGATTGATAGCCGTGGGATTCTTGGCAAATGGGTACTAAAAATCCCCGCATTATAAAATGCGAGGATTTTTACTAAAAATTACGCGAGCGCCGCAATTTTTACATCGTTATTAGCGAGTAGCTCTTGCAACTCTTCAGCATCAACTGTTTCTTTTTCCACTAGTATTTCTGAAAGTTGATCAAGAATGTGGCGGTTATTCACCAATACATCTTTAGCTCTTTCATAAGCTGTGTCTACAAGCTTGCGGACTTCTTCATCAATTGCAGCAGCAGTTTCTTCAGAAAAGTCACGTTCTGCCATGATATCGCGACCCAGGAACATATTACCTTGTTGACGACCAAGGGCAACTGGACCTAAGCGATCGCTCATCCCATAACGTGTTACCATTTGACGGGCTGTACGAGCTACTTGTTGCAAATCACTAGAAGCACCAGTGGTGACTTCTTCTTCACCAAAGATTAATTCTTCAGCAACACGACCACCCAAAGCTACCGCCATCTGATTTTCTAAATAAGAGCGGCTGAACAAACCGGTATCCATCCGATCTTCACTAGGCGTAAACCAAGTTAAACCACCTGCACGACCACGAGGAATAATGCTAATCTTTTGCACAGGGTCGTAGTCTGGCATCAATGCACCTACTAGAGCGTGACCTGCTTCATGATATGCTACTAAGGTTTTGCGCTTTTCGCTCATTACGCGGTCTTTCTTCTCTGGACCAGCTAATACGCGGTCAATGGCATCATTGATTTCATCCATGGAGATTTCGGTTAAATTCCGCCGTGCTGCTAAAATTGCGGCTTCATTCAACAGGTTAGAAAGATCTGCACCTGTAAATCCAGGAGTACGACGGGCAATCCTTTCTAAATCTACATCTTTCCCTAAAGTTTTGCCACGGGCGTGAACTTTAAGAATTTCCACTCTTCCACCGTAGTCTGGGCGATCTACGACAACTTGACGGTCAAAACGACCAGGACGCAGCAATGCAGCATCGAGAACGTCAGGACGGTTCGTCGCAGCAATGATAATGATACCAGTATTGCCTTCAAAGCCATCCATTTCTGTAAGCAACTGGTTTAGGGTTTGTTCACGCTCATCGTTACCACCACCTAAACCTGCACCTCTCTGGCGACCTACAGCATCAATTTCATCTATGAAGACGATACAAGGTGCATTGGCTTTTGCTTGCTCGAATAAGTCGCGGACGCGGGAAGCACCCACACCTACGAACATTTCCACAAACTCTGAACCAGAGATAGAGAAGAATGGAACACCTGCTTCTCCTGCTACAGCACGTGCTAGTAGGGTTTTACCAGTTCCAGGAGGACCGACTAACAGTACACCTTTAGGAATTTTTGCCCCAACAGCAGTGAAGCGATCGGCGTTTTTCAGAAAATCTACGACTTCATTAAGTTCCAACTTAGCTTGGTCGATTCCTGCAACGTCGCCAAATGTTACCTGGGTTTGTGGCTCCATTTGTACTCTAGCTTTCGACTTACCGAAGTTCATCGCTTGGCTACCAGGACCATTTTGCGCACGACGCAGTAAGAAGAATAGCCCAACTAGAAGCAATATAGGGAAAAATAAGCTGCTTGCTGCCTTAAACCAAAATCCATCATCAGTTTGAGGCAAAACACTGATATCTACACCTTTAGAAGACAGAGTATTTATCAAGTCGGGGTCATTGACTAAGGTTACTAGCTTTTTGCTACCATCCCTAGCTGTTACGAGCGCTGTAGACCGATCTGCACTAATACTGACTTTATCTACTTCGCGATTTTGAACTTTTTGTATAAACTGACTGTACCGCCAGGACTCTCTGCTTTGTGGTTGTTTGTCAAAAAACGCTGTACCAAGCGCTATGACAACAATAAACAGCAGTGCATACAGCCCCGCATTTCTCCATCGTTTATTATTCACTACCGATCTATCCTCCTACATTTGTTATCCGTTGGGACAGCGTTCTTAAGAATTATGTTAACTTATCTTAATTTATAGCAAATAATGCTCCTCTCATGCTAGAAAAAACTTTCGGAGTTGTAGAAAACTCCAATGGTAGGGATTATATTTTAGCGATCCTATGGGCATGATGACCGTATGAATCGGGACGAGTTCTACTACACTGTTGGTGTAGGCGATCGCCTCAAATCCTGAGACTAGCTCTGGCGTCCACGGTTCCTCCCTCACTGGTTGCTTCTCGATTTTCAGCCAATTGATAAGTTGCGATCGCACAACCCCTGGTAAAATTCCCGAAATTATTGGCGGAGTCCACCAACTCCCATCTCGCCATCCCCAAAGATTACCCGTGCTAGTTTCTAGCCAATTTCCTTGTGCATCTACCAGAATCGCCTCCTGGGTATCTAATTTTTGAGCACTCTCCTTTGCTAACCAAGGACCCAAATAATTTCCCGTTTTATGAGTAGGCAAAGACCGAGAATATTCCTGTCGTGCAAGCCAACACACGATACCATTATTCTGTTTTTTCGTCAAGTCTTTTGGTAAATATCTGCCAGTTATCCATTCTCGGCCATCAGGAAAAATTGTAATCCTCAGTACAGGGAAGTGGGCCATGATTAATTCACAGCCTTGACGCAACTTGACTTCATCTGGGGTTTGCCAACAGAAACTCTGCACGCTAAATCGTAGACGCTCATAATGTGCTTGCCAATTTGTTAAACGATTATTAAGGGAATTGCCATACACCCGTAGCGTTGTAAAAACGGTTGCACCATAAAGCAACCCTGGATCATCAATTGGTAATTCCAGAGTCCGAGAGTTAATTAATTTGCCATTGTACCAAAAAAGGGGATGAGCGATAAGAGATAAGGATTATAGTGTTTCACTTTAAGGTTAATACAATTATACCTGTTTCCCTACACACTACCCCCTACACCCTACACCCTACCCCCTAATTGTCATAGTTCCATCGGGATTAACGAGCACCTTTCCGCCTAATGCTTCAATTTTGCTGATGGCTCGATGCCGAGTTTTTTCATCGACTCCATTATTTAAAACCATCGTCCATCCTGCAATTTGAGCTTTTCTCAGGCTTGGATTCCTGTCAAGAAATTCAGTAGTTTTTTGAGAAAAGAATGCTACTTGTTTACTTTCCTCATCAGAATGCTTACTAGCCCAATCTGCAGATGTTGCAAAAGATTGCTTTGCGGCAGATGAATTTCCTGAAAATAATAATTCATCAATTCCTTTATAACGCCAGATATAGTAAGATTTTTTGGGAACCCAAGGGGATAATAGCTTTAAACCATCCTCCATCAAATTTATTGATCGTTCTGGCATACCGGCATATATCGAAGTACTAGTGGAAAGACTGAGATAAGCACTTATAAATCGAGGATCACGTTTTAGAATGACTTCAAAATATTCTGGGCTAAGGCCATAACCTGTTTTATCACGAATTTCATCATCTCCGAAATATTGTATGAAACTGAGATACATCCAATTTGCCATTAAATTATCATAACCAAAACTTGGCACTTTTTTTAAAAAGTTGAGACGTAACTTTTCTGAGTTAATCTCCTTTGCTAAAGTTTCTGACGAGGCAGTTGTGTTGCTCTTGAGTAATTTCTGCATACATGGAAATTGGAGCAACCCCAATCCTAATATGCAGAAACAAACAACAAAAGGGGTGATGAAGAATTGACGAGATAAAGCGAGCATTCTAGTTAAATGATAGATAGATCCAGACTTCCGGATATATATTTCCCGCATATCTTGCCAAAATAACAGTCTAAGCCAGAACCTAAAACCATCCACAGAATTTCCTTCAGGGAAGATTTTTCAAAAGCCAAAAGCACATTTTTATTTATCTCATGAAAGACTTACTGTAACAAGATTGTGAGCTATCGAACACGGAACATTCGAGATTTATCAGATTATGGTATCGAAATTACTTAGATTTACGCATTGACATCTTTAAAGGTTTCGACTTATTGTGTTTTGTCAATGATTAAATTCCAAGTTTTGAGCAATTCTTACATCTGTAAGTCTGCCAATCTTTGTTGTGGTTAGACGAAATCTCATGTTGCTTGAATTCGTTAAATACCACGGAATCAAACGTCATTTTTCAGGGTTCAGCCTCTACCTACGTGGAAGAGGAAAGCTCGCCAATATGAGCTTCAACCAACTTAGGTAAAAGGAGAAGAGGCAAATGGTAATTTTCGCTCCCAATATTGCGAGTATGATTAGTCATACTCACAATCCTGCTATTGTCATCAGTGCAAACACTCAAAATCAATCGAGTTTGAATTTGACTGAAAGTATTAAACAGCAGGGAGCAAATAGCTCGAAATTGCTGTTGCATTCAGCTTCAGCTACCACTCGCACGCTCATAGCTCAAGACACTAGTAAGTGCGGCGCTGGTCAACCAAGGGACAAAAATACATGGCCGTTTGCCTGCGATAGCATTTGGAACGTACCAATTGGCTCAAATGCAAAATACGTTGATGCCTATATCGGCTCAAAAGGTTTTGGCGTTGACACCGACTGGTTTGTCATCACCAAACAAAGCGATCCTCAAGTGCCAATCTATATGCCTGGCGCGTGGGGTCAAGGTCGTTGTACTGGAACCACACCACAACAGCAAGCACAGTGGATTCCTGAAGCAGGTCAACCATTGAACGTTCCCTATGATTTGGTTATTGGAGATGCTCAGCCAAATTATACGCCAAATAACTCTTCGCAGTTCCTGAAGCCAGATGGAAAAACCTTGGTATCCTTCAATGTGACTGCTCGATGTCAAGAGGGTGGTCCACTTTACGGGAATTGGTTTGGACAGCAGGATATCTACGGTGATGGCATTAAAGGTGGACATGGAGGCTCAAGTCTGTCCAGCATTGGTGGTAGCATTCGGGTGGGCGAGTTACTGAATGACACCCCTATCCGTCACGCGCTCAAGATTGATATTTGGGGTAAGTGGATGCACGCTCCTTCATCATCAACTCCTGGTTATCGTTGGCCAGCGCAACACGCTGATAATAATACAAGTGATTATCAAGGCTCTAATCCAGCATTGGTAATGGGTTCCTTGCTAGCAATACCCCCAGGAGTGACAGCTGATAGCTTGGGACTGACTAGCAAAGCCGGTAAAAAGATATTTCAGGCAATGCAAGACTACGGTGCTTATGTTGTTGACAATTCTGCTTGGGACTACAATGAACTCTGCGTTGAACACAATGCCGATGTAGAGTACTCAAAAAGCACTGGACGTAGTCTCACCAATGACCCTCAATTTCTAGCTGACTTCAACAAAATTATTGGTGCACTCAAGGTTGTGGACAACAACGGACCTAACAGTATTGGTGGAGGCGGTACTCCACGTCAACCTTTAGCACCACCAATTGGAAACTAAAAGGCAAATATAAGTCTTTAATAGAGATCATCTCAAACCATTTCACTAAATTCTAGATACAAATCCTTTTAAGACGCTACAACAGGGCGGCAGTCGCTACAACGCTTTTAACCGGAACTCGCTCCAGAAAGCACTCCCTCCCATTGTCCCCCTTCCCTGTTTGCCAAATGTATTCAGTCTTTAAGTCAAATGGTATCAACTTGGTTTTGGTTCAGGTTGATGAACTGGTATTTCAATGACAAATTTGGTGCCTTCTCCTAGTGTGGAATCAAACCACATCTTACCATGATGTTTTTCTGTGACTATTTTGTAGCTGATGGATAAGCCTAAACCTGTGCCTTTACCGACAGGCTTAGTGGTGAAAAAGGGATCAAAAATCCGCGATCGCACTGTTTCAGGTATCCCTGAACCATTATCTGCGATCACAATTTGTACTCGATTATCAGCTATCAATTGAGTTGAAATCCAAATTGTACTTGGTTGTGTTCGTTCTTCACCTTTTGCGTATTGCTGTGTAGATTCTTCCAGTGCATCAATGGCATTCGCCAGCAAGTTCATAAAAGCTTGATTAAGTTGTCCAGCATAGCACTCAATCAAAGGTAGTTGACAGTAATTTTTAACTACTTTAATTGCTGAAGATTCGGATTTTGCCTTGAGTCGGTGTGCCAAAATGACTAATGTATTGTCAATGCCTTCATGAATATCAACAGCTTTTAGTTCGGCTTCATCAATACGAGAGAAATTACGAAGAGATAAAACAATTCTCCGAATTCGCTCAGTACCAACTCTCATTGATTGCATAAGGTTGACGAGATCTTCATTGAGAAACTCAAGTTCCACTTCATCTAAAAATATCTGGAGTGTTTGGGGGGGATTGGGGTAATGCGCCTGATAAGCGTGAACCAATTTTAGTAGGTCTTGACTGTAACTATTAATATGAGTAATATTACCATGAATAAAATTCACAGGATTATTAATTTCGTGTGCAACACCAGCAACCAGTTGCCCTAAACTTGACATTTTTTCATTTTGAACTAGTTGAATTTGAGTGTTATGAAGCTCTGTTAAAGTTTGCTGAAGTTCTGTTAAATGTTGTTCTTTTTCAATCAGCACTTTTTTCACACTTTCGATTAAATGGTTAAATGCGATCGCTAAAAAGCTTGTTTCATCCTTAGAGAGTATGGGAGCTTGTAGGTCAAAGTTAGATTCTTGGGTAACTTGCTGTGCAATCTCTGTCAGGGATTGCAGTGGTTTGGCAATGTTGCTTGAAATTGTCAAGCCTAGGACCAATGCTAAAATAACAGAGGTTAAACTCGTGATACTAATCACAATTATTGTGGGTCTAGCTTGGGCGATCGCCTCCTGATACAGAGATGACCACTCTAGGATGACTGCTCCTTGGATTTTATTTTGTTTATCCTTCAGCGGAGTGACAACGAGTTTAATCCCTTGGGGATAGTCAACGCTCTTTTCTACAAAGGTTCTAATTTTGCCATCTCGAATCGTTTCTTGGACTTCATTGCCTTTGTCTTCCTCAAAAATGGTACCAACTTCTCTAGGAACAGCATCTGCCAAAATTAGCTTTTGCCGATTGACCACGGCAATGTCGCGCTTTTGCTGGTTATGCAGGAAGCTAGTGAAGTATTGTAAATCATTTGGATGAGAAACACCTGTCGCCAAAGCATCCTCTTGAACGTGCGAAACGAAAATCGCAACCACTTGGGCAGCGTGTTCAGCTTCTTTGGTTGCAAGATTGGCGGCAATTCTCTCGCTTTGGGAAATCCCAACTACACCAACAATGCTTGTTAAAAAGGAAACACCTACAAAGCTTCCAACCAGTTTGTGAGAAATTTTCATAGCGATAGGTCAGTTATAGCCAAGTCAACATAGGTTTAGTATTCCCATCTCATTTCTCACAAAATACTTGCAAAATATCTCACAGAGAAAAAAATAAATATTCAGTATCTATGTAAGTTTAGTTTAACTTTTTATAAAGGTAGTAATAGGAAAGATCTCACTCTTAGTAGATAGTAGATATAATAGGATTTCTATACTTAAGTAAGTCAGCAACGCCACAAATTCAAGGTGCGTTAGGCGAAGCCGTAACGCACCCTACGCTCGCTACCATATTTTCGGATGGATTCAACTGCATTTAATACTCTCTTAAAGAGTCTGATTTAATCAGATTCATGCAGAGAATAGTGCCCAAATTTGTTGCAATCTGGCTCCACGTCAAGCCAGCATCATTGGAGAGAAAAATTTGACCATCAGATGTTCCAAAGGCCGCTATGTTTTCGAGGGTTGAGAGGGTTCCTGTGTTAATATTATCTGAGAACCACTCTGGTAAGCCTTCTTCACACTTGGAGAAAGTTCCTGACTCATCAAGTGCACGGCGATAGATAGCAGCTTTACCACCGTGAGGACCCATAGAAGTGGTCATCAAGATTGTGTTTCCACAAATTGCTATAGCTCGTGAGTAGTCGGCGTGTAAGTTCGTGCTGTCGAAGCTCCAAGAGTTTCCTCTATCGCGACTAATTGCCAGCCCTTGAGCTGTAGCTGCCACAACGATCTCTGGATGCTCTGGAATGGTTCTTACTTCGTGTACATCTGCATGAAAGTCAATAGTTGGTTGCCATGATTTTCCCTCGTCATTGGAGCGTAAAATGCCTCCGACATGCACATTTACGTAGAGTTCACCCGACTGACTCACTGCCATTGAGCGAACGTCTGGAGGACCTCCCCAGGGAGTGTACCATTCAGAGCGTCCTTCAACTGTCTCAAAGCAATTGATCCGATTTACGCTTCCGTCTACAATAATACGCAGAAGATGAGCTTCCGATGTTCCCACCAGAACTGCACCCTTGAAGGGCAAGATACAGTTTAGTCGCAAATCATTTACTGAAGCGACTTGATGCCACTCACCTTTAGAATCCCGATGCCATACTGAATTTCGATCAGCGATCGCCCACAGTCCATCAGTGCTCGATGCAAGAGCGTTGATCGAATGACCTTTAAGTTCTACATGCTGTTTGGAGTCAATAAACAGCAAGCCGTCGGATGTTCCTGCTAGTATTAGACGCTGAGGCATTGTCTGATCAGCACTGGCAAAACCTATCTCCGCTTGCTTCTGCTCTATCGGCTTTACAATTTGCTGCGAAGTATTGTTCATCGCTTGAACCCTCCTTCATGACTGGTGCTGCAACTATAGTTAACATTTTCTCCCACAGCACTCTCTTTAAACCAAGCGTAATGAATATTAACAGCTAATGCACTCCATCATCCGGAAGAAATGGTTCTGTTGCTAAAAATTTCAACAGAACCATTATTTTTTAAGGAAAAATCCTACAATCAAACCTGAAAACATTTCTTCCCCAATCCCCAGTCCCCAGTCCCCAATCCCCAATCCCCAATCCCCTATTGTAAATGTCGCCAACATTCTTGAGCGATCGCCCAATCTTCTTGAGTATGAATTACTAAGACTCGTACTTTTGAGTCAGGGGTAGCAATATCTATGTCAATAGGTTTGTGCTGATTTTTTTCTGGATCTATATGTAGTCCTAAAAATCCAAATGCTTCACAAGTTGCAGCACGAATATCGGGAGCGTTCTCTCCTACCCCAGCGGTGAATACTAAAACATCTAAACCTTGAAGAATTGCTAGCATGGCACCAATATAGTATCGTAGGCGATGTATATAGATATCCCAAGCGAGCTGAGCGCGGGGGTTACCTTGGGCGATCGCTTTTTGAATCTGCCGCATATCACCAGAAACCCCAGAGATTCCAAGTAAACCCGAGGCACGGTTCAGAAGATTATCCAGGTTTTGGGCAGAATCATCCGATTGCTGTAAAAGGTAGATCAAGATACCTGGATCAACAGATCCAGAACGAGTACCCATCATCAGTCCATCAAGTGGTGTGAAACCCATTGTTGTTTCAATACTGCGACCATTTTTTATTGCTGCTAAAGAGCAACCATTACCCAAATGACAGGTGATGAGACGTAAGGATTCTAAATCTTTATTGAGCAAATGGGCAGCACGTTGCGCGCAGTATTGGTGACTAATGCCATGAAAGCCGTAGCGGCGGATACCTTTTTCTACCCAATCGTATGGACCAGGATAAATTGCTGCTGCATCAGGTAGACTAGAATGAAATGCAGTATCAAAAACGGCAACTTGTTTGACTTGTCCTAAGTAGTCGTCAATTGCTTGTATACCTTCTAAATTTACTGGATTATGTACAGGAGCGAGGTTTGCAAGACGAGCGATCGCGTCCTTAACATCTTCAGTAATCACTACACTCTCTCGGTAATCCTCTCCTCCATGTACCACTCGATGTCCCACACCATCAATTTCTGAAGGTTTACTAATCACCTGAGTAGAACCATTCCACAGCGTATCGAGCATGTGAGCTATAATTTCTCCTCGAGATTTGGCGGGTATTTCTTCTTGAAGTTTTTGCCCTGTAGAGGTTTTAACTTCAATTTCTGCCATCCCTTCATGATGAGTCCAGTCTACTTTGGCTTCCCAAAGGGGGGCGATCGCTTCTTCAACAATAGCCTCTTCTGGCATCTCATAAAGACAACTCTTTTGGCTACTTGATCCTGCATTAAGCACCAGTATTTTCATAGTTTGAGCCCATTTCTAAAGTAAACATTAAATTACCGTGGGGTGTGGGACTGAGCATTATCAAGTATCATTTTCAGCTAGTTCACCAATTTTTGCACGATAATGCATGATATAAGTATTATTTGATACATTTGTACCTCACACACCTCGAAGATACTGTAAGTTTCTTAATTTCATTGACATCTATTACAATGATCCTAATATTTGTTTTAGGTTTCAATCTTTTGGTTATAAAAATAAAAAAATTGCCCTGAAGATTTATGCCTTTAGATACATGCAAAATTTAGGTTTACAAGAGCAAGAAGAAGTAAATAATAACATTGAATGACGAAGTATTGAACTAACTTTAGGAGTGCTATCTTAAAGGAGAATTCAGAAGTCAGAATCCAGGAGTCAGGAGTTAGGAAGCATTCTGACTTCTGGCTCCTGAATTTTTTTGTTAAAGGCAAAGCATTCGCTAAAATTTTGAGGGGAAAACTATGACCGCAGCACTGGATACGCCTAATTTAATTGAATCTTCCCTAGGTAAGGAAGCGGAAGATCTCCTTACCTACAAGGCAAAAGTTTCTAAGGATTTATTACATTTACCAGGATCGGATTTTGTAGATCGAGTGTGGCTGAACAGCGATCGCAACCCCCAAGTATTACGTAATCTCCAGCAACTCTATTCTACAGGTCGTTTGGCTAATACAGGCTACCTTTCTATTTTGCCGGTAGATCAAGGTATTGAACACTCAGCAGGTGCATCATTTGCACCCAACCCTATTTACTTTGATTCAGAAAATATTGTTAAGCTGGCGATAGAAGCGGGCTGTAACGCTGTTGCTACAACTTTGGGAGTATTGGGTAGTGTTTCGCGTAAATACGCTCATAAAATCCCTTTTATTGTCAAAATCAATCATAACGAGCTGCTGACTTATCCTAATCAATATGACCAAGTTATGTTTGGCGATGTAGAACAAGCTTGGAATTTGGGTGCAGCGGCGGTTGGTGCGACAATTTATTTTGGTTCAGAAAACTCCACCCGACAAATTCAGGAAGTTAGCAAAGCTTTTAAACGTGCCCACGAACTTGGTATGGTAACTATTCTGTGGTGCTATTTACGGAACAACGCTTTTAAGCAAGATAAAGATTATCATCTTGCTGCTGACCTGACTGGACAAGCGAATCATATTGGTGTGACAATTGAAGCAGACATAATTAAACAAAAACTACCTGAGAATAATAACGGTTATGGAGCAGTTGCTAAAGCGACTGGGGAGAGTTACGGTAAAACCAATGAGCGGATTTACACAGATTTAACCAGCGATCATCCAATTGATTTGACTCGTTACCAGGTACTTAATTGCTACTGCGGACGGGCTGGGTTGATTAATTCTGGTGGTGCGTCTGGTAAAAACGACTTTGCGGAAGCTGTTCGCACTGCTGTAATTAACAAACGTGCTGGAGGAACAGGATTAATTTCTGGACGTAAGACATTCCAGCGTCCTTTTGAGGAAGGGGTGAAGCTGTTCCACGCTATACAAGATGTGTATTTATCAAAAGATGTTACCATAGCTTAACGCGATCGCCAGTAACGCACCAAAAGATCAAAATGGTGCGTTACTGGCTTTGTATTAGGTTTCTACAGGTGTTGGATTTCCAGACGCTAAAAGCAATAGAACTGCATTAGGCAATGCTGGTAATATCAGTATTAGTGGCAAGTCTCTGACTGTCACTGATGGAGCAGAAATTTCATCTCGAAGTTTTAGCGGTGGAAGATCTGGTAATATTCGTTTACAAGCTACTGATACAGTCAAAATTTCAGGCAAAGCACTAGTATTACCGCGACGGAAAGGGATTGATCGTGCCACTTCCTACGAAAATAGTACTGTGGCGGCAACTAGTGAAGCTCTAGCCCGAGGTATTTCTGGTGATATTAGTATTGAAGTCTTGTACAAAAATAAGAGACTTTATCCGTAAAGTGACAGAGGTCTAGTGAAGTAACACAAACAAGGACAACCTTAAACGATCAAACTTTAAACAGAAAAATAAAACTCATGAATTCTAGAGAAACTTTGGCTCATGAAACCATCAAGTTAGCCATAGCAAGCGCTAGTGCATTGTTACTCTTAGCTCCCTCATTTTTGATATCTCCATCGTCTCAAGCTTCTAGCCCAGTTCAAAACGAGCAACCAGCTTCGTTAAATAGTAATTGTCCAGGTCTTTTAGCAAGAGGATTTGGCACAGCGCATAGTGTAACTATTTGTAGTGGAGATAATAACACTTACTACATGGTTATTAGTGACAAGAATGGTGGTCAGGAAAGAGCTTTCGCTGCGTCTCCTGTAGACGGTAACTTGAATGTATTTGTTGCCAAGAACGGCAAATTTACTTACACCGCAGATTTCTCTCAACGGAAATTAATCACTGTTGAACGCAGAACGGTTTCTCCTTCGAGAGTTCGTTTTGTTAAAAATGTCACAACTACTGAAGTTTTCAGTTCTGTACTTATGAGTTAAGCTGGTTGAACACTAATTCAAAAAGTATTTTTCTATTAATTTTTACACACAACACAAACACACGATCAATCACACTAAGGTCATTCTATGTTAAAAGCAATTCCCCTTCTAGTCGCTACTGTGATTATTCCTTTTGCTAGCTATATCGACAGTCCAACAATTGCTAAGACTCCCACAAGTTATCATATTTCTCAAAATACTACTCAATCAACTCGAATTCGTTACGATCGCATTGGAGTCGGTGGTGTGACACTCTCTATGTCTGAGAAGCAGGTTAGAAAAATTTTAGGTAAACCTGTAAAAGTTGCAGATGGTTTCGTTGGGATTATTGGCAAAACTCGCACTCTCACATATTCAGGAATTACAGTTGATTTAGCTGAGGGTTCTAAACCTGGTAACTTTAGTGTATATGAAATCAAAGCTACCGCTTCTAAATATGCAACTCCTGACGGAATTAAAATCGGTGATAAGCAAGATAAATTGATTAGAACATACGGTAGAATCGAAAGCTCCAAAGAGGGTAATCTAACTCAATTCAACTATAGTATTGATAAACCTAGTCCAACAAGTTTCATTTTTACTGTTAAAAACGGTAAGGTGATACAAATTCACTGCATGGATGTTTTCGCATAAGCTGTTACGCATTTAATTTGTATATTATGGGACGCGAGTAGCTATTTTGAAAGCATTACTATTATTAACTTTACCATTGTTTAGGGAAATTAAAGTTTCAGGAGCATTGCGATTATATTGAAGTGATGTTTAGAATTTGTTAGTGGCTTCGTTAAAATTTTTAGAAGCAAATGCTTTCACTCCTTCTTCCTTATTAGGATTTGTGTTTAACTTTACTAAAATTTTGCCCCTAAACTAATCTTGTTTTATAACACTATGTCGTTTGCATGATGTTACATGCTCACCCTTGAAATTAACTACAACTGGACATGACTTTACTTGTTCAAAGATGAACTCTTCCGGGCTAGAATGGTTTTTATCTGGGTTCATACAATAAAGCTGCTGGAATTATTGTGCAACATATATTTTGGCAGTTTTTGATCCCTATTTTCTAAACTCTTGTGAGAAATCCGGGATAAGCGGGGAGTGTAATATGGGACTGGTTGTCGGGGGACGTTACGAAATAATTCGTCGATTAGCAAAAGGAGGTTTTGGGGAAACTTACTTAGCCAGAGATATACATCGTCAAGAGCAAACTTGTGTTGTTAAAAAACTTGCAATTGGGACTGACGATCCGTCTATCTTGCACATAGCGCAACGTTTATTCACTGAAGAAGCACAATCCCTTCTTGAGCTAGGGGAACACCCTCAAATTCCTCAATTATTAGCTTACTTTGAAGAAAATCAAGAATTTTATATTGTTCAGGAATTCATCCATGGTGACGATCTGAGCCACGAAATAAGACCAGGTAAGCAATTGAGTGAGGCAGTTGTTACTGAACTTTTACAAGATATTTTAGAAATTTTAGTGTTTGTCCATCACCATAATAGGATCCACAGAGATATAAAGCCCTCAAATATCATTAGACGCAGACAAGATAACAAAATTGTCTTGATTGACTTTGGCTCCATTAAAAAAGTTAGCACCGAAATATATTCTTATTCAGCTCAGCCTTTAACGGTGCTAGTTGGAACACCAGGCTATATGCCAGACGAACAAGAGAAAGGAAGACCAAGATTTAACAGTGATATCTATGCGGTGGGAATGCTTGGAATTCAAGCGGCAACAGGTATAAAACCTGATTGTCTTTCAAAAGACAAAGACTCTGGGGAAATTATTTGGTCTAATAGAACAGAATTTAGTGATAGACTAGTGCGTATCTTAAATAAAATGGTGCGTTCTAACCCCAAGGAGCGTTATAAATCAGCAGAAGAAGTTTTGGAAGAACTTTCCGCGCTAAAATTACAACTACAACCTTCGCCCATCACCCCAACCCTGCCTCCTCCACGGCAACCTTCGCCCATCACCCCAACCCTTGCTCCTAATCCAACTTGGGTTAGCCGCATAAGGCCTAGAATTCCAAAGTCTCGGAGGTCTTTACATGTATTTGTTGGAATAGTGAGCATTGTAGCTCTCATCGCTTTAGCAACCCGAATATTTGTATCGTCGCCAACCTGTCCTTTAAAATTTGATGACCATTTAAGTTGTGGAGAAGAAAGCTTATTTCCTCAAGATTCTGCTGTACAAGAAAAACAATTCGGTGTTAATGCCCTAGCTAAGAAGGATTATAAAAATGCTGTTTATTTCTTGACAGTAGCGCACGAAAAGCGAAAAAATGATCCAGAAACCCTTATTTTCTTGAACAATGCTCGGTTGGGATATGAGAATGCAAATACTTACACAATTGCTGTGTCAGTTCCCATCACTAATAATCCGTTAATGGCGGAGGCAATTTTGCGAGGAATTGCACAAGCTCAAGATGAGGTAAATAAGGGAGTAAAGGTAAATGGGAGAGGTATTAGAATACTAATTGCTGATGATGCTAATAATCCTAATCAAGCCAAAAATATTGCTGAGAGTCTGGTGTCCCAGCCTGACGTTTTGGGAGTCGTTGGTGATTATGCTTCTGAAGTAACTGTAGAAGCTTTACCTGTTTACCAAAAAAATCATCTAGTATTGATTTCGCCAGGTAGTACTGCAGAAGAGATCCGAGACAAGGTCACTCCAAATGATTTCTTTTTTCGCACTATAACTAACACTAGTATGAGTGCCGAGTCTTTAGCTAAATATGTGCTGAAGCACAGTCCTAACCACCCAATAGCAGCAATTTTTTACACTCCTGAAAGTCTTTACAGCAGATCTATTGAGAAGAATTTCCGCACCATTTTTGAAAGAAAAGGAGGAAAGATTGTAAAGCTGGAAGATACAGAATTTAATTTGTCCAATCATAGCTTTATATCCCAACAAGCCATAAAAAGAGCCAAAGAAAAAGGGGCTACAGTGTTTGTCCTGTTTCCTGATGGTCAAGTCGACCCTTTCGCTTTCAAAAACACTTTAAGCTTAATAGATGCGAATCAGGGCGATTCCTTAGTCGTAGGAGGAGCGGTACTGTACGATACTCAGGTTCTACAAAAGGGAGCATCTGTTGTAGGGGGTCGCTTAGTGGTAGATGTACCTTGGCATCGTTTGACCACTAATCCAAACTTTCTCCAAAGAGCTAGAGAATTATGGGGAACACAAGAGGTCAATGCATATACAGCAATGTCGTATGATGCAGCTCTTGCTTTAATCAACGCTTTAAAAAAATTAGACCAGCCAGATCGCACTCTCATACAAAAGACATTAGTAGATCTTCGATTTATTGGAGCTTCGGGAGAAATTTCTTTTCAAAATGGCGACCGTAAGGAGTTTACAAACCAGTTGGTCAAGGTTATGCCCTCTAAGTGTTCATATTATAAATATATATTTGTGCCTGTTGAATACTCTGATGACCGAGTTAACAGCTTAAGGTGCGATAATTAATACAAAGAATTCAGAAGTTACGAGAAGCGAGTGTTCGACTAGTACAGCGCGGCGTAAATAAGCATACCATTCAAAATCTCTGAAAAGCCTACGCTGTATTCCTAACAGAATTTTGAATGAGCGAATTCCGCCTTGCGGTACTAGGTTTCCTCGGCTTAAAGCATCTGGTGTTGAGCATTTAGCAAAAATTGTGGGTGTCGTGCGGATGCGTAAAGAAGGGAATCATAGGATAAGCGCAAATGTCGCTTGCCTTTACAAGTTTTTTATAGACAAATATGGTTCAGTTAAAGCCTAAAGCCTAAAATTGCGTAGGTTGGGTTGAGGAACGAAACCCAACATTTTTAGGATTTTGTTGGGTTTCACTTCGTACCCCTACGGGGAAGCAAGCTACAAACCAACCTACCACTAACTACCACTAACCTTAACTGAACCCTATTGGCTTAAATTGGATTTAGATTTTGGTAGTAATAACATCAAGCCAGATTTAGATGCTTTTTTATCCTCATAGTAGCCAAGAATTTCTTGATTTAGCTGCTCAGGCAATCTTTGAATACCCGGATAAAATTGAACAACAGAAAAATAGTGAGACTTAATAAGTCTAGATAAGTTATCTTCAGAAATTACACCCTTTCTAATTTTTTGTCCAGTCATAAAGAAATCTACTTCAAACGATTTTCCAGCCCAGTAACAAAGCGCAAGCTCTTCACACATAGCGCGACCAGGCTGTGCTTTAATAAAGGCAATATCCTGAGCAACTAATGCCTCTTGATTCTTCAAATTGCTGGGCAAATCTCGGACATCCTTGAGAGTTTGTGGAATGACTAGTAGAACTGGAAGCAACAGAATTAACATACTCATTGTTTTTACAGATGAGCGTGTTAGTGTTTGTTGATCAACTAGTGCTGATACTTCATCGACTGCAAGACCACTTATTATTGTAAGGCCAATGATCAGATCAAATATCGCATTGGAATCTACACCCTCACCTCCCATAATAAAAATACCCCAAACACCAGAAAATAGAACATAAAGGACAATTAAGTTAGTGTAATGATTTCGGTGGGGGATTGTGATAAAGGTGATACATGCTGCGACCAAAATAAGTGAAGGAGTAAGCCAATTAGTGAGTTTACCAGGAATAATATCAAGGTTATATTCACGTGCAGATGCAAAAATAGCAATAAAAAAGTTTGAACCGTAAATTAAATAGAACACGAGAAAACAGCTAACTAAAACTATTGTCGAGCTAGCAATCCAAATATAGAAACTCCGACGTTTATATACGAATAGCCAAATGGTTATAGCAAGAGGTAAGGTAATTAAATTATGCTTAGTTAGTCCACCAGCAACTGTCAACAACATAGTTATTAATAATGGCAATTTTTCCTGTCCTAAAAACAGGAATACAACAAGTCCAGTTAACATAAGGGCATGACCTAGTAGTTGAGGGTCATTCATGCCCACATATCCAGGATGGTAAGCTGCCATATAAGCAACAAACAGTAGACCAGAAAAGAGAGAAGTGATTATTGCTCTGCTGAACCAATTGACAACTAAAGCGATGTTAAGACCAACGATGAGTAGACTAGCCGATGAAATAATACGCCCTGCAATGATATCATCACCTAGGAGAAGACCTAAGCTACCTACAATATAAAATGATAGAGGCGGATAATTATTCGATATCAGTGCATTTGGTTCTGGATAAAGACTTCTGTTAAAAGCACGCGTGGCATGAAAAGCATTCCAGCCCTCGTTATAATCTGCTGGAATCAGTACAGGAATTTTAAGAAAAGATTTTGTTAGCAATAAGATAGTTGCCGTTGTAATTAGGACGAGAATAGTAGGAATACCATACTTGATATACAATGTTTTCAATAAATTTTTCATTTTAGTGTATTGGAGCCTATCAGCTTGAGTTAAAGGTAATTAACATTTTATTAAAACTTAGCAACGAGCAGAACGGGGGAGCATGAATTTTTGGTTTTCAGGAGTAAATCTACCACGAACCATTAGGTGAGAGTCTCCATCTAACATATCTGGTAATGCTTCCGCATTTATGTTTAGACTTTGTGGGTTAAAGTAGATACAACAGGATTTTATATCGTGAGGTATTCTTTGTATAAGCTCTTGAAGGGGGAATATTTTCGGTGCAACTAAGTCATACAATTTAAGTTCGTTATTTTCGATAGACATACAAGCAATAGTGTCCAAATCCGGAAAGTAATACATAGATCTTGTCGCTTCGTTAACTAGAAACAAAGCCTTTGCGTTGACTACGCCAATAATGTTTGATACAGGTTCTCGCGTTTCTAACAGTCGGTGTAAAAGCTTGACGTCATCAATATTATTAATATCAAGCAAACGTATTCCATTTACGCTACTAGGAGAGTTGACGGTAGCTATAAAAATGTGTTCTTGGACAAAGCGAAACCCAAACGGATGGTAAAATTCTGGGTTAGAAGTAGTCAACACTAAAGTCTGGTAGCGCTTATCGCAATAATCTAATACTTCATTCATAATTTCGCGATAGTAACCACGCCTACGAAAATCAGGATGAGTACATACTGCGTGAACTCCGCCAACTACTACATCTTCCCCCATGAGTCGCATTGGAATTTCCAGTACTCCAACATGGCTTATTAAACTACCGTCTTCATGGAAGCGTGCGAATGGTGTTGATGCGTCTTCCCACGCGACGCCTAGTTTTCTAGCTTGTTCTGCAAGATCTCTAATTCCTGCTCCAGGAAATACAATTTCTAGTAGGTTGAATAATTTTGGACTAAGGGTAGAGTCTTGTGAGAATGAGCGTTGATAACGATTCTGCATATGTTTGGAAGAACTCAATTTTTGATTGTGTTTCTTTCGTGCGCGGAACCTTACAATTGAAACCCCATCTCTTGCAAACCCTCACGTAGGCGCTTTGCTTCTTTGGGGTTATCTTGTTGGTGAAGAGCGATCGCAGTCCGAAACGCAGCTAAACTATATTGGACATTACCGAGTTTCAGTAACACGACACCTAAATTTTGATAAGCTTCAGCATAGTTAGGGTTAAACTGGATCGCTGTTTGGTATGCTGTAACCGCATCGGTGTACAAATGCATTGCTTTGAGCGTCATACCCAGGTTGCAATAACCAGTTGCGAAAGATGGATCAATCTTCAGCGCCGTTTCGTAAGCAGCTTTTGCACCTTTTAAATCTCCAGTATCTTTAAGCAAGTTGCCTAGATTGTTGTATGCTCCTAGCTTTACGAGAGGATAAATAGGCAATTTAATTCCAGCCTGATAGTGCGCGATCGCTTGTTTGGGATTATTCAAACGACTGTACGCAATACCCAAATGATAGTAAAGTTCGTACAAAATCTCATGGTTTTCTTCAGAATTTGCAATTCCTCGAATTAATAGCTCAATTCCTTCTGAGATTTTTCCGATGTTTACATACAATGCTCCTAATTTACTGCAAACATAAGAATCATTGGGGTGAGCAGCAAGAAACTCTTCCATTGCTGCTTGAGCTTTGAACAATTTCTTTTTTTGGGCGATCGCATTTTTTTGATATCCTACATGCAGAATTGCTACGTCTTGTAAATAACCTATCTCCCAGTGTGGCTCTTGACTTATAATTTTGGACACGCTGTCATCTACTAACGCGTGGTAAGGACGAGAAAAGCTTATATCTGGGTGATTGCGAAATAAGCGAGAAACAAGAGAGTAAGGTGATTGTTGTGCGCCCACTTCGTGACGGACAAGGTTGATAACTAAATATTCTTCCCGATAAATTGCGTCTTGTAAATCTGGCACGATTTTTGAGGAGAGAGTTTCATCCGCATCCAAAACCAAAACCCAGTCACCTGTAACATATTTTAAAGCTTCATTGCGGGCTGCACTAAAGTCATCACACCATTGAAAGTGATGGACTTTCGCGCCGAACTGTTTGGCGATCACAGGAGTGCGATCGCTCGAACCAGTATCTAGCACTACTATTTCATCAACAACATTTTGCACACTGCTAAGGCATTGTGGTAGTGCCACTGCTTCATTTTTAACTATCATGCATAAGCTAAGTTTCATCGGTTACTTTTTGTAAAAATTATTTATATTGTATTCAAACGAAATTATATAATTTTTAATTAATCTCCAACTCCCATCCCCTAAGCCCTTTTTCCTGCAATAAGCTGAGTTCATTTGCTTGTTGTTGGATAATACTGGTCTGCATTTTATTCAAAGTAGCATCTAAGAGCAACACCCAATCACCTTCCTCGGTAGAGAAGATATGTACATCTGCACACCTGCCGAGTTCAGTTTGCAAGCAAGGGAGAAACAGGGGAAAATCATCTAAAGGTAATAAACCTTCTAAGAAGCAAATTTGGTTGAGAGCATTTTCTCCTTTACGTAAGTTTGTAACCCCATATTCAGCAAGCTTGCCACCCCAAGTCAATAAACAGCCATCTTTGTTTACTAAAAAATAAGCAAGAGAACGGTTTTCTATAATCAAAGTCAGAACATATTCTATAACGGGAGTGGGGAAATCAACCATCTATCTCTCCAAGATATTTTCAGCAAGACTTTGAAAAACTTCTTCTACACCCATTCCAGTTTTAGCACTAGTTCGTACCACCTTCCAACCCTTATGCACGAGTTCTTCAATTTCGCTAGACTGAATTTCCCAATCATTAGTTAAATCCCATTTATTAAGTACTAAAATAAAGGGTGCTAGCTTAACTACTTCTTCCACTTGTTTTTGCAAATCCAAAGCTTTTTTTAAAGTATTATGCCGTGTTCCATCGACTACTAATAAATACCCTGATGCCCCTCTCAAATAAGACATTCGTATTTTTTGAAACTCATCTTCACCGTAAATATCCCAAACGATAAGATTTAACTGTTTGCCAGTAACATTGACTGTTTTTTTATCAATCTTCACCCCTACGGTTGTCAAATACTTTTCTGAGAAAATTCCATGTACAAATCGCGCGACTAAACTAGTTTTACCCGTAGCAAATGCACCGACTATACAAATTTTTTTTTGAATCATAGTAATCCTTTACTTTATTTAACATATTTAGTTCGTAATTGCACGCCAGGTGCTACTCTACGGTAAGCTTCCCTTCCACTGTACTAGCTCACTTTAGTGCGCTAAAGCGCAACTACGAACCTTTTAATTCCTTAATAAATAAGTTATAAAATTTTAATCACTCAAACAGAATTAATTATATTTAACGACTTACGAGAAATTTCATTGTATTTACCGAGTCTTACCTTCATCTAATAAGACTTCAAAAGAGACTCGACGTAGGGATTCTTTAGTTTGTACATTTCCTCCGTTCAAGGGCACGGTTGAACCTACACCCAATGCTCGGAAATTTTTGGTATTGATCCCAGCCGACGAAAGATAAGATAATATTTTATTAGCTCTGGCTTGGCTGAGAAGTATATTGGTTTGTTCTGTTCCTGTGGTATCTGTGTGTCCTACTATTTGAATACGCACATCTTTATCTATATTTTTTGCAAGATCTAAAAGTTTTTGTACTGTTATTACTAGGTTTTGAAGTTTACTCTCTTGATTAGGTAAAAATTCTGTTGTTCCTTGTACAAAAAATGGCATCTGTTTTTCAATCTGCTTTTTGTATTCCTCAAGCTTACTAAGTTCTAAATCAACGAGATTTTTCTCTTGAAGCTGACTAACACCAGGAATAAAGCGCCATAATTTACGTAGTTCCAGAATCCACTCGCGCTTTGCAGAACCACTGACATAAAGAATACCCCTTTCATCGACTTTTAGTGATACAGTTTGTGGAGGTTGGAGTAAGTCTTTAGCTCTTTTGAGTACAAACGGTGGTTCTAAAGATAGGTAAGGCTTCCATTCGGTGATAACAGTTTTAGGATTAAGATCCGCTTGTGTCATCAACATATTTGGATCTACACCAGAAGAATCGCGCATTCCAGAAATAAAATATTTACCGTGTTGCCTACCCGCTTGGAGTACTACAATTCCTGGTTGGGAGTTAAGTTTATTAACAAAACCTTTCCAACGTATTTCATTTTTTATAGCAAAAAATCCCCAAATTCCAACAGCAAAGGTTATTATACCTAGGAAAGTCCATGCGTAAATATAATTTTTCTTTTTTGGCAATTTATATTGAGATTCTAGACAAACTTCGAGGTAAGGTTTACTAGCTGTAAATTGCTCTGTTTCGCCTGTAAAAGAATTAAGCTCTTGATCCAGCTTTAAGTGGATTTTTTCTAAGACTTGTTGAAAAATCAACCTCAATTGCTGGGGGGCATTTCCTCGGATAATACATGCTAATATTGCTACTGGACCTTCTTGAATCGAAATAGTCAACTCTCCGAACTCCAAACTTTGCAGCGTATCACCTTGTTGTACTTTAAATGAGTCTTTGATAAAATCTTGGATAGCTGTTAACATAGCTGAAACCAAATCCGGATCTTGAACAGCTACCTGTGAACCTACGACATGTTGTAGTAATAGTCCAGTTTCTTTATGAATAAGAAATACCTGTTCCACCCGGTAAATTAGGGTGCGCAACAGCACAACTTCAGCAAACGATTTACCTGTTTGTCGTGCTTCGAGTCTCCATTTAAAACTTTGTGGGGATAAGCTATGTTCTAGAGTTTGATTCAAAGATTGAAGCATCTCATCAAGAGCTGTCCCAATCGCTTTGCGGCTAGCTGATCCTATAATGGGAAAAATTGCATCTGAAAGAATATTTAAGTCTTGTCTAACAGATGTATGAATTGCTTGTTCAACAGTAGGTACAATTGCTTCACTTAGATTTTTATCTTGCATTGTCCGCAAAATAACCGCTTCTGGGAGTAAGCGACTGATATCTTCTGCGGTTATCTGAGGATTATCTAAGCGCTCATAAATTTTGTTTAATTTGGTTGGATCAACACCAAAAAGCAACCTGCGAAGCTCATTAAGTTCGTCATCGTCAGCTTGTTTATAACCATTCTTAGTCAATTTTTCTATTTCTTTTTGGGAATGTTCTTTCATCATGGGGCATTGGATATGGAGCATGGGGCATAGGGCATGGGGCATTGGGCATTGGGCATTGGGTAATGGCTAGGGAGCAGGGGGCAGAGGTGCGGAGGAGAAGAAGAAATATATTAGTCAGTCTTTACTGACAAAGAGTCAATAGTGTTCGGAAAAACCTTTTTTGCTCCCCTGCCCCTCCGCGCCATGCCCCATGCCCCATGCCCCATGCCCAATTCACAATTCATCCCCCGAGTGAGAATTGAGTCTTATGGCTAGTTCTGTAAACAGATTTGCAAGTGTAGAACGGTCTGTCTTATTTTTCTGGAGTTCTTGAGATTCTTGTTGCAGGAGAGCTAAAATTTCCTCGTATTTTTGCCGAATATCATCTTGAAAGCTTTTGGATTGGTTAAGAATTTGTTCTCGAATCTCTCTGTGAACGTTAGCAGTTTGTTCATCAAATAAAGCAATCTTTTTTTCTAATGATATAGCTATATTTTTCTGTTCTTCAACTAGTGACTGGATTGATTGTTCTCGTTCTGCTTGCTCGTTTTTGTGCCGTTCTGTTAAAGACTCAACTTCTTTTTTTATATATATTTCTAGTGAATCTAGCCGTTGTTTTGTCTCATCCCGTAAATATGTACATTCTTTAAGCAAACGTTCTTCTAAGCGGGTCAATTTTTTTTCAATATCCCGCATCTGATTGCCGAACAATAGATCTCTAACTTTAGCTAAGCTGTTACTTTCACCCAGTTCGGTGCTACTAAATTGCGGTGTATTTATCTTTCGAGTTCCTGCAACTTGCGCTGGTTCTATAGAGTGATTATTGTGTTCTGTTTCTGGTTCGTTCATATCTTTAAATCTTTTTGAGACTGCAATTCTTTTGGCTCTTTGTTCTTGTATCACATTTTAGTGATCAAAATTTACAGTACAGAACGGTAGGCAAGTCTATTGATGCCCTGATCATATAATGAGTACGCTTAAATCACCAACCTATTGCTAGTTTGGGAATTAAAAATCAAAAAATCAAAAATATTACAACTCACGGTTCAACTATTATAGTACGAACAGTTTGAGAACTTCGTAAATTTATTGCTTACATTTACCTGAACTTTCAGTATAATTACAAAAGGACTAAAATTAACCACAAAAATAGGCAGCAACAAAAGTTAAGTATATAATTGTTTCCAATTTAACAAAATAACTGTCCACTAAACTATGGAGAAACATCAAATACAGAGGTTATTGATAGCATGTGACAGTGAATTACTGGTTGGTGTTATCACTGGAACTAAAAGCATAGAAGAAATAAGCGAGACAGAACTCTCTCACAACCTCGGAGTATTACAAGATGTAGTGACAGCCCAAACATCTAAATTACAACTTTTAAGCCAAGAACTTCAAAAAGAGATTAATAAAACTAAACTGCTTGAAGAGAGGTTACGCACCTCTGAAGCACAAATGCGAGCTACCTTTGAGGCGATGACAGATATAGTACTTATCATTCACACGCAAGGTAGTGAGATTGAAAATATTGAAATTTTACCAACTAATCCAAGCTGTGTAGATCAATATAGATCTGACTTGATTGATCAAACTGTAGAACAATTTCTTGGAGAAGAGACAAACCAAGCTTGGTTGCAGCAAGTTAAACAAGCTTTAGATGCACAAAAACTAGCTAGTTATGATTATAGTTTATGTTACAACGAACATAAAGTTTGGTTTAGTGCTAGTATATCCCCTATTTCTGAAAACGCAGTCCTTTGGGTGGCACGAGACATAACTCAACGTAAACAAGCAGAGATAGCTTTGCGTGAGAGTGAAGAACGTTTTCGGGCTATTTACGAAGAAGCCGCAGTAGGTATTTATCAAGCGACACTATATGGAGATTTTCTCCGAGTAAACCCAGAATTCAGTCGTCTCTTAGAGTATAAAGAATTATTGTTATTACAGCGAAAATGGCAGGATATCACGTTTTTAGACGATCTAGAACCTGAGCTAGCGTATATACGCCAGATGTTCGTTGGTCAGATTTCCCATTACTCGATTGAAAAGCGCTTCATTAGCAAATATGGTAAATTAAGATGGGCAAGAGTAAGTGTATCCTTAGTCCGTGATGACGGCGAGGTTCCTCAGTATCTAATTGGCGTTGTTGAGGATATATCAGCGCGCAAAATGGCTGAAATAGCACTGCGAGAGAGTGAAGAAATTTTCTGCGCTATTTTTGAACAAGCCGCAGTGGGCATTTATCAGGCGACATTAACTGGTGAGCTTTTCCTTGTAAACCCAAGGTTATGTGAAATTTTAGGTTATTCTGAGTCTGAGTTGCTGCACTTAACTTTAGAAGAAATCACCGATTCACAAGATTTAGAGTCTGATAGGCGGTACATGCAGCATCTCTTAGATGGGGAAATTCCTAGCTACATCACAGAAAAGCGCCTTATTTGTCAACAAGGGCGATCGCGCTGGATCAAAACGAGTATTTCGCTAGTTAGAAATGAGCACCGAAAACCAAAGTATTTTATTGGTATAGTGGAAGACGTATCGGAACGTAAAACAGTAGAACTAGCTCTTCAGCAAAGTGAAGCAAGAGAACGAGAAAAGGCACAAACGCTAGAAGTCACTCTACAAGAACTCCAGCAAACCCAAGCACAGCTTGTGCTCCATGAGAAAATGGCTAGTTTAGGGCAATTCGTCGCTGGAGTAGCACATGAAATAAACAATCCCACAAGCTTTATCTACGGTAATATCCAACCTGCAACGGAATATACTCAGAGATTGCTGCACCTGATTAAGTTATATCAACAGCACTACCCTAACGTAGTTCCAGAAATTGCTCAATATTCAGAAACTATAAAATTAAATTTTATTACAGAAGATTTCCCGAAACTATTGGCGTCAATGACAGAGGGGGCAAACCGCATTAGCCAAATTGTGCAGTCTTTACAGAACTTCTCCCGGTTAGATCAAGAAAACCGCCAGCAGGTAGACATTCATCAAGGTATTGAAAATACTCTGTTAATTTTACAGTACCGCCTGAAACAACCTAATCATCCTGAGATCCAATTGATTAAAGAGTACGGTCAGATCCCACTCATAAATTGTTATCCTGGGTTACTGAATCAGGTATTTATGAATATACTGTGTAATGCGATTGATGCACTTGAGGAGGAGTTGCAGACTCGAAGTACTGAATCCCTAAGTCCTACAATTCGCATTTCCACTAGGGTGTTAGATTCTGCGATCGCCATTTTTATCGCTGATAACGGTTCTGGAATCAAACCTGAAATTCAGCCGAAAATATTTGACCCCTTCTTTACTACAAAACCACCAGGAAATGGAACAGGTTTAGGGTTGTCTATTAGCTATAAAATTGTAGTGGAATGGCACAATGGGGAGATTGACTTTCATTCAAGGGTCAATGTAGGTACAGAGTTTGTTATTAAACTGCCAATTGCATCACCAGAAGAATGATGGGTGTTATATTTAGATGCAAAAAACTTGATAGCCCTCATCACGCCAGATGCTTTATATCGATAGATTGTAAATCTTCGGTGTTCAGCTCACGTCAAGCGTGTCTTTTGAAGGATAGAGATAGAGGATTCACACATGTAGTCTTGGCTAACGAATCCTCAAATTTTAGGAGAATTCAATTTTAAGATTTTCGCTGCATACGACGCAAAAAATTTGGGGAAATGCTCAATTCAAACGACCAAAAAGTGAAGAAAAATCTTCCTCACTAGGTTCTTTTGGGGAAATACCATTCAATTCATGCCGCAGCTTTGAAATTGCTGTGTAAATTTGTTTACGTGCGCGGTTGATTCCTCCTAGCGGCTGATGTTCTGGTAGGGAATGCCAAGGACTATAAGACAAATTTTCACAAAATTCCATTTGCTCGGGAGAATCAAAGATCTGAGGAGGAATCTTGATAGTAGCTACTTTGTGAAAGGGAGATTTCCACTCAATTGTAGAATCTTCAATTGGCATTTGTTCAGCGTCTGTTTGAAACTGAATCAAAAAATCAAAACAAACTTCGTTGCTTTTTAAATGCTTGACCATAGCTTCACGAAGATAGTTTGAAGAACTAGAGACTGTCTTCCCTGAAATATTATCAGCAGAAGGTTTTGCAGAGAACTTAATTGCACGATCGCCAAATTTATAAGCGGTCATACTCCAATATTGAATGCCTAGAGGACTAGCAATCTTTTTACTAAAGATCGACAGAGAAATGATCAACTCAGACCAACGCCATTTAAATGGATTGTAACCAGGAAAGAAATACTTTAATGGAAAACTACCCTTTCCCTCTTTGAGAACAGTAAAAAACTCAACATAGTCTTGGAGATTGCGAACCGCAAATACTGGATAATTGACCATCACAAAGTCTTGAGTTTTCTGTTCGTCAGGTAGCAGCTTTTCGCCTTCTACACCAATGAGTTTAATTGCCATGCCACGACCATCACCTTTAGAATCAGGTTGAGAGACGTTTCCTGAGGCATTGGAAAAGCGAATACAAGCAGTCAACTTCTTTCCTGGTTGTTGAAAAATCCCAATTTTCATCTCTTCCGATAAATTGGTTTCAACGATAAATTCGCCTCTTACACAACCATGATGTTTGGCATGGGCATCTCTTCGGGCAGGTTTTTCGCCTTCATGATAGTTTTTTTCAACCTGCTCTTTGGTCATCTGTTCAATTGCTTGAATGGCAAATTCTTCATTTGCAGATGGATATTCCTTACCAAGTTCTAATCTGCTCTTTTGACTTTGCATAAATTGGTTTTTGTCTATAGACGTTCAAGAACTCTTCTTCTGGATTTCTCACAAGTGAGAAATCCAGGAAGTGTGGGGGGTGTGGCAATACGGTTCGGTTAAGCAGGGGAAGCAGGGGAAGCAGGGGAGGCAAAATTCCCCCCCTGCCACCATTTCTCCCCCTGCTCCCCTTGCTTGTCTCCACCAAGAATTCCTTAACCGAACCGTATTGGGGGGTGTGGTGAGACACAATTGAAGGCTCAAACAGGGAAAAAATCTTTGATCTTCCCACCTTCCCCACAATGGGTATGAGAAAACCGGTTTAAAATATAACTTACTTTGGCGATTTGTGGCAATAGCAAAAAGTACCGTTTGTCATAAATATGCAGCATTCGGTTACTGTTAGCGAAAGTGCTATCAACATAGAAGACTCGCTTGGTTTTAACTGATACTGAGAGAGTTGCTGCCATCTAGTTTAATTGAACAAGTAAAAAAAAACGAATCTGACTACGAATCAGCACCTACAGATGAGTCCTGCTTTGGTACTACCAGCACCTTATCAACGCGATTACCATCCATGTCCATGACTTCAAAACGCATTTTTTGCCATTCAAAATGATCAGCGACTGCGGGTATACGCCCTAAATGGTTGATCACAAAACCACCTAATGTTTGATAGCTACCTCTACCCTCTTGCTGCAATTCTTCCATATTAAACAGTTCAAAAAACTCGTCCACGGAAAGCATTCCATCCAATAACCAAGAACCATCTTCCCGTCGGACAATTTGTGGATCTTGAAGCTGATCATCTGAAGGAACATCGCCAACTATTTCTATCATCACATCGTTAAGGGTGACTAACCCCTGAATGACGCCGTATTCATCCACCACCAGCGCCATATGAGTGACAGTTTGCTTAAATAATTCTAAAACTTTTAATCCACGGGTGCTTTCTGGTACAAAGACAGCCTGTCGCAATCCTACTGTTAAATCGAGTTTTTCATTACGGAAACTACGAACTAACAAGTCAGTAACTGGGATAATACCCAAAACATTATCTAGTTCTCCCTGACAAACTGGATACCGAGAGTAACCCCCATCTATAATCTTTTGGCGATTTTCTTCGATAGAATCTTCTAAGTCTAACCAGACAATATCAGGTCGGGGTGTCATGAAGGAACTTACAGGACGATCGCCCAACCTAAAGACACGTTCGACCATATCTTGTTCTGCTTCCTCAAAAGTTCCCTCCTCAGTACCTTGTTCAATCAAAACTCTGATCTCTTCCTCTGTGACTTGTGGTTCTCTAGACGGTCTAATACCCAATAACCGCAACACTGTGTCTGTAGAAAAACCTAATAAGTAAGCAATAGGAGCCGCAATTGTTGATAGCCACTGCATAGGGATGGCAACAATCGAAGCTATTGGTTCTGGATTGTTTAATGCCAAGCGCTTGGGAACCAGTTCACCGATAATCAGCGTGAGATATGTTACAATTAGAATAGCTAATACTGAGGCGATCGCTTGTTTGTACGATTGCAGCCCAGGAATAAAACTCAAGAGATATACTAGTCTTTTAGCAATTACCGATTCACCGAAAGCACCAGATAAAATGGCAAGGAGTGTGATACCAATTTGAACAGTCGCTAAAAATTGGTTTGGGGAAGACGCTAGCTGCAACGCTACGCGGGCTTTTGCATCTCCATGATTAGCAAGTTGTTGTAGACGAACCTTTCGCGCTGAAATAATTGCCAATTCTGACATAACAAACAGACCATTGGCCAATACCAAAAGAAGAATAATGAGAATTTCGATAGTTGGGGACATTCTAAAAATTGCCGAGTTGATCGACAAGCTGGGCTTTAAAGCAGGAGTCAAAAATCAGGAGGAGTCAGGAGTCAGGAGTCAGGAGCGAGGGTGACTTTACAGACTTTGAGTATTTAAACCTATTAACTCATCGGCACGTCATAATGAACCTTCATTCTGACTTCTGTCTCCTGAATTCTTCTTCTCAAATTCTCTCAATGTATAAAAATATTTTTTAGTCATAAGTGAGTAGAAACACACCACTATCCATAATATTAGTAATTATTCAGTAATCATTGTACTAGGAATTAATCGATTCTTGATACTTTTAAAATAGTTGTAGTAGTCAGGGCTAATATCATACTCACTAGTCACAAAGACTTGCTTTTATTTAAAAAATTATGGCATTTTCTTCCATTGTGCGTGCTTTAGGGCGAACTTCGCTCACCACTGAACTCCTATCTAAGCTGAATCGACAGCGAGAGCTGCGCTTAGGTGGTATTCCTCGCCTACCTAAAGGGTTAGTAGCTTCATCATTAGCTAAAACTGAAGGACATAATTTGTTGGTGGTTTGTGCTACTCTGGAGGAAGCCGGACGCTGGACTTCTCAGCTAGAGGCGATGGGTTGGCAAACAGTACACTTTTATCCAACTTCGGAAGCATCGCCTTATGAACCCTTTGACCCCGAAACAGAAATGACTTGGGGCCAAATGCAGGCGTTGGCGGATTTAACCGAACCGGCAAGCAACAAAGAAAGTGTGGCGATTGTTGCTACTGTTGCGGCACTGCAACCCCACCTACCACCACCAGAAGCCTTTAAGCCCTTTTGCTTAACAATAGAGCCTGGGATAGAATTAGACTTAAAGACTTTTGGTGAACAACTCGCTAGTTTAGGTTATGAGCGAGTACCTTTGGTAGAAACAGAAGGGCAATGGAGTCGGCGAGGTGATATAGTCGATCTGTTCCCAGTGTCGTCTGAGTTGCCAGTACGACTAGAATGGTTTGGCGACGAGATAGAGAAAATACGAGAATTTGATCCAACAACTCAGCGCTCTGCTCTTGACAAAATCGACAAGCTATTGCTCACCCCCACTAGCTTTAGTCCAATTGTCGAGGTAGGGTTAAAAAATAATGGTCAGTTAGATTCAGACTCAAAAGTTCCCGAAGGTAGCCGCCGTTTTCTGGGGTTAGCCTTTGAAAAACCAGCTTCCTTGGTAGATTACTTACCAGAAAACACAATAATTGCTGTTGATGAGCCGGAACAGTGTATCGCTCATGGCGATCGCTGGGTGGAAAATGCCGAAGAACAATGGCAAATGCTCCAAAGCGGTGATTGGGTAATAGACACTGATGATGAATCTACTCTCAATAACCAAACATTACCAAAAATCCATTGCTGGGTTGATGAGTGTTTTGCTAACTTGGTAGATTTCAAAAAATTGTACTTGTCAGAAATAGCCGAGGACAACAACGGTATTAACCTGGCTAGTCGCTCGGTACCAGTTACACCACACCAGTTTGCGAAAATAGCAGAGACAGTTAGAAAAGAGCGCGATCGCAACTTTTCTGTATGGTTAATATCTGCTCAACCTTCACGATCTGTTTCTCTATTACAAGAACACGATTGTCCAGCACAGTTTATTCCTAATCCCCGCGACTACAACGCGATTGACAAGTTACAAGTTAACCATACACCAGTTGCTTTAAAATATTCTGGTCTTGCGGAACTTGAAGGTTTTATACTGCCTACCTTTAGGTTAATGGTAGTAACTGACCGAGAATTTTTTGGTCAGCATTCCCTCGCGACTCCCAGCTATATCCGCAAACGCAGGAAAGCTGCTTCTAAGCAAGTTGATCCCAACAAGCTGCGTCCAGGAGATTTTGTTGTTCATAGAAACCACGGAGTAGGTAAATTTGTTAAACTAGAGAGTTTAACAATTAACCATGAAACTCGCGAGTATTTGGTGGTGCAGTATGCTGATGGCTTACTGCGAGTCGCGGCTGATCAAGTAGGTGCTTTATCACGGTTACGGACAAGCACGGAAAAACCACCAGAACTCAACAAGATGACTGGTAAAGCTTGGGAAAATACTAAAAACAAAGTCCGCAAAGCTATTAAGAAATTGGCGGTGGACTTACTCAAGCTATATGCAGCGCGATCGCAACAAAAAGGCTATGGTTACCCACCAGATATGCCTTGGCAAGAAGAACTTGAAGACTCATTCCCTTATCAACCTACCACAGATCAACTCAAAGCTGTGCAAGATGTGAAACGGGATATGGAGAGCGATCGCCCCATGGATCGTTTGGTTTGTGGTGATGTTGGTTTTGGTAAAACAGAAGTGGCAATTCGTGCTATTTTTAAAGCCGTCACTGCTGGAAAACAAGTTGCACTCCTTGCACCAACCACCATCCTTACACAGCAACACTACCACACCCTAAAAGAACGCTTTGCTCCTTACCCAGTTAACGTTGGGTTACTTAACCGCTTCCGCAGTGCTGAAGAACGGCGCGATATTCAAAAGAGACTAGCGACAGGAGAACTAGACGTGGTTGTTGGGACACACCAGCTTTTAGGTAAGGGTGTTGTCTTCCGTGAGTTGGGAATGTTGGTAGTGGATGAAGAACAACGGTTTGGGGTAAACCAAAAAGAAAAAATAAAAACCCTGAAAACCCAGATTGACGTGCTTACCTTATCTGCTACCCCAATTCCTCGTACCCTGTACATGTCTCTTTCGGGTATTCGGGAGATGAGCTTGATCACCACACCCCCTCCCTCTAGGCGTCCTATTAAAACACATCTTGCACCTATGAACCCCGAAACCGTCAGAAGTGCAATTCGCCAGGAAATTGATCGAGGTGGACAGGTATTTTATGTTGTTCCACGAGTCGAAGGAATTGAAGAAACAACAGGGAAGTTGCGGGAAATGCTTCCTGGTGCAAGGTTTGTGGTGGCTCACGGTCAAATGGACGAAGGCGAGTTAGAATCTACAATGCTTTCGTTTAGTAGTGGGGAAGCTGATATCTTGGTTTGTACCACAATTATTGAATCAGGTTTAGACATTCCAAGAGTTAATACTATATTAATAGAAGACGCTCATCGCTTCGGTTTGTCACAACTGTACCAATTACGTGGTCGTGTTGGTCGTGCAGGAATTCAAGCTCACGCATGGTTATTTTATCCCAAACAGCGGACATTATCTGATGCTGCACGGCAAAGGTTACGAGCAATACAAGAATTCACACAGTTGGGTTCAGGTTATCAGCTAGCAGTGCGGGATATGGAAATTCGCGGTGTGGGTAATTTGCTGGGTGCAGAACAATCTGGTCAAATGGAAGCGATAGGCTTTGACTTATATATGGAAATGTTAGAAGAAGCCATTCGTGAAATCCGTGGACAGAAAATACCGCAAGTTGAGGATACACAAATTGACCTTAACCTAACGGCGTTTATTCCAGCAGATTATATACCTGATATGGATCAGAAGATGAGCGCTTACCGTGCGGTTGCTGCTGCTAAAACTAAAGAAGAGTTAGCACAGATGGCTGCTGAGTGGAGCGATCGCTATGGCACAATTCCTACACCAGCAAGTCAACTATTGCGGGTAATGGAACTTAAGCAACTAGCGAAAAAGTTAGGTTTTAGTCGCATTAAACCAGAAAGCAAGCAGCACGTTGTTCTAGAAACACCCATGGAGGAACCTGCTTGGAAACACTTGGCGCAAAATTTGCCAGAAAATCTCAAGTCGCGTTTTGTTTACTCTCCGGGGAAAGTCACAGTAAGAGGTTTAGCAGTTCTCAAAGCAGATCAACAATTACAAACCTTGATTGATGCTTTAAGTAACATGCAAGGTGCTGTTGTGGAGGAGGCGGTTGTATGAAGGTTGAGTCTATCTTTTAAAGTGACTGCATTTAAATCAGCCAGGGATTATAAATCCCTGTCTAAGAGCTAAATTCCTCTAGAAGAGGAATGGAAAGGAATGTTTTGTAGTTCAATCTTCGATACTTTTATGGCGTTAATTCAGTATTTATATTTAAAGGTGCAAGATCTAAGCCAAGCATAAGACTTTATTCAATCCGCATATCTCCTTCTCTAAGGCTGCGAATCAGATCATTAGCATTCGGGTGTACACCAGTTCTAGCCTTGATTTCAGCACGTCTTTTTAGAATGCTCTGATGGGTAGCAACAGCTTGTCGTCTTTTCACCTCGCGTTCCACTGCTTCAACCACTAGTTCATTGAATGACTCCCCACCATCTTTAAGTTGTTTTGCTTGTTTAAGCAAAGGACTAGGAAAGCGGATTGTAACTGCTTCACGTTCCATATTCACTGGCTATAACCATGTTATGATATCTAATAGTGTAACCAATTTATGATACTAGAAATTATTGATCATTAATGTTCGGACACGCCAACGCAATCGCCAAAGTCACCTATCTATTCCCCTGCTTGTTGTTTGAGCAAATTCACCAAAGTATCGGATAACCACAAACCAGCATCACGCAAGGCTTGAATTCCAGGAGATATGCTTGGGATAAGTCCACGTCTTTTTGCTAATATCAGCAAACCTCCTGTCCCAATAGTCTTAATAGTTAAAGCTTGAGCACAACGCCGTGCTGCCCTATCGTCAATAACAGCGGCACAGTCTGTATTTTTAAGCGCTAAACTCAATACTTGTGATTCTCCCTTTCCCAAATCCCAAGCTGCTACTTCAGGAGCAATAGTATTAACTTCTACTCTTTGTATCCAAGAAATCTTCAGTAATTGTGTTGATGCAACATCATCTTTTGTAGTGATTTCTTCAAAAACACCTGATGGCACTAAAATTTCTGTAAATAGTTGTGGAATTAATTGCGCTTGCTTACTTTTTAAAAGAGCAATCAAAGGTGAAGAGTTAATAATTACTCGATTAATCGACATTAATCAGTTCCTCGGCTAGCTCTTCGGGAGTATATTGCATAAAATCTACTTGGTAACGTGATAATGCATTAATAAATTCAGCGCGACTTAGCCCAGCAATTTCTGCTGCTTTAGCTTGTGATATTTCAGCTAATTCATACCATTTAACGGCTGCTGCTATTCGCATTTCTTGGATAAATTCCTCAGGATTTTTGCGAAGTGATGAAAATACTGTTTCTGGTAATTCAATTTGTACTGTTCGCATAAATTCTCCTTCAAGCTGTTAAGTTAAATAAATCATAAAAATAGTTAAACAAAGTTGTGATTGCTTCACGCTCTATATTCACTGGTTATAACGGTGTTATGCCTTTTAAAAAAACTAACCAATTTAGGATAGCACAATCTATTGTTCATAGATGTTTGAACAAATCGACATTACAAGTTACTAATTTGTTTTGCCAACCAAGCTTGAAAGCTGGAATGATAAAAGCTGTAATGTTTTTCTGTGCCGATTTGCTGTCGTTGTAAAAATTCAAGCCAATTTTCTAGCACTTCTTCTACATCGTATTCATCTTCATTAATTGTTTGCGCGATCGGCGTTTCGCCGCTGCGCTTCTCCTGGCGGAGAGGCTGCGCCAACGCGATCGCCCTTGATGTTACACTTTGCCCGCTCGCTTGTCCTGATATTCCTTGTGTTTCTTCCCCTGAAGTCAAAACACGAAGCACTTTCAAAGCAATATCAGACAAACCTCCACCCGTCATTTTCTGCCAGTGCTGTTGGTAATATGCTTCTAAACTAAGTGGTAACTCATGACGTTGGAAAGGTTCAGGATAAAAACCTTCAGCAATGGCGGGTAATATCTGGCTAATGTACATGAAATTATTTTCGCTTTCATCTGTGAGGCGCGTGCAAAATTCTTCACTTTCTGCGTTCATCTCTACTTGCACAGAAGTGTTCGAGGTAAGGTACTGTTGAATATATCTGTGTATGTCTTCCCGATTTTGTTGCGAAAACTCTGATAAATTCAGTGTTTGTGATGGCGTTTCTATTAACAAACCAGATTTTTCACTCATATAGGGACGGCGAGTAAGAATAAAATAGACCTTCTCTGGTAAATATCTAGGGAGATAAAAAATATTTGCACCTGAGTGTTGATTTTTGTAATCAACAGCATCTAACGCATCGATAGCAACTATCAGCTTTTGATGGGGTTGTAGCTGATCACTGATTTTTTGCAGGAGAAACGAGAGAAACCAACTGCTCTCTAAGGCATTATTGGGGATGGAAGTGTGAAGCGAATATTGGTTAATGAGTTGAATGTATATAGTGGCAAGAAATTCCTCAGTTAGATGTTTACCCTTTATTTGGGCATTGTAATAGACAACATCAGGATTTTCTGTCGTATACTTAGCGAGGATGCCACTTTTACCACTACCAGGTACACCAACAATAGTAAAGTAACCCCGGTTATAATTTTGGAAAAAGTCAGAAATAGCTGTGAAGACAAAATCACGACCAACGAAATTTTGGCTTTTTTCCTGAATAACTTGCTCAAATTCTAGCGGATGTCCTCTAGGGTTACTGATAGTTCGGGGTTTAGAATTTAAATTCATGTTTATTTAGCATTTAATTTTCATATAGCTCAGCATGTAGGTTGGGTAGAACGAAGTGAAACCCAACATAATGAGATTAAGTAAATGTTGGGTTTCGTTCCTCAACCCAACCTACAGGGTAAGTTACAAGGTTATTGTTCCATACCTTCCAAGCGTAAAAAATGTATACATCCCGAACTATCACCTGCAACAATCGTCATACCATCTTGTGCAACAGCACAGCAAATTAAGGGATAGTCTGCAACGAAAGTGGTAATAACCTGTTGTGTTTCGAGATTCCACAGTTTGAGAGTGTTGTCCCATGAAGCAGAAATGGCGTGCTTGCCATCTGCTGTGACGGTGACTGCATTAACCCAGTGGCTATGACCACTCAGCGTACAGACTTCCTGTTGTGTTTCGAGATTCCACAGTTTGAGAGTGTTGTCCGAGGAACCAGAAATGGCGTGGTTGTTATTTCCGGTGAACGCAACCCCATTAACCCTGCCGCGATGACCAACAAGGGTACAGACTTCCTGCTGTGTTTCTAGATTCCAGACCTTGAGAGTCATATCGTGTGAACTGGAAATAGCGTGCTTGCCATCATCGGTGATGGCGACTGCATTAACCCTGTCGCGATGACCAATGAGGGTACAGACTTCCTGTTGTGTTTCTAGATTCCAAACTTTGAGAGTCTTGTCGTATGAACCAGAAATAGCCTGCTTACCGTTACTGGTGATCGCAACTGCATTAACCGAGTCACGATGACCGGTGAGGGTACAGATCTCCCGTCGTGTTTCCAGATTCCAGACTTTGACAGTATTGTCCCTTGAACCAGAAATGATGTGCTTGCCATCACTGGTGACAGTAATTCCATGAACCCATTGGGTATGTCCCGTAAAGGTATAGACTTCCTGTTGTGTTTCCAAATTCCAGACTTTGACAGTGCTGTCCCTCGAACTAGAAATGGCTTGCTTGGCATCACTGATGATGGCAACTCCATTAACCGAGTAGGGATGACCAATTGGGGTAAAGACTTTTTGTTGTGTTTCCAGATTCCAGAGTTTGAGAGTCTTGTCCCATGAACCAGAAATAGCGTACTTACGATCACCTATGAGGGCGACTGCATTAACCGGGTTGCTATGACCAGTGAAGGTACAGAGTTCCTGTTGTGTTTCCAGATTCCAAGCTTTGACAGTGTTATCGTGTGAACCAGAAACTGCGTGTTTGCCATTGGCTGTAATGGCAACTGTATTAACCGAATTGCGATGACCAGTGAGGGTACAGACTTCTTGTTGTGTTTCCAGATTCCAGACTTTGAGAGTTTTGTCACTTGAACCAGAAATGGCGTACTTTCCATCAGTGGTGATGGCAACTGCATAAACTGAGTCTTGATGACCAGTAAGGGTACAGACTTCTTGTTGTGTTTCCAGATTCCAGAGTTTGAGAGTTTTGTCCCATGAACCAGAAATAGCGTGCCTGCCATCACCTGTGACGGCAACTGCATCAACCGAGTTACTATGGCCAGTCAGGGTAGACACTTCCTGTTGTGTTTCCAGATTCCAGACTTTGAGAGTTTTGTCACTTGAACCAGAAATGGCGCGCTTGCCATCATTGGTGATGGCAACTGCATTAACTGAATCGCGATGGCCAGTTAAGGTACATACTTCCTGTTGTGTTTCCAGATCCCAGACTTTGAGAGTGTTGTCACTTGAACCAGAAATGGCGCGCTTGCCATCATTGGTGATGGCAACTGCATTAACTGAATCGCGATGACCAGTTAAGGTACATACTTCCTGTTGTGTTTCCAGATTCCACAGCTTGAGAGTGTTGTCACTTGAACCAGAAATGGCGTGCTTGCTATCTCCTGTGACGGCGACTGCATTAACCAAGTCGCTATGACCGCTAAGAGTAAACAGCAAACGCCCACCAGGAGGAATTAAGCTTGGTGCTAACAGACGCAACCAAGGCGATTTACTACGTTTTATTTGTGCAAACATTCCCTGAAGTTCTGGCATTTGAAAAGGTAGCAATCTTCCCCACAATTGCCCTGTCACTTGCGTTCTATCTTGACGGATAATATGTGCTGATAATTGTAATGCCTCTCGAATGAGTTTCAGTGCTTTTACCTTTTCCTGGTTGTGGTCTTGACTATTTTTTGCCTCTGGCTCATTAATCAGATTATAATCTGTGATCAGTGCATCTAATCCAAAGTGCTGAATTTTTTGGACAATAAATTCAAAGTCACTTAAAAGTAATTCAAAATACTTTTCCAAGTAACCAGGCTGATTGGATTTAACCAAACTTTTAGGGAAGGCAGCTAGATAAGCTCGTTGTTCAGCATGGCTTTTTGGTACTAATTTATTTGGCAGTTGATTTATCATCAGCTATCTACCCAAGTTTGATATCCAGTAGTCAGCAATACTTTTATTCACATCCTCAAACAATTTCCGAGTAGATTGTAATTCGCGTTTTGCCTTGAGGAAATCAAGAAAACTAGCATGATAAATGCTGTAACATTTCTCTCCTTCTATATCTTGTGGCTTCAAATACTCAACCCACTCATTTAGAACTGATTGCACGTCATATTCATCTTGTTTAGCTATTTTTGCAATCAACTCCGCAGGGATTGGTACACCAATTTCTACCAAAATAAACAGGATAATTACCTTTGCTTCCTGGGGTTTTTCATTCATCCCCATCCTCACCCAATGCTGTTGATAGTAGTTTTGTAAACCATCAGGTAATTGGTTTAAAGTTAGGTCTTGATACCAACCGCGAGCAATACTTGGTAGAACATAGCGCAGGTACATGAAATTATTGTCACTTTTTTCTGCTACTTGATCAGCAAATATTTCAGCAGAGATATTGCGCTCTTGAATCCACTTACGTAAAGCATATTTATAGTCTGGATCGTTATTAAGAATAAAGTGGATATACTCTTTAATATCATCACGGCTCAAATCTCTATATTGACTTTCTGTTAAGTTCAATTCCTTCATGGGTATACCTGGAGATACGTATAATCGTTTCGTTTCTTGAGTATATGGTCGTCTAGTAAGCAGAAAATAAACACGCTCTGGCAGTATCGTAGGTAAATATAAAAGATTATCTCCTGAGTTTTGCTCTTGCTTTACTTCATCTAGAGCGTCAACCACAATTACTAGACGTTCATTAGCAGGAAGTTCTTTGCTGATTTTTTCTAATAAGGTTGGTAGATCAGCTTTCTCGGAATTCTGTAGCTGATAACGCTTAATTAATTGTTGACGAATACTTTCTAAAAACTGTTCAGGTCGATTGCGATTCTCAGCCAGAAGATTAAAATAACAAGGGGATTTGTGGTCAAAGACGTATTTGGCTGCGATCGCACTTTTACCCATCCCCGCATCCCCCACCAAGGTGAAATAACCGTTAGTATTCTCTTTGAGGAATTGTGCAAAAGCTTGAAAAACAAACTTACGACCGCAAAACGCCCGAATTTTTTCTATGATTAGTGGTTTAAATTCCTCTGGATACTCATCCATGTTCCAGTCTGGGTAAGGTTGGAAGTCTGGTGATTTAGTACGTTGTGCAACGCTGATAAAAGCTTTCCCGAACTCTTCCAACTCATTGGGGACTTTAATTTCTGCTGCTCGTATCTCATCCCCTAAGACATTCCAATCTAAAAATTTTTCTACTTCTTTTAGGAATCCTAATGGCTGGTTGGAAGTGTAAGCTTGCCAAAAAGCTGTTTTTATATCTTTTTCTCTAAAAAGTTTGAGAATTGGCTCAGGCTTATATACGCCGTACTCTACTATAGTGTAAGCATAGACCCCATCAACATCTTTGGGGGGTTGAGTGGGGTCGAGTCTTAAACTTTTTAAAACTTGTATTACAGTTTCGTTACGTTGAGCTTGATTAATAGCTAGGGTTGTAGCAGGTTTCCCAAGAGATTTAATCGCTTGTAATACTTGGTTAATTTCAATCATCATCGTAAGGAAAGTGCTGTCCTAAGCTTTTACTTTATATTATTGTAGTGCGGGCCGGAAAGCCCGCGTCCCATATACAAATTAAATGCGCAACAGCTTACTTAAGATTCTCCAAGTACCCGTGATAAAATCCTGCGGAGCATCGCCTAAATAGTAACAAGATGAGTAGCTTTTACTCCGATTGCTGCAAGGAGAATGACTTCTAGAGCGCCAGTCGAGTAGAAGATATTGACAAAAATAGAATTATATGTGTTGGGGGACAAAACGTTTCAATGAGAGTATAACAATGTACAAATACTAATTGAATAAATCAGTAATATCATGTATGCTATGCGAGGAGCGCAATTGTGTCCTTCACAATCTTTATCCAGATAGGTCTTGGACATTTTTCACCCAAAATATTTTTGATGTCTGTGAAATTCGGAAAGCTAGATTTTATAAGGCTTTTGGAAATTTAGTGAGACATGTGTGTCTAAAAACTAATTAGGTGACGCTCACAAATAGCTCAATAAAGAACTGAGTCTGTTTAGACCGCCATAACTAACTCTGAAGAATTATCTATGCCTGATTTAACAACAAATACAAAGAAGCGATTAGCGGTATGTTGTGATGGAACTTGGAATAGATTGGACGGTTCCTATCCGACGAATGTTGTCAAGTTTGCCCGTTCAATTAAATATAAGGCAGAGGATCAAATACCGCAGATGGTTTATTATTTATCAGGCTGTGGTACAGCAGAAGATGCTGATTTAATTCAACGTCTTGGCGGGGGTGCATTTGGCTGGGGAATTGACCGAATTATACAAGACGCCTATCGCTTTTTATGTATGAACTACGATAAAGATTCTGAAGATGAAATTTATTTAGTGGGTTTTAGTCGTGGTGCTTATATCGTTCGTTGTCTAGCAGGGATGATCTATAAGTGTGGTTTATTAAAACGTGCGAAAATCCGAGAAATTCCTAAAGCCTATCATCTCTATCGGAATACTACGATTAAACCCAATGATCCCATAGCACAAGAATTTCGTCAGAAAAATGCGAAGAGAACGAATATCTATAACGAGAATTATTTACAGTATCGGGTGTCAATAAAAATGCTAGGTTGTTGGGATACTGTAGGAGCTTTAGGTATTCCTAAACTTATTCCTTGGCTACCAATTTCTGAAATGTGGAACGCAAAGTATCAGTTTTATGATGCAGAGCTAAGCCCAATTGTCGAACATGCTTTCCATGCAGTGGCAATAGATGAAAAACGTAAAAATTTTCCCTCTACGCCAATGAAAAAAAGCATCAAAAATAAATCACAAGAGGTTAATGAAGTTTTATTTGCTGGTGTACATGGTTGTGTTGGGGGTGGAACTAAGGAATATCAAGGGCTATCAGATTATCCTTTGCAATGGATGATCAAAGAAGCGGAAAAACTTGGATTAGATTTTGAGCCTCCCGATAAAGATGATGATGAGGAGTTTCAGATAAAACTAGATTATAAGACTAAATTTGATAATCGTGTAACAGGCATTTATACTTTGGGGGGTGAAAAATTGCGAAATTTTACATTCCCAGAAGTTGCTATTCATCATAGTGTCATTCAACGAATACATGCTTGTCCTGATTACCTACCGCCAAATCTTGATCGGGACGAGTTACAAAAAATACCGATAATCAATCTTTAGACTGAACTTCCTCAGCGCTCGCAATGATTGTGTACAAGGGTATGCTTTACTCATGCTCCTCTCTCGGTGCTGTGTTCTTTTTTTTCTATTCACATCTTACACTGAGAGAGCTTTTTTACATCTTCACCGATTTTTGAAACACCTAGATTGTTGATGCTGTTTGGCACAGTTGTAAGCTGAGGCGCAACTTTTTTACGTAAAGTATAATTAATATATATTTTGATTTTGAAACAAACTCTGGTTCATGGCGTCTGCTTATCTGCTGGTAGCTCACGGTAGTCAAGATCCGCGTCAAGAGGTTGCTATGAAGCAATTAGCGGAAATGGTACGTAAAAAGGTACCAAGCAATTTAGTATCGGTGGGGACAGGATACTTGGAACTCTGTTCTGAGCCGTTGCACGAGCAAATTAAAAAATTTGGGAAAAACACTATTACCCAAGGATGTAATCGGCTGAAGGTCTTACCTTTATTTTTGCTTCCAGGTGTACATGTTATGGAAGATATTCCAGCCGAGGTTGTCATGGCTAGACAGGCTTTAAGTCAAGATATCGTTATAGATTTACAGCCATATTTAGGTAGTCATCCAGGTTTAGGAAGTTTGTTAGAAAAACAGTTGGCTGCTACAACAGCAGAAGCGAGAATTATTTTAGCTCATGGTAGTCGTCGTTTGTGTTCTCACAGTTCAGTAGAAGCATTGGCGAGAAATTTAAATGCTGTGGCTGCTTATTGGTCTGTACCTCCAAGTTTAGAATCGCAGGTAGAAAAATTGGTGAGTGCTGGATATAGGAAAATTGCAATTATTCCATACTTTTTATTCGCAGGTGGCATAACTGATGCGATCGCGCTCAAGCAACAAGAGTTAAAATTACAATTCCCCGAAGTGAGTTTCCAACTAACTGAACCTTTGGGGGTGAGTACAGAATTAGCAAATCTGATTTGGGATTTGGCGAATGAACCGGGAAGATACGAATCAACAGGGGAGCAAGCTTTTGGGTAAAGTCTACTTAGTGGGTGCGGGACCAGGAGATCCAGGGTTAATAACCCTTAAGGGAAAAGGATTGTTAGAGTGTGCTGATGTGGTTGTTTATGATGCTTTGGTAAGTCCTGCTATTTTGGCGATGATTAATCCTCAAGCCGAAAAAATTAATGCTGGTAAGCGGCGAGGACGACATTCTATGATGCAGGAAGAAACGACGCAAGTGTTAATCGATCTGGCGCAGGATCATGCAGTTGTTGTAAGGCTGAAAGGAGGCGATCCCTTTATATTTGGTCGCGGTGGCGAGGAAATGGAGGAATTGCTGAAAGCCGGGATACCAGTGGAAGTTGTGCCTGGAATCACATCGGGAATTGCGGCTCCAGCTTATGCGGGGATACCTTTAACGCATCGCTTGTATAGTTCGTCGGTAACTTTTGTAACTGGTCATGAGACTGCAGGTAAGTATCATCCAGCGATTAATTGGAATGCGATCGCGCATGGCTCAGAAACAATTGTCATCTACATGGGAATTCACAACCTGCCCTACATTGTAGAACAGTTAACACAGGCTGGGTTGAGTTCACAAACACCCATAGCACTGGTACGTTGGGGTACAAGACCGGATCAACAAGAATTGATTGGTGAATTAGGGACAATTATAGAACAAGTAGAAACCACTAAATTTGAAGCACCAGCAATTGTGGTCGTTGGCGCAGTGGTAAATATGCACAAGGTTTTAAACGCCGTCTTCAATTAACAGATCCAGCAATTAAACGCTTGCTCACTGCGCAGACTTGGAGATTGATGATTCATGCAATTTCGTCTGCAATATACCGTTGAAGTCTTACAATATAATAGTTTGGTGCGTTACGACCTTCTGTCTAACGCACCCTACAACTTCTGACTTTCGCGCAGCGGTACTACCTTCCTGTTAAAATGACTGACAGCAATCACGCACCTTAATAAACTTTGAAAGGTACTGAAAGAGTAAAGGTAGAGCCAATTGTTGGGATAGCATCAACTTTGATATCCCCCCCGATAGGTTTTAATTTGTTGCGAACCACATCTATCTCCACACCATGATCAGATGTCTCGAAGGAACCCATCCCAAGCTCATACATTAGTGATAATATTTCTTCATCTGTAGCTTGTTCTAAGATAGTAGGCTCTAAGCCTGTCGCCATTGCGCAAGTTGGAATTTGCTCGAGTCTAATACCACGACCATCATCTCTAACGGTAATGATAGTGTGATTTCCATAATGAGTGGCTTTGATTTCAATCAATCCTTCTTCTGGTTTACCACAAGCGCGACGAGTGGTAGAGTCTTCAATACCATTTTCAAAAGCATTGCGCAATAGTTCTGTCAAAGGTTCCCTCAAAGCTTCCAAAACACTGCGCTCAATTAAAGTGTTAGCACCTTCAACTTTAAGTTGCACGTTTTTAGCGTGCTCTAAATTCATCTCACGCAGCGTTCTAGAAAAATGCTCCATTAAATCAGAAAGTGGGCGCATCTGTACTTTAGTCAAAGACTGTTGTACATTCTGAGCTGTTTTATGTAGTAAATTATTAACCTGATCTGTATCTTGTAAGCTTAGTTGAATATTAGTTGCAATTTCTTGAATCTTGACAATGGTTTCCATTGCATTCTGTGGGAGAAACTCACATTGACCGTTATTTTGTATTTGGTATTGTGTCAATTTTGTGCAAGCAAGATGTAAGTCACGATTTGCTCGTTCAATATTTTTAACTTGGTTACTAAGATGACGAGTAAGATTTTGTAATCTTTCGATTTGCATATTAAGGTTATGAGGTCTAAAATTATTAGCTGGCTGAAATTGGTTAAAGGAAAATCGCTCTGTTATTTCTTGGTTTTTAGCTATAAGTCCTATAAAACTATCAAATTTGACTTGAGATTTTCTGTCATTTTGGTAACCTAAAAGGGTATGTAACTCCTCAAACACCGGATAGCAAAAAGTTGATAACCACTGCTCGTCAATGGTGTAACCTTCTGAGTACAACTTTACTATCTGGCGTAGCCAATCTACTCCTGATAGCAGTAAGCTATATAAATTAGTATCGATTGCTAGAGAATCGTGGTGTCTTCGTAAAACTCTAAATACATCTTCAAGACGGTGAGCTAAGTCACTGAGAATCCGAAATCCCATTACACCTGCTCCATCTTTTATAGAATGAGCAGCTGTAAGTGCAGCACTGATTTTATGTAGAGCAATTTGATTGCTGTCTTTGAGTTCTAATAATACAGCTTCCAAGATATTCAGATAATCAGCCGCTTCCTCCAGGAACTCCATCTGGTTTTCTAGTTTTTTGTCTATAATCATTAGTAATGACAAATGGCAAACTTGCTTAAATTAGAAGGTACAGTTGGTTGCTGATCATTTCTGCTATATATCTACTATTTTTTTGAGAAAATTTTTTACAAAGAGTCTACGTACCTATAGTTTTAGACGAATTACTGAATGTGTTTAAAGATAACTTTCAGCAAATCAGCTGGTGTAAAAGGCTTTGCCAAATAGCCTGATGCTCCGACAAATTTGCCTTTGAACCTATGTATAAGACCAACTTTTTCTGTTAACAAAATTACGGGTATGTTTTGAAAACAAGAATGTTTACGTAATAAAGAACATAATTCATACCCATTTAATTTTTCCATTTCAGTATCTAGAAAAATTAGATCTGGTTTACTCCGAAGAATCTGTATTATAGCTTTCACCGGATTATTAACGCCGACAAAAGAAAAAATCTGATCATCTAAACATTTTTTGAAATTATTTAGCACGAGTGGAGTGTCATCAACACAGAAAATCTTATAAGTTGTCTTAGCAACACTCTGCGGATAAACTTGCTGACGGTTATTTAAATGAGTGTTAAGACGGGGAGGTAAAGGGGTATTTGGCTTTACAAAAGGTTGTGGTTGCCCAATTTTTGCTTGAAATTGTCGCATTTGCTGCTGCTGAGTAACTTGTGAATGGACATATCCGGGATTTCTTCGCTTTTGGCAATTTTCGACCAGTGAGAAAATATCCAAATCACAAAACTTTGGCATATCATCTAGAAAACTTTCAGGAATGAATTCATAACTTCCTTCTCTTAATCTTAAAAATAACTCCAAAACATCTAAAGTTATTTGTTCTATGAGTATTCCTGCTTGAGTAGGAGTTAGATAATTCTGATTAACTAACCAACAAATAGCTAGATAATCTGGGTTTGGTATTGCTTGATTTTCAATACCTGTTTCAAAAATAACTTGTATTTGCTTACAAATTCCATTGTGTAGAGTAGGAATCTGTTGATTGAATCGCCGTAAGTTTCTGTAAATAAGCTCAAACTTCTTCTCCACTAAGGAGGCGTAAATCAGTTTACCTTCATTAAAATAAAATGACCAAGAAGCTGAAGTGGTGAAAACTTGCAAACAACCATTAGAGGTTTCATTAGTGATTTTAGTTAATAGTGAGAGTGGCTGAAGAGTTTGAAAAAATCTGTATCTACCAATAGGGATAGTATTCATAAGTATGGTGTGGGGATCAAAGAAATATTTGTAATGGAAAGGTTGTGAATATCCTTTTTGGCATTCACAGCAATATCTGAATATGAGAACAATCATGCTATTTACCAAATAGCAGAATAGCTCAAGACGATTTTCACACAGATATTTTTAGGGTGGTCACTAGCCACCTTTCTTTCTAAGGATTGTTTCTAAGGTTATAAGAGGCGTTCTAGCCGTGTTAAATTTTGTTCACCTGCTTGATTTTCTGTAGTGATGCAAAGGTGACTCGCTAAGAATAAGGCAATCTCTTTATAATTGCTGGAAACGCTCTCTAAAACCGTCTTATCGTAGATGCTCACCCAAGAAAATTCTGAGTGTCACATTTAAGGATTTGCAGCGTAACTCAAGAAGTATAAAACATACAAGAATAAACAGTCTCGTTTCAATGGTAGATGGTCACTTACTTATTAATAGCATTAATTTCACATAATTCCCGGAAAAAAGTCCGAGATATATGAAACCTAATGTTTCTAAGTAAGAAAGATATGATAAACAACTTCTTAACATCATTTCAGTTCATTTGATAACAATTTAAGAAAAGATAAATTATTATCAAAATATACAGTTCTTTTGTAAAAAGTTAGAGAAAAAACAAGAGAATTTTATCCATTGAGCTTTTTTTACTCCAAAATAATCTTAGTTAAAAGTCCAATGCTTTTGAACAATATATGTAGCAATGACAGTCTTAGATACAACTGACGATGCAGTGTATCCTACACTTTTTTTTGTCACTACAGGCGCTCCTCCAACTACATTTTATAGAGAAAGCCACTATGTTACTGCCAAAAATTGCATTGCATGACTTTTTTCCCAATGTCATATTACCCTGTAGCTCTCATATTGAGATGAGGTGCCTCTCCCCACTACCCCTATATATTTGTTGGGAGAGTACTAAAAAACTAAGACTATTTCAACCCCTCCCAATACGGTTCGGATAAGCAGGGGAAGCAGGGGAAGCAGGGGAGGCAAAATTCTCCCCCTGCTCCCCTTGCTTGTCTCCACCAAGAATTCCTTAACCGAACCGTATTGCAACCCCTCCTGATGCTGTCTTTTCTATCGGTCGTTGAATGGGGTTTCACTAGGTACGGTTTACCGTCGTTTTTAGTTCGGTAAACCGTACTGATGCACCACTATGGTCACAAACGGCAAAATGCCGTACACTTAAAAATATGAATGAGTGGATTATTTTTATGAGCAATACTAATATCCCACAAGCAATAGCTCGATTAGAAGCTCGTGTGAATCCAGAAATCAAAGCCTTATGGCAAAAGGCTGCTGATTTGGAAGGAGTTACTTTAACGGATTTTGTTATCGCTAGCGTACAGGCGGCTGCTTATAAGGTGATTGAACAACATCAAACCTTGAAGTTAAGTGTGGAAGATGCGGAGGCTTTTGTAGAGGCGATTTTAAACCCTCCTCAACCATCGGATGCTCTTGTGAAAGGAGCTTTACGTTATCAACAGGTAATGGAAAATAATGGCACTAACGATTGAGTTACTTGATGGTAAGAAACATAACCGTTCAGTGTTCTCTTGTGGAAATGATAGTTTGGACAATTATATACGTAGGCAGGCATCACAAGACCTCAAAAAAAAGGTGGCTGCAGTTTTTGTTTTAATTGACTCTCCGAATCCTGATATTATTGCGTATTACACACTTTCTTCTTACACAGTAGATATTACAAATTTAGACGAAGCTTTTGCTAAGACTATACCTCGTTATCCATTACTACCTGCGACTTTGCTAGGCCGTCTGGCTGTTGACAGCACTTATCAAGGTCAAGGAATAGGTGAATTGGTTCTGATTGATGCTCTAAAAAGAGTTCTAAATGCCACAACGCAGATTGCATCTGTTGCTGTGGTAGTGGAGGCTATAAACGAAAAGGCTATTAAGTTCTATCAGAAATATGGTTTCCGTCAGTTTAAGGAATATCCACTGAAACTTTATCTACCCACGAAATCAATTCCAAATTACCGAGGAAGTTCCTGAAATCAGGTTCCCAATAGCCACGGCATTGGTACAATAATCGTACAAGGTATGCAAACCTCAGCCAATGGAACAGCCACAAGCACAAGGGATTTATCTAGAACCTAATCCAAGAGATTGGTCATGGTTGTATTGGCCTGCTGTACCACTCTACCCCTACAGTAAGCGACGGACACTTTGTAGAGAAATAGTTAGAGACACTATCTGGACTTTCGAGCAGGTTCAAGGTTTTCTCTACACTGTCGTACCCATTCGTATGACCGTTGTCAAGCTAAAAGCAGGTGGTCTTTTTGTTTATGCACCAGTTGCTCCGACAAAAGAGTGTGTCCATCTGGTTAACGAGCTAGTAGTAAGGTACGGTGACGTTAAATATATTATTTTCCCGACTAGTTCTGGTCTGGAACACAAAGTCTTTGTTGGTCCGTTTGCTAGACAGTTTCCAAAAGCACAGGTTTTTGTTGCTCCTCACCAATGGAGTTTCCCGCTGAACCTCCCTCTTAGTTGGCTTGGCTTTCCCCAGAGACGAACCCAAGTACTATCAGATATTAGCCTTGCTCCTAGTACTGATGAATTCGACTATGCAATACTGGATATTAATTTGGGACCAGGATCATTTGTAGAAGTTGCTGTTTTGCACAAGGAATCACGCAGTCTGCTTGTAACAGACGCTGTCGTGTCTGTACCAGAAAAACCACCTGCGATCGTTCAATTAGATCCCTACCCCTTACTGTTTCATGCTAGGGACAGTGCACTTCAAGTGATTGATGATAATGAAGCAAACCGTCGCAAAGGATGGGAACGTATTTCTTTGTTTGCCAATTACTTCCGTCCCAGTGCGATGGAGACTATTGGACTAGGATCACTATTTCGTAATGCTAAGCGATCGCCAGATCGTTCCGCTAAGGCATACTTTGGTTTGTTTCCATTTCGTTGGAAAGACAATTGGCAAGAATCATTCAATGCTTTACGGGGTTACGGGCGTCCATTTGTAGCCCCAATTCTGCAAACCCTCATTTTTCCTCAAGCACCAACACGAGTACTTAGGTGGGTTGACAAAATTTCCTCATGGGATTTTGAGCGGATTATTCCTTGCCACTTTGACGCCCCAATTGAAGCAAATCCGAGTCAATTTCGCCACGCGTTCGCTTTCCTTGACAAGAAATCTTCTAGTTATGTAAACCCCTTCGCCACTCGAAGCTATCTTTTGCCAGAGGAAGATTTTAAATTTATCAAGGAACTGGAAGCAAGTCTGATACGTTTTGGTATTGTTACACCGCCAAGAGAAAATTAGTCGTAGTACCTGGTACTAACGCGATCGCGGCCATAAACGAATCACAAGCCAAGTCAACGCGCCTGCTATGATCCCAGCAGTGACAGTGTATAACAGTGGCGTGAGGATAGTAAAACTAAGACCATTGGGGAACGGGGGTTTTAGGTCATCCTTGAAACTTATAATCACAGAAGCTGTAGCCAATCCTACACCAACAATGGCGACACCTTGTTGGAAGGTGCGATCTCGTTCAGCTTGATCAACTTCATTGCTGCTACAGTGGAGGACTGCTAGATTTTACCAAGGCGAATCCGGGCAATATCGGCAAAGTTCGTGATAGGTGTTTTATGGCCGCATGCCGTTCTTTTGAAGTGGCTTATGAAGAGTTTAGCGGCGATCACGGCGTTCTTACCAAAGCGCTACTCCAATGTTTGAATCCAGAACAGCATCCAGATGGCTGGGTGAGTAACTACAACCTCAGTGATTTCATTAAGCAGCAGTTGAAATCCTCCTCTCAACATCCTACTTTTCACAACTCTGGTAGCGATATTATTTTAACGGGTAAAAGAGATGAGAGCCAAGCCAGCGAAAATTGGGAAGATTATCTTCAAATCGCGTGTAACAGGTTGCGCTACCATCCCATCCTTAAAAATCCTGAAACAGAGGAAGCGAAGCAAGCGTGCGTCATATGTCAACATTACGTCTGGAAGGAGTAGTTTATATCACCTCACGTAATGATAGTTACAGAGTATTTATTGAAAATTGTATCAGCAGTTACAATAGGTATACTTTCACCCATCGATTGAGCAATAATGAGGCGGTCAAAAGGATCTCTATGATGAAAAGCTAGAGTAGCATTAAGTTTAAGATGCTCCAGGTCTATATTTAATAACTTAATATTGCTTTTGACTATTTCTTCCTCAATAAATGCTTCATAAGAAGTATTTAATTTTAGCTTCCCTAAATTATATTTAATCGACATCTCCCACAAACTTGCAATACTGAGATAGCTAATATTATTCTCATTTTCGATTAAATCTTTTAGAGGGTCGCTTAGTTTGATATTGTCACTAATAAACCATAGAAATATATGAGTATCTAGTAATAAATTCATTCCATATATTCCTTAAAATCTTCTAGAGGTTCATCAAAATCATCAGAAATCCATATTTTCCCCTTAGCACTACCTCTTTTTAACGGTCGCTTGATCGGCAATATTTTTGCTACCGGTTCGTCATCTTGGGTAATAATAATCTCTTCCCCTTTGATAGCCAAATCGAGAAGTTTGGCTAAATTAGATTTAGCTTGGATGATATCTAGTTGGGTCATGGCTTCAACAGCTTATAGCGAAGAGCTTTTCTTAATCTTACTGCAATCGATGCTCTTGGTACTAGGAAGTAGAGTTATTTTTAGGTAAGGACTGCGCGATACGGCTTAAACTGTTAGCTTTGCGATCGCCCTTGGCGGATCCTTCAGGAGCATCGCATCTCCGTTTCAATTTAAGTTTCTTTAAGGTAGAACTGAGCATGAAATATAGGCGACTGGGACGTTCTGGATTGCAAGTGAGTGAGTTATCACTCGGCTCTTGGGTGACTTACGCTAATCAAGTAGATCAGAATGCTGCTATTGAAACCCTCTCTGCTGCTAAGGATGCAGGGGTGAATTTTTTCGACAATGCTGAAGTGTACGCAGGTGGAAAATCTGAAACCTTAATGGGGGAAGCATTCAATAAGTTGGGTTGGGATCGGGACTCTTACGTTGTTTCCACCAAATTTTACTGGGGGCTTGCGGATGGTCCTAATCGTAAGAATACGCTTAATCGTAAATACCTGCTCCATGCAATTGATGGTTCCCTCAGACGATTGCAACTGGACTATGTAGACTTAGTATTTTGCCATCGCCCTGATCCTAATACACCAATTGAAGAAACGGTGTGGGCAATGCACGATATCATTCAGCGTGGTAAAGCTCTTTATTGGGGTACGTCGGAATGGTCAGCAGCAGAGATTGTAAGTGCTTGGCAAATTGCTGAACGCCATCATCTCCATAAGCCTGTTATGGAGCAACCTCAGTATAACTTGTTCCATCGTTATCGGGTGGAGAAGGAATATGCTCGACTTTATGATGATCTGGGGTTGGGGTTGACCACCTGGAGTCCTTTAGCTTCTGGTGTATTAACAGGCAAATATGCCGATGGTATTCCTGCCGGGAGCCGTTCTACATTACCTGGTTATGAATGGTTACAGAACACAGTTACCAATCCCGATTGGATTGCTGCTACTGAGCGTCTGCGCCCGATTAGCCAAGAACTCGGATGCACCCTTTCTCAGTTGGCGATCGCTTGGTGTGCTAGCAATCCTCACGTTAGCACAGTGATCACAGGAGCTAGCCGTACTTCTCAAGTCATCGAGAACATGAAAGCTGTGGACATTATTCCCAAACTCAATTCGGAGTTACTCCAACGAATTGATAAAGCTATAGGCACGGCTTTACTTGATGCTTCGTCCTCCTCAACCTAACCTTAATTAACAAAAAGAATTCAGGAGTTAAGAGCCGGGAAACCTGTCCACCGCACTGGCTCCTCCTGACTCCTGTATTCTGAATCCTTCCTGAATTATTTTTTTAGCTCATGGCGCTTTTGTTCTAAATAATTTACCAATTGAAGTACATAGACTTCAAATTCAGCCTTTCTTCTGTTGGTAGATTCAATCAGAGGGATCGAGAAAGTATCTGGGAAATTGAGTACTAAATTATCTATACGTAATCCTAGAGGTCTTAAATGTCCACCTTTTACTACTGCTCGGAAATCCTGTGGAGGTTTTTTAAATGTATTAATGAACCACTCTCGTGTAGATTTACCTATATTATCTAACGAGAAAGAAATCAAGCCCAGCAAATTGAATAAATCACTCTTTTCAATTAAAGCATAGGTTTCTTGAGGAGTTGGTCTTACATTCAAACCAAGACGAATAATAAAATCTGCTAAGACTTTAGGTTTAATTGCACTCTCTAGTCCAGTATTGACAGGAGCTAAAAATAGAGATGGCTGGCTTTTAATAAAGATGCTCTCAATTTTTACCTCAGATTCAGTAAAATCTCCCTGATTTCTCGTAGCATCTTTATTCACATAGTAGGAAACTAATTGTTTTGCGTTGTGAGTTTTATCTTTCAGCTCATGAATTAGATTTTCAATATCATTAAAGATTCCTTCGACTTTTTTAGCCTTTTGTTGTGAGGATAAATTAGGTGATGTTTTTTCAACTAACTCTTGGATAAATTTTTTGAGTTCATCTGGTTTTGTAGGTAAGGCACTAAATGCTTCCAAAAGCGCAATATATTTGCAGCCAATACTATGACCTATCCAAGAAAAGTTAGAATCATCTAGGTAAGTTTCATATTCATGACCTTCTCTTTGTGCCATTCTGACCAATTCTGGCATAAGTCTATACTGTTCTTTAATCAGAAAACCAGCCTCTAAATAATGGTCAAAAGTAAACTTAAATGGTAAGAGAATTATTGTGTAGCCCTGTTTGAATAAACACTCGAGTAGATAGCGATAAAAAAGCATGGGAGCAAATGTACCGAAAAAAGCCCCACCAACGAATTGAATGACTCCTTTAGGTTTGGGATGGAGAGCAACCCAGCTAAAAGAAATTGGTTGAAATCTCAGTTTAATATCCATATTTTTACCCTGACCTACAAGTGAGCTTTCTCTTACTTTTTAATAGTTTTCTCCCTATTCAACTTATGCACTGCTAGTGAAAAGAGCTATGCATATTAGGGCAATTCAAGGTAAATGCGAACTGTCATAGCTGTTTGACAGAAGCGAATCGAGAAGATTTGAGAAAAATCTGTATGATAAAGCAAAAGATTAACCGCTAGGGTACACAGCAAGATTTGGTATCGTTTTTACAGTAGACCAGACTTAGCAGCTTCTTTGCTTGCATTTAGGGACACGGAAACGTTCTGTGTACTTTAGTGACATAGAACGTTACTGAGGCTGGTGACCAGATCAACTTGGCTAATATTAGGATTCCTAGCGGAGTTGGTTGTATATTGACAAATATACTAAACTATGTTATAGAACCAGATCTGTTTCAAGATCATTTAGAATGATAGGATACATTAGTTTTGTTTATGTGAGGCAAGATAAGAAAACTATCAAGTTTCAATGTAAAGTCACATGCAACGTTAACTTTCAGCTAGAATTTTTATACAATATACCGTAATTCGCTATAGGGAAATGAGCAAATGTTTGGGCAGAGTTCTCATCAAAGAAACTTTTTCAAAGCTTCACCGTGGGGGCGTGCGCCAACGTCTCATCAATTGGTATTGACACTGGAATACTGGCGCGTTAAATTACTAGATTCTGTACCTTTTTTAATTGCTTGTGCAGTATTTTTAAGCATTATCAGCCTTAAAAGTCCTATTTTGCTCTTTTGTTTGTTAATTGGGAGTTTAATAGCAGTAGTCATACATCGAATTGGGCAGCAAGTACGCGCACCCAAGAAAACACTCTTACTATTACAAGTCCTAGCAGTAGCAGCGATTCTGAGCTTATTTTGGCTAGATTACTTTGCCGATCCAGCACAAGCACAGTTTTTTAAGAGAGCTGAAGATTTTTTTAAGAACAATTTATCCCAAGGTGGAGGTGGAAACTCCTCGGCAGCGGTGAGTTTAGTTTTCAATGTGTTGCGAGCAGTTTACTTACTTTATATTGCTGTTTCCCTAATCGGCGTTATAAATGCGGTTCGCAAAGATGAAGATTGGCAAAGTATTGCGAGAACTCCGTTACTAGTTGTTGTTGCGGTTACAATTGCTGATGTTCTAACAGCCTTTATCATTGGTAGTAACCAATAACAAATTTTATCTGTTGTCAGTAGTTGTCTATGGCTAAAGAACGAGATGAAGATTTTCGACCAGTGAATCAAATACTAGGAAGCCAACCATCTCTAGGACCGATTCCAGCTGATCAAGTCTTTCCTTGGACTGTAATTGCTTTATCTTCGTACTTTATCATCAATGGTATTTTTGGGGGCTTTTTCCAAGATGACTTCCAAAAATGGCTTTGGACAGTGCTTATCGCTGGTTGGGGGATGGCAACTTGGTGGATCTTAACTGGTGGTAGGAGTTGGCGCTTTTTAAGCAAATTTATTGGTGTCCCCACTTGGACAAGAGGAATTGCTCGTTATCTAAGCCTTCTGGAAGTTAACCATGAAGCAAAAAATCGGAAAACAAAGCGTCGGAATCGCAGGAAACGAAAGTAGATTTACACCATTTGAAGATGCTTTACATCTTTCTACGATGTTGAGCATCTCACTTAATGGTAGAGATGTCGGTGCATACATTTTAACCAAAGGCAACCAAAAGAATAACTTTTGTTTTGTTTTTGGTTTCGACTGTCGAGGTATCCACACCACTTTAAGAAAAGAGCAAATAGATACAATTTGCGACAATATAGAATCAGGTCTAAAAGACATCCCTTTTGGAGAAAGAATAACATTTCATTTGGGGTCTTTTAGTTCACAACACAAGCGACAAAAAGAGCTTGCATCGCTGATAAAAAACGCGCCATCGCCAGATATACAGTATTTACTAATGTCGGAACGAGCAAGAGTTAAAGAACTCACTCGTTCGGGTATCCGCAAACCAAAATTTCTGAGGGTGTATGTCACATACACTATTGAACAAAATTCAGCAGAAACAGGAGATTGGATAGAGAAACTTTTAGCAAAAGGCGAGTTGTGGTGGTTAAAATTTAAAGGCGATTTTGCCGATTCAGAAAACCAGCGAATCGAAACTGTGATTGCAAATGCCTACACAGAGGGTTTTCGTCGTTGGGAACAAATTTTATCTAATCAGATGGGATTGGATATAAAACCTTTATCTGCTGTGGATCTTTGGCAAGGTATTTGGAGAAGATTCAATGATACGCAGCCAATAGAAATACCACAACTCATAACCTTAGATGAACAAGGTGTACACGAAAAAGTTTACTCAGATTTAGCTAGTACAAAACTGCTAATGGAGAATATCCATAGTACAACTCTACTGATGGAATCTAGTATACCTTGTGCCGATCGCCGTTGGGTTTATGTTAACAATCGTTACATTGGCGCAATGACGTTTCTGGAAAAACCCGGAGGCTGGCAGAATAAATCGTCTCAATTACGCTATATATGGGAACTGTTGGCAAGAGAAGCAGTTGTTGACACGGAAATTTTCTGCCAGCTAACGGCGGCTAACCCAGCTTTGGTAAAAAATACTTTGCAACGCGTACTCAAGCAGTCGAACATGACGGCGATGATGGCGCAGGAAAAAAGTAGAACTATTGATGTTAATGCTCAATTAAAGCTGAAGAAATCGGTAGCAGCCCAAGAGCAATTGTTTGAAGGCGCAGTACCAATTTATACAGCAGTGACAATTTTGGTACACCGCCCCACTGTTGAGAAGTTAGACGAAGCAACAAGGTATATTGAAAGTTGTTTTCAGCGTCCAGCACAGGTTGTTAGGGAAATAGAGTACGCTTGGAAAATTTGGCTGCAAACTTTACCAATTGTGTGGGAAGGTTTATTAGCAAAACCCTTCAACCGCCGTCAGCTTTATTTAACCAGTGAAGTACCAGGGTTAATGCCTTTATCAATTACTAGAGCTGGCGATAGCAAAGGCTTTGAGTTGATTGCTGAAGAAGGTGGCTCACCTGTTCATTTGGATTTGTTTAACCAACACAAAAATCTAGCGTTGTTTGCTACAACTCGTGCTGGTAAGTCGGTGTTGGTTTCAGGAATTTTGACGCAAGCTTTGGCGTATGGGATTCCGGTGGTGGCGTTGGATTTTCCTAAACCCGACGGGACATCAACTTTTACAGACTATACGCAATTTATGGAGGGGAACGGGGCTTATTTTGATATTTCTAAACAATCTAATAATTTATTTGAACAGCCAGATTTAAGATCGCTAAGTGAAGAAGAACAGCGCGATCGCCTACTTGATTACATCGCCTTCCTAGAATCAGCGTTAATGACCATGATTTTAGGATCATCAACTGAAAATCAGCTATTGTCGCAAACTATACGCGCAATTATTAACTTAGCTTTAGAAGCATTCTTTAATGATGAGGGTATAAAAGACCGATATCGAGATGCTATTGAAGGTGGATTTAGTAGCACTGCTTGGCTCAAAACCCCTACCTTAAAAGATTTTCTCCTATTCTGTTCGCCAGAACATTTACGACTAGATAGTATAGGTGGCAGAGTTGAAGATGCACTGAGTCAAATTCATCTGCGCTTGCGGTTTTGGCTTTCAAGCCGAGTGGGACAAGCGATTTCAGCACCATCTAGCTTCCCCACCGATGCTCAACTTTTGGTTTTTGCTCTCAGAAATTTATCCGATAGTGAAGATGCAGCAGTTCTATCTTTAAGTGCTTATTCAGCGGCACTCCGCCGTTCATTAAGTAGCCCATCTTCAATCTTCTTTATTGATGAAGCACCAATTTTGTTTGAATTTGAGCAAATTTCTAACTTGGTGGGAAGAATCTGCGCGAACGGTGCAAAAGCAGGTATTAGAGTGATATTATCAGCACAAGATCCTGATACTATTGCCAAATCCAAAGCAGCATCTAAAATTTTGCAAAACTTGACAACCCGATTAATTGGTCGTATTCAGCCAGTTGCGGTCGATAGTTTTGTCAGTATATTAAAATATCCCCAGGAAATTATTGCTCGTAATGCAACAGAAAGCTTTTTCCCTCGAAAAGAAGGAATTTACAGTCAATGGTTGTTGGATGACAACGGTATTTATACCTTCTGTCGCTACTACCCAGGTTACGAACAATTAGCAGTAGTCGCAAACAACCCTGACGAGCAAGCTGGACGACAACAAGCCATGCAAAAATATCCCGATAAGTATGAAGCACTTTCTGTATTTGCACGTCAGTTAGTAGCTGCACTGCGCGGATAAATACCCTTTTGTAGGTACTTTCTTATGCGAAAAACTACTTTTTTAACCCTCTCTCTAGTATTTCTGGGTATCGTACCAGGTATGGCGCAGTTGGTCAATATTGTGAACACAAAGGACGACTCACAATTAGGCAAAGTCTGGACGCAAGATTTTCAAAACTACGCCCTAGATTTACAAACCTATCTAGCAAGTAGCACTCCTAGTAGTTTAAAGCCTATAGAATTATTCGATACTCAAGCGGTTATCAATTCTTCTACAGGCGAACTCAACATACCTAATCCTATTGAAGCAGGAAAAAATGTTCGTTTTTTTGCCGTTCAAAAATCCATATCGGGGACATTTGAAAATAACCCATCTCTAGAAGCGAACACAGTCAGTAATGAATTCAGCCGTGAAATCACTCGTGGAGCAGTCGAAGGGGTTTTAGGAAGAAATGGACAAACACGGATAAAACAGAAATTAGAAGATACAGAGGATTCGCTTAAAGAGATTACAAAGTCTATCAAAGATCTTAAAGATAACCAAAATTTTATAACTCAAGCTATTAACAAAACTATATCAACTGCTTGCAACGCAACTAATGATGCTACTGGTGGTGCAGCTAATGCCTCAGCATGTCAGAATGCGGCTCAAACAAACTTACAATTACAAGCCGTCAGAATTCAAGGTGAACAGGCAAAAATGCTTGGAGAAACTTTTGCTCAAACAATGTATTTGAATCAGTCTTTACAGTATTCAAACTTGAACTTGGCAAATGTTGCTCAACAATTGGAAGAGACGAACCGTGCTAGAAGAGTAGATACCTCAGCAGAAGCTGCACGACTTGTAAGAGTAACTTCTCAACTAGATTTGTTGGGAAGAGAAACTCAACAAGAAGAAGTAAATCAACAACAACAAGTAAAATAGTACAACAAAGTGAACAGGGTGTAGGGTGTAGGGCATGGGGCATGGGGCAATGGGCATGGGGGATAGGGTAGAGGAGAAGTATTAGACAGTATTCAGATCGCTAAATCTTTGACTGGAAGTCCTTTAATGAAGTCCCTTAATACTGCGTAGGATTTACCTTTTTTTCCAAACCCCACGCGTCATACCCCATAACCCATGCCCCGTGCCCTATGCCCTATGCCCCATGCCTTACACCCTACACCCCACACCCACCCCGAAGGAGGTTGTTAATGGAGAGCAAAAATGTGGCTTGATACTTTAAGGGTTTTTGCGCAAGTCAATGTTGGTGATTTTATCAATAATGGTGCGACAACAGCAAAAACCATTACAGATAGTTGGAATAATCAGTGGGTAGATTTGTTGCAAAATAACACCAATACTAACTTGTATGGTGCACTGACAAATTTAGGTATCTTTTTTGCAGTAGGAACTCTACTGTTTTTCATGATCAGGTGGTTAAGAGATGCTATATATGCTGAGTCTTCTAGTCCGCTATCGGATTTGATTTGGCCCTTTATTGTGGTAGCATTATTAGCTAATCCAGGAAATGGAACAGTGCTTTCTGACCTAACGCTGGGTGTAAGAAATTATATTAACACCATTAATCAGCAAGTTGTGAAAGCTGGGGATATCGATCAAAATTACCAGCAAGCACTGAACTTGAGTATTGCAGAAGAAGTAGCAGGTTCTTTTTTGCGTCCTTGTCAAGCATTGACAGGTGATCAACAAACTGAGTGCTTTGTCAAAGCGAAAGAAAAAATTGATCCCCTTTGGGTAGAATACAGGAATCTATACGGCAATAAAACTTGGATTGATAGACTAGAAACGAAGGTAAACCAAATTACAGAAAATACGGGTACTGTATCAGAAGTTTCATTTAATGCTTTACTGGGATCAACGGTACAAACGAGTATCAAAAGTTTTCTAATTTCTTTACAATTTGCTTTTCAGAATTTGATAGAAGCAACAATGCTGCTTATAGCAGCTTTAGGACCATTGGCGATAGGTGGATCTTTGCTACCTGTGGCTGGGAAACCCATTTTTGCATGGCTGACTGGGTTTTTGTCTCTTGGAATTGCCAAAATTTCATTTAACATTATTGCAGTCTTGACTGCTACAGTAATTGTCAATGGACCAGCACAAGATGCTAATGCTGACCCAGACTTGATGTGGTATATAATCTTTTTGAGTGTTTTAGCACCGATTCTATCTTTATTAGTGGCTACTGCTGCGGGGTTTGCAGTATTTAATGCCATCAGCAATACAACTTCGTGGGTGAGAGAGCGGGTGTAAAGCCTTAAAAATAAGGGGAAATAGGGAGAGGGATTTGGTACATGGTTCGATTACTGGAAAAAAGAAAAGCAACAGTTAGTCTTTTGGGAACCTTTGCGATCGCTACTTTAGGTTTACACTTATTCACTTTATTTTTACTAATCTTCCAAGGGTTTACTATTCGCAAACTGAGTCTTCAAAAAATTCCCACATTTGTACAGTTAGTTGACGGTAAACAAGTTACTAACATCAACAATTTGGAAAGAGATAACGAAGCAATTCGTCAATTCGTTAGTAAAACAATGACGTCAATGTTTAACTGGACTGGGACGCTACCGCCACAAACCATAGAACAAGTCACCAACCCTACACAAGATCCAGGAATAAATATTACCACCCCACAAGGTACTAGAAAAGTTACCACAAGCAGTTGGGTTGCGAGTTTCGGACTCTCAGAAGATTTTCGCAAAGGTTTCTTAGCCGAAGTTGGCAACATGACTCCACCAGAAGTCTTTTCCAACATTCCCAGTCAAGCTATAAGTGGACAGTTAATTATTAAGCGAGTTTATCCTCCTAAACCCATTGAACCTGGGAAATGGGAGGTTGGCATAGTTGCTAATATTATTCAGAAAAAACGTTTTGAAGATAAAACAATAGTAACTCCTTTCAATAAAGATTTACTTGTCAGAGCAGTCGATACTTTCTCCTATCCAAACGACACAAGTACGGAGCTACAAAAAGCAATTTATAGTGTTCGTTCTGAAAAAATTGAAATTTATGAAATGCGGAATTTGTGTCTACTAGATCAATATGAGAAGCCAAATGGGCAGCAGTTTCCCATATGCGGCAATACGCAAAATAATTTCAACCAATAGCAAAACCCAAAGAAACTTCTTTCACCACCAAGGATGAAAGAAGTTTCTTTCCCAATACCCAATACCCAGTCCCCAATACCCAGCCCCCAATACCCAGCCCCTAATGCGATTAATTAACCAAGAAAACAAAAAAACGAATATACTCCCATTTTTGACAGTAGTGACATTTGGTCTACATTTGTTTACATTACTGTTACTAATGTTTCATGGTTCTCTCTTGCAGCAATTAAATCGTAAAAATAAAGCACCAAGCTTAGTGCAACTGGTAGATGGTAGTACTCTAACAGCAGAACCTAAAGAGAATTTAGAGCGAACCCCAGAGACGATTCGACGCTTCGTGGGTGAAACAATGACCTTAATGTTTACATGGTCACAGAAACAACCACCAAGAACAGTTCTTCAACTTGGTTCGGAGTTAATAGCTGATAATTATCAGAAAAATTTTCAGTCACTAATGACTAATTTAAACCCAGGAAATCAATTTGAAAATATAAGTAGAGGAACTGAAAGTGTATTGATAATACAGAGAATTACCCAGCCAGAACAAATAGAACCAGGTAAGTGGAAAGTAGAAATGTTTGCCAATAGTTTGATATTTGGCAGCGCCGACAAACTAGGCAAGTCAACACCTTTTAGTAAGCAAATTTTAGTGCGCGCAACAAACAAACAGTTAGCACCTCTACCTGATGCACCGCTTCCATTACACTTAGCAGTTCGCAGGCTCGGGCAGGCAGAGCTAGAAGTGTATAATATATGTGAAATAAAAGATATAAAATGCTCTAGAAATTAAAGAATTATGACTAGATATGAAATTTCACCCAGAGGTTCAGACACTACAGATTTAGAGCTACGGATGGCAAGGTTGGTTGGTTTAGAAGAAGATACAGAATCTTCTTCAGAAGATTCTGTATCTTTAAAAGAACCAACCATTTCAGAACCACAAGAAGCTCAAACCACTGCACCCTTATCATCTAATCCCTTTGCCAAAGTAGGTGTCGTCGGGGCTGCAACTTTGGCTCTAGTGCTATTTGCAGGTGCATTTTTGTCACAAATTATGAGTGGCAATCATAGCAAACCTAAGCCTGTTGTAGTACCAAAAATGCCATCGCGTCCATTTAATGAAGCAAGTTTACAGCAGCAACAAGGAGCAGAAATAGAAGCACTTAAAACAAAACTTGCTCTTGCTCAACAAGCAAATGATGTAAAAGCAGCACAACAAGAACTGAGAAGTCAAAAACCTCTATCGCCAACCATTGTAGCTAAGCCAACACCACGAGTACAAACACCAACACCCGAACGCACTGTTTACGTAACTCGCACAGTACAAGTCCCTCAGCGATTGCCTGTACCTCAGAACCAGTTACCAGTCGCTCCACCAACGCTTGAGCCCTCTGTTGAAACAACTCCACTACCTGCACCACCAGATCCGATGCAAGAATGGGCAAGATTAGCAAAGTTAGGTAGCTACGGTCAAGTTTCTAACAATGGTAAACAAAGTCCAGTCACGCCATCAGTTGCGCAAGTAGGAAACCCTCAACCCCTCCAACCTGCCAAAAACGACTATATTGCCAGAAATCAGCAGCGACCAACTTACGTTCCTCCAGTTACTCAAACAATAGCAAGGCAAACTTCCAATAAATCAGTCAAGCTTGGTAGTACAGCTAGAGGTGTTTTAGTAACATCTGTATATGGGGAAAGTACTAACAATAATTTAAACCAGAATAGGAATAACCAGAATCAAGGTACGGGGAATCGTACTAATAATAACATATTTGTCGTCAAGTTGACCCAAGCATTAAAAGCAGCAGATGGTAGTACTGCATTGCCAGAAGGTACACAAATCTTCACTAAAACTCGTTCAATTTCTGACAAAGGCTTGGTAGAACTTGAGGTATTTAAAGTCGTTGCTCAAGAAAATGGCAAAGATGTAGAGAAAAGCATATCCCCAGATGCACTGACGATTCGTGGTACCAGGAGTAAACCTTTAGTAGCAGATTTATATAAAGGTAGTGGAGGATCACACCTTGCAAATGATTTACAATTATTCCTGTTAGGCGGTGCTGGTAAAGTAGGAGAAGTCTTAAATCAACCTGAATCAAAAATAATTTCACTGCCTACTACTTCCACTAGCGGTAATGTGACTACCACTACTACTTCTACTGCTATCCAAAACGATCCTAAAAGAAACATTCTCGCTGCGGCTTTAGACGGTGGTGGCAAAAATGCAGTTACGGAAATGTCTCGGCGTATCCAACAGGCAAACTCTCGCAATCTCCAAGAGCGAACTAATATTTGGTATTTGCCTGCAGGAAAAGAAGTTGAGATATTTGTGAGTCAAGAAGTCAATTTATGAGGAGTCAGAAGTCAGAATACAAGAGTCAGAATGCACAACCCATAAAGGGATGTGTTTTAAGAAAAGTTTCAACCCCTATCTCGTCCACAAGGAACGAAGTTTTAACCAGTATTTATCATTCTGATTCCTTGCTCCTGACTCCTGTATTCTTCTTTATAAATTTTCCGCAGAATTTTTAATGACGGACTCATAATGTCAAAATTTCTGGTAAAGTTGAGAAGTTTGGACACTTTTTAGCAAAACAATTCCCAACAATAATCTTTGACTTTGTTGGGCGATGCGTTTCATAAAATGAACAACATCCATTTTCAAGACAACACCCAGAAAAATCACTATCTGTTAACTTTAGCTTCCTTTATTATTTCGGCAGCAATATTATTGCTAGCAGGTCGTGTCTTGGGCCAAGAAGCTATTAATAATCGTATTTTACGTTCCCTATTCTCCTGCCAAGCTCAAGGTTTAGGGGGGGTATTACCTACTATTAAAGTTTGGTACCAACAAGGAACAAACTTAAGCTTTATTCAAGCAGGAGAAGTGGTTAAAAAAGTTTGGTTGGACGATCCATCACAGGTAACTCTAGACTTTGATGGTCCAGTGTGTATGCAGTTTGGTCAACAACAAGGTTCAGCAGTAGGCGATTGTGAAAATTCCGGAGCAAATGTCATTCACCTGAGAAGAATTAAAAAACTAAACATACCCGGACTGACTAATACTGATAATCAGACACTTTTAACAGTTGTAACTGAGGGTCAAGGAAAAAGAAAAGTATACACCTTTCAAGTTCTCTATAGTGACGGTGCACCTGAGTATAAAACTCTAGCAATTTTTGGTGATCCTTATAATAATGAGAGGGATTGCGTGAGAACGAGAAATAATTCTCAGCGCTAAACATCTGGTTCTACTCCCAAAGCCCGCAATTGTTTAGCCAATTGTTCTGCACGCTCACGCTCTTTATCTGCACGCTCACGTTCCTTCGCTGCTAACTCAGAACCCCATAACAATATTTCTCCATCTTCATTCCACCAACGTAACCAATGACCGGTTCTATTTTCTCGGGTTCCAAGCCACGTCCCTAAAAACAAATTAATTTCTGCAATCCAGTAACGGTTGTTCAAATCTGGTGTTTGAAGTTGATAGCGCTGTGAACTGTCTAGCTGATAAACTTCTAAAACTCCCTCATCTGGCTCAAAAATGGCATAATTTGGCACTTGTAAAACTTGCTCGTAATAGAACCATTTGCCCGGAGGATACGTTGGTTTAATGGAATACTCTTTACCATCCGTATCTGAGAGAAACTCCATAACAAAGGTTGGAATATCACCTTGGAGTTGTGGTGTATAACTACGCTGGATTTGCTCTCGCGATACTCGAATAGATGGTACATATCCCCAATCTGGTGCTTTTACCACAATTTGGCCATTCACTGTAGCGCAAATACCATAATTTGTCATTGTTAAGGCATTACTAGGTAATCTTCCTGCAAGTTCCAAGCTTTCTGTTAAAGCTGCTGCGAGGAGTGGTTGGTTAATGTTATCCACAGGCTCATTGTCTAAAACAAAATCATCTGGTAACTTTTCCCAAGTCACTTTATAAGTAGTCTGACTGGCTAACATGGTAAATTGCCTCGTTTATGCCATCTTTGCTTATAATCATACCGTTTACTCCCAAGGGACGGTTATCATCATCACCGAAAACAGTACTATTGTTCTACCATGTTAAAGGTAATAGTGATACCATTAAGAACTATTTCGCGTCGCCTGTGTTCCAAAAGCCAGATGATATGTCAAATCCTCACCTAGCCGCTTCCTTGAACGGACATCTCCCTCACCCCACCCCCAGCCAAAATACAATCCGCATCCGGGGTGCTAGGCAGCATAATCTCAAAAATATCAACTTAGAATTACCACGCGATCGCCTGATTGTTTTCACGGGTGTTTCTGGTTCTGGCAAATCTTCCTTGGCGTTTGATACAATTTTTGCAGAAGGGCAACGGCGCTACGTAGAATCCCTGAGTGCTTATGCACGGCAATTTTTAGGACAATTGGATAAACCGGATGTTGAGGCGATTGAGGGTTTAAGTCCGGCGATTTCCATTGACCAAAAATCTACCTCTCATAATCCCCGCTCTTCTGTTGGTACAGTTACCGAGATTTACGATTACCTGCGACTGTTGTTTGGACGTGCGGGTGAACCACATTGTCCTTTATGCGATCGCTCTATTGCACCACAAACAATAGACGAGATGTGCGATCGCATTCTAGAACTACCAGATCGCACTCGCTTTCAAATTCTTGCGCCTGTTGTTCGGGGTAAAAAAGGGACACACAGCAAACTTTTATCAAGTCTAGCGTCTCAAGGTTTTGTGCGGGTTAGGGTTGATGGTGAGGTGAGGGAATTATCTGATTCAATTGACTTGGATAAAAATTCTAACCATACGATAGAGGTGGTTGTTGACCGCCTTGTGAAAAAACCTGATATTCAAGAGCGTTTGGTTGATTCTCTTTCTACGTGTCTTAAGCAATCAAGTGGAATAGCCGTTATTATATATACTTCAGATAACCAAGAACAAGAATTAGTCTTTTCTGAAAACTTTGCTTGTCCAGAACATGGCGCGGTAATGGAAGAATTATCACCGCGTTTATTCTCTTTCAACTCTCCTTATGGAGCTTGTTCAAACTGTCATGGAATAGGGACTTTAAGAAGATTCTCTCCAGATTTGGTAATACCAGATCCGCAAGCACCAATGTATTCAGCAATTGCGCCCTGGTCAGATAAAGAGCATTCTTATTATTTAGAGTTGTTATATAAACTTGGTCAAGGTTACGGATTTGAGCTTCAGACGTTGTGGAATGATTTAACACAAGAACAGCAACATGTGGTTTTACATGGAACAGGGAAGAAGCAAAAGGATCAAGATTTCAAAGGCGTACTCCCAATGTTGCAAAGGCAGTATGACGGTGGTTCGGAACTCGTTAAGCAAAGGTTAGATCAGTATTTGGTTGATCAGTCGTGTCCGGTGTGTGAGGGGAAGCGTTTAAAACCAGAAGCATTAGCGGTACGATTGGGACAGTACAAAATTTTGGATTTGACTGGGGTATCGATTCGGGAGAGTCGGGAGAGGATTTCGCAGCTAAAGTTGAGCGATCGCCAACTACAAATTGCTGATTTGGTACTCAAAGAAATTAAAGCGAGATTGCAATTTCTCTTAGATGTAGGGTTAGATTACCTTACATTAGATCGTCCAGCAATGACACTCTCTGGGGGAGAAGCACAACGAATTCGTCTAGCAACCCAGATTGGTTCTGGTTTAACAGGGGTTTTGTACGTTCTAGACGAGCCGAGTATTGGTTTGCATCAACGAGACAACGGACGATTGCTGCGCACTTTAGTGAAATTGCGCGATTTGGGCAATACCTTAATTGTAGTAGAGCATGATGAAGAAACAATACGGGCTGCTGATCATATAGTTGATATTGGTCCTGGTGCAGGTATTCATGGAGGAGATATTGTCGCCCAAGGTGATTTACAAGCATTACTAGACGCAGAAAAATCGCTAACAGGCGCGTATTTGTCAGGACGGAGCGTGATTCAAACTCCACAAGCACGCAGAGAAGGAAATGGGCTCAGTTTGGTGATTCAAAATGCTCACCGCAATAATCTAAAAAATATAAATGTAGAAATACCCCTGGGTAAGCTTGTTGCTGTTACTGGCGTTTCTGGTTCTGGTAAATCGACCTTAATCAACGAATTACTCTACCCTGCACTGCAACATCATCTTCTGAGAAAAGTGCCTTTTCCTAAAGAGATAGATGGAATTCAAGGATTAGATGCGATTGATAAAGCAATTGTTATAGATCAATCTCCTATCGGTAGAACACCACGTTCTAACCCAGCAACTTACACAGGCGTTTTCGACGTTATTCGAGACGTATTTTCTCAAACAGTAGAAGCCAAAGCAAGAGGTTATAAACCAGGACAATTTTCATTTAATGTTAAAGGTGGACGTTGTGAAGCTTGCAGTGGTCAGGGCGTGAACGTCATTGAAATGAATTTTTTACCTGATGTTTATGTACAATGTGAGATTTGTAAAGGTGCGAGATATCACCGCGAGACTTTACAGGTGAAGTACAAAGACAAGTCTATTTCTGATGTACTGAACATGACCGTTGAAGAAAGCCTAGAGTTTTTCACAAATATTCCTAAAGCAGTGAATAAACTCCAAACTCTAGTAGATGTGGGTTTGAGTTATATTCGACTTGGACAACCGGCAACAACATTATCTGGCGGTGAAGCACAACGGTTAAAATTAGCCACAGAACTTTCACGGCGCGCCACAGGTAAGACACTTTATTTGATAGATGAACCAACCACAGGGTTATCTTTTTATGATGTTCACAAATTGCTGGATGTGCTGCAACGTTTGGTTGATAAAAGTAATTCAGTCTTAGTGATTGAACACAATTTAGACGTGATACGTTGTGCTGATTGGGTGATAGATTTAGGACCAGAAGGAGGCGATAAAGGAGGAGAAGTTATTGCTGTAGGTACGCCAGAAGAAATTGCAGAAAATTCTAGGTCTTATACCGGTCAGTATTTAAAGCAAGCGTTGCAGCAATATCCAGCGGTAGAGGTAGGGAGTGAAGTGTAACTCCCTAAAATTAAACTGCGGTAATATACGTCGACACTTACGAATTGCTCAATGGGTGGCAAACTCAGTAAATTGGCGCATATAAGGGGAGTGAAACGCTAAAACGATATCAGATGCAGGCACGCCTTGCTCCAGTAATAGTGTAGCTATACCCACTTCAGTGCCATCATGCTGAATCCAAATCTTGCCGTCTTTTATATCGAGATGTATACTACATCCATGTGTCCGACTATTATCGCGCCAGCCTGTATGTAGTAAAAGGTAATGGTCACGCTCAGTATCCAAAATAGCTTGTGTTTCTATTTCCTCTTGCCCTAATCGTCGCTGTGCCCTTTCTAAAATTAATTGTTTGATAATTTGACGATATTGTTCTACAGCCATTGAACAATCACCTCCTGTTTTTCATTATAAACAAGTAGGTTAATTTGAGTTCGCTCAATTACTGACCGTGTAAAACGACGTTGAAAGAACGATTTATAAATTGACTCTGGTACAGCAAGATAAAGTTTTCGTTGCGGATCAACTTCTTCAAGAGCAAATTTATAGTTCAGAAATTGCCCCAGAGCAGTGTGAAATTCCGAGACATTTGATCCCCCAATAAAGCTCTTGATTTCAACTGCAATTTTCTCCCCTGAACGTTCGGCAGCCAACATTTCTGCCGCTAAATCGATTTCAAAATCTACATCACCAACAGTGATCTCATAAGGGTCAGCAGTAATTGTCCACCCTTGTTTTTCCAAGCCAATTCTAACAGAATAATGAAAGCGGTCTTTAGCCATTAAATTTTTCGTGACTTTTAGCTTGACAAAATAACTGCCATCTCAATTTTACCTGTCTAGATCAATTTTGATTTACTGAATGCCGCTCCACTCAGGTAAAAAAAGAACCTTTGATTCTTTCTAAACAGGATGGAATTTCTAGTCGAAGACAGAAAACATATTGTAAACTCAGCGCAGCGGGGTTTTACCTGGCGCAGTGTTTGCAGCTTAGAAACCTCCGATCTATCTTCCAGAAGAGAAATTAGTATTGCACGATGATGCAATCAAGCCAGAAGTATAGGGGGCAGTTGTAGGAGCTTGATCTGTTAATATAACTGTGCCTCTTTGGTTAACATACCACCCTCGGGCTGGAGGCGGTAGCTTTGAAATCTTTGTGTTCCCTCTATCTAATTTGGAATTAGAAATATCTTCTGCTTGAGCAGAAGAAGGTTGAAACCTTGTCAAAGCTTCGCTGTTTAGTGGATCGTTGGGGCGAGGTGGTAAACCTCCACGCCCTAATACAGTAAGCTCACTTTTGTTTCGTTCTCTTGTTGATGGACAGGCTTGTGCAACAATTTGTTCAGGCTTAACAACCTCTTGTGGCAAATTGATCACTTCTTGTTTGATTTGAGTATTTGGTGTCTTGACGTTTACAACACCGTTAAACCCTAATGTTGAACTAGCACTAATTTGGCACTCGGCGCAGGTAAATAAGCCAGAAGTACTTATCTGGATATTTCCGCCTCTCCCTCGGAAGGCATTAGCATTGATTGTGCTACCTTCTAATAAGACCACAGAGTTAGCAAAGGTAACGTTAGAACTACTAATATAAATGTTTCCTCCGTTACCAGTGCCTTCTGCTTGTGCTGATATCTGAGTGACGTTGCGAAGTTGTAAAGTATTAGTTTCGAGAGTGATGTTACCACCTTCACCTGATTTGGTGCTTGCAGATAGAGTCCCATTATTATCAAGCTTGATCAAGTCAGCTAGGATTTCGAGATTACCAGCCTTCCCTATACCTAAAGTTTTTACATCTATAGTTCCCCTATCTTGAACAACTACAGAACGAGCATTGATTCGCAAAGTTCCTGCATCTCCTGAACCGCTATTCCTCACAGTCACTTCACCACCATTTGAAACAATCAACCGTCCTGTATTAATCGTCGTGTTTCCTGATTTTCCTGTTGGAGACGGAGGCAATCTAAAAATCTGTTGCAAGCTAGGATCTACTACACTTGCAGAAGCACCAATGACACTAGAATTAATAGATCCTGGTACTGTATCTTTAACTTCTACAAAATCACCAGCATTAATAACGATACTGCCAGAAGAACCACTGGCAAAGGCAAAAGCGCCAACTCTTCCCCCTTTTTCTACTGTTAATCTTGGTGTATTGATTGTAAGAATACCAGCATCTCCAGCGCTAAATGAGGAAGCTAATAAACCGCTAGGAATAAAAGATGCCGCGTTCACTCCACTGATGCTTATAGAATCAGATGCATTGATGTAGAGATTTCCGCCTTTACCCGTTCCCAGAGTAATAGAGTCAATTGTTCCGCCTGCGCTTGTGGTTAAGCGACTAGTTGATATTATGTTATCACCGGCATCTCCAGATCCAAAAGCGGAGGTAACAATAACACTAGTAACGCTAGGATCAAGAGCGCTTGTACCTACGACTTGTATGGATTTGGAAGCATTGACATTCACCTTACCACCTGTTGCCTCGCTGTAGGTATTGGCAGCTATACCTGCGCCTCCTTCTACAGTTAATTGAGGAGTGGAAATTTCAACATCTCCTCCTTTCCCAAGCCCCACTGTTTCATTTCTAATGCTGCTGCGAATTGTACTATTGGCGTTGGTTCCGAGCGCTGCCACAGACTCTGAGGTGTTGATCCTAATTGCTCCTGCAGCTTGAGAACCTTGGTTTTGAATTAAAATCAGGGAACCATCTTGGATTGTGAGATTTCGCCCTTGAATCTGAATAGATCCAGCATTAACACCGCTAGCATCTGCTAATGAGAGCGATCGCATATCAATATCTTTGAAAGAAGACACTCCTTGATAGCCTAAAGTCCAACCACCCAGAGTTGGTTGAATACTAACTAATCCTTCACCAACACTACCTAACTCTATTCTTCCGCCCTCTGCTGTGAGTGAACCTCCGTTGAGATTAATATCACCCCCAACCAATGCCAACGTTTGTCCTGGTTGTACTCGCAAACCAGTTGAACTAGTACCTCTAGTTACAGGTGAGAAAATGTTATCAGCTGTGGTTAAATTATGACCGGTACCTTGCACATTAATTGCTGCGGCTTTTTGCCCAAATTGCAAGCCTATCGGAACACTAATCGTTAATAGGGGCAAAGTCTGAGGATTTGTTGCACTATATTCCACACCATCAGCAAACTTAATGCTATTTGCTGTACTTGCTAAAAAAGATCCACCAATATTTAACTGTGCATTGGAACCAAAATTAATACCGTTGGGATTAATTAGGATCAAGTTAGCACCGCCATTAGCTTGAAGTAAACCATTAATGATAGAGATATAATTGCCAGTTACTCGAGTAATGATATTGCTAATGTCTAAGGCATTATTGAAAAAAGCCGTATTGCCAGATGGAACTGAGAAATCTTGGAAACTATGGAATAAGTTGCGTCCGGCTCGTGTTCCCCCTGTGATATTGAAGATACTGCCGTTGATTGTAACGTTGGAGTTATTAGATAGTGTCCTATCAGGTGTAATCTGAGCAGTTGCAGAGTTAGTAATCAATGCACAAACTCCACCTATCATCACACCTAGTAGTTTATAGCAAATACGATCTATCCCCAACATTGCAGTCCCCTTTAAAACCCAAGTAACCCAGAAGCCATTAAAAATAAACTACCAAACAAATTATCATTAGATGAAATTTATGCAAATCTGGGTAAACATCAAGTTGACAGCTAATAACCCCCACTCACCCGGAGTACCAAGTATAGTGGGAGTCTCATGGGTAAAATAGATAACGACGCGATCCCCTTTCCTAACAAAAATTTGCAAAAACTCGTTGATTAACCAATTACGTCAATTACTGGATGAAAGTAGAATGCTAACCCTAAAACCGTATAAGTAGCTAAGAGCAAAAGACCTTCTAACCAGTTTGAGCGACCATCAGAACTGATAGAATTAGTGATCAAAACTGCCACAGCCACTGACACTAATTCAAAAGGGTTAAAATTTAGATCCATCGGCTTACCCATTAACCAGCCTGCCAAAACTAAAAATGGAGCGACAAACAAGGCAATTTGCAAGCTTGAGCCCATAGCTACGGAAACCGAAAGATCCATTTTATCCTTCATAGCTACTGTAACTGCTGTAGCATGTTCGGCGGCATTACCAATAATCGGTACCACGATTACCCCTGTAAACAATGCTGTCAATCCTAATTGAGATGTAGCTGCTTCTAGTGAATCCACAAGTAGTTCTGACTCAACAGCAACAGACAAAGTAGTCAACAACAGTACACCCGTCCAGAACCAGACATTAACTTGGGGTTTACCTTCAGCAAGATTTGACTCTGCTAATTCAACCTGCTCTTGTTCAGCTAAACCCACTTCATAGAGGTATGAGTGAGTTTTCATAGAAAATAGCAACGTCATTGCGTAGACGAAGATTAACACCAAAGCAACACCAATAGAAAGACGCTGCATTGTAGTTGGAGCGATTCCACTGGAAGTAAAGTTGACTGCTGTTGGTAGTAGGATAGCGATTACAGCTAAGTTCATTAACGAAGCATTCACTCTGGCAACGAAGGGTTGAAATGTCTGTTCTTTGTAGCGCAAACCTCCTAGGAGCATAGCAAAGCCCATGACTAACAGTAAGTTACTGATAATCGAGCCAGTTATACTAGCTTTGACAACGTCCAATAATCCAGCATTGAGGGCAATTAGGGCAATGATCAGTTCAGTAGCATTACCAAATGTAGCATTTAGTAGCCCTCCAAGTGTTGGACCCGCAACGACTGCAATTTCTTCGGTAGCTGCACCCATCCAAGCTGCTAAGGGTAGTATAGCTAAACCTGCTGTTAGAAACACACTCAGGGGTCCCCATTCTAGAAAGTGAGCTGCGAGAGAAATTGGAATAAACAGCAAAAGTCCCAGAAAAAACAGTTTGTTGACAGACATTTCTAAATTTAATGTACGGTATACAATTCTTGCTTAGTTATAACCTTAATGCTGCGCAATTTGGAGAAGGTATATTTTCCTTTATCAAAATTCTGGGTGAAAAAAAATCGTATAATAGCATGTCGCCCCGGACAGGGGGCGTAGAGACTCTCCGCGTCTTTGAGCCATATCTAACCCAGAGATAGTTTTCTTCTACCCAAACTAAGATTATATGAAAAGTTTGGATTATAATGAATCCCGGGAGTACTCAATCAAAAAAAATCTATGTAGTCGAAGGAGCTTGCTCCATTTACATAATGCGGCTAAAACAGCCGCACCAAAACTTTAACAGTTGCGATACTCCCATAAAATCCAACTTTAAAGTTGCAAAATTATTGTTCGCAGGTTAGTAGGAAAGTTGATAAACAATAATAGATATTCTCAAAAGAGAGTTTCACGGCAAAAGATCCTCCAGTATAAATTCGACAATTTTATGTCCAGGGGAGGAATCTCTGTCTTTCTAGCATTATTATCATTATTCTTTGCGTCTTTTGCTATAATGACGCTCGCACGTTATATTTCTGAATGGTTTTTCCCTAATAAAAATTTAGACGCTTCCTCAGATTTGGCCTGGGATGTATTTGTCCAGCTTATAGGACTAAGAGACGCAGGAGATAATGCCAATTTAGCCACTAAATTTGTAGGTGTAATCACAATTTTTGTTGGTTTAGTGTTATTCTCTAGTCTTGTGGCTTTTATTACCCAGCAGTTTGAATCAAGGCTTGAGTTACTACGTAAGGGTAAAAGCTTGGTAGTCGAAGACAACCATACCTTAATTCTTGGATTCAACGACCGAATCACAGATATTATTAAAGAGTTAGTGGTAGGTAATGAATCAGAACCAGATGCTGTTGTTGTAATACTCTCTCAAGAGAATAAGGAGGATATGGATGATTTCCTCCGAAATAATATAGGTACTCTTAAAACAACACGATTAGTCACTCGCAATGGCTCAATGACTAATATAAGTGACTTAAATAAAGTTGCAGTCAAGGATGCAAAATCAGTTGTCATTTTAAATGATGCTAAACCCTCAGATTCTGAAGAATCTAAGACTTTGTCTGATGCAAGGGTACTCAAGGCAATCTTAGCAGTTGTGGCAGCAAACGAAGAAGAAAAGTTACCACAAATTGTTGTGGAATTATACTCACAACAATATCGGCGACTTGCTGAAAGCATTGCTCCTGAAGCAATCACAACTCTTAGTGAAGCAGATATTCTAGCTCGGATTCTAGTGCAAACCTCACGAAACGTGGGACTAGCAACAGTATATCTCAACTTGGTAGGTTTTCAAGGAAATGAATTTTATTTCTATCGCCCTCTTTCAAGCTGGCAGAATCTAACTTTTGGAGAATTGCCATTTCATTTTTCTTATGGAGTACCCATAGGTGTGCGTCATAAAGATCGTAATCTAACACTCAACCCAAACAAAGATTACAAATTAGATGACGAGGATGAAGTCGTTATTTTAGCAGAAGATGATTCAACTATTCAGTTACATTCCCAGCCTCTAGTCAAACCAAAAGATAAGCGAGATTCCGCAGGAGTTTCTGCGCGAAGACAAACCTTAGAGCGAAAAATTGAGAAGTATCTTATCATTGGTTGGAACAGCAAAGCACCAATTCTTTTGAAAGAATATGCAAAATACCTAGCTGAAGGTTCGCAGGTTAACTTAGTGACGCAAAATCTGACGGATGCAGTGCAAGCTGAATTTAACAAGATTGCTAATATCTACCCACATGTCAAGATGGAGGTACAAGAAGTTAATGTCGATTCAGTTAAAGAGCTTGTAACTTTAAAACTCCACGAGTTTAATAGTATCTCGATTTTAGCAGGTAGCGGCGAAACTGCTGAAGAAATTGATGCGAAAACTCTCACTATCCTGTTGGAACTTAGGCAAATTTTTCAAGAGTATACTGCTCAAACTGGAAATAAAGTTAATACTGAGTTGATCGCAGAAATTATCGATTCGGAAGACACTGATTTAGTTATCAAAGCAGGTGTTAAAGACTTTTTGCTTACCAATCAATTGGTGTCTAAAATTTTAGCCCAAGTATCGCAGCAGCCAGAGGTGTTATCAATATATCGTCATTTGTTCTCGGCAGAGGGGAGCGAACTTTATATTAAACCAATATCACTTTACTTCCCAGAAGAACAAATTGGGGATCTGACATTTGCTGACTGTATACTTGCTGCTCAATATCGCCAAGAAGTTTGTATTGGTGTAAAAATTAGCACTCAAGCACATGATAAAGACAAAAACTTTGGACTAGATTTAGTACCTCGTTTGGATAAGCAGCTGCATTTGACCCCCAGTGATGCATTAATTACTTTAGCTGTTGATGAAATTTAAACGAACAAAGAGTTTATTTGCTTTTTGTTATACATTCTGCTTCAAGAACAACTAGATTGTGAGTCTCTAGAACATTACAAGATTGCATCAGTCTGGACAAGGCTGGTGTGTTCCCTTTTTGTAGGTTTGCGATCGCGCTATCTGCCGCTGGTTGATATTGTTTAATCCATTTATTCTCAGCTATGTACTCAGGTTTAAAAGCAGTGCGTTCTAAAAGCCATAATTTTACATTATATTTATCTATAAAACTGATAACTTGCTTGATATCGTTAGTGTACTGAGCATTGATTAAGTCAATGGCTCGTTGGCGGAACTGAGCATAATATTTTGTATGAAAGGGTAACCCAAATTCACTACCTACTAAAATTGGACGTTTTGCAAAAACTGGTATATTGTTTGCTTCCCCAGCTAAAGATGCAACAAGACTATCTTGGGTTTGCAGTCGCAGAAAGTCGTACAGCATTGGCGCTGCACCTGTGACATATGGAGTTTTAGGAAAAACTTTCAAAGAACTCGGATACAATAAAAGTAATAATCCTACAATAGCAGCAGTTCCCAACGCTAAAAACTGCCTTCTTCTTCGACGTGGTTTGGTTATTAGTTGTTCTGACCAATGGAACGCTGCATGTAACATCAGAGTTAGTGTTATTCCAGCGGCTAAGGCAAATACTATCTTGAAAGTGTGATGAGTATATCGACTTGGCCAATGTAACCGAAATGCTACAGCATGAGCAACAAAGAACATACATGTAGATGCCAATATAATCCGAGGAATAATATTTATGCAGCTTGTGACTTGCTTGGCTAGAGGAAATCTTGCTTGATAAAACAGTATAATTGGCAACAGCAACCCAATAAAGAGTTGGGGAGGACTCATCAAAGCCAGAAATCCACTGTCTCTACCATCAAGCCAAAAACTTACAGGATTAAGGTTAAAATAGCTAACCCGCCCTCCTGACAAATACTCTGGAATTGTTTTTGCGACAGCCGCAGTGATTGTTGGGCCAAACTTAGACGATTGTATAGCATAAGGGATGATCGCTACTAAAGCAACAAAAGCAGATGTAGCAAAAAATATATAGTCTTTTTTGTCTTTGGACAGGTGAAGTTGTCCACCTTGCCATTTGCATAGCCTAAAAAGCAAGATTCCTACATCGATGAATGCAATTAAGGGATAAATTAACGCTTGAAGTGCGATCGCAACCAAAACCCCCAACAAAGAACCCCGCAACAAGTAGTATAAAAACGCCAAAAACAACGGATAAATAAAATCTCTCGGAGTAGCCGAAAAAAGGTCGTCATGAAGAGATATGCTTTGATTTAGCAGTATAGTTGCGAGAAATCCAGCTAGTGGTACTGGTAATATCTGCATACATACAGCAAAACCATAGCTTGTGGTGAGCAATCCTAGTACCATTGGCAAAAGCTTACCTAACAAAACTGGATCAACGCCTAAACGCGCCATCATCTTGTAGAACGCCCCGAAGCCAATGGGCGTCACTGACTGAAAATAATCAGCGATTAAGTCATTAGGAAATAACTTTGGATTAAAATACCGATACATCCAAGATACATATTCTCGGGCATTATCACCTACAACATACTCATGGCTAAAAGCTTCTTGTAATCCCTCACTAATATAGCTTGCTGCAAAAATCAGACTTAAACTAAACCAAAACGCTACGGAAAATCTAGAGCTAGGTCGATTTTTTGCCGCAATTGGTGCGGTTAAAAATTTTTGTGCTTGTGTAATCGACATTACATTTATCTATAATGACTTTGATATATCTTACACGCCTCATTATATAGTCCACTCCCAATAAGCTACCAATAGAAAAAGCCGGTAAGCATTTACCGACTTGATAACTAAATTTCACTAATTTCACTACACTCAGTTAGTAATGGAAATCACAGTCCATAGCACTATGGTAGCCACAGAACTGATGACACGAGCGGCTTGTATCTAAAGATACTTCCAAATACTTAGTGGAGAGCGATCGCTAGCTGAACAGTTGAATATTTCTTTTTTTTCACTCTCTAATTGTTTCTCTTCCCACTATCAACTTATCAGTTATACTTTATTAATATGAGTTTTTTCTTTATGACTGATAACAACAGTCTATAAGTTTTTCTGTCATTAAAGCGAGTCAGATAATTAAAAGCAACCACTCATTTTTTACCTATTATAAGTCATTAACCAAACTCGATATCAAGCACATATTCTCCAATTATTCCCCTGCCTCAAGAGCCTCAAGAGCTTCCCCTGCTTCCCCTGCCTGCCTTGCTTTGAGTTTTAATGCGTTTGCCCTGGGCGATCGCACGTTATTGCAGTTCATCCCACAAAAGTGGGACATCTCAAGAACATAAGCTTCCGGGAGTGTTGCTAGACAATATTGCAACGTCAACCTGTTTGAGCAATTCTTCGACAGTGGAAGAGTTATTTATCACAAAATTCGCACGAGCAGCTTTTTCTTCTAGAGGTAGCTGGCTTTGAATTCTCGCTAATGCCTGCTCTTTAGTTAAATGATTACGTTGTATTAATCTTTGCAGTTGTTCTTCTTGAGAACAACTCACAACCCAGATTTCTGTAACACAATCAGTCATGTTTGCTTCAAACAGCAAAGGTATGACTAATACTAGGGTTGTTGTTGATGTAGCCACTGCTTGCAAAAAGCGATCGCGCACATAAGGATGAATCAGGTTTTCTACCCAATTACGTTCCTCTTGATTGTTAAAGATAATCTCACCTAATCCTTGACGGTTAAGATTACCATCTGGAAGTAGAATTTGTTGACCATAACGCTGGGCGATCGCATGAAGTATTGGCGAACCTATAGATACAGCTTCCCTCGCATAAATATCCGCATCTAAAATTGGCAAATTGTAAGCAGTAGCCAAATAATTCGCAACAGTTGTTTTGCCTGTTGCAATCCCTCCAGTTAAACCAATAATACGTTTAGTCATTCTCGGCATATTCAAAATATTATTGTTGCACTTTATACTTTTTAAGACCAACAACTTCTAATTAATAAAGATTTGTAAAATTTTTTTTATTGATTTTATCAAGATGTGCATAGAAAGTGGTAATAAATACATACTAGTTTGTATCAAAAACTTTGTGATCTAGCCTATTTAAATTATGAGTCACTACACAATCAAGCACTTTAACACTTTATGGAAGGGAATGTATAGTTTCAGTAAAGTAGCTAGAAATTATCCTGAACACAACACCGTTGCTTTATCTATAATCACTTCTACTTTACTAATAAGTTTTAATATCGGAAATATACCTCAAGCCACAGCAAAAGAAAAAGTCCTCCTTCCCAATTCTACCAATAATAATATAACTCGTGTAAAATCTGACACCAAAGATAAACCACGTATTGCTGTTCTTGATTTTGAATACAGCAGCGTTGCGGATAATGTGAAGTGGATGTTAGATAGTAACACCATAGGGGTTAGTGAAATATTGGTTAATAAACTAGTTAAGAGTGGCAATTTTCAAGTTATTGAACGTAGTCAACTCGAGCAAGTTCTCAAAGAACAGAATCTAGGAGCTAGCGGTAGAGTAGACGCAAATAGTGCAGCTAAAATTGGTCGAGTTTTAGGCGTAGATGCAGTAGTCATCGGTTCAATCACTGGCTTTAATATTGAGGAAAATAATGGTGGACTTGGTATACCTCTGTTTGGTGGAGGTAAAATTGGTGGTGGAAGAAAAACTGCACACGTGAAACTAAATGTCCGTTTAGTCAACACGAATACGGCAGAAATTCTACTCACAGCAGAAGGCAATGGTAAGTCTAGTAATGGAGACGGTTCCATTGAGATACGTGGTTACAATGTTGATAAAAATTCAAGCAAAGAAGCGAAACTAATGACAAATGCAGTTGTGGATGCGGTTAATCAGGTTTCAGAACAAATTAGTACAAATTCTACAAAATTAGCAGCTGCATCAAAATCTGTACCATCAATTAGTGCTTTAGTTGCTGACATTTCTACCAATACAGTTATCCTCAATAAAGGTCAATCAGATGGTTATCGACAAGGGATGAAACTGTCGATAGAAAGAATCTCCCGTCAAGTCAAAGATCCTGCGACCGGCAAAGTTATCCGTCAAGTGACACAGCCTCTTGGTACAATTGAAATAAAAGAAGTTGATGCTCAGTCGAGTGTTGGAAAAATCCTTTCTGGTACAGGATTTAAGGTAGGGGATATAGCAAAACCTGTTGAACAATAATTATAGAAATATGGTTGAAATATACGAAGGTGTGTTAGGAGGAAGTCCATAACGCACTATTCCAAGGTTTCGGTGCGTTACGCTGCGTAACGCACCCTACATCTTGTCAACAATCAAATAGGATTGGTATATGAGCTTTTTGTTGCCCATTCTATTAGTGCCTGGGTTAATCCATGTAATGTATATTCCTTAGCTTCTACATCCACATGTCCAAATAAAGAACGACAATCTTTAGAGGTTTGGGGACCAATAGAAGCAATACAAACTCCCTTTAGAGAATTTGCCACCACAGAGGAATCATTACCTTCAGCATTTTTTAAAAAGATTTTTTCTGCTAGCTGATAAAAAAACTTTACAGTCTTGGAACTAGCAAAGGTAATAACATCAATTGTCCCATTTTTTAGTGCTAACTCTGCTGAGGGAGGGACACTAATGGGGCAACGCGATTGATATGCAGCAACTTCTATAACTTCTGCTCCTTTAGCAGTCAACTCCCGCACCAAAACTTCTCGTCCACCGGTTTCGACTCTGGGAAATAAAACTTTTTTACCTGTGAGTTCTTCAGGAAAGTGACTTACTAAAGAGTCGGCGACAAAATTTGGGGGAATAAAGTCTGGTTGTAGAGAACGTTGTTTAAGACTTTGGGCTGTTTTCTCACCTACTACAGCAATTTTAATTCCAGCCAAAGCCTGAGTACTTTTACCCTGTGCAAATAAGCGTTCAAAGAAGTAATCTATTCCATTAGTGGAAGTGAGAATTAACCAATTGAAGCTGGATAAGTTAGCGATCGCATTATCCAACGCTTCCCAACTAGAAGGTGCAGCAATTTCTATTGTCGGCATTTCAATGACGTTTGCACCTGATGAAGCTAGAAGTTGTGTAAATTCATTTGATTGCCCGACTGAACGAGTCACTAGAATCGTTTTACCCATTAAAGGTAGATTGGGGGAGGCGGGAATTGGGAAAGGAACAGAGGGAGGGATGTTAGTTGTCATTTGGTAAAATTTGCAGATCAATGTTCAAGAGGTGAAGAATCAGCCTCATTCTACTCACAGAAATTGCGAGCAGTTCTCCACTAAAAGTGGACTATAAATAGTTCAGTTAATTTTCTCTAACAACTGTTGAATCTGCTCAGCTTTTTTAGGTTGACGCTGAACCAAAAATAATTCTTTCGCTTTTTGCAAAATATTAATTGCTTCTTCTTTCTTTCGTTGCTGTATTAAAGCGTTTGACAGGAGTAAATATGCATCTACTTTTTTAGGAGCGCGGCGTATCACTTCTTCAAACTGTTGCGTCGCTTCCTCTAATTTTCCTTGTTGCATTAAAGCCTCGCCGAAGAGTAAGTGAACAACATCATTAGTAGAGTTGAGGGAAATAACTTGGCGAAAAACTTCTTCTGCACCTTGGTAATCTTTTTTTTGCAAAAGATTAACGCCTTTTTGGAAAAGGTTTGAAGTTGTCAAGGTTTTCCAAGAAAAATAAGCCAAGAGGGAGAGCGCAATAATAACCGCTACAATGGCAATACTATTAGTAGGATGAAATTTTTCTAGCATTTTCTTAACCCAAAAGACAGGCAATAGGGAAAATTAAATATTCAAGAAAAAAGAGTTTCCAGATGAATTGATAAAATTTAGCAATCTCATTCTTATTTTCCAAAGATACATCTCGACTCCGCCACCACATCACCAACAATAAAATGAGATGAGTTATTACTAAGAAGAGAGTATTTACTGAGGCAAGTTTTAGCACACCAACTAAAACCATACCTAAATAACAAATAGTTAATACCCAAAGAGCAAGATTAAAAACTGTTTGTTTACCCATTTGGATGGTAAAAGTCTGAATATTGTATTGGCGATCGCCTTCAATATCAGGGACATCTTTAAAGATAGCGATCGCAAAAGTAAACACCAAAATAAATAATGTTAGCACCCATACGGCGTAAGGAATCGAATAATTTTTTTCGAAAACCCAATTGAAGTGCAAAAATAGACCTAAGTTAACAATTGCTCCTCTTACTGAAAAAATACATAATGCTGCAAAAAAAGGAAACTGCTTTAAGCGAATCGGAGGCAAAGAATAAGCCGTACCAATCACCAAACTCGTAAACACCATCCCACACAAAAATGGTCCACAAAGCCAGGATATAAGGAGAGCAAAAATTCCTGTAATTATCACAATCGCTTTGCCTTCTGTTCTGGAAAACTCCTCAGAAGCAAGAGGCAAATGAGGCTTATTAATCTTATCAATAGCCACATCTTCAAGTTGATTCAGTCCCACAATATAGACATTCCCGCACAGACAAGCAATCCAACTGCCCAAAAGTTGCTCTAAATGAGGAAGTGGGTAGTAGGGATAGCCTGGGGTTTTAAAATCAGCAGGAAATAGGGATATTGATACTAAATACAACCCTAGCACACTCAAACTTGTACCAATAATTGTATGGGGTCGGGAAAACTTCCACAAAGCATAAAACCAACTGCTCTGAAATTCGTCCTGTGAAACCTGACTCATAATAAAAAATTTTGGATTTATGACTTAGTTTGCTACTTCTTTCCACACAACAACCCAAACCGAATCAACCCACTTTCATAACCCTGACGCATCAATCCTAAAGACAAGGCGGCTTGAATAGTTGTCCAACCTGAAAGCAGTAAACCCCAAATTGCCTTTGGAGTTAACGCTGAGTCTATAACTATATCCCAAAATGGTGCAACAGCTTTTGACCAATCAGCAGTACGGATATTTTGTAATCCAAGCTCAGTAGCGATCGCTTCATACTCTGGTAAAGAAATAACATAGGGCAAACAGTACACCCGATAAATTTCTTGCAAGTGCTTTTGCTCATCAGCAGTTAGCGGTGTATCAAGAGGACGATGGCACCAAGTCACCATAATCAAAGTTCCACCCTTTTTTAATACCCGGTAGCATTCTTGCATAAACTTAGTTTTATCAGGCATATGCTCACCGCTTTCCAACGACCAAACTAAGTCAAAAGAATTATCGCTAAAAGGCATTGCCTGCGCATCTGCAACTTGAAAATCAGTCCTAGCAATCAATTCAAACTTTTGAGCCCGTTCTTTTGCCCTAGCGGCTTGTACAGGGCTCAAGGTAATTCCCGTTGCTCTAGCATGAAATTTTTCTGCTAAATATAAAGAACTACCACCAATTCCACAACCGACATCGAGAATGTTTTGCGCTTGTTCTACCTGAGCCCAGTTAAGAATCTCTTCGATTAAATCAATTTGTGCTTGACGGCGGTCTTTTTTTTGTGTACCATCCGCACCGTAGTAACCATGATGCATATGCTCACCCCATATCTGTTCCCACAGACCAGAGGAAGCATCGTAGAATTCCTGAATTTGTTGGTAAAGATCTGCACTCATGAAAAAATCAGTGTGAAAAAAACCTGAATTCAAATAATCTACTGTAGAGTACCATGTTTGACATCTCCCGGATTGCTCAACTAAACTTCTTGCCTCGGTGATCAATGAAGGAGAAAATATGATAGCTTGTATAACAAAAGAACTCAGGAGTCAGGAGTCAAAATTCAGCAGGAATTCTGTATGGTAATGGGTTGTTTAAATTCCCATCCGATTCCCAACTGAATTCTGACCTTGTTTCCCAATACTTGTTAAGTAATGCATAAAGCATCAAAGTCGGACCTATTACATCATAAGTCCGGGTATGTTTAGTTTTCTCTGGCTCTATTAAACCGATAGTAGCAGGCTTTTGACTGTACAGGTGTTACCAATACCATGAAATGTTCAAAAATCTTAACTTAAAACAAAAATTTACCATTTTACTAGTCATAATTCTTCTAGTGGGTTTGAGTTTAAGTGGAATAGTTCTGTCTTCTGTTCTAAGGCAAAATGCTAAAACTGAAGTGGCTACAACAGCTTTAGCGCTAATCGACATTATGAGTTCCGTAAGGAAGTACACAAATACTCAAATCACTCCCGAGCTAACCCCCAAGTTGGAAACTCAGTTTCTTCCACAAGCTGTAGCTGGCTACTCTGCGCGTGAGGTTTTTGATCTCTTGCGCCAAAAACCAGAGTATCGTGAATTCTTTTATAAAGAAGCAGCTCTCAATCCGACAAACCTGCGAGATAAAGCTGATAATTTTGAAACAGCAATTGTCAATCGCTTCCGTACAGAAAAAGATTTAAAGCAGTTGAGTGGATTTCGATCAACACCTGGTGGGGATATATTTTATATTGCTCGTCCACTGAGTGTTTCTCAACAAAGTTGTTTGCAGTGTCATGGTGTCCCCGAAAATGCACCCAGAACGATGATTGAGCAATATGGTAGCGATAATGGCTTTAGATGGAAGTTGAATGAAATCATCTCAGCTCAAATAATTTCTATTCCAGCAAGTCAGGTGATTGAAAAAGCAAATAAATCTTCTTTTGTCATTGTTGGGCTTGTATCTGCTATTTTTGTTGCCGTCGTTTTTGTAGTGAACTTCTTTTTAAATACACAAGTTGTTCGTCCTCTCAAACAGATTACTCGTACGGCTGAACAAGTTAGTACTGGACACATGGAAGTTGAGTTTGAACAGTTCTCTAGCGAGGAAATTGCCTCTCTAACTAGAGCATTTAATCGCATGAAGTGGAGTTTGGAACTAGCAATGAAAAAAATGAAGCGCTTTAACTAAAGTCAAAACAATTCAAAATTATTAATTCGCTCATTACAATCAGTGGGGGCTTGAAACCCGCCACATAGAAGCACCACTGATTTAAAAAATCATTGGGGGCAAGGAAGCGGAATTAATTAATTCAAAAATTTTTTCTTCTTAAATTTTGAATTTTGAATTTTGAATTTTGAATTCAAAAAATGGTTATTGTTTAGCACTAGAGACTCAAAAAGACTGATGAAGAATCAGCCTAAATCCGTAAACTAGATGTGGAAAATCTGATTACTTATTTACTGTAAGGGGACGGAAACATTTTTTCAATTGCCTGCATACAAAAAATTGCTAAGGTTCCAACAATAGCCGTATACAAAGAAGAAACAAGGTTTAGCTCGAAGTTAATCGGGTTTAGAATCTGAGGATTTGGGCTTATGACGGCGTCTTGAACCTCAGCCGCTGCTCCATAATCTACTATCTCTTCCTCAGCCAATGGTGCAAAAAGCAATATTATAAGAACGGAAATTGAAAGTCCAAACGCACTAGCAACTAAAGCTTTTGGAGAAAATGCACTAAGCCTGAAAAATTTAATTAAATGCATAAAAACTTCCTCTTCTTTAGAATTGAAAATTTATCTGTAAATATCCATAAGCATATCTACTGAATTCAGTGACAGATATGTAGGTAGTTTAGTTTTTCGCCCTTATAATCTTGATATGTTAGAGACGATGTATTTATGCAATCAACTTAACAAATTCGCGAAATTCCGCATCCCTGAGTGCGGTGGGGTGGTTCATGTCTTACCTTGATGCTTTGTAAGCAGCTTATGGGAAAATGGAGTTCGCACAGAAAGCACGTATCGTAAAATTTTATTAAGAACGTGGACAAATGAGTGTAAAAATAGACAAATGTGGCAAGACTGGCAACATGAAGTTATCAATGCAAGATATAATAGCAATTATTACTAGTTATGCTGCTAGATTATATGGATAAGGGAGGTGGAAACGTAAAACCGAAAAAATTATTGAGGCTTTACAAAATGAAGAGTGTTGAAAAACATATTATTAAAAAATCTCATGACTGGTACAACTA
>JAESFG010000187.1_pt1 | contig 184277 bp, 164 predicted proteins | sample 9269371 | NCBI WGS metagenome assembly JAESFG01 (sample SAMN14506227, study PRJNA617093) | algae metagenome | isolation source: Aetokthonos hydrillicola CCALA 1050 (B3-Florida) and co-occurring... | place: USA: South Carolina | collected 2013-01-01 | reverse complement strand
CAGGCCCGATACCAGGCCGCGATGTTCCAGCTGTCGACGTCCCAGCCGCTGTGGTCGTGCATCAGGTTGGTCGCCGCCGCGGCGACGCGGGTGCGCGAGAGCAGCGGCAGGATCACATGGGCCTCGCAGAAGATCTCGTTGACCTTGATCAGCAGCGCGGCGCGCTTGTCGGGGTCGAGTTCCTTCTGGGCGGCCTTGTAGGCCTCGTCAGCTGCGGGATCCGAGTAGCGCGAGACGTTGCGGCCCAGCCACTTGTTCTCCTTGTTGGCGATCTCCCAGGACACGAACTGGTTCAGGAAGCGCTCCGGATCGGGCTGCGGCTGCGTGGTCGTATACATCTCCATGTCGACATAGAGCTTGGTGTAGGTGTCGGGGTTCGCCACGTCGGAGGAGAAGAACACCGAGGCGGTGACCGACTTGAGCTCCAGGTCGATGCCGGCGCGCTGGCACGCCTGCTTGATGATCTGCTGCGTCTTCTGGCGCGGCGCGTTGATCGAGGTCTGGTAGACGTATTTGAGCTTCTTGCCGTCCTTCTCGCGGATGCCGTCCGAGCCGCGCTTGTAGCCGGCGTCGTCGAGGATCTTGTTCGCCTTGTCGATGTTGAACTCGTATTTGAGCTTGGTCGACTTGAACTTGGCCGGCTGGTTCACGAAGCTCGCCGTGGCGATGCCGCCGCGGCCATAGATGAACTTCTGGATCGAGTCGCGGTCGATCAGCAGGTTGATCGCCTCGCGCACCTTCGGATCCGACAGGGTCGGATGCTTGGTCTTGACGCTCGAGCGCTCGCCATCGACCTCGGTCCACGGATCGGTGGTGTTGAGGATGATGAACTCGATGTCGCCCGACACCACGGCGCTGATCTTGCCGCGGCCGCCGGTTTCCATGCGCTTGAGGACCTCGTCCTCGACCTGGAGGTTCCAGGCGTAGTCGTATTCGCCGGTCTGCAGCACCGCGCGCGCCGCCGAGACCGCGTCACCGCCGCCCTTGATCTCGAGCGTGTCGAAATGCGGCTGGTTGGCGATGTGATAGTCGGCGAAACGTTCGCCGGTCAGGATGTCGCCGGGCTTGAACTCGGTGAACTTGTAGGGACCGGTTCCGACCGGCTTCAGGTTCGCCGGCGCCTCGCGCGACTTGGCGCCCTTGTAGTCGCCGAAATGATGCTTCGGCAGGATCTGGCCGACGGTGCCGACGAACGGGTCGGCCCAGAACGGGGTCGGATCGTTGAAGATCACCTTGATGGTCAGGTCGTTGATCTTCTCGACCTTGATGTCCTTGTAGGAGCCGGTGGTGTAGGCGGCGGTCGCCGGATCGGCGGCATATTCCCAGGTGAAGATGACGTCGTCGGCGGTGAAGGGCTTGCCGTCATGCCATTTGACGTTCGGCTTCAGCTTCCAGATGACCTCCTTGCCGTCGGCCGAGAGGCCGCCATTGGCCTTGGACGGGATTTCGGCCGCCAGGCAGGGGATGAGGTTGCCTTCCTTGTCCCAGCCGGCGAGCGGCTCGAAGAAGACGCGCGAGGCGATCTGGTCCTTGGTACCGGAGGCGAAATGCGGGTTGAGCAGCGTCGGGGCCTGCCACAGCAGGACCTTCAGCGGGCCGCCGCCGCCGGCCTTGGTCGGCTTGTAGGGCAGGGTGGCGTTGGCCATGGCGACGCCGTTGAAGGCCAGCAGCTGATTGGCGAAGGGCGCGGCGACGCCGACCGCAGCCGCTTTTTTCAGGAAGGCGCGCCGCGACAGGGCCCCTTCCTTCACGCGGGCGATCAGCTTGCCCAGATCCTGGTCTTTCATGCGAAGTCTCCACTCGTAGCGCGTTGACGGCCGTTCGGCGCTTTTTGCGCCGTTCTCCCTCTCGGTCGGCCCTCAGCAAGCCATGTGCCAACGAAAGCGTCAACTGTGCAGCGCAGAGCGAATCTGCGTGCGCCGCAGGGCGGGCGCCATCGCAGGAAGACAATTGATCGATTGTGTCTTCGTCGTCCTCTCGGTTGCAAGTTTATGCGGGTTAATCGGGAAAGACGACCGTTTTCTTTCCATTGAGGATAACCCGCTCCTCGAGATGGTGCAGCACCGCGCGCGCCAGCACGCGCCGCTCGATGTCGCGCCCCTTGCGCACGAGATCCTCCGGCGTGTCGCGATGCGAGATGCGCTCGACGTCCTGCTCGATGATCGGGCCCTCGTCGAGATCGGGCGTGACGTAGTGGGCGGTGGCGCCGATGAGCTTCACACCGCGCTCATGGGCCTGGTGATAGGGCTTGGCACCCTTGAAACCGGGCAGGAAGGAGTGATGAATATTGATGCAGCGGCCCCGCAGCTTGGCGGAAAAACCGTCCGACAGGATCTGCATGTAGCGCGCCAGCACGACGAGGTCGGTCCGGGTCTCCTGGATCAGGCGCCAGATCTCGGCCTCCTGCTCCATCTTGGTCTCGCGCGTCACCGGCAGGTGCAGGAAGGGCAGGTCGCCGAGATCGGTGGAGGCGATGTGCTCGCGCGCGTGGTTGGAGACGATGCCCGTCACCTCCATCGGCAATTCACCGATCCGCCAGCGATAGAGCAGGTCGCTCAGGCAGTGGTCGAATTTCGAGACGAGGAGCATCACGCGCTTCTTCGTCGCACGCTCGCGCAGCGAGAAGGTCATGCCGAAGCGCTGCGCCAGATCGCCGACCGAGGCGGCGATGGTGTCGTAGGGCGGGCTTTCCTCCAGCCGCGCGAAGACGACGCGCATGAAGAAGCGGCCGGTTTCGACATCGTCGAACTGCTGCGCGTCGAGGATGTTGCAGCGGGCCTCGAACAGCAGGGTCGAGACGGCGGCGACGATGCCGGGGCGGTCGGGACAGGACAGGGTCAGGATGGCGCTGCGGTCGGACATGACGGACGCCGCCGGCTGGCGGCCCTCTTTCGAAAACGAAGGGAACGGGATGGCGGGATCGGCGGGCGCGCGACGCGCTGCCGTCAACCTCGGCCGGGACCGCGCGACGGCGCGATCATCCGGAGGCGGGATCGCTCCGCCCCGGGCAGGAAGCCGGGCATGGTGACGCGGGGTGCCATGTCCTGGGGACCGTTGCCTTTCGGATCCGTCCGTTCGATGTCCAGCACGCTTGCAACCGGCGACCCTTGTCAAGCGGCGACCGTCGTGTCGCCGCTGCACCGGGGCGGAACGCTTGACGGCCCCGGGGCAAAAATGGAATGCTTGTTCCACAAAGGGCCTGAAATCAAAAAAACGTGCCATCTGCTTTGGAGGAAGCATTCCCGGTGTCGGACACCCAGTCGCAGAGCGGCGCTCTCGCCGGAAAGGTTGCCATCGTCACCGGCGCCAGCCAGGGGCTGGGCGAGGCGATCGCGCGCGAACTGGCGGCGCGCGGGCTGGCCGGCCTCATCCTCACCGGCCGCAATAGCGAGCGCGGCGAGGCCGTGGCGACGAGCCTGAAGGCGGCCGGCTGCGACGCCCGCTTCCATGCCGCCGACCTCGCCGATCTGGCCGCGGTGAAGGGCATCGTCCCAGCGGCCGAGCGGGCCTTCGGCCGGCTCGACATCCTCGTCAACGCGGCCGGCGACACCGACCGCGGCACGGTTTTCGACACCTCGCCGGAGCTCTACGAGCGGGTGATGGCGGTCAATCTGCGTGCGCCCTTCTTTCTCATCCAGGACGCCGCCGAGCTGATGCGGCGCCACGGCATCGCCGGCGCCATCGTCAACATCCAGTCCATGTCGGCCCATGGCGGCCAGCCCTTCCTCAGCGCCTACAGCGTCTCCAAGGGCGCGCTGGCGACCCTGACGCGCAATGCGGCCTATGGGCTGCTGCCGCACCGCATCCGCGTCAACGGCCTCAACATCGGCTGGATGGCGACCCCGGGCGAGGACGCGGTCATGCGCCGCCACCATGGCGCGCAGGATGGCTGGCTGGAGAAGGCCGCTGCGGGTCAGCCCTTCGGCCGCCTGGTCGATCCGCGCGAGGTGGCGCGTGCGGTGGCCTATCTGGCCTCGGAGGACTCCGGGCTGATGACCGGCTCCAACATCGATTTCGACCAGACCATTCTCGGCGCCCATGATTGACATCGCCGCCGATGGGACTACGGCCCGCTCGGGCCCTGACAGGACGACAGACGAGATGACGACGCGAGTGCCGAAGATGCGGGTGGGATTGCTGGGGGCGGGCCGGATCGGCCGCATCCATGGGCTGAACGTGGCGGCGCGCGCCGATGCGGAACTCGTGGCGGTGACGGATGCCGTGCCGGCGGCGGCCGCCGCGCTGGCCGCCGAGACGGGCGCGAAGGCGACCAGCACCGAGGCCATCCTCTCGGAGGCCGGCATCGACGCCATCCTGATCTGCACGCCCACCGACACCCATGCCGATCTGATCGAGGCCGCTGTGTCCGCCGGCAAGGCCGTGTTCTGCGAGAAGCCGGTCGATCTCGATGCCGCCCGCATCCGCCGCTGCCTCGCGACGGTGGAGGCCTCCGGCCGGCCGCTGATGATCGGCTTCAACCGCCGCTTCGACCCGAGCTTCGCCGCCCTCGAACGCCGCCTGCGGGCCGGAGAGGCCGGCGCCGTCGAGATCGTCAGCGTGATCTCGCGCGATCCCTCGCCGCCGCCGGTCGACTATGTGAAGCGCTCGGGCGGGCTCTTCCGCGACATGATGATCCATGACTTCGACATGGCCCGCTTCCTCCTCGCCGAGGAGCCGGTCGAGGTCTTCGCGCTCGGCTCGGCGCTGGTCGATCCCGCCATCGGCCAGGCCGGCGATGTCGACACCGCCGCCGTGCTGATGAAGACGGCTTCGGGCAGGATCGCGCAGATCTCGAACTCCCGCCGCGCCACCTACGGCTATGACCAGCGCATCGAGGTCCATGGTTCGCAGGGCATGCTGCGCGCCGGCAACATCCACGAGACGACCGTCGAAAGCGCGACCGGCAGCGGTTTCCGCGCCGATCCGGTCCAGAACTTCTTCCTGGAGCGCTACGCGAGCGCCTACCGCGCGGAGCTCGACGCCTTCTTCACCGCCTGCCGCGGCGGCGTCGCGCCGACACCGTCGGGCCTCGACGGGCTGAAGGCGCAGATCCTCGCCGATGCGGCAACGGAATCGGCCCGCACCGGCAAGCCCGTCGCGGTCGATCTGGAGGCGGCCCGATGACGCCGGCCGAACGCGATCTCCGTTATTACGCCGCGCTTGGCCTCGCCGCCGAGGCGAGCCACCTCGCCCAGGGCTATTTCAGCCGCCGCGAAACCCTCGGCACCACCATGAAGGGCGCGCAGGACTGGCTGACCGTCGCGGATGGCAAGGTCGAGGCCTTCCTGCGCGAGCGCCTGTCGCAGCTCTTTCCGCAGGACACGGTGATCGGCGAGGAAGGCGGCGGCGAGGCCTCCGACGCCGTCTGGATCCTCGATCCGATCGACGGCACCGCCAATTTCGCCCATGGCGACCGCAACTGGTGCATCTCGATCGGCTTCCTCGTCGACCGTCGGCCCGAGATCGGAGTCGTTGCCGCGCCCGCGCTGGGCGAGCTCTATGCCGCGCGCCGCGGCGCCGGGGTGACGCTGAACGGCGCGCCGATCAAGGTCTCCGGCGGCAGCGACATCGCCCGGGCCTCGGTCGAGCTCGGCTGGTCGACCCGCGTTCCCGCCGCGCGCTATGTCGAGATCATCGGGCGCTGCTATGCGGCGGGCGCCGCCGTCCGCAGGGCCGGCTCCGGCACGCTCGGGCTCTGCCATGTCGCCAATGGCAGCAGCGACGCCTATGCCGAGCTGCACATCAACGCCTGGGACGTCGCCGCCGGCATCGTCATCGCCGGCGAGGCGGGCGCGCACATCAACGATTTCTTCGCCGGCGAGGGCCTTTCGAAGGGCAATCCCATCCTCTGCTGTACGCCCGCACTGGCGCCGCCGCTGCAGGAGATCAGCGGAATCGTTTAGCCGGCGGTCAATGCGATTGATCTTTGCGGCCAAGTCGTCGCAGTTTCACGATAACCGGCAAAAAAGCCGGACACCATCAAGGGAGGTCATCATGAAGATCAGGTCATGGTTGAAGGCGGGGCTTCTCGCTGCGGCGGCGGGGGTTGCGCTGTCGGCGGGCGCCGCACAGGCGCAGGGTTCGCTCGTCATGTATTGCGGTGTCCAGGAGGAATGGTGCCGCGCCATGTCGAACGCCTTCGAGAAGGAAACCGGCATCAAGGTCGCGATGACCCGCAAGTCGGCGGGCGAGATCTACGCCCAGCTCAAGGCGGAATCGTCCAATCCGCGCGGCGACATCTGGTGGGGCGGCACGGGCGACCCGCATCTCCAGGCGGCCGAGGAAGGGCTGACGCAGGAATACACCTCGCCGGCCAACAAGGATCTGCACGACTGGGCGCTGAACCAGTGGACGGCCGCCAGGCAGCGCTCGATCGGGATCTATGCCGGCGCGCTGGGCTTCGGCTTCAACACCGAGCAGATCAAGTCGAAGGGCATTCCCGAGCCGAAATGCTGGGCGGATCTGCTCAATGCCAAGCTCAAGGACGACGTGCAGGTCGCCGATCCCAACTCCTCGGGCACGGCCTATAACCTGCTCGCCACCGTCATCCAGCTGATGGGCGAGGACAAGGGCTTCGAATACCTCAAGGCCCTGCACAAGAACGTCAGCCAGTACACCAAGTCCGGCGCCGCCCCCGCCAAGGCGGCGAGCCTCGGCGAGACCGCGGTCGGCATCGTCTTCATCCACGACGCGGTCGTCTTCGCGGTCCAGGGCGACCCGATCAAGCCGGTCGCCCCCTGCGAGGGCACAGGCTACGAGATCGGCTCGATGTCGATCGTCAAGGGCGCGCGCAATCTCGACAACGCCAAGAAATTCTACGACTGGGCCCTGACCCCGGCCGCCCAGGCACTCGCCGCGCCGGCCAAATCCTATCAGGTGCCGTCGAACAAGAATTCCATGGTGCCGCCGCAGTCGCCGAAGATGAGCGAGATGAAGCTCATCAACTACGACTTCGTGAAATACGGCTCCTCGGCCGAGCGCACGCGCCTGCTCGCCAAATGGGACAAGGAAGTGAAGGCGCTGCCGAAGTAAGTCGTTTCGGCAGCTTGGTGTCCTGAACCAACACCGTCATCCCGGGCAGGCCCGGGATGACGGTGAGGTTCGGAGCAAAACGACAAACAGGGCCACAAGAGCCGGTTCGACCGGTCCGGCCGATCGGGGTGAGGGGACTTGGCAAGGATGCGCGCCACCACGAAGCTCGTGCTCCTGCTCGGCTGGCTCGGCTATGCCGTGCTGCCCTGGTATTTCGTCGAGGGCATGAGCCTGACGCGGCTGGGCTGGGCGGCCGGCTACCCGTTCGGCAAGGCCGGCAGCGCGCTTGCGCTCGGCCTGTCGGGGCAGGCACCCTGGCTGCTCTGGATCGGCGCGGCGCTGGCAGGCGCGACCGCGTTCGTCGCCAGCCGCGATGCGGCGCGCACCGCGACCGCGCTCGTCTGGGCCGGGGGTCTGGGCCTCGCCCTGCTCTTCGCGCAGGGCTTCGCCATCGGCCTCCAGGGCCAGGGCATGCCCTGGCTCGCCGCGCTGCTGGGCGGGGCCGGCGGCGTCCAGCGCGGCATGGGCGGCGGCGCCTTCATCACCATCGTGGCGCTGCTTCTGCTGCTCTGCCACGGCCTCGCCTATCGCGGCATCTGCCGGGGCGACCTGTTCACGACGTCCTCGATCGGCATCGTCATCCTGCTGATCGGACTGTTCATCTTCTATCCGGTCTCGACGATTCTGCGCAGTGCGCTGGTCGATCAGGCCGGCGCCTTCGCTCCCGCCGCCTTCCTCGCGCGCTTCTTCGATTCCTCGATCTGGGGACTCGGCTGCCTCACGGCCAACGTCAATTGCGGCGTCGCCTGGAACACGCTGGTGCTGGCGGTGCTCTGCGGCGTCATCACCACCCTGCTCGGCCTCGCCTGCGCCCTCCTGATCCTGCGCACGGGCATGCCCGGCAAGCGCGTCATGCGGGCCCTGACGGTGCTGCCGATCATCACCCCGCCCTTCGTCATCGGCCTCGCCCTGATCCTGCTCTTCGGCCGCGCCGGCGTGGTCTCGACCTTCCTCTACGAATGGTTCGACGTGCCGCGTTCGCGCTGGCTCTACGGCCTGCCCGGCGTGCTGCTCGCGCAAGTTCTGGCCTTCGCGCCGATCGCCTTCCTCGTGCTGATCGGTGTCGTCCAGGGCATCAGCCCGAGCCTCGAGGAGGCCTCGCAGACGCTCGGCGCCAAGCGCTGGCAGACCTTCCGCACGGTGACCTGGCCGCTGCTGAAGCCCGGCATCGCCAACGCCTTCCTGCTCGGCTTCGTCGAAAGCATGGCCGATTTCGGCAATCCGCTCGTGCTGGGCGGCAATTTCGAGGTGCTCTCGACCAAGATCTTCTTCGCGGTCGTCGGCGCGGCCTATAACCAGGGCCAGGCGGCGGTGCTCGCCATCATCCTGCTCGCCTTCACGCTCGGCGCCTTCTGGGTGCAGCAGCGCTGGCTCGGCGGCAAATCCTACACGACGGTCACCGGCAAGGGCGATTCAGGCCTGCCGACCCCGCTGCCGCGCCGCATCACCTGGCTCGCGGCGGCCGCCATCGTGCCCTGGGTCGCGCTGACCTTCGTGATCTATCTCGTCATCCTCGTCGGCGGCTTCGTGAAATCGATGGGCCGCAACCACACCCCGACGCTGGAGCATTACGCCACCGGCTTCGCGATCGACTTCAGCAACGGCCTCCACTTCCAGGGATCGGCCTGGAGCTCGTTCTTCACGACGGTCAAGGTCGCGGCGATCTCGGCGCCGCTGACCGCGATCATCGGCCTGCTCACGGCGTATCTGCTCACGCGCCAGCGCTTCGCCGGGCGCGGCACGCTCGAATTCGCGACGATGCTCTCCTTCGCCATCCCCGGCACGGTGCTCGGCGTCGCCTACATCCTGGCCTTCAACGTGCCGCCGATCGAGATCACCGGCACGGGGCTGATCCTCGTCATCGCCTTCGTCTTCCGCAACATGCCCGTCGGTGTCCGCTCCGGCATCGCCGGCCTGTCGCAGATCGACAAGAGCCTGGACGAGGCCTCGACCACGCTGCGCGCCCGCAGCTTCACCACGCTCTGGCGCGTCGTGCTGCCGCTGCTGCGGCCGGCGCTGGTCTCGGCGCTGGTCTATTCCTTCGTGCGCTCGATGACCGCGGTCAGCGCGGTGATCTTCCTGGTCTCGGCCGAGTACAACCTCGCCACCGCCTATATCGTCGGGCGCGTCGAAGCCGGCGAATTCGGCCTCGCCATCGCCTATTCCTCGGTGCTGATCGTCTTCATGGCACTGGGGATCGGCCTGATCCAGCTCGGCGTCGGCGAGCGCAAACTCGGGCGGCGCGCCCGCGTGGCGGCCTCCGCCGCGCCTACGCCCGCTCCCGCCATCGGATAAGGATTCTTGCAGATCATGGCGAAGGCCGGCCCCGCATCCGTCGAATTCCGCAACGTCTCCATGCGCTATGGCGCGGTGACGGCCGTCGACAATGTCAGTTTCACCGTCGAGGCGGGCAAGCTGGTGACGCTGCTCGGCCCCTCCGGCTGCGGCAAGACCACGACCCTGCGGATGATCGCGGGGCTCGAGATCGCCAGCGATGGGCAGATCCTGATCGGCGGACAGGACGTGACCAAGCTTTCGGCCGCGGACCGCGACGTCAGCATGGTCTTCCAGTCCTATGCGCTGTTTCCGCATATGAGCGTGCTGGAGAACGCGGCCTATGGCCCGACCGTGAAGGGCCTCGGCAAGGAGAAGTCCCGCGAGATGGCGCTGGAGAAGCTGGCGCTCGTCGGCCTCAAGGGCTTCGAGAACCGCTACCCCTCGGAACTGTCCGGCGGCCAGCAGCAGCGCGTCGCCGTGGCGCGTGCCCTCGTGCTCGAGCCGCAGGTGCTGCTCTTCGACGAGCCGCTGTCGAATCTCGACGCCAAGCTGCGCCGGCGCGTCCGCGAGGAAATCCGCGAACTGCAGCAGGACCTCAACCTGACCGTGGCCTATGTGACCCATGACCAGGAGGAGGCGCTGGCCGTCTCCGACAAGATCATCGTCATGTCGAATGCGAAGATCGCCCAGCAGGGGGCCCCGCGCGAGCTCTACGAGGAGCCGGCCAACGCCTTCGTCGCCGACTTCATCGGCGATGCGAACCTGATCGACGTGACCGTGACCGCCGTCGCGGACGGGCGGGCCACCGTCGCGATCGGCCCGGCCAGCGTCAGCCTGCCGGCGCGGGGGCTTCCCGCCGGTCCCGCCCGCGTCGCGATCCGCCCCGAAAGCCTGCTGCTGACCGGGCAGGCCGGTCCGGGCTCGCTGCCCGGGACGGTGCGCAAGTGCGCCTATCTCGGCAACCATCTCGACCTGATGGTCGAGACACAGGTCGGCGAGCTCTTCGTCGTCCAGTATGGCCACCACCCGATGCTGCCGGCCGGGACGCCCGTGACCCTGTCGCTCGCCGGCTCGGGCGTGACGCTGATCCCGCCCCATTGAGCGGAGCCGCCGCCTAGACAGGCAGTTGCGCGCTCACAGCCGCATTAAGGGCATGTTTTGCATGCATTAGTGCTAAGTTGGCTAATGAAAATGCGGCGATTGTGGCGTATCCTCGCGCCCTGAATCGGAGAAAGACCCGGCGGCGATGACCACGAACGACAGCGCGACCATGATCCTGCTTCACCTCGCCGGGGGCGTCGCGCTGCTGATCTGGTCCGTTCGACTGGTCCGCACCGGGGCGATGCGCGCCTTCGGCGGCTCGCTCAGGCAGGCCTTGCAGAGCTTCACGCGCAACCGCTTCGCCGCCTTCGGCAGTGGCGCGCTCGTCACCATCGTCCTGCAGAGTTCGACCGCGACGACGCTGCTCGTCTCCTCCTTCGCCGGCCGCAAGCTGATCGCGCCGGCCATGGCGCTCGCGGTGCTGCTCGGCGCCAATCTCGGCACGTCGCTCGCCGCCTTCGTGATCTCGATGGATCTCGGCTGGCTCTGGGGCCTGTGTCTGGCGATCGGCGTCGCGCTCTATCTCGGCCATGAGGCGATGGACCGGGCCCGCAATATCGGGCGCATCCTCGTCGGGATCGGGCTGATCCTGCTGTCGCTGATCGAGCTGAACGCGGCCGCCGCGCCGCTCGCCCAGTCGCCCACCTTCCGCACCTTGCTTTCGGCGCTCGCCAGCGAGCCGCTGCTGGCCGTTCTGGTCGCTGTCGCGGCCACTTGGCTGACCCATTCCAGCATCGCGGTCATCCTGCTGATCGCGACCTTCGCCGCCTCCGGCCTGTTCCCGCCGGCAACCGCGCTGACGCTGGTGATCGGCGCCAATCTCGGCAATGCTCTGATCCCGGTGCTGGATCAGCTCGGCTCGCCCGTGGCGCAGCGCCGCGCCGCCATCGCCAATTTCGCGACCCGGTTGCTCCTGGCCGCCGCCGTGCTGCCCTTCGTGGCGCCGCTCTCCGGCTGGCTGCTGGCCCTGCCTTCGGCGGATGCGCGGGTCGCCATCGAGTTCCATGTCGCGCTCAACATGGTCGGGGCCGTGCTCTTCCTGCCCTTCGTGACCCCGGTGGCCGCTCTGGTCGAGCGCCTGATGCCGGATCGCGACACCGCCGAGGCCGAGGTCGCCCCGCGCTATCTCGATCCGAACGCGCTCGACAGCCCGACCGAGGCGCTCGCCTGCGCGATGCGCGAGGCGCTCCATCTCGGCGACCGCGTCGAGCGCATGCTGCGCGACACCATGACCCTGCTGGAGAAAGACGAGCTCAAGCTCTCGCGCGCGATCGCCCAGGCCGATGACGGCGTCGATTCCATCCACGAGGCGATCAAGCTCTATCTGGTGCGCGTCTCGCGCAACGAGCTGACCGACGAGGAAGGCCGCCGGCTGCTCGAGATCATCACCCTGATCACCAATCTCGAGCATATCGGCGACATCATCGACAAGAACCTGCGCGAACTCGCCGAGAAGAAGATCCGCAAGCGCTATGCCTTCTCGCCGGAGGGGCTGGCGGAGATCCGCGACTTCCACCAGCGCGTGGCGTCGGGCCTCGGCCTTGCCCTGAACGTGTTCGCCACGCGCGATCTCGCCTTGGCGCGGCAGCTCTTCGCCGAGAAGGCGACGATGCGCGATGCGGAACGTCGCGCCACCGAAAGCCATTTCGAGCGGCTGCGCGACGGGCGCCCGGAATCGATCGAGACCAGCGCGATCCATCTCGACATCATCCGCGATCTCAAGCGCATCCACGGCCATGTCGCCTCGATCGGCTATCCGATCCTGGAGAGCGCCAATGCGCTGCGCGAGAGCCGGCTGATGGAGACCAAGGAGGCCCGCGCCCGCCAGGAACGCGAGGGCCTCGTTTCCGCCGTCCAGCCGGGACACTGAGCCCCGCGGCGAGTCCTGTCTTCAGGCGGAAAGCGTGATCATGCGGCGATCGCCATCGTCGCCTGGCGGATGGCGGTGGCCAGTTCCGGCTCGTCGACGAGATCGGCGGCATCCTCGGGGCTGAACCACTGGCTCTGCCGCTGGCCCTGCTCGGCCCAGACAGGCAGCTGGCGCTCGACCTCGAGCAGGAACAGCGTCACCTCGCAGAGCACGAAATGGTCGGACTTGCGCTTCCAGTAGGTGTAGCGCCCGGCCGGCTCCGTGCCGATGCGCCCGATCACGCCGGCTTCCTCATAGGCCTCGCGCGCCGCCGCCTCCGGCGCGGTCAAACCCTTGATCGGCCAGCCCTTGGGCACGATCCAGCGCCGCGTGGTGCGCGAGGTGACGAGCATGACCTCCAGCCTGCCATTGGGCAGGCGCCGGATCGGCATGGCCGCGATCTGCGACCGTGTTCCCCGGGAGGAGGCCTTGGACTTCTTCATCGGCTGGTGTTGCCCCTCGATCGGCACGCGGCAGGGACGATTCGCGCCCCTCGTCGGCGATTCAAATATTGCGCCAAAGCCCGGGAATGGAAAGACCGTTCCACATGCCCGTCTGTCGCATTTGGGGGCAGAGGGCGCGCAGTCAAGGGGCTGCGACCCGCCGTCGTGGCCGGTCAGCTGGAGATCGCTTCGACGCCGCACCATTCGGCCACGAAAAGGGCCATCGCGCCGGTGATCCGCATCAGCGAGGCGAGGCTGACGCGCTCGTCGAAAGCGTGGATGTTCTCGCCCATCGGGCCGTAGCAGAGCGCCGGGATCTTGTCGTAGAGCGCGTGCACGCGGGCATCGAGATAGGCCGGCGTCATGAAGGACTGGAGCGGCTTCCCCATGGCGGCTTCATGCGCCCGACCCAGCACCGCTTCCGCCTCGCTGCCGGGCTCCAGCACATAGCCCTCCGCCCAGAAGCCGTTGAAGGTCACCTTCGGCGGGTTGTTGGCGAGGAAGCTGTCGCTGCGCGACGCGGTCCTGATGCAGTCCTCGATGCGCTGCGCGATCTCCTGAGCGGCGACGCCGGGATAGAGCCCGACCCGGCAATCGACGCGGCACCAGCAGGGCACGGAGGAGGCCCAGTCGCCGCCCTCGATCTTGCCGATGTTGAGGTTGATCGGATGGGCCTGGTCCTCGAAATGCTTGCGGCCGACCTTCTCGGCGTTGAACTCCTCCTCGAGCTTGCGCAGCGCCGCGATCACCCGATAGGCGGCGTCGATCGCATTGGCGCCCGCGCCCATCTCGCGGACATGGACGGGCACGCCGCGCACCTCGAACTGAAACCAGATCACGCCGGCATTGGCGCGGCACAGCATCTCGTATTCAGGCTCGGGGATCAGCGCAGCCTCGGCCCGGTAGCCGCGCAGATGCGTCATCAGCGCGCCGTTGCCGGTCGATTCCTCCTCGACCACCGACTCGAGATAGAGCGTCGCCGCCGGCTGCAGGCCGATGCGCCTGAGCGCGTCGAGGCAGGCGAAATTGGCGCCGTGCCCGGCCTTCATGTCGGCGCCGCCGCGGCCATAGAGCCAGTCGCCCTCGATCACAGGGTCGAAGGGCGCATGCGTCCACTGCTCGACCGGCCCGGTCGGCACCACGTCGACATGTGCCTGCAGGATCAGGGAACGGCCTTTCTCCTCGCGCGGATGGTGGATGCCGACCAGGATCGGCGCGTCGGAATGCTGCTCGGAGAAGGGCCCGCCGCCGGGATGGGCCTTGATCGCGGCCTCGTCCATCTTGAAGCGGTCGACTGTGAAGCCGCGTTCCCGCAGCGCCCGGTAGACGAAGTCCTGGCAGGCATGCTCCTCCCCGCGCAGCGAGGGAAAGCGGATCAGCTCCTGGGTGAAGGCGATCTGCTCGGCGAAGCCGGCCTCGACGGAAGCCAGGATCTTGTCGCGAAGGGCGGGGTCGAGAGGCATGGTCATAGGGCTCCTGGGAGAGGGCGTCATGGTCGGGCTCGACCCGACCATCTCGGAAACCAGTGTCGTCTCGTCACGCGATTCTCGGGTCTGCGCTTCGCTCCGCCCGAGAATGACGTTGCGCTCGTCATCAATGCCCGAACCGTGCGCCGCCGGGCACCGCCGCCAGCAGCGCCCGCGTGTAGTCGTGGCTGGGCGCGGCGAAGAGCGCCGCCGTCGGTCCCGCCTCGACGATCCGGCCACGCTGCATCACCGCGATACGGTCGCAGATCTGGGCGGCGACGCGCAGATCATGCGTCACGAACAGGATGGCGAGCCCGAGCCGCTGCTGGATGTCCTTGATCAGGGTCAGGATCTGCGCCTGGACCGAGACGTCGAGCGCCGAAACGGCCTCGTCCGCGACGAGCACGTCCGGTTCCAGGGCGAGCGCGCGCGCGATGCCGATGCGCTGGCGCTGGCCGCCCGAGAACTCGTGCGGATAGCGGTCGATCGCGTTGGCCGAGAGGCCGACCAGTTCGAGCAGTTCGGCCGCCTTCGCCAGCGCCTCGGACCGCGAGGTGCCATGCGCCACCGGCCCGTCCGAAATGATCCGCCCCACCGTCTGGCGCGGGTTCAGCGAGGCGAACGGGTCCTGGAACACCATCTGGATGCGCTTGCGCTGGGCACGTAGCGCCGCCGGCTTGAGATCGCTCAGCACGAGATCGCCCGCCGCCGCGCTGCTCAGGCGGATCTGGCCCGCATCGGGCTCGATCAGCCGCAGGCAGCAGCGCCCGACGGTCGATTTGCCAGATCCCGATTCCCCGACCAGCCCCAGCGTCTCGCCGCGCCGGAGCGAGAAGCTGATGTCGTCGGCGGCCCTGACCTCACGGGCCGTGCCGAAGAAACTGCGCTTGCGGTAGACCTTGCCCAAGCCTTCCACCGTCAGCACCGGCGCCGAGTCCGGCAGCGGCGCCCGCTCCGGCGGCGTCAGCGAGGGCACCGCGGCCAAGAGCTTCTGCGTATAGGGGTGGTTCGGCGCGCCGAGCACCTGATCGACCGTGCCCTCCTCGACGAGGACGCCCTTTTCCAGCACCGCGATGCGGTCGGCGATCTCGGCAACGACGCCCATGTCATGGGTGATGAACAGCACGGCGGTGCCGTGCTTGTGGCGGAGGTTGTCGATCAGCTTGAGGATCTGCGCCTGTGTGGTGACGTCGAGCGCCGTCGTCGGCTCGTCGGCGATCAGGAGCTTGGGCTCGAGCGCGAGCGCCATCGCGATCATCACGCGCTGGCGTTGACCGCCCGACAATTCATGCGGATAGGCCCGCGCCAGCCGCGGCGGATCGGGCAGGCCGACCTCGGCAAGCAGCTCGACGGCCCGGCGCTGCCGTTCGGCGCGGCTGTGCAGTCCATGCGCCTCGAAGGTCTCGACGATCTGATCCGCCACCCGCATCACCGGGTTGAGCGAGGTCATCGGCTCCTGGAAGATCATGCCGACCTCGCGGCCGCGCAGATCCTGCATCGCCGCCTCGTCGAGCTGCAGCAGATCGCGCCCGGCGAGGCGGATCGCGCCGCCGGCCGGCTTCACCGCCTTGGGCAGGAGCCCCATCACCGCATGGGCGATCATCGACTTGCCGGAGCCGGACTCGCCGACGACGCAGAGCGTCTCGCCGGCGCCGATCGTCAGCGAGACGTCGGCCACCGCATGGGCGCGGTCCGCCAGCGCCGGCAGGTCCAGCGTCAGCGTCTCGATGGAGAGGACGGGGGCCGGCTTGGCCATGACCTCGCTCATTCGCGCCCCCTGGCGAGGCGCGGATTCAGCGCGTCGTTCAGGCCCTCGCCGGCGAGGTTGAGCGCCAGCACCGTCAGGAAGATCGCGAAGCCCGGAAAGAACGAAATCCACCAGGCGTCGAGCAGGCGCGTGCGCCCGGCACCGACCATGTAGCCCCAGCTCATCAGGTTCGGATCGCCGAGCCCGAGGAAGGAAAGCGAGGATTCGAGCAGGATCGCCGAGCCGATCATCAGCGAGCCCATCACGATGATCGGCGCGATCGTGTTCGGCAGAACCTGGCTGAAGATGATGCGCGGCGTCGACTGGCCGATCGTCACCGCCGCCTGGACATATTCGCGCGTCTTCAGCGAAAGCACCTCGCCCCGCACCAGCCGCGCCACCGGCGGCCATGACACGACGCCGATCGCGATCACGATCGAGCCCAGCGCCGGCTGCAGGATCGCCACCAGCACGATCGCCAGGGCGAAAGAAGGGATCGTCTGGAAGAACTCGGTGAAGCGCATCAGCGCGTCGTCGACGAAGCCGCCGGCATAGCCGGCGGCGGCGCCGAGCGGCACGCCGATCAGCAGCGCCACCAGAGTCGAGACCACCCCGATCATCAGCGAGACTCGCGCGCCATGGACGAGGCCGGCGGCGAGGTTGCGCCCCAGCGTGTCCGTACCCAGCGGGAAGCGCTCCATCACGAAGGGCGCGAGGAAGGGCCGGCCGACCGGGCGCCAGGGCGACTGCGGATAGAGCGTCGGCGCCAGCAGCGCGAAGGCCACGACCGCGAGCAGGATGACCAGGCCGAGCACGGCGCCGCGGTTGCGGCAGAAGCGTTTGAGGAAGTTCATGAAAAGCACTCCGCGGCTGGCCGGCACGCGCGCGGGGAACCCCTCTCCTGTAAGGATAGGGGCAGGGGTGAGGTGTCGGCCCCTGGACCAGTTATGCGAGCGTCTGACAGCCGCTGCGGTGAGGTCGCGGCTCTGACGTCAAACGGCCGACCCCTCACCCTGCCCTCTCCCTCCGGGAGAGGGTTCCCCGCGCCCATCATGGAGATGGCGCGCTTGTGGACGATGGCGAGCGTCCTCACGACGCGGCCTCGATGCGCGGATCGGCGATCCGGTAGATGAGATCGGTCAGGATGTTGAAGCCGACGACCATCGCCGAGGAGATGAAGAACACACCGAGCAGCACCGAATAGTCGCGCTGCACCAGCGCGTCGAACATCAGCCGGCCGATGCCGGGCCAGGCGAAGACCGTCTCGGTGAGAACGGCGCCGCCGACGAGCTGGCCCGCCTGCAGCCCCGCCAGCGTGACCACGGGCAGGATCGCGTTGCGTGCCACATGGCGTCGCGAGACGATGCCGGGCGACAGCCCCTTGGCGCGGGCGGTCTTGACGAAATCGGCGCCGGCCACCTCCAGCATCGAGGCGCGCATCATCCGCGCATAGAGCGCGGTGAAGAACAGGCCGAGCGTCAGCGCCGGCAGGATCAGGTGGTGGCCGATGTCGAGCGCCCGCGAGAGCCCGCGATAATTCGCGCCGATCGACTCGTAGCCGACATTGGGGACGAGGCCGAGCTTCAGGGCGAAGACGATCTGGCTCATCAGCGCGATCCAGAACAGCGGCGTCGCATAGAAGACGAGCGAGAGCGTCGTGATCAGGCTGTCCGACCAGCGCCCGGCCCGCCGCGCCGCCAGCGCGCCCATCACCACGCCGAGTCCGAGCGAGATCAGGAAGGCGGCGCCGGTCAGAAGCAGCGTCGCCGGCAGCCGGTCGAGCACGAGCGTCAGCACTGGCTGCTGCTGCCGGTAGCTGAAGCCGAGATCGAAGGTCAGATAGCCCTTGAGATAGATCCAGAGCTGGGTCAGCAGCGGCTCGTTCAGGCCGAAGCGCTCGCGCAGCTGCTCCAGCAACTGCGCATCGGCCGCCCCCGCCTCGCCGGCCAGCACCTGCGCGGGATCGCCGGGCGCGGCGCGGATCAGGAAGAAGTTGAGCACGGCGATCGCCAGCAGCGTCAGGACGCCCTTGGCCAGCCGGCTGGAGAGGAAGTGCAGGAGATTCATGCAGTCATGGTCCGGGCGGATGGGCTCTCGCCGTCATGCTCGCCCGCGTGGCGAGCATCCACGTGTTGAACTCCATCCTCGGTCAACGAAGACGTGGATGGTCGGGACGAGCCCGACCATGACGAGAGGCGCGTGATCACCCGGTAGGGGGCGACCCCGGTCACTCCTTCCACGCGTCCTTGAAGCCGTCGTTCACGCCGATCGCGGTGGTGACGAGGTTCTTGACGTTGCAGCGATAGATCGTCGGGAAATCCATCTCGAGCAGCCAGAGCACCGGCACCTCGTCGACGAGCAGTTTCTGCACCTTGGTGTACAGCTCCTGGCGGGCCGCATCCGTGGGCGCGATCGCGGCTTCGGCGAAGAGCTTGTCGACCTCCGGGTTCACATAGGCGCCCTGGTTGCCGAAGGGGTTGCCCTTGACGATGTTGGTCGAGATGTAGTTGCGCGCCACGCCGGTCGCCGGGTCGCCGAGCTGGTAGAGGAAGTTGAAGGTCAGGTCGAAATCGCCGTTGCTGGCCTTCTGCGTCCAGCCCGGCACGTCGGTGGTCTCGATCGAGACATTGATGCCGACATCGGTGAGGTTCTGCTTGATCGCCTCGGCCCAGCGGCTCCAGACCTCGCCATAGGGCAGCGCCAGGATCTTGAGCGGCTCGCCCTTGTAGCCGGAGGCCTTGACCAGTTCCTTCGCCTTGGCCGGGTCGAAGCCGTATTTCGGCACGTCCGCCGAATAGAACTTCGTCTTGGAGGAGATCGGCCCGGTCGGCAGCTTGCCGAGCCCGCCCCAGACGACGTCCTTGCCGAACTCGCGATCGATCGCGAACATCATCGCCTGGCGGAACTGCTTGTTGGCCAGCGGCCCGCCGCGCGCGATGTTGGGGGTCACCCAGGCATGGGGGGCGAACATCTCCCAGCCCTTGGTCGTCACGCAGGTGTTGGGCAGCTTGGAGAGACGGGCGACGTCGTAGACGTCGACGGAGCCGCCGGTCAGCACATCGACCTTGCCCGTCTCGTAGGCGACGGCGCGCGCGGCCGCGTCGGGGATGATCTGCCAGTAGATCTCGGCGAGGTTCGGCTTGCCCTTCTGCCAGTAGTCCTCGTTCTTCACGAGGTGGATGTAGGAGCCCTTCTTCCACTCCTTGAGCTTGAAGGGGCCGGTGCCGATGGGCGTGTTGTTGGCCGGATTGGCGCGATAATCCGTGCCGTCATAGATGTGCTTGGGGATCATCGGCGCGCCGGCGGCTTCCTGCGACAGCAGGAGCGGGCCGAAGGGCTGCTTCAGCGTGATCCGGACCGTCAGGTCGTCCACCTTCTCGATCTTCTCGACCTGGTTGTTGGCGATCGGGCGCCAGCGCGGATGGACCTCGCGGAGGAACTTGTCGAGCGAGAAGACGACGTCGTCGGCGCTGAACGGCTTGCCGTCATGCCACTTCACGCCCTCCTGGAGCTTGAAGGTGTAGACTTTGGAGTCCGCCGAGATCTCCCAGCTCTTGGCCAGCGAGGGCTGGGGCTGCAGCTTGTCGTCGTAGCGCAGCAGCGACTCGTAGATGTTCCCGGCGACCATATTGGTCGGGCCGTTCTGGTTCAGCCCCTGCATCAGCATCGGCGGCTCGGGCTGGACGACGACATGCACCGTCCCGCCCTGTTTCGGCGTCTGGGCGAGGGCCGGCAGGCCGAGGCCGAGCAGGCCGATGAGGCCGAGCGCCGTGGCGGCTGCCAGCCGCCCCCGAAGGACTGATGAAGTCGTCATGCATCTCTCCCTTTGTACCGTCACGCCGTCGCGAGTGGCGAAGCCCCCTCAGACTCCGTCCGGCGACGACTAGAACACAGCATGCAGCCGTCGCACAGGCCATCGGCCCGTGCGGTGGCGCGGGTGAGCTTTCAAGTTCCGGGCCATCGCGGAGTGGGTCCGGCCGCTTTCGCACGATGTTGCGCGCGAGGGGCCGGAACGGACACAATCGGGGAAAGGAGACGACGGGCGCTGCGCCCGGCACATGGCCGCCGGGCGCAGGATGCGGGGGCAGGCGGCCGGCGCGGGGGCCGCGAAGCGTGTCTCAGAGCTTCTTGCCGTCCTTGTCAAACTGCTTGAGGAAAGCCGTCAGATCGGCGATTTCCTTGTCGTTCTTGATGCCGGCGAAGACCATTTTCGTGCCGGGGATCTTGGCGCGCGGATCCTTGATGTATTCGGCGAAGACCGCCTCGTCCCAGGTGATGCCGGAGGCCTTGTTCGCCGCGGAATAGCTGTAACCTTCGACCGTGCCGGCGGGGCGCCCGAACAGGCCGTTGAGCTGCGGGCCGACGATGTTCTTGGCGCCCTCGCCGATCTGGTGGCAGGCCCGGCACTTGTTCCAGGAGCGCTCGCCGGCGGCGACATCCTGCGCCGAAGCCGGGGCGGCGAGGAGGATGGGCGCCAACAGGGTGGACAGGGCGGCGAGGCGGGCGAAAGCGTGCATGCGGAGATCCTTGGCTTGCGGCGCGGACCGGCGAGCAGGCCGACCCTGGAACTGGCATAATCCAAAGACGCCGCTCGGCTAAGGGGCCAATTCGACGCGGAGCGTCCGGACCCTCAGGCGAGGCGGCCGATCCAGTCCGCCACCGTCGCGGTGAAGGCATCCGGCCGCGAGACCGGAAAGAGATGCCCGCCCGTGTCGAGCATCGTCTTGGCGCAGCCGGGCAGGGCGGCGACGATCTCCTCCTGGAGGAAAGCCGGCACGACCATGTCGTCGCGCGCACCCAGCACCAGCACCGGAACGGTGAGTGCCGCCATCTGATCGCGGCCGTCGAAGGCCAGCAGCGCGTCGATGCGCTCGCGCATCACCTCCTGCTGCGCGGCCGTCAGCGGCGCGGCCGCCAGCGCCGCCTCGTAGATGTGCCAGTTCGCCTCGATCCAGGCCGGCGGATAGGCGCAGAGCACCGAGGTGGCGGCGTAGGCTTCCGGATTCGTTCCGAGGATCTCGCGCCGCGCCCCGAAATAGCCGCCCATGTAACGGTTCGGCCGCAGCCAGCTCCCGCTCAGGATCAGGCCCTCGACCCGCGCGGGGGCGAGATGGGCCAGCGTCTGCGCGATGCAGCCTCCGGTCGAATGGCCGAGCACCACCGCCCGGTCGATCCCCGCCTCGTCGAGCACGGCGAGACAATCGCGCGCGAGGGTTTCGATGGTGCAGGCGTCGCTGCCGCGCGTGCTGGCGCCGATGCCGCGCTGGTCGAAGCGGATCACGCGGAACGAGCGCGCCAGCGTCTCGGCGATGCTTGTCCAGAAGGCCGCGCCGCCGCCGAGCCCGGTGACCAGCAGCAGCGGCCGCCCGCGACCTTCCACGAAGGCGCTCAGCACGGCCCCGTCCGCGGTGCGGACGTCGAAGCCGGCCGGGGCGGGCAGGTCGCTCTGGTTTCCGGTCATGGGGCAACCTCCTCTCGCGGCGGCTCTCTGGCGCCGGTCCCGCGAGGATGGCGCAGCCGGCCGGCCCCCGCCATGGCGGCGACGGCAGGGGAGAGACGCGGTCGGCGCAGGGCGATGACGCTTGAACCGGGTGGGCGGACCGGGCGACCATCGTCCAAGAGGCGGATGACGACGGCATCCGCGGAGCGCGCGCTTGACCTTGCGGCGTCTCTCATGGGGAAGATGGCAGCCGATGCGTGGGGATGGCGGGACGATGCAGATCGAGCATGGTGCGACGGAGCGGGCGGAGGATGTCCCGCTCCACCGGCGCGACCTTCTCCGCATGGGAACGGCGCTGGCCGCGGCCGGCATTCCGCTCGCGTCCGTGGCGCAGGTGTCGGCCGAGGCGGCGCCGCCGGCGGGTCTGGTCACGGATCTGCGTGGCGACGCCATGGCGCGGCTGAAGGAGGCATGGCGCCGGCTGTCGGCCGAGGGGCCGGTCTTCGTCGGCGACCGGGTCGAGACGGGCGAGGGCGCTCGCGCCGGGTTCCGTCTCGGCCGGGCCACGGATCTGCGCCTCGGCGAAAACACCCGCATCACCATCGACCGCTTCATCGTCGATGCCGGCGGCACGATCAGCCTCGGTGCGGGCGCGCTGCTGGTCGACAAGGCACCCGGCAGCGAGGCCGGGCGGATCCGCGTGCGCTCCTCCTACGGGTTGATCGCGGTGCGCGGCACGCGTTTCTTCGCCGGCCCGAGCAACGGCGTTTTCGGCGTCTTCGTCGAGCGCGGCGAGGTCGCCGTGCGGGCCGCCGGCCGGGAGGTCGTGCTGACGGCGGGCGAGGGCACGGACATCGCCCGTCGCGGCGCCGCGCCGACACCCGCCCGGCGCTGGGGCGAGGCGCGCATCGCGGCCGCGCTCGCCCAGATCGCCTGACGATGGAGTCCTCCGCCATCGCGGCGATGCTGGGCGAGGCCGGCTTCTTCGCCGGGCTGCCGCCGCAGGCTCTGCTCGACTGCGCCGCCGAGTTCCGCGAGCAGCGCTTCGAGGCCGGCCAGATGCTGTTCGCCCGCGGCGAGCCGGGGGACCGTCTTCTCCTCGTTGCGGAGGGACGCGTGCGCCTGTCCGTCACGACCGAGGAAGGCCGCGAGCTCAGCATGCGCCACGCCGCGCGCGGCGAACTGCTCGGCGAGATCGCGGTTCTCGATGGCGGAACCCGCAGCGCCGACGCCGTGGCGATCACGCCGGTCCTGGCCCTGTCCCTGCGCCGGGCGGCGCTCGACCAGCTCGTGGCGCGCCATCCCGCGCTCTCGGCCGGGATCGTCGCCTTCCTCTGCCGCCGCCTGCGCCAGACCACCGACCAGCTCGAGGGCATCGCGCTCTACCCGATCGAGGCGCGGCTCGCGCGCTTCCTGCTGGTGGGCCTCGCCGGACGCCGTGCCGCGGCCGGCAAGCGCGTGCCGCTCGACATGGCGTTCTCGCAGGGCGAGCTGGCGCAGCTGCTCGGCGCCAGCCGGCCCAAGGTGAATGCGGCGCTCGGCGCGCTCGAACAGGCCGGCGCCATCCGCCGCACGGCCGACCGTCTGTTCTGCGACCCCGATCTTCTCGCCAGAGCGGCCGGATCCGGCGATGGCTGAGAGCCGGCTGCGGCCGTCGAGACCGGTTCTGGCCGGCCTGCTGGCGGGGCTCGCCATCCTTCTTCTGGCGCAGACGGCACCCTCGACGTGGCGGGACGGCCTGCGGGAGCGCGTCTTCGACCTGATGCTGGGCGCGAGTGCCCCGTGGCGCCCGGCCACGCCCGAGATCCGTGTCGCCTTCGTCGCGATCGACGAGGCGAGCCTGGACGCGGTCGGCCCCTGGCCCTGGTCCCGCGAGACGCTGGCGCGACTGGTCTCGGCCGTCACGGCCGCGAGACCCGCCGCCGTCGCCATCGACATCCTGCTGGCGGGGGAGGACGAGCGCTCGCCGGCGGCACTCGCCCGCCGCCTCGCCGAAGCCACCGGCCGCGCCGAGATCGCCGCGCTCGCCCCCATCCTGGCGGACGGAGATCGGGCTCTCGCCAACGCCATCGCGGCAGGCCCGGTCGTCCTCGGCTGGGTGCTCGATCCACGCGGCACCGATGCGCTCGCGCCGGTGCCGGTGCTGCTGCGCGAAGGCGTGTCGATCGCTGCACTGTGGCGGGAGAACGGGGCGAGCGGTCCGCCCCCGGCGCTCGCCGCGGCCGCGGCCGGGACGGGCACGCTGTCCCTGCCGGGCGACGAGGACGGTCTGGTGCGGCGCGTGCCGCTCTTCGCCGGAGCGGGCGGCGAAGTGCGGCCGGGGCTGGCGCTGGAGGCCGCGCGCGTGGCGGCCGGTGCCCCGGGCTATCTGCTCTCGGCGGGTCCACCGCGCTTCACCTTCGGCGCGGTCAGCCGGCCCCTCCCGCCGGACGGGATGCTGCGTCTGCTGCCCGCGCCCGCCCCACTTCCCGTCATCCCCGCCTCGGCCCTGCTTCAGGGAACGGCCGATCTCGCGCCGCTCGCCGGAGCCGTCATCGTCATCGGCGGCAGCGCGCCCGAGCTCGGGGCGCTGCGGGCGAGCGCGCAGGATCCGCTCACCCCCTCCGCCCTGCTCCAGCTCGAGGCGCTGCGCCAGCTCGCGGCCGGCATAGTGCCCCTGCGGCCGGCCGGGGCCGCCCTGGGCGAGATCGCATTGGCGCTGCTTTGCGTGATCGGCGCCGTTGCGGTCGCGCGTTGCCTGCGCCCGGCGACTTCAGTCCTCGCCGCGGCGGGGCTGGTCGTCGCGCTCATCCTCGGCAGCGCTCTTCTCGCCCGCGCCGACCGGCTGGTCGATCCGACGCCGGCTGTGGCGGCGGCGCTGCTGGCCTTTCTCGCCACCTCGCTCGCCGGGTTTTCCGAAACGCGCTGGCGCGAGGCTCGCCTGCGCCGCCGTTTCGAGCAGCATCTGGCGCCGGGCGTGGTCGAGCGCATCGTCGCGAGCCCGGACAGCCTCAGGCTGACCGGCGAGCGTCGCGAGGTCACCGCCCTCTTCACTGACATCGAGGGCTTCACCCGCACCACCCGCGAGGCCGGGCCGGAACAGCTCGTCGCGGTGCTGGACGGCTATTTCGAGGGCGTTACCCGCATCGTCGGCGAGCATGGCGGCATGGTCGACAAGCTCGTCGGCGACGCGGTCCACGCACTCTTCAACGCGCCGCTCGACCTCGAGGACCATCCGCGCCGCGCACTGGACTGTGCCGTCGCGATTCTCGCCTGGACGGAAGCGTACCGGGCGAGCGGTCCCGCCGCCGCGATCGGCCTCGGCCGCACGCGGCAGGGGCTGGAGACCGGCTTCGCCATCGTCGGCGACGTCGGCTTCGGCGCCAAGCTCGACTACACCGCCCATGGCGAGGCGGTGAACATGGCCGCGCGGCTCGAAGCGCTCAACAAGGAGCTCGGCTCGTCGATCTGCATCGGCCCTGCCGCGGCGGCACGCTGCGACCCGGCCCGGCTGCGGCGGCTCGCCGAGGTCGATCTGCGGGGAATAGGCCCCGTCCCGGTGTTTTCGCCGGCCTGACGGCGCGGCTGCCGCAGCGTCCACCCGGTCGCTGTTCCGCCTGGAACAGTCATCGGACCGAGAGAGGCGCAGGATCAGCTCATGCCAATCCTCTCCGCATGGAGAGGATTGTCCCGAAAAAGGAGTTGACGCTATGGTTCAGCACTCGATCGACCTTCGTCGCGATCCGGCTGGGGAGCAGGGCGGCGACAGGCCTCGCCGGAGCCGCCGCATGACCCTGCGTTCCGTCACCACCGCCGTCATGCTCGCGCTCGCCGCGGTGGGCAGCGCCCCTGCCGCCATCGCCCAGCCCGTCGCCGCGGCGCGGGCGCCGGCTCTCCTGCCGCTCGAACAGGCTTTCATGAAGGCGGCGACGGACCTTTTCGCCAGGCTGCCGGCGGGCGGCGGCGAGATCACGATGGTCATCGACCCCCTGATCGACGGCGTCACCGGTATCCAGTCGGCGGCGACGCGCGGCTTCGACCGGCGCATCGCCGAGCTGGTGGCGGAGCGCTATCCGCATGTGAAGGTCCTCGCCTTCACGCCGGAAAACGTCGCCAAGGCCCGCTTCGTCTTCATCGGCACCTTCAACACGATCAACAATGCCGGCCAGCCCGGCGGCGATCGCGACGCCTTCTGGATCTGCTTCGCCCTGGTCGAGCGCGAGGCCAAGACGGTCTATGCCCGCAGCGTCGCCCGCTCGACCGTGGGCGATGTCGACATCGCGCCTGCCGCCTCCCATGCCGACACGCCGGTCTGGGGGCTGGATGCCGCGACGCGGGCCTATATCGAGGCCTGCCAGCGCTCGCAGCCGGGCACGCCCGTCTCGCCGGCCTATCTCGACCAGCTCGGCGCGGCCGCCCGCATCCGCGAGGCCGGCGCGGCCTATGAGGCCGGCGACCATCGCCGCGCCCGCGATCTCTACCGCGAGGCGCAGGCCCAGCCCGGCGGCGACCAGCTGCGCGTACTGAACGGGCTCTACCTCTCCTACGCCGCGCTCGGCGAGACCGGCGCGGCGGACGAGACCTTCGGCCAGATGGTGGAGCGCGGCTTCAGCCTCGGCCGGCTCGGCGTGAAGTTCCTGTTCGAGCCGAATTCCACCGCCTTCAACGCCGACCGCAAGCTCTCGGCGAGCTATCCGGCCTGGCTGCGCGAGATCGCGATGCGGGCGACGCGGGCCGGCGTCTGCCTCGAGGTCGTCGGCCATGCCAGCCGCACCGGGGCCGAGAGCCTCAACGACAGGCTCTCCCGCGAGCGGGCGGAGCGCATCGCCGGGCTGATGAGCACCCAGGCGCCCGGCATGTCGCAGCGGCTGCGCGCCACCGGCGTCGGCTTCCGCGAGACGCTGGTCGGTCTGCCGCGGGACGATGCCAGCACGGCGGTCGACCGCCGGGTCGAGTTCAAGACCGCGCCCTGCGCATGACCGCCCGGCCCTCCGCTCCCGCGCCGGCGGCAGGCCGGCGGGCCCTTCTCGAAGTCGCACTCGCCGCGGCGGGCCTGGCACTGGCGGCTCCGGTTGCGGCGCAGACGGCCCCTCAGCCCGGCCCCGCTTCGGCCCTGCCCACGCTGAAGCTGGCGCCGGTGGCGCCGCCTCGCGATGCCGGCGCGGACATGGCCGCGCGCATCGCGGCCACCACCGACCGCGCCGCCCTGGTCGAGCTTCTGGCGGCCGGCGTCGAGAAGGCCCGGATCACGGCGCGGCTGGCGCAACTCGGCTTCGTCGATCTCGCCGCGGGCGGCCAGCGGGTCTGGCTGAAGCCGGGCGGCGGGGAGAGTTTTCGCGATTGCGCCGACTGCCCCGAACTCGTCCTGGTGCCGGAGGGCGATGTCCGCATGCAGCTCTCGACCGGCGCGACGCCACGCCCTGTCGAGGTCACGCTGCCGCAGCCCTTCGCCGTTGGCCGCTTCGAGGTGACGCGGGCGCAGTACAAGGCCTTCATGCAGCAGTCCGGCCATGTCGTCGAACTCGGCTGCCATGTTCGCGCGCCGGTCTGGAAGCTGGATCCGACCCTGTCCTGGCAGGATCCCGGCTACCCGCAGGGCGACGACGAGCCCGTGGCCTGCGTCAGCCATGGCGATGCCAAAGCCTATGTCGCCTGGCTGTCCAAGCGCACCGGCCAGCGCTACCGGCTGCTGACCGACCCCGAATGGCACCATGTCGCGGCTTCCTCGGCCAGGGAGATGGCCGATCCGGCGCGCCTCTGCGCCATCGGCAACGGCGCCGACGAGACCGCGAAGCAGGCGATGCCCTCCTGGACGGTCGCCCCCTGCCGCGACGGCTTCCGCACCACGGCGCCGGTCGGCCGCTTCGCGGCGAGTCCCTGGGGCCTGTTCGACCTGAGCGGCAATCTCTGGGAATGGGTCGATACCTGCCCGCCCGACCCGTCGGTGCCGGGGCAGCCCTTCCCGCCGCCGGTCTGCCGCGAGGAGGAGGGGCGCATCCTGCGTGGCGGCTCCTGGGCCGATCCGCCGGCGGCCCGGCGGCTCGATTCCCGTATTGTCAGCGAGCCCGGCATCCGCGATCAGGTCGCCGGCTTCCGCGTCGCGCGCGATCTCGGCAACTGAGGGGCAATCGTTTCAGGCCGCGCGGGCCGTCTGCGCGCCGGGCTGTCGAATGCTCCAGAGCCAGACGGTCGTCGCTGCGAGCAGTGCCAGGCCGGCCAGTTGCGTCGTCGCGAAGGGCAGGAAGAGTCCGATGCCGCCCGCCCCCAGCAGCAGACGGGCGGCGAGGCCGAGGCGGGAGAACAGATAGCCCTCGATCGCGGCGTTCAGCGCCAGCACCCCGAGTCCCACCGCCGCGACGGACAGCACCGTCTGCCAGATCGGCCCGATCAGCAGCAGGGCGGGCTGGTACATGAAGACGAAGGGCAGGATGAACGCGACCATCGCGATCCGGCAGGCGACGACCGCGATCATCACCGGATTGGCCTTGGCGATCGAGGCCGCCGCGAAGGCCGCCACCGCCACCGGCGGCGTGATCGCCGACATCGAGGCGATGTAGACGATGAAGAGATGCGCCGGCAGCACCGCGATGCCCAGCGCGATCAGGGCCGGAGCCGCCAGAACGGCCGAGAGCGCGTAGACCGCCGGGGTCGGCATGCCCATGCCCAGCACGATGATGACGAAGGCGGCGACGAGGATGGTGAGGATCGGGCTGCCGCCGGACATGTGGAACAGGCCGGAGCTGATCTTGCCGGTCAGGTCGGTCATCGAGAGCGTTCCGACCACGAGCCCGGCGATGGCGCAGGCCACTCCGACGCCGATCATGCCCCGCATGCCGTCGCTCAGGCCGAAGAACAGCGTCTTGATCAGCCGGATCGGGTCCGGATGGCGCAGCAGGGCAACCGGCAGCAGGGCGGCGCAGGCGATCGCGCCGGCGAAGGCGGGCCGGTTGAGGCTCAGCACGCCCCAGACGAGCAGGCCGATCGGCACGAGATAGGCCCAGTCGCGCCGCAAGACGGCGAGGATCGAGGGGGTCTCGCCCTCCGACATCGGCTGGAGCCCGTCCCGATGCGCCTTGAAATGGGCCGCGAGAAACACCGACTGGTAGTAGAGCAGGGCCGGGATGAGCGCCGACAGCGCGATCGTGGCATAGGGAATGCCGGTGAAGTCCGTCATCAGGAACGCGGCCGAGCCCATCACCGGTGGCAAAAGGGCGCCGCCCGTCGAGGCCGCCGATTCGATGGCGCCCGCATAGGTCCGGCTCGTACCGGTCCGGATCATCAGCGGAATGCTGAACGATCCCGTGGTGACGACGTCGGCTGTCGGCGAACCCGAGATCGAGCCGTAGAGGCCCGACGAGACCACGGCGACCTTGCTCGCCCCGCCGACCTGCTTGCCGACGAGGCTGTTGGCGATGTCGTAGAAGAAATCGGCCCCGCCGATGCGGTCGAGCAGGGCGCCGAAGACGACGAAGACGACGACGAGAAACGCCGCGACCTCCAGCGCCGGGCCGAACAGCCCGTTGGTCGAGAAGACGAGATGGTCGACGATCTCCTGCGTGCTGAAGCCGCGATGCGCGAAGGAGCCGGTGAGCCTGTTGCCGAAGATCGCATAGGCGAGGAAGGTTGCGACCAGCACGACGAGGATCATCCCGATACAGCGCCGCGTGGCCTCCATCACCAGCACGATCAGCACGATCGAGGCGGCGATGTCGGCGGTCGAGAGTTCGTCGATCATCGGCAGCCGGAGCTCGTGGACCGGCTGCATCGCGACGAAATAGCCGCAGGAGGCGAGCGACAGAGCGACCATCCCCCAGGCGAACCAGGAGCGCCCGGTCGGCCGCAGCGGGTTGGCCGTCGTCGTCAGGAAGGCCAGCGAGAGCACCGCGCCGAGGAAGAGAAACAGCGCGATCTCGCGCTTCACGTACCAGCCGAAGGAGATCGCGATCAGCAGCACCGCCGCGGCGAAGCCGACGACATGCACCGTCCGCTGCTCCGGCGCATCGAGCTGTCGGGACCGGCCCGGTGCGATCAGCTTCAGCCGGACGAGCATGGCGACACCTCGTTCTCTCGGCGGTGGAACGGGAGGGACGCTGCGCGCCTCACTTCAGCAGGCCGGCTTTCCGATAGGCGGCCTCGGCGCCCGGATGCAGCGCCAGCGGTGCGGTCTGCGTCAGGTTGACCGGCTCGAGTCGCGCCATCATCGCATGCGCCTGCCGCAGATAGTCGAAATGCTTGATCATCCCGTCGACGATCAGCGCCGCATCCTCGTTCTTCATCTCGGCGGAGGCGAAGAGCACGACGCTGCCGGTAACGGTCGGGACCGCCGCGGGCTGGAAGGCATATGTCCCGGCCGGCACGGTGATGGGTGCCGTGCCGAGCAGCGTGCCGAGCTTGGCGGTCGCCTCCGGCGAGATGCCGAGCATCCTGACCTTCATCTCGCGGGTCGCGCTGTTGATCTGGCCGGAGGGGAAAGCGAGCATGTTGATGACGATGTCGGCCTGGCCGTTCTTCATCATCTCCAGGCCGGCATTGTAGTCGACATGGTGGATGCGCCCGCCCCAGCCCTCGATGTCCTTGGCCGTGATGCCATAGGCCTTGAAGACCTCTTCGCCCGTCACCGCCATCAGCGTCCCGCGCTGGTTGAGCGCGATGCGGACGGGCTTCTTCGCGGCGAGGATGCTCTCGAAGCTTTCGATGCCGGCGTCCTCGCGCACCAGGATCTGCACCGCCGCCTGCGGGTCGATCAGCGCGATGGCGCGCAGATTGGTGATCGGCGCCTTGAACGGGTCCTCGCCGGCCTGGGCCCGCTTGATCAACTGCGCATGGGCGATGCCGAGTTCGACCTTGCCGGTCGAGACGAGCTGGATGTTGGCGGCCTCGCGGCCGGGCTCGTAGCCGAAGGAGGCGCCGGGGGATTCCCGCCGGATCGTCTCGCCGATGGCGTTGCCGATCGCGCTCCAGGCGCCGCCGACCGAACCGCCGGTCAGCGTGATCTTGCGGGTGGGCGCCGTCTGCGCCGCCGCGAAACCCGCCCCGAGTGCGAGCGCCCCGGCCACCAGCGATGCGAATGCCAGCTTCTTCATGGTCACCCTCCCAGCCTCGTGTCGGGCACGGACCGAAGGCGGACCGCGCGACCGAATGGTGCCGGCCGATCGGGTCGGCCGACGATCTGACGTAGCTGCCGTTCCCCGGCGACTTCAAGCCGCCTTGTCGAATGCTGTCTTGCGCAGCACGAGGGAGAGTTTGTTGGTGTGCATATGGCTTGTCAATGCTACGCATCGCTCAAACGGAGGGCGTGCGCTGCAGCAAAAATTTGCAACCTTGCCGCGACAACTGGCTATGACACGCCGAAATCGTGGGGCGATCGGTGTGGCTGCCTGGTGTCATCCGCCTGTCACCGAATCCTTGCTTGACACATCAGGACCCACTTCGCATCGTTGGTGTGCAAACAGTCATGAGATCGGGCCATCCATGCTATTCGCTCCCATGGCGAAGCCCGCAGAGGCTGGCGGAGCGCGCGGCGGGGCTGAGCATGTATGACCGTTTCACCACCCAGCGGCTGATCGATCTCTGGCTGAGCGAGGATATCGGCTCCTGCGACCTGACCGTTCAGCTGATGATCGAGCCGGACGAAACCGGCGCCTTCCGCATGAACGCCCGTGAGCCGATGGTGCTGGCGGGGCTCGACGTGGCGGCCGCCGTCTTCGCCCGCTACGAGCCGCGGCTCTCGATCAGGGTCGAGGTCGCCGATGGCGACCGCGTCGAGAAGGGCGCGACGCTGATCCTGGTCGAGGGGCCGGCCCAGGGCATCCTCACCGCGGAGCGGACGGCGCTCAACATCGTCCAGAGGCTCTCCGGCATCGCCACCGAGACTGCGCGCTATGTCGACATCATCAGGGGCACCAACGCCCGGCTGATCGACACCCGCAAGACCACGCCCGGCCTGCGCATGCTGGAGAAGCATGCGGTCGCCTGCGGCGGCGGGCTCAACCATCGCCTCGGGCTCGATAACGGCGTGATGATCAAGGACAACCACATCGCCGTCTGCGGCGGCATCGCCCAGGCCGTCGAGCGCGCGCGCCGCAAGCTGCCTGTCCTGACCAAGCTCGAGGTCGAGTGCGACCGGCTGGAGCAGGTGCGCGAGGCCGTTGCCGCCGGGGCCGACGTGATCATGCTCGACAACATGCCGGTACCGGAGATGAAAGAGGCGGTCGCCTATGTCGCCGGCCGCGCCAAGCTGGAAGCCTCGGGCGGCATCCGCTACGAGGCGATCCGCGCCGTCGCCGAGACCGGCGTCGACTACATCTCCACCAGCAAGATCACCCAGTCGGCGCCCGCCGTCGACATCGGCCTCGACGAGGCCTGAAGGCGACGAAACCTCCATGCGGCCAGGCATCCTCTTCGTCGTCGTCGGGCCGAGCGGGGCCGGCAAGGATACGCTGATGGACGGGGCGAGGCGCGCCCTGGTGCAGGAGGGGCGCTTCGGCTTCGCGCGCCGCCTGATCACCCGTCCGGCCGATGCCGGCGGGGAGGATCACGAGGCGATCGACGAGGCCGGCTTCGCGGCGCTCGCGGCCGCCGGCGGCCTGCTGGTCTCCTGGCAGGCGCATGGTCTGCATTACGGGCTGCGGGCGGCGCTGCGCGACGAGCTCGCCGCCGGCCGGCACATCGTCGCCAATGGCTCGCGCGGGGTGCTGGAGACGCTCGCCGGCGCGGTGCCGCGGCTGATCATCATCAACGTCACCGCCTCGCCCGAGACGCTCGCCCGCCGCCTCGCCTCCCGCGGCCGCGAGACGGCGGACGACATCGCCGCGCGGCTCGCCCGCAAGCCGCCGCAATGGCCGGAGGGCATCGAGACCATCACGGTCTCCAATGACGGAACGGTCGAGGAAGGCATCGAGCATTTCCTCGCCGCCATCGACGCTGCCACGCGCCGCCTCGCGCTCAAACCCATCCCCATCGACGGCTGGCGCGACAGCATCGCCTATCTGCCGCGCGACAGCGTGATCGGCGTCGCGGACTTCGACGGGCCGGGCAAGGTCGACGTCGCCGGGCCGATCGCCGCGGACGGGACACGCCGCAGCATCCGCGCGCGGGTCAACGTCGTGGAGGCCGGCTGGCTGCTGGAGCCGCATGAGATCGGCCTGTCGCGCGAGGCCTTCGCTCAGCTTGGCCTGCCCGAAGGCAGCGAGATCACGCTGACGCGCACCCCGCCGCAGCACAGCCGCGATGCGCTGCGCGCCAAGATCAAGGGGGCCGAACTCGGCGCGGCCGACTACGCGATGCTGCTGCGCGACATCGTCGAGGGGCGCTATCCGGAAGGCGAAATCTCGGCCTTCCTCGTCGCTGCGACGCGCTCGCTCAGCGATGCCGAGGTCGCGGCGCTGGCGAGCGTGCGGGCCGGTTTCTCGACACCGCTGCGCTGGGACGAGCCGATCGTCGTCGACAAGCACTCGATGGGCGGCATCCCCGGCAGCCGCATCACGCTGATCGTCGCGCCGATCGTCGCCGCCCATGGGCTGGCCATGCCCAAGACCTCCTCGCGCGCCATCACCTCGGCCGCCGGCACGGCCGACGCGATGGAGGTTCTGGCCAGGGTCGACCTGACGGAGGACGACGTCCGCCGCACGGTGGCCCAGGCGCGCGCCTGCATCGCCTGGAACGGCCGCCTCAACCACTCCGCCGTCGACGACGTGATGAACGCGATCACGCGCCCGCTCGGCATCGATTCCAACCGCTGGTCGGTCGCCTCGATCATCTCGAAGAAGCTGACGGCAGGCTCGACCCATGTCGTGGTCGACCTGCCCTATGGCCGCCGCGCCAAGCTGCACAGCGAGGCGGAGGCACGCGAACTCGGCGCGCTGTTCGAGAGCGTGGGGCGCTCGGTCGGCCTTCAGGTCGAGGCGGTCGCGACCTGCGGCGCCGGGCCGATCGGCCGCGGCATCGGGCCGGCGCTCGAGGTCCGCGACGTGCTCTGGGTGCTGGAGGGCGATGCGCAGGGCCCGGCCGATCTGCGCGAGAAGGCGCTCGACTTCGCCGGCCGCATCCTGGCCTGGGACCCGGCGATCGGCTCAGCGGTAGCGGGTCGCGCCCGGGCCGCCGAACTCCTGGCCTCGGGTGCGGCGCGCGCGGCGCTGGACGGCATCGTCGCGGCGCAGGGCCGACGAGACATCGTCGCGAAGCCCGCAGCCCTGACCCACACCATGCGCGCGTCCCGCGCCGGGCGGATCAGCGAGATCGACGGCTGGCGCATCGCCGGCATCGCGCGCCGCGCCGGCGCGCCCTTCGACAAGAGCGCCGGCATCGACCTGCTGCGCGCGGTCGGCGACGACGTCGCGGCGGGCGAGGGGCTCTTCACCATCCACGCCGCGGCCGCGCCGGATCTCGAGGCGGCAGTCGCGCTGGCGGCTGCGGATGAGGGGTTCGTCTTGGCCTGACCGCCAGGGCACGATTGTTTCAGTTTCAGGGACGGACCCACCGCCGTCATCCTGGGCGGCCGCAGGCCGACCGGGATCCATCGTCGGGCGCGGCGGCTCTCTATGATGGATCCCGGCCTGCGCCGCTTCGCGGCTTGTCCAGGATGACGCGGGAGGTGGGTGGCGTTGCGATCACGCCCTCGGCATCTTCAGCGGGTCGATCGAGATCGCGCGCTTGAGCGTACGCAACCCGAAGGTCGTGCGCGTCTGCCGGATACCGGGGATGCGGTAGAGCATCTCGCGCAGGAAGCGCTCGTAATGGTCGGTGCCGCTGACCACGACCTTGACCAGGTAGTCGTATTCCCCGGTGACGAGATAGGCCTCGACCACCTCCGGAATCCGCGTCAGCGCCTCGCCGAAATGATCGAGGATCTTGTCGTCATGCTTGTCGAGCGTGATCTCGACGAAGACGACATTGCCGAAACCGAGCGCCTTCTGGTCGAGCACCGCGACATATTTCTCGATCGTCCCGCTCTCCTCCAGCCGCTTCACCCGCGTCCAGCAGGGTGAAGGCGACAGCCCGACCTTTTCCGCCAGCGCCTGGACGGTCAGCCGGCCGTCCTCCTGCAGGGCCGAGAGAATCCGCAGATCGGTGGCATCCGGTTCATCGCTCCGGCGGTTGCGCTGTATCACGGAAGATCATCCTGCGCTGTGGATAGAAGTCGGAAAATATTTCCGCAGACGGTTCCGAATGCAACCGATTTCGACAGAAATCTCCGCGGGCCCCGCGCTAGCCTGACGCCAAGAGGGATGCGTCGCGCCGCGCGACTGAAGCCCCGCTGAAACGGGACGGCTTGCCGTCCGGGCCGGACGGCGGAATGCTGTCTCACCGGACGATCGGGCGGATCAGGGACGGAGCGCATGACCGACACACCCCTTCGCTTTCACGTGCCGCAGCCGGCCTCCCGCCCGGGCGAGCAGCCGGACTTCTCCCATGTCGTGATTCCCAAGGCGGGCTCGGTCGAGCGCCCGCCGGTCGATGTCGATCCGAAGGCGATCCGGGACCTCGCCTATTCGATCATCCGCGTGCTGAACCGCGAGGGCGAGGCGGTCGGCCCCTGGGTGCCCGATCTCAGCCAGGAGGATCTGATCCGGGGCTTGCGTCACATGATGACGCTGCGCAGCTTCGACGCCCGCATGCAGATGGCCCAGCGTCAGGGCAAGACCTCCTTCTACATGCAGCATACGGGCGAGGAGGCGGTGAGCTGCGCCTTCCGGATCGCGCTCAGGCCCGGCGACATGAACTTCCCGACCTATCGCCAGGCGGGCCTGCTCATCGCCGACGACTATCCGCTCGTCGACATGATGTGCCAGATCTACTCCAACGAGCGCGACCCGCTGAAGGGCCGGCAACTCCCGGTGATGTATTCCTCGAAGGAGCATGGCTTCTTCTCGATCTCGGGCAATCTCGCCACGCAATTCGTCCAGGCCGTCGGCTGGGCCATGGCCTCGGCGATCAAGGGCGACACGAAGATCGCCGCCGCCTGGGTCGGCGATGGCTCCACGGCGGAATCGGATTTCCACGCCGCGCTCGTCTTCGCCTCGACCTACAAGGCCCCCGTCGTCCTCAACGTGGTCAACAACCAGTGGGCGATCTCGACTTTCCAGGGCATCGCGCGCGGCGGCTCCGGCACCTTCGCGGCGCGCGGCCTCGGCTTCGGCATCCCTGCCCTGCGGGTCGACGGCAACGACTACCTCGCCACCTATGCCGTGGCGCAATGGGCGATCGAGCGCGCCCGCCGCAATCTCGGGCCGACGCTGGTCGAATACGTCACCTACCGTGCCGGGGCGCACTCGACCTCGGACGACCCCTCCGCCTATCGCCCCAAGCAGGAGTCGGACGGTTGGCCGCTCGGCGACCCGCTGCTGCGGCTGAAGGAGCATCTGATCGCGATCGGCGCCTGGAGCGAGGAGCGCCACAAGCAGACCGAGGCCGAGATCCTCGCCACCGTCATCGCCGCCCAGAAGGAGGCCGAGAGCTTCGGCACGCTGCATTCGGGCGGCAAGCCCTCGGCGCGCGACATGTTCGAGGGCGTCTATGCCGAGCTGCCGCCGCATCTGCGCCGCCAGCGCCAGCAGCTGGGGGTCTGAGGATGGTCTCGGCACGCGAGCATCACGCCGTCATTGCGAGGAGCGCAGCGACGAAGCCATCCAGGGGGACGTCGAGCGGGCCGGCTGGATGGCTTCGCTTCGCTCGCAATGACGGGAGGAGCATCTCATGCCCCGGATGACGATGATCGAGTCGATCCGCTCCGCCATGGACGTCTCGATGGCCCGCGACGAGAATGTCGTCGTCTATGGCGAGGATGTCGGCTTCTTCGGCGGCGTCTTCCGCTGCACCCATGGACTCCAGCAGAAATACGGCGTCAGCCGCTGCTTCGATGCGCCGATCAGCGAGGCCGGCATCGTCGGCACCGCGATCGGCATGGCCGCCTATGGCCTGCGGCCCTGCATCGAGATCCAGTTCGCCGACTACATGTATCCGGCCTATGACCAGATCGTCTCGGAGGCGGCGCGCCTGCGCTACCGCTCGAATGGCGATTTCACCTGTCCGATCGTGATCCGCATGCCGACCGGCGGCGGCATTTTCGGCGGCCAGACCCACAGCCAGAGCCCGGAAGCCCTCTTCACCCATGTCTCGGGCCTGAAGACCGTGGTGCCGTCCAACCCCTACGACGCCAAGGGCCTGCTGATCGCCGCGATCGAGGACCCCGACCCGGTGATCTTCCTCGAGCCCAAGCGCCTCTATAACGGCCCCTTCGACGGCCATCACGACCGCCCGGTCACGCCCTGGTCGAAGCATGAGCTCGGCGAGGTGCCGGAGGGGCATTTTGTCCTGCCGCTCGGCAAGGCCGCGATCCGCCGCGAGGGCTCCGCCTGCACGATTCTCACCTACGGCACCATGGTCCATGTCGCGGAAGCCGTCGCGGAGGAGACCGGCATCGATGCCGAGGTGATCGATCTGCGCACCCTCATCCCGCTCGATTTCGACGCCATCACGGCCTCGGTCGCCAAGACCGGTCGCTGCATGGTGCTGCACGAGGCGACGCTGACCTCCGGCTTTGGCGCCGAGCTGGCCGCGCTGGTCCAGGAGACCTGCTTCTACCATCTCGAGGCGCCGGTGCGCCGCGTCGCCGGCTGGGACACGCCTTATCCGCATGCCCAGGAATGGGCCTATTTCCCCGGCCCCGCCCGCGTCGGCCAGGCGCTGCGCGAGATCATGGAGAGCCGCTGATGGCCGAGCGCATCATCAAGCTCCCCGATGTCGGGGAGGGCATCGCCGAGGCCGAGCTGGTCGAGTGGCACGTCAAGGTCGGCGACATCATCCGCGAGGACGATCTCATCGCCGCGGTGATGACCGACAAGGCGACCGTCGAGATTCCCGCCCCCGTCGACGGCAAGGTCACCTGGATCGGCGCCGAGATCGGCGACACGGTCGCGATCGGCTCGGCGCTGGTCAGGCTCGAGGTTGCGGGCGAGGGCGCCGCCACCGACGCGCCGTCCGAGGACGCCGCTCCGGAACAGGCTGCGGAGGCCCCCGCGGCACAGGCGCCGGTCGCGCCGGCGCCCCGTGAACCCGGGACGGCGGACGCTCCCCCGCAGGCCATGACCGTGCCCCGCCCCGCCAAGGCGCTGGCGGGCGCCTCCGCCTCCGCTCCGGCCCTGCCGCGGCGTCCGGCGGGCGAAAGGCCGCTGGCGTCTCCGGCGGTGCGGCTCAAGGCCCGCGAGGCCGGCGTCGATCTGCGCCAGGTCGCAGGAACCGGCCCGGCCGGGCGCATCCTGCACGAGGATCTCGACGCCTTCCTGCTGCGCGGGCCGGAGACCGAGCGCAAGCCCGGCCTCGCCGAGAAGACCGGCGTCAGCGAGGTCAAGGTCGTCGGCCTCCGGCGCAAGATCGCGGAGAAGATGGCGCTGTCGAAGGCGCGCATCCCGCATATCACCATCGTCGAGGAGGTCGACGTCCAGGCGCTCGAGGATCTGCGCGCCGTCCTCAACAGGAAGCCGACGCCCGAGCGCCCGAAGCTGACGCTCTTGCCCTTCCTGATGCGCGCCATGGTCAAGGCCCTGGCCGAGCAGCCCAATCTCAACGCGCTCTATGACGACGAGGCGGGCATCGTGCGCCAGCATGCCGGCATCCATCTCGGCATCGCCACGCAGACGCCGGGAGGGCTGATGGTCCCCGTGGTGAAACATGCCGAGGCGCGCGACATCTTCGGTTGCGCGCTGGAGCTCAACCGCATCGCCGAGCGCGCCCGGCAGGGCACCGCCACCCGCGACGAGCTGACCGGCTCGACCATCACCATCACCTCGCTCGGCGCGATGGGCGGCATCGCCACGACGCCCGTGATCAACCACCCGGAGGTCGCCATCGTCGGCGTCAACAAGATGATGGTCCGCCCGGTCTGGGACGGCACCAGCTTCGTTCCGCGCAAGATGATGAACCTGTCGTCGAGCTTCGACCACCGCGTCGTCGACGGCTGGGACGCGGCGGTCTTCGTGCAGCGGCTCAAGGAGCTGCTGGAGAATCCGGCGACGCTGTTCATCGATGGGTGACGCGGTGAAGCGCGGAAACACGACGTCATCCCGGACAAGCCGCGCATGCGGCGCAGCTCCGGGATCCATCGTAGAGCGCCGCGGCCTCCAATGGATCCCGGCGCTCCGCTTCGCTGCGGCCGGGATGACGGCGAGGTTCGAGAGCACCATGACGAGCGTTGACGGCGAGGACCGCCCATGACCGAGATCACCTGCAAGCTGCTCGTCATCGGCGCCGGGCCTGGGGGCTATGTCTGCGCCATCCGCGCCGGGCAGCTCGGCCTCGACACGGTCATCGTCGAGGCCGGCAAGCTCGGCGGCACCTGCCTCAATGTCGGCTGCATCCCCTCCAAGGCGATGATCCATGTCGCGGAGGAGTACGAAAAGGCCGCCCACGCCGCCGCCGGCAAGACGCCCTTCGGCCTGACAGCCGGCGCTCCGACCCTGGACTTCACCAAGGCCGTCGCCTGGAAGGACGGCATCGTCGGCCGCCTCAACAACGGCGTTGCCGGCCTGCTGCGCAAGGCCAAGGTCAAGATCGTCCAGGGCCGCGCCCGCTTCCGCGACGGCAAGACGGTCGTGGTCGAGACCGAGACCGGCCCGAAGGTGATCCGCGCCGAGCGCATCGTCATCGCCACCGGCTCGGGGCCGGTCGAACTGCCCTTCCTGCCCTTCGGCGGCCCGGTGATCTCCTCGACCGAGGCGCTGGCATTGGCCGAGGTGCCGAAGCGGCTCGCCGTCGTCGGCGGCGGTTATATCGGGCTCGAACTCGGCATCGCCTTCGCCAAGCTCGGCAGCAAGGTCACGATTGTCGAGGCGCAGGAGCGCATCCTGCCGCTCTACGATGCGGAACTGACCGCCCCCGTCGCGAAGCGGCTGACAGCGCTCGGTATCGAGGTTCTGCTCGGCGCCAAGGCGCGCGGCACCGCGCCCGCGGGCGATGCGCTGCTGGTCGAGACCGCCGACGGGCAGGAGCGCCGCGTTTCCGCCGACAAGATCCTCGTGACCGTCGGCCGCGCCCCCGTCACCTCGGGAATCGGGCTGGAGGAGCTGGTGCTCGATAGGGATGGCCGCTTCATCCGCGTCAATGACCGCTGCGAGACCTCGATGCGCGGCATCTTCGCGATCGGCGACGTCACCGGCGAGCCGATGCTGGCGCACCGCGCCATGGCGCAGGGCGAGATGGTGGCCGAGATCGCCGCCGGCCTGCCGCGGGCCTGGGACAAGCGCGCCATCCCCGCTGTCTGCTTCACCGACCCCGAGATCGTCTCGGTTGGCCTCTCGCCCGAGGAGGCGCGGCGCACGGGGCAGGAGATCCGGATCGGCCAGTTCCCCTTCGCCGCCAATGGCCGGGCCATGACGCGCGATGGCGAGCTGGGCTTCGTCCGGATCGTCGCCCAGGCGCAGAACGGGCTGGCTCTCGGCATCCAGGCCGTCGGCTCCGGCATCTCCGAACTCGCCACCGCCTTCGGGCTCGCGCTGGAAATGGGCGCGACGCTGGAAGATGTCGCGGGCACGATCCACGCCCATCCGACGCAGGGCGAGGGCTTCCAGGAGGCGGCGCTCAAGGCGCTCGGCCACGCCATCCACATCTGACCGCGGTCGGCGCCGGGCATGGTTGCGACGCATACAATGTTGACATTGTCTTCATCGGCTCCCATGTGAAGCCGGCGTCGAGATGCGGCGCGTCATCGGGAGACTGTCATGTCCGGCGAGCTTTGGCCGCCCTTGTCGCCGCTTCAGACCGGTCTGCGCGGGCGCTGCCCCCGTTGCGGCAAGGGCCATCTGTTCCAGAGCTTCCTGAAGCTGCGCCCGTCCTGCGAGGTGTGCGGGCTGGACTATTCCTTCGCCGATCCGGCGGACGGGCCCGCCTTCTTCGTGATGATGTTCGTTTGCGTGCCGGCGGTGGCCTTCCCGCTCTGGCTCGAACTCGCCTACCAGCCGCCGACCTGGGTGCACCTTGTGACGACGCTGCCGCTGATCCTGCTGACCTGCATCCCGCCGCTGCAACCGCTGAAGGGCTGGCTTGTCGCCGCGCAGTATTTCCACAAGGCCGAGGAGGGGCGCCTCGCCAAGCCCCCCACCCGCGAGCCGTCGCAGGGCTGAGCCGCCGCATCAGGCGATCGCGCCGGTCGCTGCATCCTTCTGGTCGATGATCGCCGCCAGCGTTTTCAGCGCCTCGGCGAGACGCGCGCGGTTGGGCACCCCGCCAAGCGAAATGCGCACCGCATCGGGCGCTGGCCCCGCGACGTTGAACGAATCCGACGGGCTCACCCCGAGTCCCTCGCGGCGCGCGGCCTCGATCAGGCGGTGACGGTCCCAATGGGCCGGGAGCGTCTGCCAGACATGCAGCCCGTTGGGATGGCTGCAGCCCGAAGCCGGAAGGATCGTTCGCGCCAGGGCCTGCCTGGCGGCCGCCTCCCGCCGCACGCCGTCGAGCAGTTCTCCGGCCGCGCCGACCCGGATCCAGTGCGTCGCGAGCGCCGTCATCAGCGGCGCCGGCATCAGCGTGATCGCGCGCAGGCCCTGGACGAGATCATCGGGCTCCTTGCTGGGCGGAAGCACGACGAACGCCGTCCGCAGTCCCGGTGTCAGCGTCTTCGACAGCGTCGCGACATGATAGGTTCGCTCCGGCGCGAGCGCGGCGACGGCCGGTGGCGCGTCGGCGGCCAGCAGGCTGTAGGGGTCGTCCTCGATCAGGGTGAGATCCCGCGCCCGGGCGATCGCGACGATCTCGCGCCGTCGGCTTTCCGGCATGGTGATGGCGGTCGGGTTCTGGATCGTCGGGGTCAGGCAGAGCAGCCTGGCGCCATGGTCGCGGGCGGCGGCTTCGAGCGCATCGGGGCGCAGGCCGTCAGCGTCGCAGGCGACCGGAACCGGCTTGAGCCCGCAATGTCGCGCCGCCGCCAGTAGGCCCGGATAGGTCAAGGGCTCGCAAAGCAGCGTCGCGCCCGGCGTCGTCAGAAGCGTCAGCAGAGCCAGCAGCGCCGATTGCGCCCCGGGCGCGACCACCAGCCGTTCCGGCGCGATCCTGCCAAGGACCGGCCCGAGCCAGGCGCAGCCTGCAGCTCGGTCGGACAGCGACCCCGGGCCGACATGATAGGTCATCAGCAGGTCCGCGCTGGCGCGCGCCAGCACCTCCGCAATTCCCCGTTGCATAAGCTCCGCAAGGCGCACCCCCTTGGGCGCGGGCGGGATGTTCATGCTGAGATCGACGGGCGGACCGGACGGTTCCGGCTGGGCAGCGACGAAGGAACCGCGCCCGGTCACGGCGTCGAGCAGGTTGCGCTGGCGCGCTTCGGCATAGCCGCGCGTCACCGTGGTCAGATCGATCGCCAGCAGATCGGCGAGCGTGCGCTGGGGCGGCAGCCGGTCGCCCGGTCGCAGCGTCCCTGCGGCAACGGCCTGGGCTATCCGGTCGGCGATCTGGAGATAGCGCGGACCCGCCAGAGGATCGAGGGGCCTGATCCAGGGCGCGATCGGCTCGTCCTGGGCCATTCCGAACGCTCCGCCGAGTTTGCCATACAGGGGCGTATATTGTCCGGATCGAGGGGCACGGCAAGCGTGCCAGGACCAGCGGCAGGGCGGCCCGAACGGTGCCTGAGGGGCATCGTCCGGCCGCGTGATCTAGGCAATCTGCCGGCTCGAGCCCTCCACCAGCACATAGGGCTCGCCGCCCGCCAGTGTCTCGACACGGGCGCGCACGCCATAGACCTCGTCGAGCAGGGCCGGCGTCACGATGGCGCGCGGATCGCCCATCGCGACGAGCCGCGCATGCGCGAGCACCATCACCCGGTCGGCGAAGCGCAGCGCCTGGTTGAGATCGTGGATCGAGATCAGCACCAGCATCCCGCGCTCGCGCGCCAGCCGGCGCACCAGGCTCAGCACCTCGAACTGCCGGTGCAGGTCGAGCGCGCTGGTCGGCTCGTCGAGCAGCAGGACGTCCGGCTCGCGCACCAGCGTCTGCGCGATCGAGACGAGCTGGCGCTGCCCGCCGGAGAGCTCGCCCAGGCCCCGGAAGGCCAGATCCTCGATTTCGAGGTCGCGCAGGACGCCGTCGATGCGGCGCAGCTCCTCGTCGCTGACCGACCAGGCGCCGCCCTGCTTCAGCGCGAGCAGGATCGACTCATAGACGCTCAGCACGGCGTTCACCGCCGTGTCCTGCGGCAGGTAGCAGCATTGCGGCGTGTCCCGGCCGGCGACGCGGCTGGTTCCGCCGAGGCTGACCGTGCCATCCCCGGAAGCCAGCCCGGCGATGCGCCGGAACAGGCTCGATTTGCCGGCGGCATTGGCGCCGATCAGCGCCACGACCTCGCCGCCGCGCAGATCCTCGACATCGACGCCGCTGAGAACGCGGCGCTTGCCATAGGCGACGCCGACGCCGCTGAGGCTGAGCTGAACCATCAGGACCTCACCAGGAGCGCTTCCGGCTCGTCATGATCAGGCTGAAGAAGAACGGCACCCCGATCAGCGCGGTGACGATGCTGATCGGGAAGATCAGGCCCGGGATCAGCGACTTCGACACCACCGAGGAGGCCGAGAGGATCGCGGCTCCCGCCAGCGCCGAGGCCGGCAGGAAGAAACGCTGGTCCTCGCCGATCACCATGCGCGCGATATGCGGGCCGACGAGCCCGATGAAGCCGATCGTGCCGACGAAGGAAACCGGGACGGCGGCGAGCAGACTGACCAGCAGCATGATCTCGAGCCGCAGCCGGCGGACATCGATGCCGAAGCTCGCCGCCTTGTCGTCGCCCAGCCGCAGCGTCGTCAGAGCCCAGGCCCGGCGCAGGAAGAAGGGCAGGGTGAACAGCAGCACCGCCGTGGTGATTCCGAGCTTGTGCCAGTTCGCCTTCGTCAGCGAGCCCATGGTCCAGAACACCACCGCACCCAGTGCCTGCTCGGAGGCGAAGAACTGCAGCAACGCGAGCAGCGCGTTGAAGGTGAAGACCAGCGCGATGCCGAGCAGGATCACGGTCTCGGTCGTCACCCCGCGCTGCTGGCTCAGCACATGGATCAGCATCGCCGTGCCCATCGCCATGATGAAAGCGTTGATCGGCACGATGTAGTCGATCGCGAAGGGCACCAGCGCGACGCCGAAGACCAGGGCCAGCGCCGCCCCGAAGGAGGCGGCCGCCGAGATGCCGAGCGTGAAAGGGCTGGCGAGCGGGTTGTTCAGGATCGTCTGCATCTGCGCGCCGGCGATCGCGAGCGCCGCCCCGGTGACGACCGCCATCAGCGCCACCGGCAGCCGGATGTCCCAGATCACCACGCGCAGCGCCGCCGGCGCCTCCGAGGGGTTCACCAGCGTGCGCAGCACCTGGCCGACATCGTAGCGTGCCGGGCCCAGCATCAGGTCGACGACGAGGCTCGCCAGCAGCAGGCCGAACATCGCCAGCAGGATCAGCCGTCGCCGCAGCGTCAGCGCGCGATAGGCGACCCCGGTCGGCCGGCCTGAGGCGACGGCGGTCGCGTTCACGGGCGCGCCACCGTCACCCAGTAGCCCGGCTGGTAGGGCAGCGGCAGGAAGCGCTCGTGCAGCGTCTTCAGCGTCGCCTCGGCGTCGAGGTCCTTGAACAGCTCCGGATGCAGCCAGGTCGCGATCTCCTGGATCGCCACGAACTGATAGGGGCTGTTGTAGAACTGGTGCCAGATGGAGTGGACACGCCCCTCCTTCACCGCCTTGGTCTGGCTGAAGGCCGGCCGCTTGGCGAGGCCCGCCAGCTTGCGGCGCGCCTCGGTGAGGTCGCTGCCCGGCCCGAGGCCGACCCAGGCCCCGCCCGGCACATAGGCGCCCCAGTTGCCGCCGGTGATGATCACGACGTCGGGGTTGGCGGCGACGACGGCCTCGGGATTGACCGTGCCGAAGGTGCCCGGGATCAGGTCGGAGGCGAAGTTCTTGCCGCCGGCGATGTCGACCATCTTGCCGAAATTCTCGTTGCCGAACGACATGCAGCAGTCGTCGCTGTAGCCGCCGGCCCGCTCCATCATCACCAGCGGGCGCTTCAGCCCCGGGCTCTTGGCGAGACGGTCGGTGACGCGGGCGATCTCGGCGGCGCGGAAGGCGATGAAGTCCTCGGCGACCTGGTCCCGGCCGAAGAGCTTGCCCATCAGCCGCAGCGACGGCTCGGTGTTCTGGAAGGGCTTCTCCCGGAAGTCGACATAGACCACGGGGATGCCGACCGCGGCGAGCTTCTCGACCAGGCTCGCCTCGTCGCTGGCGATCTTCGCCTCGATGTTGAGGAACAGCACGTCAGGCTTGAGCGCGATCGCCTGCTCGATGTCGAAGGCGCCTTCCTTCATGCCGCCGAAGCTCGGCAGCTTCGCGATCTGCGGGTAGCGCTCCAGATACTGCTTGTAGCTGTCGGGGTCGGCCTTGGGCAGGTCGTCGCGCCAGGCGACGACGCGCCCGAACGGGTTGTCCTTGTCGAGCGCGGCGACGACGTACATCTGCCGGCCCTCGCCGAGGATGACGCGCCGGACCGGCGCCTCGACCTCGACCTTGCGGCCGAGCACGTCGGTGACCGTGACCTTCTCGGCGAAGGCGGGCGCGCCGCCGGTCAGCAAAGAGGCGGCGACCGTAGCGGCAGCGAGCAGGGCGCGCAGCAAGGACATGAGGCTTTCTCCGGGAAAAGTGGCCGGGTCCCTAGGTCTGCTCCAGTAAAGGGTCAAGTTTTATCTTTTGGAATTATTGTAAAGAAAAACGATCGCGGTCTTTCTGTCAGTAATCGTCCGTCCTGAACCCGTTCCTGCGGAAACGGCTTGCCCGGCTCCGGATTCCATGGTTCTCGCAGGAGACAGCCCTGGATCGGAAGCGCCGGCCATGACGACCCTGCATCACAATCTCAGCCTCAAGGACGAGATCCGCGACTTCTGGTCGATGCGGTCGGAAACCTTCGACACCATGCCCGGCCACGAGATCTTCTCGGTCGCGGAGCGGCAGGCCTGGCTCGCCCTGTTCGCGCGCCATCTCGGCAGCCCGCCGGCCGGCGCGAGGGCGCTCGATCTCGCCAGCGGCACCGGCGTCATCTCCCTGCTGCTGGCCGATCTCGGCTATGCCGTCACCGGGCTCGATCTGTCCGAGGCCATGCTCGCCCGTGCCCGGGCCAAGACGGTCGGCAAGCCGATCCGCCTCTATGCGGGCGACGCCGAGGACACGCTGGAGGCCTCCGACAGCTATGACGCGGTGGCGACACGCCATCTCGTCTGGACGCTGCCCGATCCGCCGGCCGCCTTCCGCGAATGGCATCGCGTGCTGAAGCCCGGCGGCCGCGTCGCCATCGTCGATGTCGACATGACCAATCCGCGCCCCGGCAACGGCAAGGCCCTGCGCCTGCTGGCGAAACTCGCCCGCATGGCCTCGGCGCCGAAGCCGCCGCCGCCCTACAAGGCGACGCATGACGACATCGTCTCGCGCGTCTATTTCTCGGGAGGGTGCCGGCCTGAGGAGATCGCGCGGCTGCTGGCGGAGGCCGGTTTCGTCGATGTCGTGATCGACCGCGACCTGCGCGCCATCCACCGGGCTCAGGGGCGCTTCATGCCGCTGCACCAGCGGCTGGAGCGCGCCAGCCAGGACCGCTTCATCGTCTCCGCCCGCAAGCCCTGAGGCGCGCGTCTACCAGCGCAGCAGCCGCGGCCCGGCGAGGGCGCCGAGCCCCCCGGCGACGGCCATCGCCAGCGGATACCAGGTGGCGAGGAAGGGTACGGCGTCTTCCGGGCAGTGCAGCGCATAGGCGAGCGTGGCGAGCCCCGCCGCGCCGATGCCGGCCGCGAGACCGGTCAGCCGCGGCCGGACGGGCGCGCCGCGGCGGGCGACGGTGAACAGCCCGGCCAGCGGCAGCAGCGCATAGAGCGGGACCAGCACGAGGCAGGCGGACCAGGTACGCCCGAACAGAAGCGCCGGCCAGGCCGGCATCGGCTGGGTCGCCAGCACGGCAATCGCCCAGGCGAGCACGGCCGCGACCGGCAGCAGGACGAGCCCGAGCAGGCCTCCCGTCGCCCGCCCCGGCCGCAGGCTGCGCTGGAAGGCGATGAGCGCGAGCCCTGCCACCGAGGCGCCAAGGGCGAATTTGGCGAGAACGGGCAGCGTCATCACGGCCGCCGCCAGGTCGAGCCGCGGTCCGAACATCCAGAGCACGGCGGCGGAGCAGGCGGCGAGCCCGGCCAGCGCGGTCAGACCCGTCGCGCGAGCAAAGCATGCCCTGGCGACGGGGCCCGCATCGCTGGCGAGAAGGGTGACGAGATCGTCGGTTTTCATGGCGCTGTCGAAACCTGCGGGGGCCTGCTGCGGTTCAAGGAGTTCGAAGGCGGAGCCTGAAAGGTTACGCGGCTCAAGGGACGAAGTTTCATGGCGTTCGCGTCCCGCGCCGGGTGAGCACCTTCGCCATTGCCTTGAGGCCGCGGTGCAGGGCGACCTTGGCGGCGGTCTCGGTCATGCCCGCCGCCTGCGCGGCCTCCGCGATGCTGCCGCCCTGGAGCTTGACGCGATCGATCAGCGCGCGCGTCCGCTCCGGCAGGGCGGCGAGCGCGCGCTCGACGTCGAGCTTGGCGTCGCTGGCGGCTCCGCCGGGTTCAGGCTGGGAGAGCGCCTCGTCCTCGATCGGCAGATGGCCGCGATGCCGACCGGAGCGGCGCAGATGGTCGATCAGCTTGTAGCGCGCGATCGCATGGGCCCAGGCCGAGACCGGCACGGCCGGGTCGTAGGTATGCCGCGAGAGGTGCAGCGCCAGCAGCGTCTCCTGCAGCACGTCCTCCGCCTCTTCGGCGCCGGCGAGGCCGGCCCTCGTCAGATGGCCGCGCAGGAAGCCGCGCAGTCGCCCTCCGATCAGGTCGAGAAAGCGGCGATAGGCGCCGGCGTCGCCCTCGAGCCCGGCCATGAAGGCGGGGTGCAGCACGGCTTCGAAATCGTCGAGCGACACGGGCGGCGAGAGGTCCGGAACGGGGGAAGGCAGATCCTCTCCTTGCACGGCTTTCCCGCCGCTCACAAGCCGGCGAGCGGCCCTCGCGGTCGCTGCCGAACGGCGGTAGCGTCCGCGGCGGAAGGGCTCGCGATCGGCGGGCTGCCCGGGAGCCGATCGATGATCCGCCACTGGCCGCTCTGGCTCGCCCTCGTCGCCGCCCTGATGACCGGGCCCGGCCGGGCAGCCTCCGTCGAAGCCTGCCCCGCCGAGCAGGGGTGCCAGGTCGAGGGCGGGCATTACCGGCTGATCCTGCCCGATTCCGCCCCTCCCGGGGCTCCTCGCGCGGCGCTGATGTTCTTCCATGGCTGGCAGGGCTCGGCCGAGGAAACGGCGGCCGATCCCGGCCTGCGCGCGCTGGCGACGCGGCTCGGCATCGCCCTGATCGCGCCCGACGGCATGGGACGCACCTGGTCCTATCCCGGCTCGCCGGGCCGGCACCGCGACGAGTTCGCCTTCGTCGACCGGGTGCTCGACGATGTCGCGGCACGTTTCCCCGTCGATCCCCGCCGGATCATGGCGAGCGGCTTCTCGCAGGGCGGCTCGATGGTGTGGTATCTCGCCTGCCGCATGCCCGAGCGTTTCCGGGCCTTCGCGCCGGTCGCCGGCGCCTTCTGGGAGCCGCTGCCCGCCTCCTGCACCGGGCCACGGCCCGCCCTGATCCATACCCATGGCACGGCGGACGGCACCGTGCCGCTCGCCGGCCGCGCCCTGCGCAGCGGCTTCCGTCAGGGGGACGTCTTCCGGAGCCTCGGGATCCTCGATCCGCGGGCGAGGGCGGTGACGGTCGCGGACTTCGCCATCGTTCCGGATGCGCTCGCCTGCCTTCGGCTGAGCGCGGCGGGCACGACGCCCCTCGAACTCTGCCTGCACCCGGGCGGCCATGTCGTCGATCCCGCCTGGATCGAGCGGGCCTGGCGGCTGACGATGGGCGGCGAGGGCCCGCGCGCCGATCACCTTTCCGTGAAGCGGTAACCCCGGGAGGCTGCGCCACGATTGTCAGCCTGAACCGCCGCCCTGGGCGTGTCGCCCGCGAGGAGTTGCCTGCATGACGATCCAGACCCCGCCGCCCGTTCCCGCCACGGCCGGCACGGCCAGCCTGACGGGCGCGGACATCATCGCGGCGAGGCTGGCGGCGGCGGGCGCGACCCATGCCTTCGGCATTCCCGGCGGCGAGGTCCTGGCGCTGGTCGATGCGCTCGGGCGCGCGGGCATCCGCTTCGAACTCGCCCGCCACGAGAACGCCGCCGGCTTCATGGCCGAGGGGCTTTGGCACGTCACGGGGGCGCTGCCCGTCCTGGTGGCGACGCTGGGGCCGGGCGTCAGCAATGCGATCACCGCGGTCGCCCATGCCCAGCAGGACCGCGTGCCGCTCGTCTTCATCACCGGCTGCGTCGATCAGGCGCTCGCCGAGAGTTACACCCATCAGGTCTTCGATCATCAGGCGGTGCTGCGACCGCTGGTCAAGGCGAGCTTCCGCGCCGCGCCGGGCACCGAGGCGCTGGTCGTCGACAAGGCGCTCGCCATTGCCCGCTCCGGCCGGCCCGGCCCCGTCCATATCGACCTGCCCATCGCCGTCGCCGAGGCACGCGCCTCGGCGCTTCCGCTGCCGCCGGCCTCAGCGGCGGCTGCCAGCCTGCCCGCCGATCTCGACCGCGCGGTGGCGTTGCTCGCCGGCGCGCGCCGCCCGCTCGTCCTCGCCGGGCTCGACCTCGTCAACGAGAACGCCGCCGCCTCCCTAGCCCGGCTGATCGACCGGACCGGCGCGCCGCTGCTGACCACCTACAAGGGCAAGGGGCTGCTGCCCGAGGACGACCTGCGCGTCATCGGCGGCGTCGGCCTCTCGCCGAAGGCCGATGCGCTGGTCCGCCCGCTGATCGAGGCGGCCGACCTGATCGTGCTGGCCGGCTATGACCCGATCGAGATGCGTCAGGGCTGGCGCAATCCCTGGCCGGCCGACAAGCCGGTCATCGACATCGTCGCCCAGGCGCTGCCGCATGGCATGCACCGCGCGACGCTGACGCTCGAAGGGCATGTCGGCACGATCCTCGACCGGCTGGTCGAGCGGCTCTCGCCCGCGCCTGTCTGGGAACGGGGCGAGCCGGCCGCGGTCCGCGCCGCCTTCCGGCAGGCTTTCGCCGCACCGGCGGAGTGGGGCCCGCATGCCGTCTTCGAGACGCTGCGGGCGGTCGCCCCATCCGGCACGGTCGCGACGGCGGATTCGGGCGCCCATCGCATCCTGCTCTCGCAGCTCTGGTCCTGCGACGGGCCGCGCCGCCTGCTGCAATCGACGGGGCTCTGCACCATGGGCTGCGCCCTGCCGCTGGCGACCGGCGCGGCGCTCGGCAGCGGGCAGCCCACCCTTTGCTTCGTCGGCGATGCCGGGCTTGAAATGGTGCTGGGCGAACTCGCGACGCTGCGCGATCTCGCTCTGCCCGTCGTCGTCGTCGTGCTGGTCGACGAGGCGCTCGGCCTGATCGCGCTGAAGCAGAAGCAGATGGGGCTGGCCCGCGCCGGTGTCGATCTCGGCCTCAGCGACTTCGCGGCGATCGCGCGCGCCTTCGGCGGCCATGGTGCGACGGTCGGCGATCGCGCGACGCTCGCCCGCGAGGCGGCCGCCGCTTTCGCGCGGCCCGGCTTCAGCCTGCTCGCCTGCCGCATCGACGCCGCCGCCTATGAGGGGGCCTTCTGATGGCTGCGCCGGCACCCACCTCGAAGCGCCCGCGCGACGAGCGCCTCGACCTGTTTCGCGGCCTCACCATGCTGATCATTTTCGTCGCCCATGTGCCGGCGAACAGCTGGAACGCCTGGATTCCCGCCCGCTTCGGCTTTTCGTCCGGGGCCGAACTCTTCGTCTTCTGCTCCGGCTTCGCCAGCGCGCTCGCTTTTGGGGCGACCTTCGTCCGGAGGGGCTGGTGGCTCGGTACGGCGCGCATCCTGCAGCGCCTCTGGCAGGTGTACTGGGCCCATGTCGGCCTCGTCGTGGCGCTGGTGGCGCTCGCCACGCTGCTCGACACGCTGGTCGGCAGCGCCGAGCTGGGGCGCCAGTTCGCGCCGCTGATGGCCGATCCGGAGCGGGCGCTGCTGGGTCTCGTCACCCTGACCTGGCAGCCCGACTATCTCGACATCCTGCCGATGTATCTCGTCATCCTGGCGCTGATCCCGCTCGCCATCGCGCTGCGGCGGCTCCACCCCTGGCTGCCGTACCTGATGGTGGCGCTGCTCTATGCGCTGGTCTGGACCGAAGGGTTGAACCTCCCCGGAAATCCCTGGAACGGGGCCGGCTGGTTTCTCAATCCCTTCGCCTGGCAGGCGATCTTCTTCATCGGCTTCTTCATCGCGATGAAGTGGCTGCCGGTGCCGTCGCTGCGCCGGCCCGGTCTGCTGCTGGCGGCCGCTGTCTTCGTGATCCTGTCCGTCCCCTTCTCCTTCTGGGGCATCCTGGAGCATTGGCCGGTCGGCCGGGATCTGCGCGAGCTCCTGCTGCCGGCAGCGTCCGAGAAGAGCAACCTCCACCCGCTGCGAATCCTGCATTTCCTGGCGCTGGCCTATCTCGTGCTGAGCGCGATCGAGCCCGTCCGCGACCGGCTCGACGCCGGGCTGGGCCACCTGTTGATCCTGATCGGCCGCCAGTCGCTCGCGTCGTTTCTCGCCAGCATCGTGCTCTCGCGGCTCGCCTGGACGGTGTCCGAGATGACGGGGCATGACGGGATTGCCGTCGCCCTGCTCAACCTCGCGGGCTTCGCCGCCATCCTCGCCGTCGCCGTCGTCGTCGGCTGGTTCAAGCGCGCGCCCTGGGCCGGCCCTCCGCCCGCGCCACGCGACATGCCGGCCGAGAGGCCTGCGACGGCCGCATCACGCCTGCGTGAAGCGAGTTGAACGGCGGTTGATCGCGCCGCTGCGAACTCCTCATCGAACGGCGAGGTCGGGCTTCGCCGGAAACGAGGATGAGCCCCATGTTCTTCGACCTCTGCGGCAACAGGATCGGCGTCGCGAATGATGCCGCCAGGCTCGCCTGGGACGCGACGCTGGAAGCCGTGCTGGCCCATGCCGCGTCCGCGCCCGAGCACCTCGCCCGGACGCTCGCGGCCGATCCGCGTTTTGCGCTGGCCCATGCCGCCAAGGGCCTGATGCTGCTCTCCCTGGCGCGCGCCGAACTGGTCGGCACCGCGCGGGATTGTCTCGCCCAGGCCCGCCGCGCCATCGCCGAGCGTCCGGTGACCACGCGCGAGACGGCTTTCGTCGAGGCGCTGGCGCAGTGGCTCGAGGACAGGCCGCGCCGGGCCGCCCGAGCGCTTGAAGCCGTTCTCGAGGAGCATCCCCGCGACGTGCTGGCGCTGAAGCTCTCCCACGGGATCCGCTTCATGCTCGGCGATCAGGGCGAGATGCTCGCCTGCCTGCGCCGCGTCGTGCCGCATTTCCCGGCCGGGCATCGGCTCAGCGGCTATGTCTTCGGCTGCTATGCCTTCGCGCTCGAGGAGCGCGGCTTCTACCGCGAGGCCGAGGCCGCCGGGCGACAGGCCGTCGAATGGGCGCCGCGCGACGCCTGGGGCCGCCATGCCGTCGCCCATGTCCTGGAAATGACGGGACGGACCGAGGACGGCGTCGCCTGGCTGTCCGACAGCGCCGGCTGGGCCCATGCCAACAACTTCCGTTTCCACATCACCTGGCACCTCGCCCTGTTCCGGCTGGAGCGCGGCGAGACGGCGGAGGTGCTGCGCCTCTATGACGAGGGCATCCGGGCCGAGCAGACCGACGACTATCGCGACATCGCCAATGGGGCCGCGCTGCTGGCGCGGCTCGATTATGCGGGCGTCGATGTCGGCTCGCGCTGGGAGGAGCTGGCGGCGAAGGCCGAAGCCCGCATCGGCGACCGCCGCCTCGTCTTCGCCGATCTGCATTACGCGCTCGCGCTGCTCGGCGCCGGGCGGGACGGAGCGGCCGGCGTCATTGCGCAGGCCCTGGCCGCCGACGGCCATGGCCATGCGAGCGGCGAGCGGCGCGAGGCCGCCCGCAGCGGCGCGCTCGCAGCCTATGGGCTGATCGCCTTCCACGAAGGCGACTATGGCGAGGCCGCCCGTCTTCTCGGCGCCGCGCGGGGTGGCCTGGGTTCCATCGGCGGCAGCCATGCCCAGCGCGACCTCTTCGACCAGGCCTATATCGAGAGCCTGATCCGCTCCGGCGCGCAGGATCGTGCGTCCTCCATGCTGCGCGAGCGGCTGGCCCGCCGCGGCGGGCACAATCTCTTCGCCAGCCGCCGGCTCGCCCGCCTCGGCAAAACCCGCACGGGGCTGCCGGCGCTGGCGCTGGCCGCCACGCCGCTCGCCATCGCGCATTGAGCAGGGGAAGCCGACGCCATGATCTCTCACCACCCCACCCTGATCGGCCGTCGCGGGCTGCTGGCCCTGGTCGCGCTCCTGGCCCTGCCGGGCGTCGCCGCGGCGCCCGCTATGACCGGGAAGCCCGTCAACACGCTGGGTTCGGCGGAGGGCGTCGCGATCCGCGGCTACGACCCCGTCGCCTATTTCCGCGAAGGCGGCCCGCGCCAGGGCTCGCCCGCGCACGCCGTCCGCCATGACGGTGCGACCTGGCATTTCGCCAGCGCCGCCAACCGGGCGCTCTTCCTGGCCGATCCGGAGCGCTACAAGCCGGCCTATGGCGGCTTCTGCGCCTATGGGACCTCGCGCGGCTATCTCGTGAAGATCGAGCCCGAGGCCTGGTCGATCGTCGAGGGCCGCCTCTATCTCAACTACGATCTCGACGTGCGTGCGACCTGGTCGCAGGACACGAAGACCTATTTGGCGCGCTCCGAGCGGAACTGGACGCATCTGACGGCGCGGGACATCCGCTGACGCGGCTCAGTCGGCCGTCAGCGCCTCGACGGCGCGCCGGATGAACGGCGCCGCGAAGACCACCACGGGCAGCATCATGGCCCATGACAAGAACCAGGCCGACAGCCAGCGCTGCAGGGCGGGCGCGGCCCCCGGAGCGGCCATCACGGCAATGCCGGATGCGACGGCGGAGGTCAGTCCGGCCTGGATCACGCCGAAGAGGATGTGCGCGTAACGCCTGGGAATGGCCATGCAAACGCCTCCGCGGTCGGATCGAAACAGCGGGAAGCCACTTTCATGCCACAGCATCCGGCGCGTCAGATCGAGCGCGTCAGCCCGCCATCGACGCGGATGTTCTGGCCGGTGATGTAGCCGGCATCCGCAGAGAGCAGGAAGGCGATCGTGCCGGCGATCTCCTCGCTGCGGCCATAGCGCTGCATCGGCACGCGCTGGCGCCGCTCCTCGGTCGCCGGCAGGCTGTCGATCCAGCCCGGCTGGACATTGTTCATCCGGATGTTGTCGGCGCCATACTGGTCGACGAAGATCTTGGTGAAGGTCGCGAGCCCCGCCCGCGCCATCGCCGAGGTCGGGAACATCGCCTCGGGCTCGAAGGCCCAGGCCGTGGTGATGTTGACGATCGCGCCGGATTTCTGCGCCTGCATGATCGGCGTCACCAGCCGGATCGCGCGCACGGCGCTCAGGAAATAGACATCGAGCCCGCGCTGCCAGTCCTCGTCCTTGATCTCGAGCAGAGGGCCGCGGGGGCCGTGGCCGGCGCTGTTGACCAGCGCATCGACGCGGCCCCAGCGCGCCATCGTCAGATCGACGAGCTTCTTCACATCGTCGCCGGAGAGGTTCGAGCCGGTAACGCCCAGCCCGCCCAGCTCGTTGGCCAGCGCCTCGCCCTTGCCGGAGGAGGACAGGATGGCGACGTCGTAGCCGTCCTTGGCGAGGCGGCGCGCGGTCGCCGCTCCCATGCCGCTGCCACCGGCGGTGACGATCGCCACTTTCCTGCTCATGCCCTGCTCCTCGCGCTGTCGGTCAGCTGTTCTAGCGTCTCGAGCGGCGCGAGGGATAAGGTCGTCAGACCTCAGTAGCGGTCGTAGCGGCGATAGCCGTAACCGGGCGGCGGGCCATAGCCCGGCCGGCCGTAATAGGGCCTGGGTCCATAGCCGGGCCGGCCGTAATAGGGGCGGGGGCCATAGCCGGGGCGCGGGCCGTAGCCGCGGCCATAGCCGGGACCGCCGCGGCCGCGCTGCTGCTGACGCGCGGTTTCCTGCATCATGTAGAGGCGGCGCTGCTTGGCGGCGGTCATGGTGAAGGCGAGATCCCGCCCGTCGAGCCGCTGCGCGGCCTCGGCCGGAAGGGCCTCGGACGCTGCGGCCGGAGCGGACGCTCCGGTGGTGGCCAGCACGACGAGGCCAAAGAGGCCCGCGAGGGCGGAAAGCCTGCTCATCCAAAATTCCTTTCGCGCCGTCCCGATACGGCGAGACGTCAACCCCCGGGCCCGCCGATTCGTTCCCCGTCCCTCTTAGTGCCGGGGTGGGCGGCCCGCCGCAAGCGCGGCCATCCGCGCCAGGCGATCCGCGTTCAGCCCGGCTGCGTCGGACCGAGCCCGGCCCGGCTGCTGCGCGGCGTCGCCAGCAGCAGATGCGTCTCGGAGGCCGCGATGCCGGCGATCAGGCGCATCCGGGTCAGCACTGCGTCCAGCGCCGTCAGGCTGTCGGTGCCGAGTTCGGCGACGAGATCCCATTTGCCGCTGGTCGTATGAATGGCGGTGATCTCGGCAAAGCCGCTCAGCGCCGTGACGACACGGTCCTTCGCTCGCCCCTCGACCTCGATCAGCGTGATGCCGCGCACCGGCGCCGAGACCACATCGGCCCGCAGGATCACGGTGTAGCCGACGATCTCGCCCGCCTGCTCGAGCCGCTCCAGACGGGCGCGCACCGTAGCCCGCGAGACGCCGAGATCGAGCGCGAGGTCCGAGATGGCACGACGACCGTTGCGCCGCAGCAGCGTGACGAGGCGACGGTCGAGATCGTCCATGGTCGCTTCCGCCATTTTGAGAAGTCAGTGGTGCCGGAATGATAGATCAGGCCGCCGTTTCTGCCAATCTGGCCGCTTCGTCCTGCCGCGCCCTCGTCCTAGACCCTGTGCGAACAAGCGAGGACGCGATGGATCGGACGAACTGCATTCTGCTCGGGGCTCCGGTCCAGGACGGCACCGGCCGCCTCGGCTGCGACATGGGTCCGAGCGCCTTCCGCGCTGCCGGCATCGGCGAGGCGCTGCGCTCTCTCGGCTATGGCGTCGTCGATCGCGGCAATGTCGCGCCCGCACCGCTGCGGCCGCTGAGCCATCCCAACCCCGCCATCCGCGCGCTGCCCGAGATCGTCGCCTGGACGCAGGCGCTGTCGCAGGCCGTCTACGAAGCCGGGGCCGAGGGCCTGCCGATCGTGCTCGGCGGCGACCACAGCCTCGCGGCCGGGACGCTCGCCGGCCATGCCCGCCGGGCGCAGGAGCGCGGCCGCAAGCTCTTCGTGCTCTGGCTCGACGCCCATCCCGACATGCACACGCTGGAGACGACGGAGAGCGGCCATCTTCACGGCGTGCCGATGGCCTATGCGCTCGGCCTGCCGGGTTTCGACGGCATCTTCCCCCCGCTCGCCGCCGCACTCGCTCCCGAGCGGGTCTGCATGATGGGGCTGCGCAGCGTCGATCCGGCTGAGCGCCAGGTGCTCGCCGCCACGGGTCTGCGCGTCCACGACATGCGCGCCATCGACGAGAACGGCGTCGCCTCGCTGCTGCGCGGCTTCCTCGACGAGGTCGCGGCGCAGGACGGGCTGCTGCATGTCAGCCTCGATGTCGACTTCCTCGATCCCGACATCGCGCCCGGCGTCGGCACCACGGTTCCGGGGGGCGCCACCTTCCGCGAGGCGCATCTGATCATGGAGATGCTCCATGACAGCGGTCGCGTCGCGAGCCTCGATCTCGTCGAGCTCAACCCCTTCCTCGACGAGCGCGGGCGCACGGCGCGGCTGATGGTCGACCTCGCCGCCAGCCTGATGGGTCGCCGCGTGCTCGACCGTCCGACACGGAGCTTCTGACGATGGACCGCAGGCTCAACCTCGTCCGCTTCGTCAGCGTCGACCGGATGATGCGCATCATCGGGGCCTGCGGAATCGAGACCGCCCTCACCGCGCTGGCGAGCGGCATCGAGGCCGATTTCCGGCGCTGGGAGCGGTTCGACAAGACGGCCCGAGTCGCGGCCCACAGCCGCACCGGCGTCATCGAGCTGATGCCGACCAGCGACGGCGACCATTACGCCTTCAAATACGTCAACGGCCATCCCGGCAACACGCGCGACGGGCGCCAGACCGTCACCGCCTTCGGCGTGTTGTCGGATGTCGCGACCGGCTATCCGCTGCTGCTGAGCGAGATGACGATCCTGACCGCGCTGCGAACCGCGGCGACCTCCGCCCTGGCGGCGCTCCATCTCGCCCCGCCCGGCGTGCGCTGCATGGCGCTGATCGGAAATGGCGCGCAGTCGGAGTTCCAGGCGCTCGCCTTCAAGGCGCTGCTCGGCGTCGACCGGCTGCGGCTCTACGACATCGACCCAACGGCCAGTGCGCGCTGCGCGGCCAATCTCGCGGGCTATGGGCTCGACATCACCCTCTGCCAGTCCGCCGAAGCCGCGATGCTCGGTGCGCAGATCGTCACCACCGTCACGGCGGACAAGGCGAATGCGACCATCCTGACCGACAACATGGTCGGTCCCAGCCTGCACATCAACGCGGTCGGCGGCGACTGCCCGGGCAAGACGGAGCTGCATCCGGACATCCTTCGGCGCAGCGACATCTTCGTGGAGTATCCGCCGCAGACCCGTATCGAGGGCGAAATCCAGCAGCTGGCGCCGGATCACCCGGTCACCGAGCTCTGGCGCGTCGTTGCCGGCCAGCATCCGGGCCGCCGCGATCCGCGCCAGATCACACTGTTCGACTCGGTCGGCTTCGCGATCGAGGATTTCTCCGCCCTGCGCTGGCTCGCGCAGGAGGCGCAGCGGCAGGGCGAGTATGATGAACTCGACCTCCTGGCCGACCCCGACGAGCCGCGTGATCTCTTCGGCATGCTGCGGCGCGCGAACGCCGCTGCCTGAGGGGCTGCACCGCCGAATGTATCCCATGCGCCGCCTGATGAGCTGAACGAGGCTTTCAGGCACGCGGTTTGCATACAATTTTCCTCGTCATCCCTGATCGTGGAGAGAGGAGAAAGCCATGCAGACCCCCTTGAGGGAGATCGTCGCCGTCCAGGCGCGGACATGGTCGGGCATCGAGCAGCCCAATGAGGCGGCGGGCATCATGGCCGATGCGCTGGCCGCTACCATCGCCGGCTTCGAGGCCCTGCGGGGGCAACTCGCCTTCGAGGACGAGCCGTCGAGCTTCGAGGCTGCGCTCCAGGCGACGAAGGAGCCGCAGCCATGAACGCCGCCGCCAAAAGCTCGCTCCTGCACCTCTCGCTGACCGACGCCGCCGACGCCCTGAAGGACGGCTCCGTCACGGCCCTGGAGCTCACCACCGTCGCGCTGGAAGCCTTCACGCGCGTCGACAAGGCGATCAATTCGGCGATCTGGCTGGAAGGCGCCGCCGCGCTCGAGGCCGCGGAGGCGCTCGACAAGAAGCGCAAATCCGGTGCGCCGCTCGGGCCGCTCCACGGGCTGCCGCTCGCCCATAAGGACATGTACTACAGGGCCGGCAAGCTCTCGACCTGCGGCTCGGCGATCCGCAAGGATTTCCGGCCGGGCTACACCGCGACCGTGATGGAGCGGCTGGAGGAGGCCGGTTCGGTGACGCTCGGCGGGCTGAACATGGCCGAGTTCGCGCAGAACCCGACCGGCCACAACCAGCATTACGGCCATTGCCGCAATCCCTGGCACACCGACTACTGCACCGGCGGCTCCTCCTCCGGCTCGGGCGCGGCGGTCGCGGCGCGGCTGGTCTATGGCGCGCTCGGCTCCGACACCGGCGGCTCGATCCGGCTTCCCGCCGCGATCTGCGGCGTTACCGGCATCAAGGCGACGCAGACCCGCGTCTCGCGCCATGGCGTGATGCCGCTCTCCTTCTCGGCCGACAATGTCGGGCCTCTGACGCAGACCGCCCGCGACGCGGCCCGCTTCCTCGGCGTGATCGCGGGCCATGATCCCAAGGATCCGACCTCGTCGGCCGAGCCGGTGCCGGACTACGAGGCGGCGCTGACCGGCGACATCCGGGGCCTGCGCATCGGCGTGCCCACCAACTACTTCTTCGACGGCATCGACCCCGAGGTCCAGGCCGCCTTCGATGCCATGGTCGCTGTGTTGGAAGCCCGCGGCGCCGTCATCTTGCCGGTGACGATCCCGCACATGGATGCGGTTTCGACCTATGGCGGCATCGTCTCGCGCGTCGAGGGCGGCACGATCCATGCGCAGTGGATGCGCCAGCGCCCGCAGGACTACGCCGTGCATCTCAGCGGCCGGCTCTATCCCTCGCAGGGCATTCCCGGCACCTACTATCTCGAGGCGCTGGCAAGGCGCGGGGCGATCCTGAAGGCGGTGGCGGCGGCCGTGTTCGGCGTCTGCGATGCCTTCATCACGCCGACGCTGCGGATGAAGGTGCCGACGCTGCTGGCGACCGACATCGACGCCGGCACGCCGGGCGCGATCGAAACCTTCCAGGACGTCTCGATCAACACGCGGCCGATCAACTATCTTGGCCTGCCCTCGGTCAGCGTGCCCTGCGGGCTCGATTCCAACGGCCTGCCGATCGGCTTCCAGATCCAGGGCCGCCCCTTCGCCGAGGCGCGCGTGCTCAAGATCGCCGACGCCTATCAGCGCGACACCGACTGGCACCGCCGCCTGCCGCCGAACGTCTCCTGAGATGGCGCAGGATCTGCCGCTGCTCCGGCGGCGGCAGATCGCTCTCAGCGGATCGAGGGCCGCCTCTGGCCGCCGTCGACATGGATGTCGGCCGCATTGATGCCGGCGGCGCGCGGCGAGACGACGAAGGCGATCGCGTCGGCGATCTCCTGGACGGTGCTCAGCCGCTGCGCGGGAAAATCCTCCGCCTCGAACTTGGCGAAATCCTCGGGGCGCTCGGCCCGGACCCGCTCCCAGCCGCCACCGGGGAAGAGCGTCGAGCCCGGCGAGACCGCGTTGACGCGGATGCCGTGGGGCCCCAGCTCCCAGGCGAGCGAGCGCGCCGCATGGATCAGCCCGGCCTTGGCGGCGGCATATTGCGCACCGCGCGCGGCCGGAGCCCGGCCCGAGATCGAGGCGACGAAGACGGCGTTGCCGATGTCGCTGCGGGCGAGCGCCGGCGTCGCTTCGCGCAGCGCCGCGATCGCATGGCCGACATTGAAGCGGAAGGTCTTCTCCCAGTCGGCGTCGCTGGCGCTGGCCAGCTCGCGCTCGCCGAAGCTGCCGCCGGCATTGGCGATCAGGATGTCGAGCCCGCCATAGGCCGCCACCGTCTCGGCGACGGCCCGCGCCGACTCGGCGGGATCGCAGAAATCCGCCTGGATGGTGAGCACTTCGCCGCCTATGGCCCGGACCTCGGCTGCGGTTGCGGAGAGCGTCTCCGCGCCGCGCGCGGCGATGGCGAGCCGGGCGCCCTCGCCGGCGAGCAGCAAGGCGGTGGCCTTGCCGATGCCGCGGCTGCCGCCGGTGATCAGCGCGAACTTCCCCTTCAGACCCAGATCCATCTCAGGCCGCCTTCGGGGCGAGAAGCTTCTTGGCGAGCATGCAGTGGATGCCCTTCGAGCCGTTCACCGTCTGCGTCACCCGCAGATCGGCGGCGATCGAGCACAGCGTATAGGCATCCTCGCGCGACAGCCCCGCCACCTCGCCGATCAGCACGATCATGTCGCGCAGCGCCATCTCGGCGCAGCGGTCGAGATCGGGGTCCATGCCCATGGTCAGGTAATGCGTGGGCGTCTCCGCCCGCGGATAGGTGAAGCTGAGGTCCTTGCGCAGGATGAAGGTGAAACGGCCCTGCAGCGCGGTCTCGATCGCCGTGACGCAGACCTCGCCGTCGCCCTGCGCCGCATGGCCGTCGCCGCAGGAGAACAGCCCGCCCTCGACGAAGACCGGCAGGAAGATCGTCGCGCCCGCCACCATCTCCTTGTTGTCGAGATTGCCGCCGAAGGCGCGCGGCACGATCGAGGTGACGCGGCCCCAGGCCGGCGGCGGCGCCGTGCCCATCACCCCGAAGAACGGCGCGAGCTCGAGCTCGAGGCCCCAGGGCAGCTTGCCGACCTTGGCGTTGAGGTCGAGCGGGATGTGCAGCAGCCGCGTGGCGTGGAAATCGCCCTGCAGCGTGCCGGCGAGCGGGCGGATGACGTTGTAGCCCCAGTCCTGACGCAGCTGGATGTCCTCGATCCGCACCTCCAGCACATGGCCGGGCTTGGCGCCCGCGACGGCGATCGGCCCGGTCAGGATATGGCCCGGCAGGGTCTTCTCGGCATGGGCGTGGACATCGGCGATCTCGGGCGGCGTCGTGAAGCCGCTCCCCGACTTGGGGTGGACCTCGGGAGCACCGGTGACCGTGTCGACGGTCACCGTGTCGCCGCTGGCGATCACCAGCTTCGGCTTCAGCGCCGCGTCGAAGAACCCCCAATGGCAGGTCGCGCCGCTGGCTTTCAGGTGATGATGGGTCATGGCGAGGCGTCCGGGTCAGAGGGGCGGAGATGGTGTCAGGCGGGCGGGTTGTCCGGCAGCGGCGCGGCGGCCAGGCGCCGCGCGCCGGCATTGTGGCGCATCGTATAGAGGGTGCCGCCGGCGACCAGCGCGGCGCCCATGATGGTGACGAGGTTGGGCAATTCGGCGAAGACGAGATAGCCGCTCACCGTCGCCAGCAGCAGGCGGACGAAGTCGAGCGGCGCCAGCGCCGAGGCCTCGCCCATCTGGTAGGCCCGCGTGACGAGCCATTGCCCGGCCGTGCCGACGACGCCGATGCCGATCATCAGCGCCCATTCGACCGGCGTCGGATGGATCCACAGGAAGACGGCCGGTGCGCCGAGCGCGATCAGCACCACGGCGCCCTGCCAGAACAGGATCGTCTCCGTGCGTTCGGACTGGCCGAGCACGCGCACCGAGATGGTGATGCCGGCCCCGAACAGCGCGCCCAGAATGGCGAGCAGGGCATAGCCGCTCATCGCCTCGCCGCCTGGCCGCAGCATGACGAAGACCCCGGCGAAGCCGATCGCCAGGGCGATCCAGCGTCGGCGGTCGACCACCTCGCGCAGGATCAGGATGGCGAGCAGCGTCACGAACAGCACCTGCGCGAAGCCCAGCGCCGTCGCCTCCGCCATCGGCAGATAGATCAGGGCCGTGAAGCCGCAGAGCATGGCGCCGAGCGAGAACGTTCCGCGCAGGAACTGCAGCCCCGGCCTGCGGGTGTGCATGATCCGCGGCAGGGCGCGCCCGACCACCAGGGCGAGGATCAGCGTCATCACCAGCTGCCGGACGATCAGGATCTGCGGCAGCGGGATGCGCCCGCCGGCCAGCTTGATCAGCGTCATCATCACCGCGAAGGCGGTGAAGGCGGCGATCATCAGAAGTGAGCCGCGCAGATTGGGCGTGGCCGCCAGCCACCAGCCGCGGGCGCGTTCCAGGGGGCGCCGTCGCTCCGTCGGCAGGGCGTTGGCCGCTGCCGGCAGGGCGCTAGCGGCGAGGATCGAGGCGGCCGCCGCGAGGCTGTCCGCCGAGGCCTCGACGGGACAGGGTTCCAGTGCGCGATCCGGTGGCGCCTCCTCGCAGACGGGAGCGACGGCGCGCACGGCATCATCCTCGCTCATGCGGGCACCGGGGCGCGGCCGTCGGCGCGCCGACGCCTCATGCTGCTTGCCTGAGCGTGGCTGTCGTCGGCCTCAGCCCCGTCAGGGCCAGCGCCTTCTCGATCTGCGCCCCGATGCGCAGCACGGTCGGCTCGTCGAAGGGCCGCCCGACGATCTGCACCGACAGCGGCAGGCCCGAGGCCGAGAACCCCGCCGGCATCGACATCGCCGGGTTGCCGGTGACGTTGAACGGCATGGTCTGGATCGGCCAGTTCGGCGGGAAGGCGTCGGACATGCTGTCGAAGCGCGCGGCCGGCGCCAGCGCCGAGGCGCAGAGGATCGCGTCGTACTGCTGGAGCAGCCGGTGGTTGACCGCGACCGCCAGTTCCCGGCGCAGCCGATAGGCCTGTGTCAGGTCGGCGGCGCTGAGCGTTGCCCCCAGGATCATGCGGGTGAAGGTGAGGCGGCCGAAATCGAGCGGCCGCTCGCGATAATCCTTCTCGTGGATGGAGAAGGCCTCCGAGAACATGATCACCCGCCCGACCGCGTTGAACAGCTCGTAATCGGGGATCGTGACCTCCTCGACGATCGCGCCGGCCTTCGCCAGCAGGCTGGCGGCGTTGTCGATCGCGGCCAGGACTTCGGGCGAGATGCCCTCGGCCTGCGCGAAGAAATGGCGCGGCAGGGCGATCTTCAACCCGCTGACATCGCCGTCGAGCCCGCTGCGGAAGTCGGGCTTGGGCACGTCGGCGCTGGCGGGGTCGAGCGGGTCGTGGCCCGCGATGACCTCCATGGTGATGGCACTGTCCTCGACGGTCCAGCTCAGCGGGCCGCAATGGTCGAGCGTGTAGGAGAGCGGGAAGACGCCGCGCCGCGACACCAGCCCATAGGTCGGCTTCAGGCCGACCGTGCCGCAATAGGCGGCCGGCCCGCGGATCGAGCCGCCGGTGTCGGAGCCCATCGCCATGCGGCACAGCCCCGCCGCCACCGCCGCGCCCGACCCGGAGGACGAGCCGCCGGGAATGTGCTCGGGGTTCCAGGGGTTGCGCGCCGGCGGGAACGGCAGGTCGAAGCTCGGGCCGCCGAGCGCGAACTCATGCGTCGAGAGCTTGCCGAGCAGCACGCCGCCACCCGCCTTGAGCTTCGCCGCCACGACGGAATCGGCGGCGGGCACATTGTCGACCAGCAGCTTGGAGTGGCAGGTCGTGCGGATGCCGGCGGTGTCGTAGATGTCCTTCAGCGCATAGGGCACGCCCTGCATCGGGCCGGCATCCTTGCCCGCCTTGAAGGCGGCGTCGGCCGCGGCCGCATCGGCGAGCGCGCGCTCGGTGGTGACGGTGATGAAGCTGTTGAGCGCGCCGTCCAGCGCGGCGATCCGTGCCAGCGCGTCCTGGGCGAGCGCGGTCGCGGTGACCTGGCCCGCACGCAGGGCGGCGCCGGCCTCGGCAATGGAGAGTTCGTGCAGCGGTTTGGCGGTCAACGTCGCGGACATGTCAGGCCCCCTTCATCAGGGTGACGAGGGAAAAGGTGTTCGAGGGTTCGGCCGCGGCCGTGCGCGGCTGGCGCAGCAGCGCGCATAGGCGTTTGAGGTCGCCATAGCCGGCGAGGACGGCGTCCATCCGGTCCGCCGGGACCGCCACCTCGGCGCGCCGCAGCAGCACCTCCAGTTCGAGCTTCAGATCGGCCGCGCTCGTTTCGCTCATCGCCCTGTCTCCGTTCCGCTTTCGTCGGCGGGGGGGCGATGCAACCGTCATGCCATTGCCGCATCATTGTATCCAATGATGCCTCGGGCTCCGGCGGCTTCCGGCCTCGGTTCGGGCGCTGGACTGGGGCTGCCGGACGAAGGTGTTACGGCGAGAGCCCAATAAAGTGGCGTCCCTCTCTGGGTTTATCGGGCGGAGAGGCCGCCCGTCGACGCGTTCTGGCGCCGCGTCGGTGGGAGGCGTCCATTTATGCGGCAATGCTGCATTGAATACAATCAGTCGATCTTGGCATGGGCTTTGCTGCGGCGCGGGGGGCTATCGCCGGCGCGGCCCGAGGCGGGGCCCGCGTCGGCGCGACCCTCATCCCGTCGATCAGGAGCCTCCCATGCACACCATCGCGATCCCGGACTACATCCTCCAGCGCGTCGTCGAGCGGCGCGGCAAGGTCAGGCTGTTCGAGACGCTCGACCCGGCCCGCACCGCGCTCATCGTGGTCGATCTCCAGAACGGCTTCATGGCGCCGGGCCAGCCGGCCGAAATCCCCTATGCCCGCGAGATCGTGCCCAACGTCAACCGGATCGGGCAGGCGCTCCGGGCCGCCGGCGGCCTCGTCGTCTACATCCAGAACACGATCACGGAGGAGACGCAGTCGCAGTGGTGCGTCTGGTTCGACAACTTCACCAAGGGCGACTTCAAGCAGCGCATGGTCGCCGCCTTCGCGCGCGGCAGCTTCGGCCATGCGATCTATCCGGAACTGGAGGTCCTGCCGGGCGACTGGACGGTCGAGAAGCAGCGGTTCGGCGCCTTCGTCGAGGGGTCGTCGACGCTTCATGCGCAATTGCAGGAGCGGGGCATCGACACGCTGATCATCGTCGGCACGGCGACCAATGTCTGCTGCGAGTCGACCGCGCGCGACGCGATGATGATGAACTACAAGGTCGTCTTCGTCTCCGACGCCAATGCCTGCCGGACGGACGAGGAGCACAACGCGACGCTCGGCAACATCCTGGCCCTGTTCGGGGATGTCCAGTCGACCGAGGAGGTGATGGCCGCCATCGGCGCCGGCGCAGGGATCCTCCAGGCGGCGGAATGAGCGATCCGGCGGGCCGGCTGCGCCTTGGCGGGGGCGGCCGGCCCGCGACGGCTCTTCGGCGCCGGGCACAATATTGTGCAGCGCAGCAGTTCAGGGCCTGCGCAATCGCCATATCGCCTCCCGTGCCGAGGGGCGCGGCATCAGTTGTGTGCAATGAGCCCGCAAGAGCCTCGCTGCCACCCGCTGCCTGTTCCGCGCGTCGATCCCGCGCTCTCTGCAAAAAGCCGCTGTGGCGGCGTAAACGGGGCTAAGGCTGTCGTTCGTCGCCGCCTGCTCGCCCCCGGGAGCGAACAGGTCCGGGGTAGGATTGGACACAATCGAGCCGGCTTGGCACGGCCTTTGCAAAATTCCCCGGGACGCCGCTCACGACCTCACCTGCATCCCGGAGGGAGCCTGCATGCCTCACCCAGTCCAGAGTTTTCGGAAGAGCGCCGCTCGCGTGGCGGCCGGCCTGTCGCTTGCGATCGCCGCGGCCCTGGCTGCGCCGGCCCAGGCCCAGACGACGCTGCGCGTCGCGATGACGGCCGGCGACATCCCGGACGTGACGGGTCAGCCGGACCAGGGCTTCGAGGGCTACCGTTTCGTCGGCTACACGCTCTACGACTCGCTGATCCTCTGGGATCTCTCGCGCTCGGATGTCGAAGCCTCGCTGACGCCGGGCCTCGCCACGAAATGGGAGATCGATCCCGCGGACAGCAAGCGCTGGATCTTCACCCTGCGCAAGGATGTGAAGTTCCATGACGGGTCGGATTTCAACGCCGACGTCGTGCTCTGGAACATCTCCCGCATCACAGACGAGAAGGTCCCGCATTTCAACGCCAAGCAGTTCGCGGCGATGCGCACCCGCACCGTCAACATCGACCGCGCCGAGAAGATCGACGATCACACCGTCGCCATCATCACCAAGGAGCCGGACTCGCTCTTCTACATCCAGATGAGCTTCTGGATGATGATCTCGAAGGCGCAGTTCGAGAAGGCGGGCTCTTACGAAAAATACGCCCAGATGCCCTCGGGCACGGGGCCCTACCGCTTCGCCGGCCTGGTCCCGCGCGAGCGGCTGGAGCTGACCCGCAACGAGACCTACTGGAACCCCAAGCGCATCCCGAAGCATGACCGGCTGGTGCTGCAGCCGATGCCGGAGGCGACGACGCGCGCCGCGGCGCTGCTCTCGGGCCAGGTCGACTTCATCGAGGCGCCTTCGCCCGACACGATCCCGCGGCTGAAATCGTCAGGCATGCAGGTCATCACCCTGCCTTACCCGCACAACTGGCACTACCAGTTCAACTTCGTCGACGGTCCCTTCAAGGACAAGCGGGTGCGCCAGGCGGCGAATTACGCGATGGACCGCGGCGAGATGGTGCAGATGCTCAACGGGCTGGCCCAGGAGGGCTATGCGACCGTGCCGCCGAGCTCGCCCTATTTCGGCAAGCCGGTCCTCTACAAGCTCGACCCGAAGAAGGCGACCGCGCTGCTGAAGGAGGCGAAGTGCTTCCCCTGCGAGGTCACGCTGGCGATCTCGACCTCGGGCTCCGGCCAGATGCAGCCGCTGCCGATGAACGAGCTGGTCAAGTCGCAGCTCGAGGCGGTGGGCTTCAAGGTCAAGCTCGAGGTGATGGACTGGAACGCCCTGCTCGACGTCACCTTCAAGGGCCGCGAGAAGTTCCCCGCCTACCATGCCGTCAATGTCAGCCGCGCCACGCAGGATCCCTTCTCCGGCATCTTCCGTTTCGCCATGCGCAAGCAGTGGGCGCCGGCCGGCGGCAACTGGGGCCATTACGAGAACCCCGAGATCGAGAAGCTGATCACGGACATCTACAACACCTTCGATCAGGCCAAGCGCGATCCGATGATCACCCGCGTCCACGAGATCATGAACGAGGACGCCGCCATGCTCTTCGTCACGCATGATCTCAACCCGCGGGCGCTCTCGCCCAAGGTCAAGGGCTTCGTCCAGGCCCAGAGCTGGTTCCAGGACCTGACGCCGATCACTGTCGGCACGACGAACTGACGCGGCCTTGCCTTCGGGATGCGGCCCGTCGGGGCCGCATCCCCCTCCGAGCCCAAAGCGATCCAGGACCCGAGCCGACCGAAGGAGACCTCCATGTGGCACTACATCGCAAGGCGCATCGTCTACGCGATCCCGATCGCCATCGGCGTCACGGTCTTCTGCTTCGCGCTCGTCTTCCTGGCGCCCGGCAATCCGGTCCAGATGCTGCTCCCGGCCGATGCCAGCCAGGAGGTCGTCGACCTCATCATGAAGACCTATGGCTTCGACCGGCCGCTGCCGGTCCAGTACTGGACCTGGCTGACACGCGCCGTCGTGGGTGATCTCGGCGTCTCGATCCAGTCCAACCGGCCGGTGATCGACGAGGTGCTGCGGGCGCTGGGCAACACCGTCTTCCTCTCCTTCGGCGCCGTGGCGCTCGCTTTCACCATCGCCTTCGTGCTCGGCACGCTGGCGGCCTATTACCGGGGCAGCGCGGTCGATCGCGGCGTCACTGCCCTGTCGATCGTCGGCGTGTCGATCCCGAACTACTGGCTCGGCATCGTGCTCGTCATCGTCTTCGCGGTGGAGCTGAACTGGCTGCCGGCGACCGGCATGGGCCCGCGCGGCTCGGAAACCTTCGATCTCTTCAACTGGTCGCATTTCAAGCATGTGATCCTGCCGATCATCACGCTCTGCATGGTGCCGGTCGGGATGATCACCCGCACCACGCGCTCGGCCGTTTCCGAGGTGCTGGGCAACGACTTCGTCAACACGCTGCGCGCCAAGGGCCTCGGCGAGCTCGCGGTGATCCGGCACGCGCTCAAGAACGCCATGCCCCAGATCCTGGCCGTGATGGGGCTGCAGTTCGGCTACCTGATGGGCGGCTCGATCCTGGTCGAGACGATCTTCAACTGGCCGGGCACGGGCTTCCTGCTGAACAAGGCGATCCTGACGCGCGACATTCCGGTCCTTCAGGGCACGATCCTGATCCTCGCCCTCGTCTTCGTCTTCACCAACCTCGTCGTCGACCTGTTCCAGACCGCGGTCGACCCGCGCATCAAGCGCTCCTGAGGAGGCGGCCATGACCGATTTCACCACGGCGACCCGCATCCTCGCGGCGGAAGAACAGGCCCCGGCCACCAAGGTCCGCGGCTACTGGCAGAATGTCGGCTACCGCCTGCGCTACGACTACGTCACGCTCGCCTTCGCGCTCGTCATCGTCCTGATCGTGGCCCTGGCGGTCTTCGCGCCCTGGATCGCGCCGAAGGACCCCTACAAGACCTCGATGGCGTTCCGCCTCAAGCCCGTCGGCTTCCGCGACTTCCTTCTCGGCACCGACGAGCTCGGCCGCGACATCCTCTCGCGCCTGATCCATGGCGGGCGCATGTCGCTGCTGATGGGGGTGGTGCCGGTCGTCTTCGCCACCCTGATCGGCGGCTTCCTCGGCGTGCTCGCCGGCTTCATCGGCGGCAAGCTGAACATGGCGATCATGCGGACGATGGACGTCTTCTACGCCTTCCCCTCGATCCTGCTGGCGGTCGCGATCTCGGGCGCCATGGGCGGCGGCATGATGAACGGCATGGTCGCGCTGACGCTGGTCTTCATCCCGCCGCTCTGCCGCATCGCCGAGACGGCGACGACCCAGGTCCGCGGGCTCGATTTCGTCGAGGCGGCGCGCGCCTCGGGCGGCTCGACCCGCTCGATCATCGCCACCCACATCCTCGGCAACGTGCTCGGCCCGATCTTCATCTATGCCTCGGGCCTGGTCTCGGTCTCGATCCTGATCGCCTCGGGCCTCTCCTTCCTCGGCCTCGGCGTCGAGCCGCCACATCCCGACTGGGGCCTGATGCTCTCGACCCTGCGCCAGTCGATCTACGTCAACCCGATCGTCTGCGCGCTGCCGGGCGTGATGATCTTCGTCACCTCACTCGCCTTCAACATGGTCAGCGACGGGCTGCGCCAGGCGATGGACGTCAGACTGTGAAAGGGCCCGCCATGTCCACGACACCCGCGCCGACCGCCCGCCCGCCGCAGCTTTCCTCGGTCCCGGAGGGAGACATCCGCGACCGCGGCGGCCCCTCCCAGCCGATGCTGATCGTCTCCGACCTGAAGAAGCATTTTGCCATCAAGGGGGGCGTGCTCAACCGCACGCAGGGCCATGTGCGGGCGGTCGACGGCGTCTCCTTCACCGTGCTCAAGGGCGAGACGCTCGGCGTCGTCGGCGAGTCCGGCTGCGGCAAGTCCACCCTGGCGCGACTCCTGATGCACCTCATTCCCTATGACGGGGGCGAGGTGCTGTTCGACGGCGAGTCGATCGGCGGCGTGCGCGGCCTGACCATGAAGGAGTTCCGGCGCGCCATGCAGATGGTGTTCCAGGACAGCTACTCCTCGCTCAACCCGCGCCTGCCGGTCGAGGAATCGATCGCCTATGGCCCGCGCGTTCACGGCATTCCGGCCGCCAAGGCCAAGGAGATCGCCCGCGAACTCCTCACCAAGGTCGGGCTCAAGCCCGATCTCTTCGCCCAGCGCTATCCGCACGAACTGTCCGGCGGCCAGAAGCAGCGCGTCAACATCGCCCGGGCGCTCGCGCTCGAGCCGCGGCTTCTGATCCTGGACGAGGCGGTCTCGGCGCTCGACAAATCGGTCGAGGCCCAGGTCCTGAACCTGCTGCGGCAGCTCAAGCGCCACTTCAATCTCACTTACGTCTTCATCAGCCACGATCTCGACGTGGTGCAGTACATCTCCGACCGCGTGCTGGTGATGTATCTCGGCGAGATCGTCGAGATCGGCCCGGTGGATGCGATCTACGAGCATCCCAAGCATCCCTATACCCGCGCGCTCCTGGCCTCGCGGCTGTCCTTCGATCCGGCCGAGCGCGTCCACGAGGCGCCGCTGACCGGCGATCCGCCCAATCCGATCAACCCGCCCTCCGGCTGCCGCTTCCGCACCCGCTGCCCGATGGCGGAAAGCGTCTGCGCGGAGCTCTCCCCGCGGCTGAACGGAGCGGTCGCGGCCGACATTCATGTCGCCGCCTGCCATGTCCAGAATCCGGGCTCCGGCCACAGCCTCGCCGGCAAGGCGCCGGTGCTGGTCACCAGGCCGAAGACCGGCGCCGCCCCGCTGGCCGCCACCGCGTGAGGATGAACCGATGACGACAGCCACCGCGCCCTCCACCGTTCCCGGTCCGGTCGCCCTCGCCGCGGTCAGGCCGCTGGTCGAGGTCGAGGACCTCTCGGTCAAATTCGTCAGTCGCGAAGCGACCGTCGCCGCCGTCAATGGCGTCTCCTTCGCCATCCAACCGGGCGAGGTGCTCTGCATCATCGGCGAATCCGGCTCCGGCAAATCGGTGACGATGCGCGCCTTGATGCGGCTCCTGCCCAAGGGGCGAACGAAGATCGGCGGGCGGATGCGCGTCGGCGAGCACGACATCATGGCGCTCAGCGACAAGGAGCTGACGCAGATCCGCGGCTCGACCATCTCGATGATCTTCCAGGAGCCGATGACGGCGCTCGACCCCGTCTACACGATCGGCCACCAGATCGCCGAGACGGTCGTCAAGCACGAGGGCTGCTCCTACGCCGACGGGCTGAAGCGCGGGCTGGAGCTGCTCGAGTTCGTCAAGGTGCCCTCGCCGGAGCGGCGTCTGAAGGCCTATCCGCACGAGCTGTCCGGTGGCCTGCGCCAGCGCGCCATGATCGCCATGGCGCTGTCCTGCCGGCCGCAGCTCCTGCTGGCCGACGAGCCGACGACCGCGCTCGACGCGACCGTGCAGATCCAGGTTCTGGTGCTGCTGCGCAAGCTCCAGCGCGAGATGGGCATGAGCGTGATCTTCGTCACCCATGATCTCGGCGTCGCCGCCCAGATCGCCGACCGGGTCGCCGTCATGTATGCCGGCCGCGTCGTCGAATCCGGGCCGGTGCGCGACGTGCTGATGAACCCGCAGCACCCCTATACCCGCGGTATGCTGGCCTCCTCGGTCCATGGCAGCGCGCGCGGCGTCGACATCGAGGCGATCCCCGGCTCACCGCCCGACATGCGCCGCCTGCCGCCGGGCTGCGCCTTCGCGCCGCGCTGCAAATTCGCCGACGAGGCCTGCCGCGCGGCGAGCCCGCCGGAAACCGTGCCCGCGCCCGACCGCACCGTCTGCTGCTTCAAGGTCGGCTCGCCCGCCCTGTCCTCCTGAACCCCGCATGAGAGAGCCCGCCATGCACAAGGTCGAGATTCCCGCCTATGTCACCGAGCATGTCGTCGCGCGTCGCGGCGTCGAGCATGTCTATGCCGATCTCGATCCCGCCCGCACGGCGCTGATCGTGGTCGATCTCCAGAACGGCTTCATGATGCCGGGCGTCGCCCATGCGCTCTGCGACACGGCCCGCGAGATCGTGCCCAACGTCAACCGGATCGCCGACGCCGTGCGCCGCACCGGCGGCAAGGTGTTCTGGATCAAGAACACCCATGACGAGGGCTGCCTGACCTCCTGGTCCCACTTCCATGAGGATCTGACGCGGCCGGAGCGGCGCGGCGCGCGTGTCGAATCCATGTCGGAAGGCAAGCTCGGCCACGAACTCTGGGCCGATCTCGAGGTCCGGCCCGAAGACGAGATCGTCCAGAAGACGCGTTTCAGCGCCTTCATCCAGGGCTCGTCCGATCTCGAGGCGCGGCTGCGCGCCCAGGGCTACGATACCCTGATCATCACCGGCACGGTCACGAATGTCTGCTGCGAATCCACCGCGCGCGACGCCATGATGCTGAATTTCCGGACGATCATGGTCACCGACGGCAACGCCGCCAATTCCGATGCCGAGCACAACGCCTCGCTGATCGCCTTCTACCTCACCTTCGGCGACATCATGAACACGCAGATGCTGATCGGCTGTCTGGAAAAGAACGCCCGCTTCCGCGAGGCGGCCGAGTAACCCGGCGCAAGCGCCCGACACCCCGAGAGAGACATGCCTGTTCTGCCCAAGGTCGCGGTCATTGGGACCGGCGGCACGATCTGTTCCATCGGCACCGGTCCGTTCGACATCCTCGATTACGGCGCCAATGAAACGATGCTCCATGCCGATGCGCTGGTCGCGATGTTTCCCGACGTCGCCCGGCTCGCCGAGATCATCCCCGTTCCGTTCAAGGCGGTGCCGAGCCCCAACATCTTCTTCGAGGACTGGAAGGCGCTCGTCCTGACCTGCGACCGGCTGGTCGCGGAGCATCCCGACCTCGCCGGCATCGTCATCCTGCACGGCACCGCCTCGCTGGAGGAGACGGCCTATGTCCTCAGCCTGACGGTGAAGGTGGCGGTTCCGGTCGTCGTCGTCGGCTCGCAGCGCCCGGCCAGCGCGCTCTCGACCGATGCGGGGATGAACCTCGCCAACGCGGTGCGGACCGCAGCCTCTCCCGAGGCGCGGGGCCTCGGCGTTCTCGTCCTGCTGAACGACGAGATCCACGCCGCCCGCGACGTCACCAAGACCTCGACCTTTCGGCTTCAGACTTTCCGCTCGCCCGATTTCGGCGTGCTCGGCCATGCCGATGGCGACGCGGTCGTGTTCTACCGCAAGCCCGTGAGGCGGGCGGCGCCCGACACCGAGTTCGACATCCGCACGCTCGACGCCCTGCCGCGCGTCGACATCGTGCTCGCCTATACCGGCTCGGACGGCACGGCGTCCCGGGCGTTCGTCGCGGCCGGCGCGAAGGGCATCATCTCCGCCGGCTTCGCGCCGGGCTTCGCCGGCCCGGCCGATTTCGAGGTGCTGAAACAGGCCGCGGCGAGTGGCGTCGTGGTGATGCAATCGACTCGTGCCGGTTCGGGCCGCACCTTCAAGGGCAAGCGGCTGCGCGAGGCCGGCTTCCTGATCGCCGACAATCTCACGCCCCAGAAGGCGCGGCTGCTGCTCGCGCTGGCGCTGACGGTCAGCGCCGAGCCGGCCGAGATCGAACGCATCTTCCTGGCCTACTGACGATGACGGTGATCCTGAACGCGCCGGCGGGAGAGGAGCGCGACGCGCGACGCGGCGTCGTGATGATGCTCGTCGGCCTGGCGCTGTTCTCGATCCTGAACGGCGTCGTCAAGGCGCTGGCCGAGACCTTCGCGGTCAACCAGATCGTCTTCTTCCGCAACGGCTTCGCGCTGGTCACGCTGCTGCTGATGGCGCGCGGGCTCGGGGGCTTGGCCGCGCTGAAGGTGCAGAACCGGCGCGGCATGGCGCTGCAGGCGGTGCAGTTCACCGCCGTGCTGCTCTTCATCTTCGTGGCCTATCGCCACATGCCGCTGGCGGACGCCACCGCGATCTCCTTCCTCCAGCCGGTCCTCGTGCTGCTGCTTTCGGCCCCGCTGCTCGGCGAGAAGGTGACGAGGCTGGGCTGGCTTGCCCTACTGCTGGGGCTCGGCGGCGTGTTGCTGATGGTCAGGCCGAGCGGCGGCGGCAGCCTGTTCGGGCTGACCATGTCGGTCATCGGCACGGTTTTCAGCGCGCTCTCGCTGATCCAGCAGCGCAGCCTCTCGCGCAACGAGACCTCGCTGGCGATCGCCTTCTGGACCCTGGCCGGCTCGGCCCTGCTGGTCCTGCCGAGCCTGCCCTTCAACTGGGTCCAGCCGACGCCGGCGCAATGGGCGCTGCTGATCGGCAACGGCCTCGCCTCGGGCGCCTGCCAATACCTGACCACGCGGTCCCTCTTCCATGCGCCGGTGGCGACGATCGCGCCGCTCTCCTACACCAAGATGCTCTGGGCCCTGATGGTCGGCTTCGTCTGGTTCGGCGACGTGCCGACCCTGCTGGTCCTGGCCGGCTCGGCGATCGTCATCGCGGCGAGCGCGCTGGTCTATCTGGCGCCCAAGCCGGCGCCGGCCCCGGTGAGGCTCGAAGAAGCGCCATGAACCGCCTGACATCCCCCGTCTCGGCCTGGATGCTCGATGTCCGGGCCGGCTTTGCCGCCATGCGGCCGTCCCGTTTTCCCTATCCGCGCTTCGCGCTGGCGCTGGCGCTCGGCGTCGCGGGAGGGCTGCTGTTCCAGCGGCTGTCGCTGCCGCTGCCCTGGATGATGGGCCCGATGATGGTCTGCACGGTGGCGGCGCTGCTGCGCCTGCCGGCGGCGGCGCCACCGGTGATCCGCCCGCCCATGACCATGGTGATCGGCGTCATGCTGGGATCCGCTTTCAGCCCGGATCTCCTCGTCCGCATCCCGCAATGGTGGCCGGCGACGCTCGGGCTCGTCGCCTTCATCGCGCTCAGCGGCGGCTCGGTCGTGTGGTACTTCCGCGCCATCGGCGGCTATGACCGCACCACCGCCTATTTCTCCGGCATGCCGGGCGGGCTCGTCGAGATGATCGGCCTCGGCGAGGAGCGCGGCGGCGACGGCCAGGTCATCGCGCTCGTCCATTCGGTCCGCATCCTGCTCATCGTCATGACGCTGCCCTTCGCCATCCAGTGGCTCGAGGGCGTCTCGCTGAACCGGATGGCGGGCGCGGTCTCCGTCTTTTCCACGCCTGCGACCGCCGAGCTCTGGCTGCTGGGTTGCGGCCTCGCCGGCTGCCTCCTCGGCCACAGGCTGAACCTGCCTGCGAAATACCTTCTCGGGCCGATGCTGGTCAGTGCCGCCGTCCATCTCGCGGGCTGGAGCGACTTCAAGCCGCCCTTCGAGATCGTCAATGCGGCGCAGCTGATCCTCGGGGTCGTCATCGGCTGCCGCTTCGTCGGCACGGCACCGCGCACGGTCGGGCGCATCATCCTGCTCTCGCTGGGCTCGACCGCGATCCTGCTGTTCTGGACCGCCGCCTGCGCCGCGCTGGTCGCCTGGCTCACGGGGCTTCGTGCCATGCCGCTGGTCCTGGCCTACTCTGCGGGCGGTCTCGCCGAGATGAGCCTGATCGCGCTCGCCGTCCACGCCGAGGTCGCCTTCGTCGCCGCCCACCACATCATCCGCATCTTCGTGGTGATGGTGGCCGCGGCGCCGGTCTACGCGGTGATCGCCCGCCTGAAGCGGGTCCGGTCGCGTGCGGGCGCAGCGCGCGGACTGCCGGCCGAGTGAACCGTCGAAAGGTTGCATACAATCGAGCGCGACGGCGCTCATCATGCACACTTTCTCGTCAACGAAGTCAGAATGACGTTGACGAAGCGATATTCAGCTCCTAACTGCCTGCCAACTGTACACGATCGAGATGATTCCGCCGCTGGTCTGATCATCCTCGGGCGGCGGGCAGGGTCACTTCTTCATCCGCCTTTCCGACAGGACGACACATCATGGCGACACGCGGCGTCTCGGTCACCAACAAGCTCAGGGAGGCCGTGCTCGGAGGCGACTATGCCGGCGGCACGCGCCTGAACGAGGTCGATCTCGCCGACGCGCTCGCCGTGTCGCGCACGCCGATCCGGGCCGCCCTCTCCACGCTCGCCGCCGAAGGGCTGCTCGAATACCGCCCCAACAGCGGCTATGCGGTGAAGAGCTTTGCCGCCAAGGACATCGAGGGCATCTATGTCGTGCGGGCCAATCTCGAGGGCCTCTGCGCGCGGCTGGTGGCGCAACAGGGCCTGTCGGACCTTCACCGCGGCCTTCTGCACAAGGTGCTGGCGGAAAGCGAAGAGCTGCAGAATGTCGAGAGCTGGACCGACGACGTCTCAGATCTCTGGCGCGATCTCAACGACCGCTTCCACAACACGCTGATCGAAGCCTCCGGCAACTCGCATCTCGCGATGATGCTGCGCAAGTCTCGCGCCATTCCGCTGCTCAACCAGCTCAAATTCCGCTGGTTCGACCTGGAAACGCTGGCCCGCGCCCATGACGACCACAGCCAGATCTTCGCCGCCATCACCGGCGGGCAGGTCGTCCGCGCCGAGAGCATCGCCGAGGAGCATGTCTATCGCTCCGGCCAGCGCATCATCGAGCATTGGCGCAAGATGGATTCGCGCAAGCCCGCGGCAGGCACGAAGGCCCGCGCCGCCTGACATCCGAAGCGCCTGACATCCGAAGCCGCTGTCGCGGCACGGCCGGGGGCCGTGCCGCGCAGGAGTGGTCTCAGGCGGCTTTCGCGAGGCCGAGCATGGCCGGCCGTCGCTGACGCCAGGGCGTGGCCTGCTCGAAGGCATGCGCCGCCTGCAGCAGCACCGCCTCGCCGAACTTACGCGCCGCGAGCTGGATCGCCACCGGCATGCCATTGGGACCGAAGCCCGAGGGCACGCAGATCGCCGGCATCCCCGTCAGGTTGAAGGCCATGGTGAAGTTCGGTTTGTCGAGATTGTCCCAGCGCGGCACCTGGTCGATCGGCGGCGCCTCGTCCGGGTTGCCGGCGGTCAGCACCACGTCGACGCCCGCCATCGCCGCCGCCATTTCCGCGATCAGTTCGCGCCGGCGCCGCAGCGCCTGGACATAGTCCATGCCGGTGCAGAGCGCAGCGAAGACCAGGCGGTCGCGATAGCGCTGCCCGAACTTCTCGGGGTTCTTCAGCATCATCCGCTCATAGGCCGCGCCGCGCTCGACCGTCGAGATGAAGAAGCCAGCGGCGGTGTATTCCTGCATCGCCGAGAGCTTGATCTCGACGATCTCCGCGCCGAGGCTCTCATAGGTCGAAATCGCGGCGTCGATGCCGGCCTTGACCGCGGGAGCGACCGGCCGGTCGGTCTCGTGCCAGCGGCTGAGCACACCCACTTTCAGGCCCTTGGCCCCCTTGCCGAGCCCGGCGCTGTAGTCGGGCACCGCCCTGGTCGCGCTGGCGGGATCGGTCGGGTCATGGCCGGCGAGCGCCTGCAGCATCAGCGCGCAGTCCTCGGTCGTCCAGGCCATGGGCCCGATATGGTCGAGCGAATAGGCCGCCGGCGCGACGCCGGCGCGGCTGACCAGCCCATAGGTCGGCTTGAGGCCGACGATGCCGCAGAGCGCCGCAGGGCCGCGGATCGAGCCGCCGGTATCGGTGCCGAGCCCGCCGAGAACGAGGCCGGCCGCAACCGCCGCCCCCGTGCCGCTCGAGGATCCCGCGGTGAAGCGCTGCGTGTTCCAGGGATTGCGGGAGGGCGGCCAGGGCAAGTCGAAGGAGGGGCCGCCATCGGCGAATTCATGCGTGGTGAGCTTGCCCATCAGCACGGTGCCGGCGGCATCGAGCGCCGCGGCGCAGGTCGCGTCCGTGTCAGGCACGTTGTCGACATTGTGGGCGGACTGGCAGGTGGTCAGGATGCCCTTGGTGTCGATAATGTCCTTGAGGCCGATCGGGATGCCGTGCAACGGCGATGTCGGGCCCGAGACCTTGATCTCGGCTTCCGCCTTTCTGGCGTCGGCCCGTGCGCGGTCCTCGGTCACGGTGACGAAGGCGTGCAGCTCCGGCTCGAAGGCCTTGATGCGGGAAAGGCACATTTCGGTCAGCTCGACCGGGGACAGCTTGCCGGCCTTGATCAGGGCGGCGGCCTCGCTGATGGTCAGGATGTCCGTGCTCATCGGGGGCTCTCCTCGGTCGGGAAGCTGAAGACATGGGCCGGCTCGGCCATGTAGCTGCGCTCGCCCCGGATCCGGGCGGACATCTCGACGATGTAGCCATAGGCCTCGGCATATTCGGCGACCTGCTCGGGCGTCAGGGTGAAGCCGGCGCGCGCCAGGAAGGCGCTCATCTCGGCTTCGGATGCGATCGGTGTCGGCATGCTGGCGGTTCTCCTGTGGCGCGGGTCGAATGCCCGCAGATCTGCGGGCGGCGAAGGGCCGGGTTCCGGCTAGAGCGGGACCCGGCGACGCTTGCGGTGCTCGTCCTGGAAGATGAAGAAGGTCGCGCCCATCACGATCGCGGCCCCGACCAGCGCCCAGCGGTCGGGAATCTCCTGGTAGGCGAGCCAGGCGAACAGCGCGATGAAGGGCAGGCGGGCGAAGTCGAAGGGCATCACGGTCGAGGCCGGCGCGTTGCGCAGGGCCAGGAACAGCGTGAGCCGGCCGACGAACATCGCCACCGCCATCACCACCAGGAACAGCACGATGTCGAAAGACGGCGTCCGCCAGTAGAGCAGCGCGGGGATCAGGCCGGTCACGACCGGGATCAGGGTGGTGACGGCGACGATGCGGCTGGTGCTCTCGATCTGCGTCAGACGCTTCGAGATCAGATAGCTCGAGGCCATCGACAGCGTCGAGATCATCAGCGCGACGGTGCCGGCGTCGAGCGCGACGAAGCCCGGCCGCGAGATCACCATCACGCCGACGAAGCCGACCATCACCGCCGCCCAGCGGCTGCGCGAGACGCTCTCGCCGAGCAGGACGCCGGCCAGGGCCGTCACGATGATCGGCGCGGCGAAGGTCATCGCCGTGGCCTTGGCCAGCGGCACATGGGCGAGCGCATAGAACCATGTCAGGTTCGAGACGCAGCCGACGGCGGTCATGATGCCGTAGAGCCTTCGCTTCTCGCGCCGGTCCGGAAGGCCCGCTTCGCCCCGCAGCTGCGGCCAGACGAAGACGAGCATGATCAGATTGGCCAGGAAGCTGATCTGGAACGGATGCAGCTCGGTCGCGATCTGCCGGACCAGCGAATTGCCGCCCGCCAGACAGGCCGTGCTCAGGATCATCCAGAGGATGCCGGCCTGGATGGTGTTGCGGGCCTCGACCATGGCGGGGCGGGTTCCTCGAAGACGGAGCGGGCGGACCGGGTGGCCCCGGTGGGGCCGCCCGGCGAAGGGTCAGGCAGCGAGCAGCGCAGGTCGCGTCGCACGCCACTGGGTCGCCTGCTCATAGGCATGGCCGAGCTGGAACACGGTCGTCTCGGCGAAGGGGTGCCCGACGAGCTGGATCGCGACCGGCAGGCCCGTCCCCGGCTCGTAGCCGGCGCAGACCGCCAGCGCCGGCAGGCCGGTGACGTTGAAGGGCATGGTGATCGAGGGCTTCTGGTACATCAGCCACTTCGGCACCTGGTCGATCGGCTGCGCCGGGAAGGGTGAGCCGGCCGTCAGCAGCACGTCGATGCCGATCATCGCCTCCGCCACCACGGCGCACAGTTCCTGACGGCGGCGCAGCGCCTGGACATAGTCGGCCCCCGTCAGGAGCCCGCCCATGCTGATGCGGTCGCGGGCGATCTCGCCATAGAGCTCCGGCGTCGCCCGCAGATCCGCCTCGTGGATCGCAAAGGCTTCCGACGACATGATGATCAGCCCCACCGCGGCGAATTCCATCAGCGGCGGCAGCGTCACCTCCTTGATGATGCAGCCGAGCGATCTGTAGACCGCGATCGCCTGCTCGATCGCCGCCAGCACGGGCGGCGCCGCCTGATGGTCGGTCTCGTGGAAATGGCGGATCACGCCGATGGTCTTGCCCTTGACCGTCTCGTCGAGCTTCTCGGTGAAGTTCGGCACCGCCACATCCGCGCAGGCCGGATCAAGCGGGTCATGCCCCGCCATCGCCTGCAGCATCAGCGCCGCATCCTCGACCGTCCAGCACATCGGCCCGGCATGATCGAGCGATTGCGACAGCGGCAGGATGCCCCGTCGCGAGAGCAGCCCATAGGTCGGCTTGATGCCGGCCAGCCCGCACAGCGAGGACGGGCTGCGGATCGAGCCGCCGGTGTCCGAGCCGGTCGCGCCCAGCACCATGCCGGCGGCGACCGCCGCGCCCGAGCCGGAGGAGGAGCCGCCCGTCGTGCGGGCCGGGTCCCAGGGGTTGCGGGCGGGCAGCGTGAACAGGTCGAAGGACGGGCCGCCGATGGCGAATTCGAAGGTGCCGAGCTTGCCGGTGATGACCGCGCCGCTCTCGCGCAGCTTCGTCACGGTGAAGGCGTCCTCGGCCGGGACGCGGCTCTTCAGCAGGTTGGAGTGGGCCGTCGTCGCCACGCCGGTCGTGTCGTAGATGTCCTTCAGCCCGATCGGGATGCCGTGCATCGGGCCGCGCGGCCCGTCTTTGCCGATCTCGACTTCGGCCGCCTCTGCCGCCTCCAGCGCCAGCTCCGGCGTGAAGGCGACATAGGTGCTCAAGGTCGCGTCCAGCGCCTCCGTGCGGGCGATGCAGGCCTTCGTCAGCTCGACCGGGGAGAGCTTGCGCTCCGCAATCAGGGTCGAGGCCTCGCGGATGGTGAGCAGCGTCGGATCGCCGGTCATCTCAGCGGCCCGCCGGTGCAAAAATATGAGCCGGCTCGGCATCATATCCGCGGGGCTTGCGCACGCGCTCCCGCATCGCCTGCAGCAGCTGATAGGCGTTGCGCATTTCCTCCATGTTCTCGGGCTTGACGCGGATGCCGGCCCGGTCGAGCAGCACCTGGAAGGCTTCGGTCGAGATCGTCTCGCTCATGGTCGTCTCCGGGGATGGGAATGCGGGGGCGTCACTCGGCGGCGAGCGCCGGCTGCGCCCATGGTGCCGGGCGCAGATCGCGGAAGCTGGTCGCCTTCTCGAAGGCGCTGCCGACGCGCAGCACGAGGTCGTCCTGGAAGGGCCGCCCGACGATCTGCATCGCCAGGGGCAGCCCTGCCGCCGAGAAACCCGAGCAGACCGAGAGGGCCGGCGAGCCGGTCAGGTTGAAGACGCGGGTGAAGGAGGGGCGGGACCGCGACATCATGTTGCCGAGGTCGCCGAGCTTCGGTGCGACGCCCGGCATCGTCGGACAGATCAGCACGTCGACGCTCTCGAACACGGTCGCGATCTCGGCGATCAGCCGGCCGCGCTCGCGCAGCGCGTTGACATAGTCGCAGGCGCGCACGAAGGCGCCCATCATGATGCGCTGGCGGGCGAGTTCGCCATAGAGTTCCGGCGTCGCCTTCAGCGTCTCCTCATGGAAGGCGAAGGCCTCCGAGCGCGAGATCAGCGTCGCCGCGTCGCCATAGGCCGAGAGCGGCGAGAGCGTGACGTCGACCACCTCGCAGCCCAGCTCCCGGAAGGTCACCAGCGCCGCCTCTATACCGGCCTTGATCTCGGGGTCGGTCTCGGCGTCGCTCTCGAAGAAATGCCTGACCACGCCGATGCGCAGCCCCTTCACGTCCTTCTGCAGGGAGCCTGCGAAATCGGGCTTGGCGACGTCGGCGCTGCCGGGGTCCAGCGGGTCGTGCTGCGCCAGCACCTCCATCATCAGCGCGCAATCCTCGCTGGTCCAGCACATCGGCCCGCCATGGTCGAGGCTGAAGGAGAGCGGCAGGATGCCCCGCCGGCTGACCAGCCCATAGGTCGGCTTCAGGCCGGAGATCCCGCACCAGGCGGCCGGCCCGCGGATCGAGCCGCCGGTGTCGGTGCCCATCGAGCCCATGGCGAGCCCGGCCGCGATCGCCGCGCCCGAGCCTGAGGAGGAGCCGGCCGGATCATGGGCGAGGTTCCAGGGGTTCTTCGCCGGCGGCCAGGGCAGGTCGAAGGAGGTGCCGCCGATCGCGAACTCCCAGGTCGAGAGCTTGCCGAGCAGGATCGTCCCGGCCTCCGCCAGGAGCCGCGTCGTCGTCGCGTCCTCTTCCGGGATATGGTCCCTGTAGAGGGCGGAATGGCCGGTCGTGGCGATGCCCTTGGTGTTGTAGATGTCCTTCAGCCCGATCGGCACGCCATGCAGCGGCCCCTTGTAGCCGCCCTTCATGATCTCGCCCTCGGCCTTGCGCGCGGCCGCCATCGCCTGCTCGGGCAGCACGCGGATATAGGCGTTGAGCTGCCCGTCGAAGGCATCGATCCGGGAGAGGTAGGACGCGGTCAGTTCGACCGGGGAGAGCTTCTTGGCCTTCAGCAGCGGAGCGGCCTCGGCGATGGTCAGATCGTGCAGCGCGGTCATGGCAGCCCTCACTTGGTCCAGAGCCGGAGCGCGTGGACCGGCTCCTGCAGATAGCTGCGCTTGACGCGGATGTTGCGGGCGGCGGCTTCGAGATCGGCGGCCGCTCCTTTCAGGAACTCCAGCGTCTCCGGGCCGACCTTCAGGCCGTATTCGGCGAGCTTGGCCTCGATCGGGATCGGCGTGGCGGGCGTGTCGGTCATGGCGGCCTCCGGGACGCGGCTGAAAGGAGAGGGTCGGTTATTCGGCGGCGAGGCTCATCGGCGTCGCGGATTCCAGGGCGGGCCGGCGCGCGCGCCAGGCCGTTGCGGCCTCATAGGCCTGGGCGGCGCGGTAGATCGTCGCCTCGCCGAAGGCATGGCCGGCGATCTGGACCGAGAGCGGCAGGCCCGAGGCCGAGAAGCCGCAGCACATCGTCAGCGAGGGCATGCCGGTGACGTTGAAGGGGATGGTCAGCGGCGGCTTGCTGAACAGGCCGAATTTCGGGATCTCGGTGATCACCGGAGCGGGCGTCGCGGTCGCCGCGCAGACGATGATGTCGAAGCGCGCCATCGTCTTCGCCACCGCCGCGACCAGTTCCGTGCGCATCCGCAGCGCCTGGACATAGTCGCTGGCGTCGATCAGCCCGGCGAGCAGCTGCCGGTCGCGCAGGATCTCGCCATAGAGCTCGGGTCTCGCCTGGATGTTGGGCTCATGGATGGCGAAGGCTTCCGAGAGCAGGATCATCATCCCGCAGGCGGCGAAATCGGCCAGCGGCGGCAGCGTCACCTCCTCGACCGTGGCGCCGAGACCGGCCAGCGTCGCCGCTACCCCGGCCACCGCGCTCTGCACCTCCTCCGTGGCCTCGGCCTGCGCGCCGAGCGAGGGGATGTAGCCGACGCGCAGACCCTTCACGCCCGCGCTCAGCAGTGCCTCGGGCGTCGGATCGGGCCGGTCGGCGCTGGCGGGGTCGAGCCGGTCATGCCCGGCCAGCACTTTCATCAGCAGGGCGTTGTCCTCGACCGTCCAGGTCATCGGGCCGATGTGGTCCAGGCTCTGCGACAGAGGCAGCACGCCGCGTCGCGAGACCAGCCCATAGGTCGGCTTCATCCCGACGATGCCGCAGAACGCCGCCGGCAGGCGGATCGAGCCGCCCGTGTCGGTGCCGAGCGCCGCCGGCACGAAGCCGGCCGCCACCGCGGCGCCCGAGCCCGAGGACGAGCCGCCGGTGAAATGCGCGAGGTTCCAGGGGTTGCGTGCCGGCGGGAAAGGCAGGTCGAAGGACGGTCCGCCCATCGCGAATTCATGGGTCGCGAGCTTGCCGAGGATGACGGCACCTGCCGCCTTCAGCTTCTGGGTCACGAAGGCGTCGTCGCTCGCCCAGTTGTCGATGAGCTGGTGCGAATGGGCGGTCGTGCGCACGCCCTTGAGGTCGATGATGTCCTTCAGCCCGACGGGGACGCCATGCAGCGGCCCGCGGCTGATCCCGGCCATGACCTCGGCTTCCGCCTTCTTGGCCTGGGCGAGGGCGAGATCGGCGGTCACTTCGATGAAGGCATGCGTCATCCCGTCGAGTGCCGCGACACGGGTGATCAGCGCCTTGGTCAGCTCGACCGGGGAGACGGTCCTGGCCGCGATCCCCCTGGCCAGTTCGGCGACGGTCATGAAATGCAGCGGAGCGGACATGGCACGGGCCTCCAGACGGCGCCGACGGGCGGCGGGATCGAGCAAAAGGGGAGGTGGCGCGGAAGCGGCCGGGGAGGAAACCGCCCCCGCGCCGGTGAGGATCAGTCGAGGCTGATCGTCACGAAGTCCTGCATCCAGCTCTGGGCCGGCACGAAGCCCTTGACCTTGGGCGACATCGCCCGCGGGTTCAGGTCGTGGACGATGAAGAGCCGGCCGGCCTGCTCGCTGACGATCTCGTGCAGCCGCGTGAACATGGCGAGCGACTTCTCCGGCTCGAAGGTGTTCATCGCCCTCTCGGCCAGCTCGTCGAACTCCTTGTTCTCGAACCAGCCCCAGTTCAGCCCGCCCGGGGCCCGTCTCGCGGTGGCGAAATGGCTGATCATGCCGGAGACGGGGTCGACCGAGCCCAGCGAGATGTTGATCGCGTCATAGGTCGGCGCGCGCTCCCAGCCCTTGAAGAACAGGTCGAGCAGGGCGTTCCAGTCGAGCACCTCGAACTTGACCTTGAAGCCCACCGCCTCGAGCTGGGACTTGACCAGCTCGTTCATCGGCAGCGGCTGCATCTGGCCGGAGCCCGAGGTCGAGATGCCGACCGTGATGGAGCAGGGATAGCAGCCCGCCTCCTTCAGCAGCGCCGTCGCCTTCTTGGGATCGTAGGGATAGGTCTTCGGCTTGCCGTAGATCGCCTGGTGCGGGGTGAACAGCGCCTGGCTCGCTTCCGCGATGCCGCCGAGCATGTCGACCATCTCCTGTCGGTCCATCGCATGGTTGGCGGCCTGGCGGACCCGGATGTCCTTGAAGGCGCCGCGCTGGAAGTTGAACTGGTAATGCCAGTTGTGCGGATAGGTCAGCGTCGTCACGCGCATCCCCGCCGCTTTCAGCCGCGGCAGGGTGTCCGGCGAGGGCGCCTCGATGAAATCGACCTGGCCGGCCAGCAGCGCCGCCGCCCGCGTCGTCGCCTCCGGCATCGGGATCAGCACCATCCGGTCGTGCCTGGGGGTGCGGGCCGGGTTCCAGTAATCTGGGTTGCGCACCAGTTCGAGCCGCTCGCGCGGCACGACCGAGCCGAACTTGTAGGGGCCCGAGCCCTGCGGCGAGAGCGCATAGACCTTGTAGTCGTAATTGGCCTTCTCGAGCGCGCATTTCGAGATCACGAACCAGACGGCCATGTTGTAGGGGAAGACCGATTCCGGGACCTTGGTGTCGATCGCGATGGTGTAGTCGTCGATCTTCACGGCGCCGGCGACATTGACCGTGCGCGAGCGGTTGCGCGCGAAATGGACGGGGTTGAACTGCGGCACCTTGTCGTCGGTGATGCGCGCGATGTTCCACAGCGCGGCGTCGGCGTTCCAGGGGCAGCCGTCATGGAACTTCACGTCGCGCCGGAGCTCGAAGATCCAGCGCTTGTTGTTGGCGGGATCGGGATACCATTTCGAAGCCAGCCCGGCCGTGGGCACCGCCTCGCGGTCGGAGCGGGTCAGGTCCCAGTTCAGGAAGCTGTCATAGAGCGAGAAGCCGACGAAACGCTGGCCTTCCGCGCCCTGGTCGGGATGGCCGGTCCAGTCGGGAATGTCGCCGGCGGTCATCGCGACGCGCAGGACCTTCTCCTGGGCGAGGGCGGGTGCGGCGGGCGCCAGCACGGCCGTCGCCAGGGCCATTCCCGAAACGACGCCGCCGAACAGGGTGCGCAGGAGAGCGGGCAGGCGAGGCCTGGAGCGTGGCATCGAAACCGGGAACCGCATGGTGACCTCCGGGATGGGCGCGGACTGCGCTGCGTGACAAAGCCTGGGGAGGGCTTTGCAACAGCCATGCCAATCGCCGGAGATTGTATGCAATACGGGGTTGTCTGCGGTTGCGCATCGACGCAAACGCCGCCCTGAGTGGGCTTACTCCAGGTTGCTGCGGATCGATTGCATCCAGAAGTCGGCGTCTGGAAGGCGCCCTTCAGCGCAGTGGCGCTCGGCAGGACGGTGCGAAGAGCGTGAATGCATGCGCGTTCACGAGGCGCGACGCAGCCGCTCGATGAGCGCGCTGCGCCGCGAATCGGGACAGGCGGCGCCGCCAGCGCCTGTCATAATGGATACAATTTTCAGCCGATGAACGGAATTTGAGCATCCCGCCGGTGTCCGGCGGGATGGAACTGGCCTCGGCCGGTCGCAGCGGGCGCTAGGCCGCCCGGGGCACCGCCCGGCCCAGCGCGCCGGCGCCGCCGGCCCGATCCGACACCGGCAGGCCACCCCTGATCCGGAAGGCCTCGACCAGCGACTGCAGCGCTTCGGTGGCCTGCTGCAGTTCCGCCGCGACCTGCGCGCTCTGGTCGGCCACCGCCGAGTTCTGCTGGGTCATCTCGTCCATATGCGCGACGACCCGCGCGACCTCCTCGATGCCGTTGGCCTGCTCGCGCGAGGCGCTCTTGATCTCGTCGAGCGAGGCCGAGACGCTGGTCGAGGAGCCGACGATCTCGGACAGGGCCGAACCCGCCTCCTTGACCAGCTTCACGCCGCTGGCGACCTGGGCGCTCGAATTGGTGATCAGCGCGGAGATGTCCTTCGCCGCTTCGCCGGAGCGCTGCGCCAATGTCCGCACCTCGGACGCTACGACCGCGAAGCCCTTGCCGGCATCGCCGGCGCGCGCCGCTTCCACCGCTGCGTTCAGCGCGAGCAGATTCGTCTGGAAGGCGATGTCGTCGATGACGCGGATGATGTCGCCGATATCGGTCGAGGCCTTCTCGATCCGCTCCATCGCGGTGACGGCGCTGCTGACGATCGAGCCGCCGCGATGGGCGATGTCGTTGGCGGCGGCGCCGAGACCGGCCGCCTCCGTGGCGCGCTCGAAGCTCTGCTTGACGGAGGCCGCCAACTGCTCGGTCGTCGCCGCGGTCTCCTCGAGCGAGGCGGCCTGCTCCTCGGTGCGCTGGGCGAGGTCGCGGCTGTCGGTGCCGATCCGACGCGAGCCGGTGGTGATGCGGGCCGAGATCTGGCCGACGCTCTGGATCACGCCGGTGAAGCTGTCGAGCAGCTTGTTGATGCCGCCGCACAATTCGAAGATCGATCCGCTCTTGCCGTCGAGGGGCACGCGTTGCGTCAGGTCGTTGCCCTGGGTCGCGGCGATGACCGCGCCGGTCTCGGCGACGGCTCCGGCCAGAGCCTCGGCCGCCCGTTTCGAGGCGGTGATGTCGGTGGCGTATTTCACCACCTTGTAGGGCTTCCCGAACGGGTCGAGGATCGGGTTGTAGCTGGCCTGGATCCAGACCTCGCGCCCGCCCTTGCCGATGCGCCGGTACTGGTTCTCGTAATGCTCGCCGCGGGCGAGCTTGGCCCAGAACGCTCGATAGGACTCGCTCCCACGTTCCGCGGGCTCGACGAAGATGTCGTGCTTGCGGCCCTTGATCTCCTCGAGGGTGTAGCCGAGCGTCTTGAGGAAATTCGCGTTGGCGTCGCGGATGGTGCCGTCGAGATCGAACTCGATGACGGCCTGCGCCTTCTGGATCGCGGCAAGCTGGCCTTCGGCGTTGGAGACCACGGCCTTCATGGCGGTGATGTCGGTCGCGTATTTGATCACCTTGAACGGCTTGCTGCCGTCCGTGCCGCAGATCGGCGTGTAGGTCGCCTGCAGCCAGATCCGGTTGCCGGTCTTGGTCACTCGGGCAAATTCCGCCTGGAAGGCCTTGCCGCTGCGCAGATCGCGCCAGAAGCCCTGATAAGCCGCTGAAGCGCGCTCCTCCGGCGGTACGAAAATCGAATGGTGCTTGCCGACGACCTCGGCGCGCTCATAGCCGACGGTCTTCAGGAAAAGGTCGTTGGCCTCGAGGATGGTGCCGTCGAGATCGAACTCGATCACGGCCTGCCAGCGCCGGATCGAGGAGGCTTCCGCCAGGGATTGGGTCGCTTTTTTGTTGAAGAAATTCACCGCAGGCCTCCCGCCGCTCCAGTCCCTGAGCGAAAACCCTTGGCGATTCCGGTTACCAAACTGTTTCGAACGGGTTCCTCACGGAACGACGGGCGGTCCCCTTGCGCCGCCCGGTCCTCGCGCGCGAAACCGGCCGGCCGCGGTCCGGAGCCGCGCCGTGGTCGTTCGCCTTCCCCGAAGCTCCGGTCGCCGGCGTACGGCGCGATCTGCTCGCCCCGGTCGGCCCCGAAAGGCCGGGTCCGGTCGCGCTTGCGGCGAGCGGCCGCCCGCGTCGGGCCGCCCGAAACGGACGGCGGCGAGGGGACTCACGAATGCGTGAAGACCCGGCGCGACGCTCCGGATACGATGGCGGCTGCGCCCATAGCGATGAGCCTCCGTCGGCCTCCCGGCTGGAGTGACCTTGTCAGCCCCTTGACCGGCGGAAGCGACGCGTCTGTCTGCCGGCTGAACTACGAGGCTGGCACGATGCTGGATCACGACACGGCGTGGCCGCGACCCACTGTCTCGACGGCCTTCTAGAAGCAGGCCGCGTGATCGCGAATCCCGGCATATCTCTGGTACGCAATCGCCAGTTCCGCCTGCGCCGTCTTCCGCGCCGCCAGCAGACGAACCAGCGGGGGAACGTGATCCTCGCCCTGATCGACGGCCTTCTCCATGCGTCGGGCTGCCTCGGACAGGTCCATGAACCCCAACAACCCCGCCATCGACGTGATGCTGTGGGCGTCGGCTCGCAAGGCGGCGCTGTCGGCGGAATTCAGCCGCCGGGGCAGCTCTTCCTTCAACTTGGCCAGCAGATCGATGAGCTTGTCGCAGCCTATCAGCTCCAGCAGCTCGTTCTGGCAGGCGAGATCGACGACGGGGCAGCTGACCTCGTCGGGGTTGGCGATGTCCGCGGCGGTTGTGTCGCCCGCGGCTGCGGTGGCGGCCATCCGCTTCCCGCTCCATCGCTCGACGATCGCGAGCAGGGCGTCACGGCGAAATGGCTTGCCGAGGTGGTCGTTCATCCCGGCCTGACGATAACGTTCGATCTGCTGCGAGAACACGTTGGCGGTCAGGGCGATCACGGGAACGCGGCGGCCTCGATCGTCCAGTTCGCGGATGTGGCGCGTGGTCTCCAGCCCGTCCATTTCCGGCATCTGGACATCCATCAGGATCAGGTCGTGACGGTCCTCGCGATAGGCTGCGATCGCGCCCGGGCCGTTGCTGGCGAAGGAGACGCGATGCCCTGCCGTGGCCAGCATCTCTCCGACGATCTCCAGATTGATGCCGAGGTCGTCGACCAGAAGGATCCGCATCGGCGCGACCGCGGGGCGCGCTGACAAGGCCATTGTGCCGGGATCGCTCTCGACGGCTTCGGCCTCGATCATCGGCAGGGTGACATGGAAGGTCGAGCCCTTTCCCACGCTGCTGCTGACGCCGATCTCGCCGCTCATCAGCAGGGCCAGTCGCCGCGAGATCGACAGTCCGAGTCCCGTCCCGCCGAACTGCCGGCTGATGGCGCCATCGACCTGAACGAAATCCTGAAACAGAGAGGGCAGGACGTCGGCGGCGATACCGATGCCGGTATCCGTGACGGCGAGCACCATCCGTCCGGCCTGGGCCGCGGGGGCGACCGACAGGCTGACGGTCCCCGAGGGGGTGAACTTGATCGCGTTGTTCAGGAGGTTGAGCAGGATCTGGCGCAGCCGCGCCTCATCCGCGACGACGCGGGCGGGAATGGCGGGATCGACGAAGCCATCCAGGGTCAATCCCTTGCCGCTCGCCAGCCCAAGCGTCAGGGAAATGCAGTCGGAAACGAGACCGCGGAGATCGAGCGGGCGTTCCTCGAGTTCAACCTTGCCGGCCTCGATCTTCGAGAGGTCGAGCACGTCGTTGATGATCGTCAGGAGGGCCTCGCCCGCCTTCTGGATCAACTCGATCTGACGCCGTAGCTCGGGATCGTGCCCGTTCCGCTGGCGTGCCAAAGCGGCAAAGCCGAGGATCGCGTTGAGCGGTGTCCGGATTTCGTGGCTCATCGATGCGAGGAACTGCGTCTTGGCCTGGCTGGCGCGCTCGGCGGCCTCTTTGGCGCGGCCAAGCTCCTGGGCATGTGCGTGACGCGCCGACATGTCGCGCGCGACCACGAAGAACTGCTTCGGCTTCTGCCCGCCCCGGTGCACCGGCGTGACGATGAAGTCCCACCATTTCGCCACGCCGCCGCGCGTGGGACACATGCGCGTGAAGCGGTCGGTTTGGCCGTCGCGCGCGCGCCGCAAGGCGAGTTCGATGCGGCTCTGGTCCTCCTCGGCAAACAGATCGACCAGGGGGCGACCGCGCACACTCTCAAAATCCGAGATCTCGAGCAGTTCCTGGCCAAGATCGCTCATGAACGTGATGTTGCCGTCGAGATCGAGCAGCTGGATGCAGTCGGGGCTGGAGCTGATCAGCGAATTGGCGAAGGCCATGCTGGCGTTGCCATCCTCGATGGCCTTGCGACGGGCCGTGACGTCGCTGTAGGTCCGCACCGCGCCGCCATCGGGCAAGGGCGTGGTGCGGATTTCCAGCACCTGCCCGCTGGGCCGCCTGCGTTCGTAGCACTCTGGCTCCCGCGGCAGCGCCGGCTTGCCGACCGACTCGTGCAGCTCGGTCGGCATCGTGTCGAATTCGCCCCGAGCCGTCTGGTAGGCCGATACCTCCAGCAGGCCGGGCCGGCGCGACATCAGCGCCTCGGGCACATCGAGAAGGCCCAGCACATGGCGATTGTAGACGTCGATGCGCTCGTCGGGCCCGATCAGCAGCAGACCCTGTTCCAGATGGGTCAGCGTCGCATGGAGGTTGCGTTCGGCGCGGTCGCGCGCCCTGGCGACGCGCATCAAGATCAGCCCGAGGCTGATCGAAAGCACCGCGAAGAGGGCCAGGATCACGGCCATCGTCGACAGATCCTGGCGCCACCCGGCCAGAACGTCCGTGACCGGGCGCGACACGGAGACGACGAGAGGGGCCGTGTCGAGCCGCCGGTAGCTGACGATCCGCTCGACGCCGTCGCTGGCCGAATGCGCCTGGAAGGTTCCCGCAGACCGGCTCGCGAGATGCTCGCGGAACAAGGGGCTGGCGCTGATGGCCGCGCCCGCGAGGGCCTGGGCATCGGGGTGGCCCGCGAGGAAGGTCCCGTCGCTGTCAGACAGCACCATGGTTCCGGTCGCCCCGGCGGAGAGCGAGTCGGAGAGGTCCTGCAACGGGCGGAGGTCGAGCAGCGAGACCACGATAGGGCCCGGCGCGCCATGTCGCGGCGTGGTCGCCATGTCGACAGGCAGCAGCCAATGGCCGCTGACCTCGTCCAGAATGGCGCGGCCGATGCGCAGGCCATCGCCCGGCAGGCCCGGCGCGCCCGCGCTCGTCAGGGCCTTCATCGCCGTTTCGCCGAGTTCGCGCGAGCGGATGAACTGGGAGGCCGGGCGGTCGTCGCCGATCGCGAAGACAGCGATGGCGCGCAGGTGCGGCAGGTCCCGCGCAATCTCGGCAAGCCAGGCGTCGGTCGGCCCGCGTCGGTCGGGCTCCTGCAGATCAGGGCCGGGTTGCCGGCTGACAGCCGCCACCACCAGCCTGACCGTGTCGGTCATCTGCGCGAGATACCGATCGAGCGCGAGGGTGGAGGAGGCGTTCGCTGCAGCCGCGACCTCGACCGCCCGCTGGCGCGACTGCCACAGCAGCCAGGCGCTCACGGAAGACAGCAGCAGGACGGCGACGACGATCCCCGCGCAGACCGCCGGCATGAGGCGTCGCTGGCTGCGTTGGGCGGGCTGTCCTGTCGTCATCGGCGCAATCACGGGCCAACCGCCCACCCTCTTCCTCGGCAGGTCGAAGCAACGACGTTTATGGTTAACGAAGCGTCAAGCTGCGGATCGTGTCGGGGAAGGCAGGGCGACGCGCAGGCTGGCGATCGCGCTGCGGATGGCCGCGCTGTCCTGAGGCGAAGCACAGTGCATCGCGATTTCGGCGAGCCCCAGGACAGACGCGCAGCCCGACAGCTCGACCAGCCGCTCCCGTGCCTCCAGCGACAGCACCGGCTCCGCGACCAGGGGCTCGACCTGTGCCAGCAGCTGGCCGGTCAGCCGATCGACCGTCGGTGCGCCGAGCGCTTGCACCAGCGCATCGCGCACACGGGCGTCGATGGCGTCGACCACGAATGGGGAGAGCTGGCCGCCTGTCAGCCGCGCGCCGGCAACGGCCGCGTCGAGGGCATCGGGGGTGAAGGGCTTCGGCAGGACATGCAGGAGTGCGGAGGGGATCAGCCGGCCCTCGTCGGACGCCGACAGACCATGAGCCAGGATGAGGACAGGCACGTGGGGCCGCCCCGTCTGGAAGTGGCGGATCGCGTCGAGAGCGGAGAGCCGCGCCTCGGCGCCACTGGCGAGATCGAAGATCACGAGATCATGCGAGCGACAGGCGAATAGCGCCGCCTCGGCGTCTTCGACCCGGCAGACGTGATGTCCCTGATGCGTCAGCAGCAGCGTCAGCAGCTGTCCGTTCGTGACGCCGTCATCGACGACCAGCACGTTCGCCGGCTCCCTGGCGCAAAGCTCTGGCGGACGGGCGGGTGCCGCCGCGACGCATTGCACCGGCACGGTCAGCAGCATCTGGCCATCCACCTGCGTCAGCGTCCCGTCCATCAGGGCCACGAGACGACCGAGTGTCGCCCGGCGCAGGTCGCGAAGCAGGGCGACGACGGCGGCGTCTCGCAGCGGTCTGGCAGCCTGCTCGCGACGATGCAGCCGGAAACTGAGCGTGCTGGCTCCGGCGGCGAAGTCCAGCTCCAGCGTGACCGCGCCGGGCGTGGGGGCTGCACAGGCATCGTCGAGCAAGGTCAGCAGCACCGGCCTGAGCCTGTCGGCAAACCCGCTCAGCAGGGCCGGCATGCCAGCTCCGATTCGACAGCTCAGATCGATTCCGCCCGGCGGCAATGAATCGCGGATCATTGCGACCGAACTCTCTGCCAGTTCGACGGGGTCGAACGCTGTGGCCTGTGTGCGATCGGCCGTTCCCGGATGCAGCGAGTCGGCGATCGTGCCCAGGACCAGCAGGGCGGAATCGAGAGCGTCGAGCTGCGCCGTCGAACCGCCCCCGCGGGAGGGGCCGGTGCCGGGGTCTGGACTCGCCGCCAGGTCGCGACGCAGCGACATCAGCGGGGCCCGCACGCCGGCCAGCAGCAAGGCACGAAGATCGCTCGCATCGGCATGGCGCGCCAGCTCCGGGCGAAGCGAGGCGCCGGAGGCCACGGGTTCGTGCTGGTCCGCCGGGATCGCCGGCGCGGCCGGCTCGACCGGGGCGACCTGCCGTCGGGCGACCGGTCCGGGCGTCTTCCCGCGGAGCTTGCCCGCCAGCATGGCCCACGACGCCGGATCGTCGATCCGGAACAGCCCGTCGCAGATGTCGGCGTGATCGGCGCTCAGGGCGAAGATCGGCAGACGCGTCTCCTTGCCCCGGCCGGCGGCCCGAACCGCCTCGTTGATGCCGTGCCGCTCCATCAGGATCACGCACTGGGCTTCCTCTGCGTCCACGAGATCGAAGCACAGCGTCAGGGCCGCGGCCTGTTCCGTCGTCGGCGACGGACTGGCATAGGCCTTTGGCAGAAAGGGCAGGGCGTGGCTGCGCCAGAGCAGGGCCGCGGCGCGGCGCGTCTCGTCGGGCTGCGCGGGCAGGTCGGCGCTGGCCGCCCGCTCGCCGGCGATTTCCTGGCTGCGGGTCTGCGATCCGCAGATCCGGTCGATCGTCGCAAACAGGTCGGCCGGCTTGATCGGCTTCGGCAGGATCGCCCGGAAGACGGCGTCGGAGCCCCGCCGTGCCGCAAGTCCGTTGCGGTCGGCGGTGAGGCCGATCAGCATGGGCTGGTCGTCGCTGCCCGGGTGCTGGTCGCGCAGCAGCCGGGCGAGCGTGTAGCCGTCCATTTCCGGGAGATGATAATCGATCAGCGCGATATCGTAGCGAACCGACCGGGCGCGCTCGAGCGCGGCGAAGCCATCGGCTGCGACGTCGACCTCGTGACCCTGCCCCCGCAGCAGCGTGCAGATGATGTCCCGAGTCAGCGGTTCGTCTTCGATCAGGAGGATACGGCGGGTCATCTCACGGCCTCTTGCTGGCGAATCAGGGGACTGTCGTGCCGATCAGATCGGGCGTCGGCACGGCACGCCTCGGCATGGCGGCGCCTCCGACGGGCGTCGCCGACTGCGGAATCTGTCGGGAGCCGGGGCCTCGATAGGCCTCGGCCGGCAGCGTCCGGTCGAATGCCGTCTTCAGAACGGTTTCGCCCGATGGGTGGGAGGGACTGGCCGATACCGCCGCGAGGAAGCGCTGCCCCCCCTGGCTGTAGCCGGTCGGAGCGGGAGCGGGTTCGCGCGCAAGGGAGGGATGCGATGCCTTGGCCGGCGGCCGGCGTGGGGTCCCGGCGGAAGCCGCGGCTTTCGGCGCGCCCGTGATGGACGACGGCGCTCCGACCGTCATGTGGTCGAGAGCCGTGGCGATCTCGTCGAGCGTCTCTGATCTGCTGCAGATGCGGGCACGCCATGACGCCGAGCCGCCGAGCGCCGCACGGACCCGCCGGTCGTCGATATCCAGCCATTGCCAGGCATAGACGCAGCGCATCCCGTCGCCATGCGCGAGGACGGCGAGGCCATAGGGACCATAGGCGTTCCGGCGTGGCTCCTGCACGATGGTCAATCGGTCGGAGGGGAAGGCCTCGGTGATCTCGGCCTTGATGCCGGCCTCGCTCGGTTTGGCCGGGGACAGGTCCGGCCGTGCCGCAGTGCCATGAACCGCGATCGTGAGCAGGTTGCGGCCGGTCCCGCCGTGCATCGGCCACGCGATCTCCTGCGCGCGCCCTTGCGGCGAGCGCCGTTCTCGCAGCGAAACCGTCTGGCCGCGACTGTCGGGGACCTGCATCAGGGCCGCACGGGATTCGAGCGGGCGCCAATGCTCCGCAGACGGAGCCAGGGCCAAGCCTTCGAGCGACGGCGCAACGGGGCCCTCGCCCGGACGATCGGGGGCGGGCCGGCTGACGCGTTGCGGGGAGCAGCCGGCGGCGAGCAGGACCGTACCTGCGACGAAGGCGGCGACGACCGGGCGGCAAAGCTGGGACGGGATCATGCCGGTTCCCTTCAGCGCAGGAAGCGTGTGGCGGCCGCGTCGGCGGCTGGCACCGGTTCGCGTCCAGAGGGCGTGCCGGCTGCGGAGGCGCCCTGCGCTGCGCTGCCGCTGCTCTCGGCCCAAAGCGTTCCCCGCGCCGGCGGACGCTCGGAGACGCCGCGATCGTCGGGGCTGGCCTGGCCGTTCCAGCCGGGAAGCAGGGCGAAACCCAGCGCCTCATAGGGCATGGCCGCGACGCCACCGACGCGGCGCGCCACGAGCGGGCGAGCCTCGGCCGCACGCGGCCGGAAGGGCTCCCCGTTGCGGGCCAGCTCGGGGAAGCGCAGCGGGTTCTCGGGCGAGACAGCGGCGGGGAACCCCACGCGCTTCATGGTCAGCCCGGCATCGGGCGGCACCGTTCCGGCCGGCTGCGGCACCCGCAAGCTGCCGGCGACTCCGGGTCGGGCCGTCCCGAGGGCGGCGGATCGCGCCACCGGCTGCGGATCGCAGGGACCGCTGACGTCGCTGCGGGCATCCGGCAGGGCCAGTGCCACGATCTGGGGAAAGAGCCCGTCATAGCGGTTGAGCAACTCGGCAAACTCTTTCCCGCGCCGCAGGCGTTGCAGGGTCAGGGCCTGGCCGTAGAGGGTCGCTTCCTTCGGCAACCAGGCGCTGGCGCGCTGAAACCACTCGAGCGCCGTTTCGAACTGGCAGGCATGATAGGCATACCAGGCGAGCGCCTGCGCCCCCTCGCCGGAGCGGGTGCTGAGCGTGACGCGGGCATAACGTGCCAGCCGCTCGGGTTCGATCTCGGGCGGGCTGGACTGCGTCAGATCGCTCTCGAGCACGTCGATGAACAGGATCGCATTATTGACCAGGGGTTCGCGCCAGGCGAACGCGACCTCCTCCGCCTCGCGCCGCTTGCCCAGCCGCAGCAGCGCATGCGCCAGACCATGTGCCACCATGGCGTCGCCGCCCCGCGTGATCGCATGCTTGAACCAGCCCAGCGCGTCGGCCGCGCGGTTCTGCTTGAGGGCGAGCCACGCGACCAGCGCCGCGTCATGGAACGTGTCGGAGGCGCGCGCCCGTGTCTCGAAAGCGGCGAGCTCGGCTGCATCGAGCGGCGTCTTGCGCTCGTCGCGAAGCATGGCGCCGATCCGCCCGCGTGTGACATCGAGCGCGAGCGCGGCGAATTCCGGCGCGCCGGCCGCGTCGGTCTTGCCCATCGCGAGCAGGAGTTCGACATCGGCCATGGGCAAGAGCCCGATCGCCTTTTGGATCGTCGCGCTGCGCTCGCGGGGGTCGCTGCGCCGGGTCAGGATCGCGGCATAGAGGGCGAAGGCCTCGGGCTGGCGGTCGCTGCGGGCGAGGCCTTCGGCCACGGCCCAGGCGAGTTCGACGTCGTCGACATCGCCACCCTTGCCGAAATCCCCGGCGAGATCGGCCACCGTCAGCCATTGCGCGCTACCGGCCTTGGCGAGCACGGCCTTGCGCAACTCCTTGCGGCGCAGTTTCCGGGCGAGGTCATCGGAAGGCTGCCAGCCGGGCTCGGTGCGCTTGCGCTCGGCGATGGCGCGCTTCAGACCGTCGATGTCGTCGGCCGAGAACAGCAGCCAGAGCGGCTGTTCGTCGGCCTGACCCTGTCGGGTGGTCCAGATGTCGTCCGGCATCGACCAGCCCGGATGCAGCGCCGACAGCCGTCTGCCTTCCGCCTCCACCCGCTTGGTCTGTCCCTGCGAGGCGTAGAAGCGCAGGGCGGTCTCGTCGACGGTCCGCTGCTGGCCCACACCCGGGACGGTCAGCACGAAGAACGCCGCGGCCGCCAGGCCGCACGAACGGATCAATCCTGCAGGCATGACGGATACCTCATCCGGGCGGCGGTCAGTGCGAGCAGGGTCAGCGTCGCCGGGTAATAGTTCTCTCCGGCCTGCGGCCCGCGCAGGGTGCGCGGCATCGCGGTGCCCTTGCTGGCGCAAGCCGACAGGGCCGGCAGCGCGCCATAGCCGCGCTCCTCCAGCCAAACCGCCGGCTGGCCCTGGGCAAGGTCGATCAGCGGCAAGCCGCGCCGCTCAGGACGGCTCCAGGCCGCCAGGAACACCTCATGGTGACGCGGCTGATCGAACCCGGCCCAGGCGAGATAGAGCGGAATGCGGATGGCATTGTAGGAGAACTGCATCGGAAAGCCGTCGGCGGCCTGCGGTTCGCCGTTCTTCAGCGAAATCCAGTCGCTCGGCAGCCGGGCCGGGCCGAAGCGTGCCTTCTCGAGCAGCCGCAGGCCGGCGCGGGACAGCCCGGCCCAGTCGAACTCCGGCGCAACCAGCGGCAGCCGGCCAAAGGCCGGGAAGACATAATAGGACAGGTTCAGAACCGGGCCGTCGGCGCGATCCTCGACCGAGAAACCGCTCATGCCGGGCAGCAGGAGCGGCCCGTTGGCGGTCTTCAGCAGGATCAGCTTGCGACCGATCTCGACCGCGATGCGGCGGGCGGCGACCCGGAACGAGACGTCGCCCCAGGCTTCGGCGGCTTCGGTCAGGGCCCAGGCGATCAGCAGGTCGCCGTCGGTGGCATTGTTCATGTCGGCGATGGCGGGGCGCTTGTCGGGCTCCCAGCGCCACGCGGCGAGCGCGTCGCCGCGCACCAGCAGATTGGCGCGCGTCCAGCCCCAGATCGCCTCGAAGCCGGCGCGGTCATCGGCGGCGACGGCGAGCAGCATACCGTAGCCCTGGCCCTCGCTGTGGCTGATCTGGTCGTTGGCGGTGTCGACGACGCGCCCCGTTTCGGTGACGAACTGGCCCTTGTAGGCGCGCCACATCGCCTTGTTCGGCAGCATGTTGTGCAGGGCCACGCCGTCGCGCGCCGGTTCCGCGGCCTGGCCGCGCGCGAGGGGACCGGCGGCGATCAGGAGCAGGCCGGCGACAACGACCAGTGCGCGTCCAATGGCGATCATTCCTGCCTCCTGCCGGTGTTGAGGACCAGCAGCAGCGTCGAGGCGGCGAGGCACAACGCCAGCGCGAGCGCGATCCCGACATAGGCGATCGGGTTGAGCGAGAGCCAGCCGGCTGCCACCAGCCTTGCATTGAGCAGGCTGAACGCCTGCGTCGGGACGAGCCTCTGACGGTCTCCGGTGGGCACGAACCGCAGGCTCTCATCGCTGGCGAGCGCCGCGATGCGGCCGTTGAGCCCGCTCCAGATCGCCGGATGCACGAGGCAGTGCACGCCAGCCTGCAAGGCCGGGGCATCGGCGGCGGTGACGACGGTCCAGAGATGGCGCGCCTGCGCAGAGGCGAAATCCTGCCCGACGAGCAGGGCCGCGCGGCCGGTGACGATCTCCGCCTCGGTGCCGGCGCCGGGCAGATCCGGCGTCTGCCAGAAGGGCAAGGCCGGCAGGCTGGCGCGCAGGCCGAGTGCGCTCGGGCCGCCCGCGTCAGCGGCTTGCGCCGGCCGGGCCGGCTGCGTCAGGCGAGCGGGCGGCAGCGCGCAGCGCCGGCCGAGCGCCTCGGCCTCAGAGGCGGGGCTGCGCCGTTCGATCTCGCCGGTCTGCCATGACGACTTGATCCGCTCCGGATCGAGACCGGCGGCCCTCAGCCAGGCGGGATCGAGTGCGGGCGCGGGGGCCACCAGGAGCACGTCGGCCGCATCGGCGGCAGGCGGGCTCATCGTGAATTGGAACCCGATCGGCCGGCCCGACACCACCGCGAACCGGACGGCCAGCGTGGCCGCCGCGGCCATGCTCGCACGGTCCGGGGTTGGTACGAACAGGATCGGATCGACATCGCGGGTGGCGAAGGGGTACCCGCCGGCCGCGAGCAGCGACAGCTCCGGCGACCGGCCGATGCGCGCCAGCCGGGGCAGGACGAGTTCGCTGCGGTCGAGCAGCTGCAGGCGCGCCTCGCCGGACAGCGTCGAGGCGCAGGCCTCGTCGGATGCCTTGGGGACCTGAGCGGTCACCTCGATGCGATTCGCGCCGGCCTTCATCAGGCTGAGCGGCAGCAGGATCCCGTTGCGCTCGAGCGGAGCGGCCGCGCCTTGCGGCAGGGTCTGTGTCGCGGCATGGCGACCGTTGATCTCGACGAAGATGTTGGCGTCGCGCGCGATATCGGCACCATGGCTGCCGGCGAGGCTCAGCGTCATGCGGTCGTAGTCGGCGGGCAGGAAATCCGTCGGCAACGCCACATCGAGGCGAAGCCGCATCAGCCGGCCGGAGAACTCGGTCCCGGTGAAGCCGACCTGACTGAAGGCGATGCGTTCGGCGGCGCCGCTGGCGGCGAAGCCCGGCAGGGTCGAAAGCGCGCGCAAGCCGGCGGGCGAGCCGCCCGGCACGACCGCGCGGCGCTCCTCATCCCAGCGTCGCAGCGCCTCGTCGAGCTCGGCGGGGGTGTTGCCGGTGACGACGAAGGTCGCGGCCCGGCCTGGCCGTGGCGGCAGGAAGCCATAGCGCGGCCCCGGCACCGCTCCGAGATCGGACAGACCGGCAGGGCCTCGCAGGTCGTCGGCCATTCCGATCGCGAGTTCGAGACCGGGCTCGTTCATGCCCGTGGTGACGAACTCGACGGTGGCGTGCTGCATGCGTCCGGCCAGCGCCGCGATCTGGGCCGCCCTGATCGCGCGCCCGGCGCTGTCGGGCGTCAGCTTGCCGGCGAGCAGCAGGCGGATCGAGGAGGCGCCATCCCGGCGCGGCGCGATCGCGGCGATGTCGGCCGGCGCTTCCAGATCCGGGCGCGACGGCGCGCCCGCGAAGCGCAGGCCGCTGCGGGCGGGGTCGAGCGCCGTCCAGAGTTCATAGGTCGCCGCTGGCGAGCAATCGACGCGGTGTCGTTGATCGACGGTGATCTTGATCGCGTTGAAGCCCGCGACGAGAAGCCGGGGTGGGATCGCGAAGCTGCGCGTCGCGAGCGCATCCGGCGCGGCGAGCCCGGTCTGCGCGACGACGGTGTCGTTGACGGCGAGCGTCAGCCGCGACCCTTCGGGCATCACGGAGATGGCGGACAGGAAGGCGAGCTCGAACGTCGCCGCCTCGCGCGCCTGGGCCGCGGTCAGATAGACCGGCCACTCCGCCTGCGCCCATTCGCCGTCGAACCGGAAACCGCGCAGGGTCGCGGGCAGCCGACGGAGGCGATCGACCGCAGGAGCCTCGGCGCGGGGCGATGGGGCCGGTTTGACGAGGGCGCTGGCCGGTACGGCCTGCGGCTCGCCCCGCGGCTCGGTCGGCAGCACGAAACTGCGCACCGGCCCGACGCCGATGAAGCTCTGTGCGCGCACCGCGACGGTCGCCGCGAGAACGGCGCCGGCGAGGCAGCCGGCAAGGCAGGACGCAAAGGCAAGGCGGGACCACATGGCGTCAGGCGGCTCCCGCCAGAGGCTGCTCGGCCGCCGCCCCGGAGTGCCGGGGCGCGCTCGACAACGCCGAGATCGTCGAACGCCAGACCGCCTGATCGACGGCCCCCTCTCTCCGTTCCGGGAGACGCAGCAGCGCCGCCTGGGCCCGGATCGCCTCGGCGAAGCCGGCGGCATCGAAGGCGGGCGCCGGGGGCGCGAGGTCGGCGTCGTTCTGGACCGGCGTGGCCACACGGGCAGGAGGCTTCAGGGCATAGACGATCGCCCGAACCGGCTCGGTCACGCCCCAGATCGCGAACCGCACGCTGCCGCGGATCAAGCCCACCGGCTTGCGCCGGCCTTCCAGGAAGCGCTGGATCGCGCCGGCATCGCCATACATCAACTCGGCCACGGCGGGATAGGCATGGGTCGGCAGATCGGCGAAGGCGAGCCCGCATTGCAGGCTGTCGCCGACCGTCGTCGCGCGGCAGACGCGCACCGCGCGCGGCGCGCGCCGCGGGTTGCCCGGCAGGGGTTCGATCTCGAGCAGTCCATGGGTCGTTTCGGCCTCGATGCCGAGCCCGACGGGCGGCTTTGCGATCAGGACCGCGCAACCGCCGGCCGAAACGTTCTCGATGGCGACCGCAATCGACTGCCCCTCGACGATCAGCCGGCCGCGACGGGCGATGGCCAGCCGGGGATGGCGGTCGGCCTGCTTGCGCTCGGCGACGGCGCCCAGCGCGACGCCGGCGATCAGGAGGTTGAAACCGGTCCAGAGGCCGACGACGAGCATCAGGGCGGTGACGCCGGGCTCGAACAGATAGCGGAACACCGCCGTGCCGACGCCCAGGGCGAGCAGAGCAAAGATGGCGAAGAAGGGCCAGGCCAGCTCGGAGAGATGGTCGTTTTCGAGCGAAAGCCCCTTGGCCGTCACGTTGAAGCTGGGCTTGCGCGGCGAAGCGACCACCGAGACGATCGCGCGCGCCAGGAAGACGCCTTGAACGTATTCGTAGAGCTCCGACATCCAGGGCCAGCGGACATGGCCGTAGAGATAGCTCTGCATCAGCATGTTCACGGCGACGTAAGACAACGTGTAGGCGATCGTCTCGTCGACGCTGGAGACGAAGATCTTGACGTCGAAGAAGATGTGCAGCAGCGGCGCCAGCATGAAGATCAGGCGCGGAATGGGGAAGAACCAGAACGTCATGCTGGAGAGGTAGGCGATGCGCTGGATCGGCTTGAGCCCGGCCCGCAGCGCCGGGTTCTTCAGCATCAGGATCTGGAACATGCCCTGGCACCAGCGCGAGCGCTGGCCGATGAAGCTCGAAAAGGTTTCCGGCTGCAGCCCGGCGATCAGCGGCTTGTCGACATAAAGCGACGTCCAGCCCTGGGCATGCAGCTCGAAGGCGGTTTCGCAATCCTCGGTGATGGTGATGCCGGAGAAGCCACCGGTGGTCTTGAGCGCGGCACGGCGCAGCAATGCCGCCGAGCCGCAGAAGAACGAGCCGTTCCATTTGTCGAGCCCGCGCTGGGTGACGCCGTAGAACATCTCGTTCTCGGAGGGCATGCGCTCGAAGGTGCGCAGGTTCTTCTCGATCGGGTCGGGATTGATGAAGACGTGCGGCGTCTGGACCAGGAAGAGCTTGGGATCGGCGGCGAAATGCCCGACCGTCTCGCGCAGGAACTGGCGGAAGGGCGCGTGGTCGGCGTCGAACACCACGACGATCTCGGCCTTGGAATGCCGCAGCCCGTTGTTGAGATTGCCGGCCTTGGCGTGCTCGTTCTTGGTGCGCGTCAGGTAGACGGCGCCGAGCTCGCGGCAAAGCGCCTGCAGCGAGACCCGCCGACGCCAGGCGGCGGCGGCCTTGGCTTCGTCTGCATCGTTGCACTTCTGGTCTGTGCCGCCGTCGTCGAGCAGCCAGACCGTCAGCTTGTCGGCCGGATAGTCCATCGCCTTGGCGGCGGCGACGGTCATGGCCAGAATGTCCTCGCCCTCGTTGTAGGAGGGAATGAAGACATCGACCGTCGGCAGGCGGGCGTCGTCCTCGCGCGGCAGCGCCTTGCGGCGCAGCGGGTCGGCGTTGATGATCAGGCTGACCGCGAGCACGAAGGCGCAGAACAGTTCGGCCCCGAGCAGCACGATGCCAAATCCGAAGCCCAGGGTATCGGCGAACGGTGGCAAGGTGGAGGTGACGCGCCAGTAGAGGTAGCGCAGCAGAACGGTCGAGCCGAGTGCGAGGAAGAGATAGCGCGACCAGCCGGAGCGCGGCAGGCAGCCGATCGCGATCAGGCCGACGACGACGACGAGGCTGAGCGCGGCCTGCGCCGGGACGCTCACCGGCTGGGTGACCAGGACCAGCATGAACAGGCCGCAGCCGAGCCAGCTGGCCCAGCGCAGGATGGCGGCGAGGCCCTCGCGGCGTGGCAGGGCGGCGGCGGCCGAAGGCAGGGTCGCGTCGCGCATCAGAACTGGGCCCTGACGTCGACCGAACCGTAGGCGCCACCCTTCTGCTCGCGGTCATACTGGTAACCGGCCGAGAGCGAGGCCTGGACCGGCCCGAGCTGGAGGCCCGTCAAATGGGCGCCGACGCGCCACTGGTTGTAGAAATCATTGCCCAGGAAGGCGACTTCCGGCCCGAGATAGAGGCCCTGCCCGATCCGGTAGCCCGCCTTGAATCGGGTGAAATAGGCGCTGTCATTGGTGGTGTAGGAGCCATTGGCCGAGACCATCGTCTTCTCGGTCGGGCGGGCGTAATAATCGAAGGCGACCTTGACGCCGTAGCTGGTCCCCACGACGGGGTTGGCGGGATCGGCGATCGAGAGGTTCGTGCTGCGGACCGCGAGCCCGACATAGCCGGCGAGCTTCGCCTCGCGCCAGATCCATTCATGGCCGACCAGCGCCGCACCCTCCATCTGGTCGCCCTGGACTTTGGTGCCGGCCGCGTTGCGATACTCATAGGTGCCCGCCATCGCCTCGACCTTCACGCGCACGCCGCTGTCACGCAGCGTGCCGGCGACGGCCATCGTGCCACCGACAATGGCGAAGACGGTTTTGTCGGAGGTGACGGTCGTCGAGGCGTCGAGGCTGACGATCCAGTCGTCGGCCGGCTTCGGCGTCGCCGCGCCGGTGTACCAGTCGGCCGCTCCCGCAGGGGCCGCCGCAACCAGCGCCAGCCCCGTCGCGATCACCACCCCGGTTCGCCGGGGCCATTCTCGAAAACCTGTCATGCCGACCCATACCTGTGATGCGCCGGTCGTTTCGGCCCTCTCGCTGGGCGCCCCGGTCGGCAGCGAAACTCCGGCTGGCGCCCTAAACAAACCCTTTCCCGAGGGGGGCTCGGGGGCCTTCCCGTCGGCCTAGGCCATTCGGATGACGTTTGGTCGGGAGCCGGGACGGAGCTGCAATGTCGCGGGCGCTCACCGCAGCGCCGCGGCGGCCGAATCCGGGGCATTTGTGTCAGATCCGTCCAATCCGCTTAACCTTCGGTCAGGCATTCGATGCAGAGGGAAACAGTTCCTCCGCGGCCTCGGCCGGACGGACTAGTCCGATCGGCCGTGCCGCCGCCGCCGCGAAGGGGGCGAGGGGGCCGTCTCACGCCCGGCGGCACGACGCGCCGCCGGCGCTTGTGCGGTTAGCGTTAACCCAACGTGAAGGTCGGAGGCGCTTTCTGCAGGAGCGGTCCTGTGCCGCCAGCCCGTTGCGAACCGCTCCAGCCATGGCCAATGCCCCTTGCGCCCTCATCGCCGACGACGACGCGTTCTTCCGGATCGCGCTCGGCGCGCTGCTGACGCGACAGCTCGGCTTCAAGACCGTGCTCGAGGCCGGCTCGCTCGACGATGCGCTCGATTTGCTCGGGACCAGGCCGGAGATCTCGCTGGCCCTGTTCGATCTGTCCATGCCCGGCATGCGACAGGCTTCGAGCCTCGCCGCGGTGCGCGAATGTGCCCGGCACGTCACGCTCGCCGTGGTCTCGGGTTCGTCGGCGCGGCAGGACATCCTCGGCGCACTGGCTGCCGGCGTGCATGGCTACATTCCCAAGGCGCTGGGGCCGGCCGAGCTGGTCAAGGCGATGACGCAGGTGCTTTCGGGTCAGATCTTCGTCCCGCCGATCATCGCGCAGGTCTCGGCACCGGCGGCTGGCGCGGCGCCGGCCACAGACGAGACGCCGCAGGACGCCGCGGCCCGCCTGACGCCGCGCCAGCGTCAGGTTCTGGACGCGCTTGTCCAGGGTCGTTCGAACAAGGAGATCGCCCGGCTCCTCGATCTCGGCGAAGGCACGGTCAAGATCCACGTGGCCACCCTGCTGCGCGCGCTCAAGCTTCCCAATCGCGCCGCCGCCGCCGCTTTCGGCGCACGTCACGTGTCGAAGCCCCCGGGGTCGTCCGAACCCGCCTGATCCGGCCGCGCCGGGCCGGCGCGCTCTCGGCGGCGGGCGGCGCGACGCGGCGTCCTGTCACCTCGGCGTCCGCGATACGCTCGCCGGCACCGTTGAGGGCAAGGGTGAAAGAGGCTGCGCGACCGCGACGGCCCCGACGCAAGGCGTCCCGCCCGAACGGTGCGGCACAAGGCGCGACGATTTCAGAAGGTTGAATGGCGCGCCCGACACGATTCGAACGTGTGACCTTTGCCTTCGGAGGGCAACGCTCTATCCAGCTGAGCTACGGGCGCAATCCGTGGATGGTGGATAGCCGATCGCGCGGCGCGGGGCAACGAGGGAATTGTGACGGAGCAAAGGGCCCGTCAGGCAAAGGTCACATGTTCGAACCGTGTCGGGCGCGCCGCGGGTGTGGCGGGTCACCCTTTCCGAAAGTCATCAAGAAACTCTGAGGCAGGCTCGACGCCGGTGACGAGCAGATGATCGCGGGCGCGGGTGCAGGCGACGTAGAGCAGGTGCCGCTCCGTGTTGTAGACCTCTTCGAGATCGGCATCGTCGGCCACGCTCTCGATGCGCTCCTGCAACGGGACGACTTCGTCGTCGCACGCCATGACGACCACGGAGCGGAACTCTAGCCCCTTCGCGAAATGCATGGTCGTGATCGCGATTGCGCCTTCCGCGACCTCGACCTTGTCGTTCAGTTCTACGAAGGCCGAACCGGCCAGCTTGATCGCCGCCCTCGCTCGCTTCAATTCGGCATCTGAGCGGACGATGACGCCGATTTCGTGCGGCCTGCAACCTTCGGCAAGTCGCTTCGAAATCCAGGCTGAGACCACCCCTGCCTCATGCTCCGGACTGCTGGCGATCACGACGTCTGGCGGCGCTCCGTCAAACATCGAGACCGTGCCGCGACGGCCTTCGGTATTGCCATCGATATCCGAGATGATGCCTGGTAAAAGCCTGTCAGCGTGAGAGCGGATCTGATGCGACGTGCGATAGTTGATCCGCAGCGTGAACGAGCGCCCGCGCACGTCGAGTCCCAGAGCCTTCCAGGAGAAGGGCTGTTGGAAGATCCGCTGACCTAGATCCCCGGCGAAGAACAGGCCATCCGGCCGCTCCCCCGTCAGGGCTGCCAGGAAGCGCGCCTCGGCGACGCCGAGGTCCTGAGCCTCGTCAACGACCGCATGATCGAAGGGACGCGCCTTGCCGCTCGCCAGATGCTCCGTAAGCCGGCCGAAGATGTCTGCCCAGGTGACGAGCTTGCGCTCTGCCATTGCCGCCCGCGCCTGCTCGAAGATGGTCCAGAGCGCCTCGCGCTGTTTGCCGCCGATACGCGTCTTGCGACCCAGCCGGGAGACATCGCGATAGGCCTCCCAGTTCTTGAGCTGCCAGGCATCGGCGACGTCGGTCCACTCGCCGAACAGGAAATGCGCCGAGAACTTCTGCTCCGGGAACCCGGCTGCCGCTTTGGTGAGGAGGCTACGGACCAGCGATGCAGAGGCGATCTGCGGCTGGCCGAACCATTCGGTGTAAAGCTCGTATCCGAGCGCCGTTAGCGCCTTCACGGCGATGCGCGTGTGGACGGCATCGTCGGATGGCACCAGGGTCAACAGCTTGGCGCGCAGCGCGTTTGCGAGCGGCTTCGAGAAAGTGGTGAGAAGCACGCGGCCTTCTGGATTGGCACGCGCAAGATGGACGGCGCGGTGAAGCGCGACAATCGTCTTGCCGGTTCCGGCCGAGCCGGAGACGCGCGCAGGACCGGTGAAGGCACGCTCGACCAGCGCACTCTGTGCCGGGTGCAGGAACACTGCCCATTTGTCCCAGGGGTAGTCGAGAGCCTGCCGCAGCTCCTCGGCGTTGGTGAGGACGCGGAAGCGGCGCTGAGCGTCGGGGTGCGCGAAAGGATCGGCTTCGGCTGGCACCGGCTGCGGCGGCTCTGGGCTCTCGCCCACCGCCAGCTTCAGCAGAGCCTCCTGCGCCTCCTGAGGCAGATGCTTGATGATGTCGAAGAGCGTGTCCTCGGTCGCGCGGCGGACGTCGTCGACCCACTCTTCCGGCACGCCGAAAGCCATCAGCTCGTATTTCCGGAGATTGTCGAAGAGCGCTGGGGCAGGCTTCGGAGCGGCCGGCGTCGCCGCATCAGGAGCCCTGGCAGGCGCGATCTCCTCGACTCGCTCGCGAATCTCGACCATCTGCATCGCGCCGGTGGTCGGATGACGCTCGATCTTGCGTCGTTCCGCCCATGCATAGGCTGCGTCATGATGATCGACATGGCAGAGCAGGATACCACCCTGCGCGCGATGCACGATGATGCGGATGTCGGCGTTGACCCGCAGAGACCAGAAGCTCGGGTCCTTGGCGCGGTCCAGTTTGTGAAAGGAAAGGCCCGGTGCGGCGGGGTTCATCTGGAGGTCGAAAGCAGTCATTTTGACAGCCTTCTGCTCCTGCGCTGTGAGCCGCCCCAGGCTATCCGTAAACGTGTCGGCGATGCGAAATTCCATATCGTCAACGATGCCGCAATGGTAACAGGGGCCCGAACATTGATGCGATGAGCTTCCGCAGCTTATCGCGCTTCTTCACATTCACGGTGCGCTTCGCGGCTTTCTCAGCCCCATTTGCAACGGTGCGTTCCCCGGCAGTAATCTGACTCTCCGACGTGGGGTTTATGTCAAATTGCCGTCCGAACAAGTTCTTTTTCTTCTCTAATCTACGCTTATTTTGCTTTGGCTGAAATCCTTGGATCTGCCGAGATGCCTCGATGATTTCCTGGCGCGATGGTTTCCGCTCTACGGAGGCCGGTTGTCGGGGGGGCTTCTGGCTGGGGAACGCTGAGCCGTCCTGACGCAGCACCTTCGGCATCTGCGATGCAGTTTTACCCGCCAAGACCGCAGCAGCGATCCGGCGCCCCTCTTCAGATTTAGGGTCGATGCGCCGACCGCTACCGGGAGCAATCCGTCGAACAGTCACCTGCTGACGGCTTGCTGAGGCGCCGGTGACATCAAAGACGCGGCTCGCGCCGCGGCCGATGCCATCCGACCTCGACCCGTCCGTTACGCTTTCATGGCCGTTCTCGAGAATTCGCCGTTGGTTATTGGCATTCTGATGATCAATCCGGCGGCCCATAGTATTCCCCGAGGCAATCTAGCTCACCGCAAACACCTTCATCACCTCGTCCCCGAGGTGATTGATAACCTTCACCGCGATGCGCCCGCTCTTCGGCTTCGGGAACGGGCGCGAGATATCGGAGTTCAGGCTCTCCCAGGCCTCCTCGTCGATCTCGGCCTTCAGCGTCGTCTTGAGTGCCTTGTAGGGGTCGTTCGCGCCGAGGAAATAGGCGTGGCGGACGAAGAAGCTCTCCTCGTTGTAGTCGGTGTCGAGCATCCAAAGCGCGATGCCGTCCGTGCCCTCCGAGATCACCTCGCCGGTTTGCGGCTTGAAGACGTCGACGCCGAAGACCTTTACCTGCTTCATACCGTCGGCTGCATCCAGGATCTTGATGTCGGGCTCGCCGAAGATCACGAAGAGGTTGCCGGCGCCCGTCGCCTTGAGGTCCCCGCCCATGTGCAGGTCGGGGTTCATGCGGGCCTTCAGCACGGGCACGCGACCGAGCTTGTCGAACTCGGCGGAATGCGCGTCGTAATTGAAGGCGCAGGCAATCAGCACGTCGAAGCCGGCATCGCCTGCCTCGCGCGCCGCTGCGACCAGATCCGGCCGTGAGACCGTGCCGAACTCCGGACCGATGAAGATCCCGGCGCGCTTCTGCGTCTCGCCCTCGGTATAGGTGCCCTCGGCACAGATGAACTCGCCGGGCCAGCCGATCAAGCTGGAGAAGGCGATGCGATCCTCCTTGTGCGCCTGCTGAACGCCAGCGGCCTTGAGGTTCTCTATTATCATATGCGCGAAGTCGGTGACCGCATCGACCTTTTCCGCCGCCTTGCGCTTGCCCTCGGCGGCTTCGAGCGTGTCGATCAGCTCGTCATCCCAATCGACCGCGAGCGTGCGATGGGGCGAGAGGCTTTCGACCGTGAATGGTCCTGCTACACGAATGCGGTTCTTATCGACATATGGCTTATCATGTAGAAATTCGAATTCCGCCTTCGACCTGATTGAGGAGTCGATGTCTTTTTGTCTGGAAATGCGGGCTTCCCACCACCTGGTATGAGTAGCTTTCAAGTCTACCGCCCAATCGGGCGCAGACTCACGCGGGATTTCCCATTCTTCCCAATTCTTGGCGAGACCGGCGTTCAGTTCGGTTCGCAGCGGCTCTAGAACGGTTTGCCATTTCTGCCAGATCACCTCGATCTCAACGTTATTGGCGATCGACTTGAGGGTAACATGCGGCACGCGCTCGTTAACAAAGCCATGACGAATATCGCCGCGGGTCGGCGTAGTTTTCGGAGCCGTGCGCGTTACTTCGCCTTCCCTGCGTTGCCCTTCTAGGCTGTCAGCGAGGAGGTAATAGGGATAGCGTGCACCCATCAGACGAGATCGGGCGAGCGCGATCGCCACGCGACTGGTATCGATTGTGATCCACCGCCGTCCCCATTGCTCGGCAACATATGCCGTGGTGCCAGAGCCGCAGGTTGGATCAAGAACAAGGTCTCCAGGATCTGTTGTCATCAGAACGCATCGTTCGATTGCCCTCGGAACGGTTTGAACGACATATGTCTTTGACAAGCGGTCCTGAGTGTCGCTCCAGTTATTTCCCATTGCATAGGCTGGGAAATCATCAACAAAGCGTCGATAGTAAATCATTTTTGCGAGGCCGACTAATCGCCCCGAAGCAGTCAGCCTATCCATGCCTCCTTTAGTGTATTTCCACTGACGATTAAGTCCCGGGAAATAATCTTTCCCATAAAGTTTGTAATCAATCGTTGTGTTTTTATTGAAGCCAGCAGAAATGGCTGGCTGAAGAGCAAATAGTCGCGCGCCCACCGGTAGGGATTTTGATCCTGACGCCTCTTCCTTATCGACTTTTCGAACTTCACCGCTCTCTAATAGAACTTGATCATAGCGCTCTGAGAAGGAAGCGCCAATGGATTTATCGTAAAAAAGCTGGCGATACTTTATCGCTTCCTTTTTCTTTGCATACCAAATTATATAGTCTAGATTTCCAGACAGCAACGTGGTTGTTTGGCCGCTGTTTTTGACGAAAGTTATTTCGCTAACAAAATTTTCATCTCCGAATACTTCATCCATGAGAGCACGCACACGGTGCACGTTCTCGTCGCCGATTTGAACGAAGATGCTGCCGCTTTCATGCAACAGATCGCGCGCAACCGTCAGGCGGTCGCGCAGGTAGGTGAGGTAGGAGTGAATGCCGTCTCTCCAGGTGTCGCGGAAAGCGCGCACTTGTTCTGGTTCACGGGTCACATGATCCTTCGCACCATCCTTTACGTCGCGTGATGTCGTGCTCCACTGAAAGTTCGAATTGAATTTGATGCCGTAGGGTGGGTCAACGAATATGCACTGCACCTGCCCGCGCAGGCCCTCGCGCTCGGCTAGGCTCGCCATCACCGATAGGCTGTCGCCGGAGATCATCCGGTTCGACCAGTGTTGGTCGTGCTGGTAGAACTCGGTCGCAGCCTCCTTGTCCTTCAGCCCGTTGAAGTCGGCGAAGAGATCCGGCGCCGAGGGCTCGGCCTCCTCGCGGCGCGTCTTCGACTCGCGCTTCAGATCGTCGATGATCGCCTTGGGATGCACCTTCTCCTGGATGTAGAGCGGCGGCGCCTGGACGATGAGGTCCGACCGGTCCTGCTCGTCCTTGCCGCGCCAGACCAGCTGCGGATCGAGATCGCGGTTGCGGCGCTCATAGGCGAGTTGGACCGGCGCCTTCTCATCGGCGCGCATCACGCTTTCATATTCGGCCGTCGGAATGTTGCGGCGCGTGGCTGCAGCATGCTTCAGAGCGGCAATTTCGATCGGGGTCTTCGCCATCAGCCTGTTCCCTTCACGCAGCCACAGTCGCCGCGCGGCCAGCGCAAAGCGTTGCGATCAGTTTGTTGAACTCCGCCTCGATCTCATAGACGGCCGTGAATTCGGCGAAAGCCCAGCGCCCGAACTTGCCGAGGTTGTTCACGCCCGGCACCCAGTAGGCACGCATCGTGTTGGCTTTCTCCTTGGCGTCCTCGCCGCGATAGCCCTTGATCTCGACGATGAGGTTCAATGGCTCCAATTGGCCATCGTTGATCCGGACGATGAAGTCAGGGAGGTATTTGCGCGGCGTGGAACCCATCAGATAGGGCACTTCCAAGCCGAGGTTCTGGTTCTTCACATAGGCCAGCACGTCAGGGTGCGCTTCCGCCACGCGACAGAACTCGGCCTCCCAGTCGCTATCGCAGACCACCCAGTTGACGTGGCACCGGCGAGCATCGGTCTGCCAGCGCGTTTCCTTGGACGTGGTGAAGTTTACAAACGCCGTCGATCCCGTCGGATTGTAAGCGTCGAGGATCGCCTTGACGGGTCGCTCGCCGGCAAGTGTCTCGGTGATGGCGGCCTTGATCCGTTCCGCAGCCATGTCGGCGATCTCCTTGTAGATCACCTGGGCAGGGTAGGTGCCGCCCGAGCATTGCAGGCCACCGCCTTCGAGCCACTGTCGCGTAATGCGCTTCAGCTGGCCAAACAGATGCAGCTTCGGCTCTTCGCCTGGGTCGCGGTATTTGTTGTAGAGCAGGTGCTTGGCGAGGTGGAATAGAACGGTCGATGACCGCATGTCCTCGAGATGAGCGACTGTGAGATCCACGCCCTCTCCGATGATGCCCTGATTCTTGGTCACCGAGGGGCCCACGAGTTCCGGGGTCAGCTTCAGCACATGGTCGGGGCCGAAGGTGGCTTCCAGGCGTTCGTCCGGCAGCTCGACGCGATAGCCCTCGACGCGCGGGAAGATGATTTCGAGCGCATCGCGATCGGGCTTGACCGCGTGGACCCGCACCGTCTCGCGCGGCTTTGCAGGAGGGGCAATGACCGGCTTGGCTGCGAAGTCGAAGGGGATGCCGAGCACGTCCGCATACTCGACGTTGAACAGGCCCTGGTCGTTCAGCTCGTAGGACTGACGACGAAGGCCGCGGCCCACGACCTGCTCGCACAGCAACTGGGTGCCGAAGGCGCGCACACCGAGGATATGCGTGACGGTGTTTGCATCCCAGCCCTCGGTCAACATCGAGACCGAGACGACGCAACGGATCTGCTCGCCGAGCCGGCCCTTCTTGCCGACGGTGTTCATCACCTCGCGCAGCAGGGTGGCCTCGTCGATCTCTCCGCCCGTCAGGATATCGCTGGCATCCTTGCCGCCGCGCTCGACGATGTCGCGCTTGAAGCGCTCGATCTCGTCCGCGGCCAACTCGCGAAAGTCCTTGTCGAGCGCCTCGCCGGATTCCAGCTGCGCACTGTCGATCAGGATCGTGTTCGGGCGGCCGATGCGGTTGCCGTAGCCGTCATAGTTGCGGAACAGCTCCAGACGGCCGTTCTCCAGCGTGGTCGTGCCATCATCGTTGTCGCGGTGGAAGCCCGACACGTATTTATAGATCAGCTCCGACGTCGACGTGTTGTTGCAGACCACGATGAACACCGGTGGGACGCCGATGCCCTCCTGCTCCCAAAGCTCGAATGTCTTGGCATAGTGGCCATACAGCGCTTCCAGCGCCGTCAGAAGCTCGGCGGGAAGGCTGAGCGGATCCAGCGATCGTCCGGAAGCGCCGCGCCCCTTCTTCGGCATCTTCTTGCCGATATGGTCCCAGAGATTGCGGAATTTAGGCGTATCGCCACCCGGCACGTTGTCCGCGACTGGAACGCGCGGCAGCTTCACGATGCCGCATTCGATGGCATCCATGAGTGAGAAATCGCTCATGGTCCAAGGGAAGAGCGTGCCCTCGACATAGCCAGATCCGCGCAGGAAGAAGGGCGTCGCGGACAGGTCGTAGACCAATGCGAGACCGAGCTTCCGCTTGACGGCCTCCAGGCCCGAGATCCAGAGGCGAGCGGCCTCATTGTTCTCCTTGGCTTCGTCCTTGTCCTCGCCTTTGAGATCCGCTTCGGTCTCTCCGCTGGGATCGGCGACCCGCTCCCGATAGCAGTGGTGCGCCTCGTCGTTCAGCACGACGATGTTCTTCATGCCCATCAGCTCGGGCATGATGCGCTGAAGCATCTGCCCCTCGGTTTCGAGGGTCTGCAGCTTCTTGCTCGGATCCCTCTTGGCTTCCCAGCCCTCGATCGCCTCGCGCGTGCCCTTCGCGATCGCCAGGCGCTCGCGCAGCTTGAATGCGTGGTAGTTCGTGATCACGATCTTGGCGCGATCGATGTCCGCCAGCATGTCGGTCGGAACGATCTCACGGTGACGGTAATAGCTCTCGGGGTCGTTCGGGAGCAGGACCCGCAGCCGGTCTTTGATGGTAATGCCCGGAGCGACGATCAGAAAGCCGCGGGAGAACTGCTTGCTGTTGGGGTGCCTGACGGCGTTGACTGTTTGCCAGGCGATCAGCATCGACATGACCGTGGTCTTACCGGCTCCTGTGGCCAGCTTCAGCGCCAGGCGCATGAGTTCAGGGTTGGCCTGCTCGTTTGCACCCTTCAAATGCGTCCAGAACTTCGCGGTGCGGACTCCCAGCTTCGGCGCGACCTCGGTCAGCCAGATTGCCGTCTCCACGGCCTCAACCTGGCAAAAGAACGGTGTGACGCTCTGGAACTTGTGATGGCGCCAGTGTTGCAGCAGCCGGGCCGTCTCGGGGGTGACCAGCCACTGCTCAGGGTTCGGCAGATTGCGCCATGTCTCGACGTAGGTGCGAACCTCGTTAATGATCGGCGTCGGGTTGTATTCCTGCTCCTGCGTCGACAGGTCGTCGTCGGCTCCGAGAACGAATGAGGCCTGCTTGCCGCTCTGCCGGCGCTTCTTCGGCTTCGGGACCGGCGTGATGAGATCCGAGCGACGACGCGTCTCGATGATGCGATTCGTTGGCTGGCCGTCGGCATCAAGCTCCCAGTGCCGGGCTGGAAACGCGTAAGGGGAGTTGAGGATGGGGCGTTCGAAGAACTGCTCAGTCACAGCTGTCCGCCCTCAAAACAAACCAAAAGCGGTCGAGTGGTCTGGCATTCAGAGACACCTAAGCCGCAATCTTTCGCTGCCCACGTTACTCGCATCGAATCCTCCCCGTGCGGGAGACTAGTTGCGTGTGGGGACACGGCACAAGTGTCGGATCAGACTCCAATCCCTCGGGCGATGAAATTACTCAGCTTTTTGATCGGCCGATAGCAGCTGTGCCTCCAACAGCTGGAGGAAGCCCGGGGAGAGTCACTGGCTGGCGTCGTGCGTCCCAGGCAACCCACAACTGTCGCACAGTCACCGACCCAGCCAGCGAGCACCTGGTCGCGCTCAGCGCGCATCGCGGCTAACGGTATCGAGCAGTCAACAGGACCGAAGGCACGCTCATGACCGAGACTACAAACTACGCGATCTTCGACGCCGGCGACGTCCAGCTCGCATCGGGTCAGGTCTTCCGCTCGATGAAGCTAGCTTACAAGACCTATGGCAGGCTCAACGCCGCGCGCGACAACGTCATCGTCTATCCGACCTCGTTCAGCGCGCAGCACGTGGACACTCAGTGGCTGATCGGTCCGGACGGGGTGCTCGACCCTGAGCGCTACTTCATCGTGATCCCGAACCTGTTCGGCAACGGCCTCTCGTCATCGCCTTCGAACGCGCCGGATGCATGGAGCGACGGACGCTATCCGCTCGTGAGCTACCACGACGCCATCGCGGTTCAACACCGGCTGCTGATAGAGCATCTACAGGTCCAGCAGATCGCGCTAGTCTATGGCTGGTCGATGGGCGGCATGCAGGCCTACCACTGGGCCGCCCTGCACCCTGAAATGGTCCAGCGCGCGGCAGTCGTGTGCGGCAGCGCCAGATGCTCGCCCTTCAATCATGTCTTCCTCGAGGGCGTGAAGGCTGCGCTCCAGGCCGACCCTGCATTCAAGAACGGCAGGTTCGTGACGCAGCCCACGGTCGGCATGCGCGCTATGGGGCGGGTCTATGCCGGCTGGGCCTTGTCGCACGCGTTCTATCGGGACGAAGCCTGGAGGGGGCTGGGCTTCGCGTCGCTTGAGGATTTCCTGGCGCGATCCTGGGATGGCGCGTTTGCACGACGAGCGGGCGACGATCTGCTGGCCCAGATCGCAACCTGGCAGAATGGCGATGTCAGCGCGTGTCCGAGTTTCGGTGGGGATCTGTCCAAGGCGTTGGCTGCCATCACCGCGAAGGTGCTGCTGATGCCGGGTGCGACCGACAGCTATTTCCAGGCTAGCGACAACGCCGAAGAGCTTCCACTGCTGGTCAACGCCCGATCCGCCGAGCTGTCGCCGATCCCCTCGATCTACGGGCACCGCGCCGGCAATCCGATCCACCTCCCTGCCGACCGAGCCTTCTTGCGTGCACAGGTTCAGAAGCTGCTCGCGCTTTAGAGCGACCCGCCGGGATTGGGGAAGGGAACGCGTTGCTCGACGCGCAGACGCTGCCAGCGAGCTTTCCTGTGAGTTCAGCCGCCCAGATCGGCGCACGCGGATCCCAATTCTCGGTCGGCATTATTCCTCAGCACAGCCCTGCTTCAGAGCCGCTATCCGGACGGCCGAGCATGTATTAGTCCGACCAAGAACGGAGCGGCATTGGGGGCTGAAACCCGTGATTTCGGACGCGGCGTTCAACCGGTAAGCCGATTTCCTCTTGGGCCTTGAGATCTGCTTTTCGACTGATCCGAGGTGTCGCAAAACGTTCTCCCAGAGCAAAAAAATTTCCGGGGCTGTTTTGGTCAACTTAGGGGCAACCTGCGGTAAACTACGGACCCATTTTCAATGGTTTTCGAACTGTTTTGGTTGACCTTGATCCATCAGAAAATAGCTATTCAAGGCCGCGCCGGCCGTATTGGTTTACCCTAAGTTGACCTTTGCGCCCGGTCTGGTTGACCGTCCAAGGGCTCACTCAGCTGATAGCCGTTGGCGACAACCATCATGGCGCTGCGGTCAGGCAAACAGCGATGCATGATGCACGAGCTTCCAACAGTGGACGGCGACGAGGACGTGCACACTTTCACGCACAGGTGTCGCTAAGGTCGACGCGTGTTCGTCGTCAGCGCCCATGGTGAGCATCCCGATGTCTCGAAAGGGTTTGCGATTGCTAACCCATGTCGACCTCAGCACGCCGTAACGGTCGCTGAAACGCAACCCGCTCGCAACTCGCTATATGGGGCTGTCGTCAGGAGCCGTCGGACATCTCTTGGTGCGAACCCTCGTTCGCTTTGCGTCCCACCAAGAGGAGTAGCACGATGGAAGGTCAGTTCGATCACAAGCAGTCCGGAACGATAAGTTTCAGAGCGCGTCTGAAAGAATTGATCAACGCTGCAAATGTCATCAAGCCGAACGACCTCCGCATTGAACGATCGCTCAACGACACGAAGTGGTTTGACTACTGTTTCATGAGCCCGACTAGGGCAACGAAGTTGTTTGCAGACTGTTACGTCGATGCTTACCGCGCTGCCTGGGCGAAAAATTTCGATGTGGCGGAGAGCCAGAGCCGTCGTGGCCTGTTCAAGACTCCCTCGTTCGCCAACCCGCGGCCAACGGCTAAGGAGCGGCGTGTTCTGACCGGGCTTTGGAAAGCCCGGCAGTTCGCTGACGAGTTGGGCGTGCCATACGACTTTTTCTGTCGCACTGCCTTTCGGTTCGTTCTCGACGCCGGCATGAAACGTCTGCCGCAACCGAACCAGCTCTACAGTGCACGCTGGCGCGATCGGCTCGCGGAGGCGATCAGGCTGTCCTGGGACGAGCAGCGCGCCGCGAATACGATTTTTCCCCGCCTACCTCAGTTTCGGCTTGAAGCTGACCGAGGTGCGTCTGCGCAGGCCAGGCACATCCGCTGGTGCGTGGATCTTCTGAAATTCAAGCACGGGGCGCCCTACCAGATCGCAAAGCTCGTCTATCAGCGGCGCGCTCTGCCCGAAGTCGAGGCCATTAGGGCGTTCGGGGAGGAGCGCGTCGAGCAGGCTAAGGCCTTGTCCTTGTCGTGCGAGCCTGCTGATATCCTCGGCCTGACAAACTCTGACTTCCTGCCAGCTTGTGCCTGCGTTCCGCACGCGTATGACGCCGGTTCTGTAGAATGCACCGGATGCCATTTCCGAGATCAATGCGGCCCTGCGCAGCAAGCGATGCTGGATCACGTTACAAAGAGGTTCGGATCGACTGACCCCGTCAGGCGGCGAGAGCTTGATGCTGGTCGGGAACGCGTTGCACGTTTTCGCGCGAAATCGAATGCCGAGCCGAGGAAGGCTGAAGCTCCGAATGTAACGCATTCCGAGGCCTCAGCCCAAGCCGGCTGAATCAATGCCAAAACAGCTGTAACGCTTTCCTATATATTATATATATACGTATACTGCATTATATAATCTATGTCTGGAGAGCGTTACAGTCCTGGCGCGGTTCCCTGTCCCGGTCCACAAGCTGGCTGTCAGAAATAATGAGTGAAGAGAACAGGAGGGCGATTACTACGTCGTCCGGCGCATGCGGGCTCCGCCCGCTATCGCCGAGCGACTGTTGCAACACCCTCCCGCCCATTCTCACTGCACCCGGACGGGTGGGATCGCTGCTGCGGTCCAGTCGCGGGCAGGACGAGGCCATCCCGACGCCGAAGCGCCGGGATGGATCTTGACCTGCAGGGGTCTGCGATCCGGTGCGGTGTCAGATGCAGCCGTCGCTGGCGACCAGTTCCTTGATACCCATGAAGAACGTCGACATGCCTCCGACGACAAGCTGCCCCCTCTCGATCCAGAGCGTCGCGGAATAGGAGCTCGGCGCTCTGGGATCGGCGTTCTTGCGCAGTGACACGATGGGTCCGCAGACCTTGCCCTGCTCGCCAGCGGCTCTCGGAATGCGGACGGTCTCGATGTCGAGCCGGACATCGTCAGCGCTCGACATCCAATTGCGGGCGTCGCGGTTGACGAGCGCCAGCACGTCCAGACGCGTGAACTCCTGGGCTTGGGCCAGACCGTCGAGGGGAGGTGTCAGCAGGGCGAGGATGGCCAGAGCGGCCGACTTTGAGAGGGGCATGATGGGCTCCGATGAATGAGCGCTCGCATCTATCGGAACGGCTGACGGTTGCTATGAGCCCGGCAGGGAAACAGGTGGGATCGGTCGATCTCCAAGGTGCGCCGATGAGCATCGTCAACGCGAGCCAGGTCTGCTTCTTGGTGTCGAGGTCGCGCGAATCGCCTATCGAGCGCGTGCTACGGGAGACGAAACACGATGAAGCTGCATCTCCTGAGCACGGCCTTGCTGGGAAGCATTCTCGGGGCCTGTGTCGCGGCTCAACCGGGGGAACCGGTCGCGATGTTCCGCCTGCCAGTAACTGGTCAGTTCGGGTCGACCCCCGTGGCGGGCCAGATCACAGCGTTTAACAACGGCCTCGGCACTTTCTGGGTCCAGGTCCCCGGCGGAGCGCGTTGCTCCGGTGAATACCAGGTGCGCGATCCCAATCCCGCACTGGTGCTGGCCGGCAAATGCAGCAACGGGAAGCAGGGGCAGATCGTTGTGACCAGAACGCCGGACCTCATGTCCGGCTCTGCGATCGTCAAGCTGACCGACGGCACCCGTGGTCAGTTCGTCTTCGGCAACCTGACCTATGGCCAGGCTTTCGGACAGGGTGGTGTCGCCACGATCCACTGATGCGGTCCGGGTTGGCTTCGCCGGCTCACCAGATCGAAATTGGCAAGGACAGCGTTCTGGGAGCCGGCAGATTGCCTGCATCCCCCAGGTCATGAACGTGTCGACCTAGGACTTCGCTTTCCGCAGCGGGCTACCCCAGTCGAGCGACAAGATCACCGGCTCGAAGATGGGCGTAGCGGGCGAGCATGCGGAGTTCTTTGTGCCCGCTGATGGTCGACACTTCGACAACGTTGAGGCCCTTCTCGAAGAGGCGCGAAACAGCTTCGTGTCGCAAATCGTGGAAGTGCAGACCGGTGACGCCCGCGCGCCCGCACAAATGACCCCAGGCTTGGACGACCGCGGACTCGGTGGTGGGGAGCGGACGCCCCGTGGAAGGGCGCTCCTGGGCCTCCCAGAGTCGATACAGAACGTCTCGCGCGCGAGTCGACAGCGGAACGTCGCGCGGCTCTCCGTTTTTCGTCATCGGCAGATGCGCGATCCGAGTTTCGAGGTCGATGTGCTGCCAGTCGAGTGACAGCAGCTCACCGCGTCGCATGCCCGTCTCGATGGCGAGCACGATCAGATCGCGCATGTGGATGTTTCTACCAGCGTCGGCTGCGTCGAGCAGGCGCTGCTCCTCGTCGTCACGCAAACGACGATTGCGCCCTCGAGGCGGACTTGGACGGCGCACGAGCTTGCAGGGATTTCGGTGCAGATAGACGTCCCAATCGCGCATCGCGGTGTCGATGGCATGGCTGATGGTGTTCAGCTCGCGGATCACGGTCGACGGTGAGACAGAGCGAAGTCGCTCGTCTCGGTAGGTCGCAAGATCCGACGTCGACAGCAGTGCGAGCGTCCGGTGACAGAGTGGACGCCGGATCAGTGCCTTGATGCGCGATATCTCAGTGTGGGCGCTGCGTTTGCGAGGTGACACCTCGATCACATATCGCTCCAGGACCGAGCGCAGTGTCATAGATTCAGCTACGCGCGTGTCTGGCAGCATGCCAGCGCGATCCAGTTCGCTTTCGAGCGATCGAGCCCACTTCTCGGCGTCGGCTTTCTGGTCGAAGCTCTTGGCGCGTGGCGCCATGCCCCGTCTGCGCACCTGCGCTTGCCATCGGCCTCTGAGCTTCCTGATGGTCGCCATTGCGGATCAGTCCCGTTTGTCCAACGACTACAGGACGCCGGTCGCTCGGTGCCAAGGAGGTTTCCGGAGACGGCACAGGAAATGCCGGAGCGGATGTGGCGCAGTTGTGCCGCGGCACGCGCGGCGCATAGTTAGCGGGAGATCGGGTCCAGCAGGATCAAGGAGTTCCGGGCGCTGGGGTGCGGATCTCGGCTGCCTTCGATAGGCAGTGCTCTCAAATGATCTTAAAATCTCGCCGCACAAGCATCGAGACAGGAGCGAGCTTCCAGCCTCAACCTGCATTTGCGCTGCGACCGTTTTCGCCTCCTCGCCAAACTCGGCTAGTCCGGTTCAAAGTGGCCCGAGCTTCTGGAGCCGCATGGTAATCCAGACCGGCTCCGCCGCGCCGCCTCCTCGCCGGAGGACATGTTCAAGAGGTCAGCATTGGACGCCGATCGGGGGCAGCTCTGAGGGCCGTTTGACAATCCTGCCGGGTCGCCCGCGGGTTGCTGACGACGAACGCGAGGAAGAGGTAGTTGTTGTAGTGCCGGAGATAGGCAGCGGTGCCGTTCATCTGCCAGACGTTGATCGTCGACTGCCCGCTCGCCTTGGTGTCGCTGTAGAAGAACATGCGCGTGCTCCATTGCTGATGACGCATCATCGCAGTCGCGCGCGTGGAAGTCGGCAGGGTGCAAAAGGTTGCATCAGGCTGCTTGATGCAAACTGCATCATGGCATCATGCAAAGTGCATTGCAGGCACATGCAAACACACCTATATTGCCGGAGTGGCCGACGGGCGCTGGAACGCCCGCCGACCTGTTTGGCTACCCTATGAGAAACCCAACCCGGACGGTCGCTTGCCAGCCCGTTCGGGTTTTTCTCACATTAACCGAGAAGCTCAGCGGCCAAAGCCACATAGCGTCTCCTCCGTGATCGAGAGCGAGGCACTCGCTTGTGCCGGGGCGGCCTATCCTCCCCAGTGCGCCAACTGGCATTGGCGCGTCCTGCTTTCGCTCTAGACACCCAGAAAATGTAGCACCTCCTTCGCTAAAGTGAAGGGGGCATTTTCATAAGATAAGCGAAAATCGACAATGGCTTACTGCTCAATATATTCTTTCCGTTTAAGCCAGTTTTGCTCAGTATAGCTTTGCGATGGCGAGCGCCCTCTGGGCTGAAATCCCTCTTAAGTCATCAATCTTAAGTGGCCATTAACAATTATACACTAACCGTGAAAACGGTTGAATATTAGCCGGACTCGGCTCTTGACCCGAAAACGCATGGCATGAGAGGCTCTATGCAGTCCCCAGACTGGATGGCCGCCATGTAAACTCGTCAAACCATTGTCGTCACCCTGAATCAAATTTTGAAAAAAGACCTATTTTTCTTGCATTTATGCCTCAAAAGATAAGCAAGTGGTGACTTATCACGCTCAATGGCGGTGCGGGGGAATATCCGAGTTTATGCCAGCGCATGATCCGACCCGAGGCAGTCTTTGGCGGGACCGCGGCGCAGGTGTCCACAGGCCCGTGCTCGCCATCACGTTCGTTCTTCTTATGTTCCGGTTCCGCCACGTTACCGAATTGCCTAGCGTGGCTGCACCAGTTGAGAGCAGGCGGTCGGGGCGTGATTCCAACCCACCACCCCGACCGCTCCACCAAACGCTCACCTGGCTGGCAGGGGCACCCGGCTGCAGGATGTTGACGCATCCTGCAGCCACCTTACCCGCCACGCGTTAGTCCGCAAGGCCTCGGCCGCACCAAGCTGTTAGTCGCTGCGCCGCGGCCTCTGCGCCGGGCCTCCAGGGCTGCGCCAGCCCTTCGCGCACCAGGCCCCCGGCATCGCCAGCGCCCGTCCTGAGCCTCGCCAGAGTCCTCCCGTAGCGATCCTCGCAGCGACCGGACGCCTCGCATCGGTCGATCGTCACCGGGCCGGCGCGCAGCAGCTGGGCCAGGCGCTCCTTAGCCTTGAGCCCGCGCACCAGTTCAGCCTCGCAGCGCGCGCCACGGGTCTCCGGCGCGTCGATGTTGTGGATCCGGATGCGCTCGCCGTCGATGATGATCACGCGGGAGTCGGTGAGTGCAGACGCCTGGAACGCGCGCAGAAGCACTAACGGCAATAGGCGGTTCGGGACTCGCACGTAAGTGTCTACCCAGTTCGGAGGGATTTGAATGCGCGTCACAACGACCGGATCGATCGTTGCTCTGTCCCTAGGTGGTTTAGCGCCTGCCCAGGCGCAAACTTTGGCAATTTGGATCACTGGCGATCGTCTTACCAACGCTTGCCGCGCGTTCCTGACGATGGCGCGGAACAAGGGGAGAGTGAACCATCAGATCGCGCACGACTCGGATATGTGCTTCGGGTTGGTAAGCGGCGCCGTCGACGCTTTGATGATCGAGGAAGCGGATAGCAGACGACAAGAGACAATCTATCTCCCTTTAGGTGTCGACCGGAAAAATGTCGTTGAGGTAGTCGCGAACTATGTTGACCAGCGCCCCTAGGAGCGGACGAAGACGGGCTATCCACTCATTCGGGATGCCATTGCGGCCGCATATCCATGCCCTGGAGCTCGCTCAGCGAAACGTGAGCTTCACAGAAATGGCGCGACGAGGGCGCGTATTCCGTCGCTCGGCCGGATCGCCGCCACGAACCGCTTTACGGCCGTATAGGCGCCGGTGTAGCCGCGCTCGCGGAACTCCCGCGTCAGGCGCGTCGCCGTCAGTTCGGGGAAGGCCGCGATCCGCTCGCGCACATAATCGAGATAGGGCGTGATCTTGTTGGGCCGGCCAACCTGGCAGGGCCCGTAGGCCGGCAGCCCCAGGCCTCGCTCGATGTATTTGCGGATCGTCTTGGGATCACGCCCCGTGTGACGCGCGATCGCCGTCACGGACAGTCCCTGGCGGTGAAGATCCAGGATCATCATCAGTTCTCCAAGCTGGACCACTGCCGCCGCCCCCTACCGTTCCCACGGCGGGCATCATCGACGACAGGTGGAAAGCCTGAAGCTGCGGGGCGCGCCCCGCAGCTTCAGGCAAGGACGCCAGCCAGGGAATTTTCGGCGCCCACTTTCAGGGAGAATTCAACGCCCAGCGACACCAGCCCCTTCTCGCGTTCGAGGTTCTGCTTCTCGGTTTGGACGACCATCTTGGCCTGCGCACGCGCTGGGCCGCTTCCTCGACCTGCTTGGAGAAGGCGGTGCGCTCGAGGTTGGTGCCGTCGCCCTTGAGCAGATCATCGCCGAGATCGGCGATCTGGAGCATGACCTCCTTGTTCATGCGTGCCTTCTCGCGGACCGCGGTGTCGGCGGTGACATGATAGGCGTCTGCTGGCGAAATGCGGGCATCACGGGACATTGCTGTTCCTCGATCGTTTGGAATAAGTCAGCGTTTACTTAAGTCCGTGCGGGGAAAATTAGCGCCGCAACGCCCGCGCTATAGCGGGCGCGGGGCGCTTTCGCAGGTTGTGCTACTTCTCTGCGAACGCGCTTTGGATCTGAGCCTTGATCTCAGGCGTGATCGGAGGGTTCATGCCGCCCGTGGCCTCGCGATAGATCTCGACGAGCTTGCGCTCGTTGTCGGAGAGCGAGCTGTCGAGCACCATCATCAGGTCGGTGGCGGCCTGCTGGGAATAGGACTGCTCGAGCGCCAGGCGAAACAGATGCCGCGGATCGACATTAAGCACGCGAGCCATCGCCGGCACGCGATCGAGCGCGAGCTTGGAATTGCCCTGCTTGATCATGGTGATCATGTTCTGGTTCTTGTAGCCAACGGCCTCGGCAATCTCCCGCTGGGAGAGTGAAGAAGCCGCTAGTTGCTTGGCAACAAACTCATGGAGCTTCGTGCCCTTCTCGAATTTCATCTTCATTTCATAGTCCCTCGTCTTTCCGTCATCGACGTGCGCTGCGCTTAGATCTCTGCGTCAAAGCCCGCGGATGCTGGAAACTGCGTGGGCAGGGGCGAAAAAGGAAATCAGCACGCGGCTCCCAGATTCGGAGGGACCTGCTCCCTTTGCAATCGGGCAACTTCGGTATCGTCATCCGCGCCCAGTCAAATGTTGAAGCGCCAGATTAGAGCGGCATCGTTGAGCGTGCCAATCTTTGAGCGATTGGCAGCCTGGACGGCGCCGCCCGACCAGGAGATCAACGAGGTCGCCTGGTCGACGGTGCGCATCCTCGTCAGGTTAGGCACGATCGTCGGTTGGTCGAGTGTGGCCTGCTGCCGCATCACTTGGCGTCGTTCGCCATCTCCCATTTCGACAACGCTCCTCATATCGACTTTGAGTTTACGCCAGATTTAACGGGGTTGCGTTCGATCAATGGAACGAGCTATCGGCTGCAGGAGGGAGCTAACATGAAGCGAGAACTGCAATCGATCGCCGAGGACTTGCAAGCCGGGCGAGCGGTAGAACCAGTCACCGTCCGCACATTTCTCTGGTGGTTTGCCGCGCAACGCCGAGGTCCAAATATTGTCCGCCGGATCCGCCAGGAGTTGGATGAAGCCGGGTTAGTAACAGTTCCTGATTTTGAGTCTCGATGGGTCGATGCTCCGATTGATTTTGCGCTATCGTCAAATACGGTTCCTGAACCTCAACAGGCGATTTCGCCCGATACGGTCGACATCATTCCCAGCGATAGCGCTTGGGTGACCCGCGATGCAACCTACCGCATAAGCAAGCTCGCGGCAGCAAACCAAGAGGTGATACGTGTGACGCCGGACGCAACCTTGGCTGAAGCTATCACACTTCTCCTCGCTCGAGACTTCTCGCAAATTCCCATTATGACGAGTGATCGCGACGTGAAGGGGATGATCAGCTGGAGATCAATTGGATCGCGCCTTGCGCTCGGAAAAGCAGTGGCTTCAGCCCGCGACTGTATGGAGCCACACTATGAAGTTCGCTCTTCAGTCTCAATCTTTGATGCCATTCCGATCATAACGCGTCACGATTATGTTCTGGTTCGCGGCGAGCAGAACAAGATTACCGGGATTGTTACTTCTAGCGATCTCAGTAGACAATTTCATGCTCTTAGTGAGCCTTTCCTGCTCTTGGGCGAAATCGAGAATCTCGTGAGAAATATGATTGGTAAAAATTTCCCAGCCCAGGAGCTTGCTGCGGCATTGGACCCAGGGGGGCCGTCCCGGCCGATCTCAAGCGTCGATGACCTCACTTTTGGCGAATACATCAGACTTTTGCAGCAACCTGAACGCTGGGCCCAACTAGGACTGGCGATAGATCGTGTAATGTTCTGCAAAGATCTGGATATAATCCGAGAGATACGCAACGATATCACGCACTTCGATCCGGATGGAATCACTGATGAAGAGCTCGAGCGTCTGCGCGATTTTAAGTCTTTATTAGAAACACTCGAGAGCATTTCGCATTAATCAAAATATCTGAAGATGATTTGTTTTCTGAATTCTACCGCGCCGTCTGTCTATCGCCCGCCGCAAATTTGGCCGCTAAACCAAATATGCGTTAACGGGAATCGGGGCACCAAGTGGGTGCAGGCCAAGTAGGCGGGTATCACTAACCAGTTCAGTTGTAGTGTTGGGGCAAGACTCGATAGATGGTGGCGCATGAATCAAGCGCCGCCGTTTTCGCGAGCGGATTATTGAATTAGGCTTCTGATAACGCAGGATTGTGTTGGCAGCAGCCTTGGCGAAACGCCAGCGTCGGACCTGTTCCCTCGGCCCGACACCTTTGCGGGCGATGCTCCAGCTTCACAGATCGATCGCAATAGCGCCATCAATCGCAACGCCCGATTTAAATGCGGCCAACTTAAGCTTGGATCTCACTTCGGAGCTTGCGGGCGTGATCATGTAGCCAGTTTCCAGATCGCCAATCATAATCGTTTCGGTGCGCGCTTTCGTGCGCCAAAGAACGCCGACTAGTGCACAAATCGCCGCGTCGAGCTTGTCCTGATCGCCCTTTCTCGGCGCCTTGAGCGAGTTAGCCTTCTGCGCCCATAACGCGAGTTCCGGGACTATCTCCACGGCGGCATGCCGCCGAACCGCTTCGGTGACGCAGAACCAGTCTAGAGCACGGAAACGCCGGCGCTTCTCAGGATTGTAGCGAGGTGCGAGTAGTCGCCCAAAATAGGCTGTCTCGAGGGATGGCAGCGCGAGGGCCGGGAAGACCTCAATGAGAAACAAGCCGCTGCCCGCGGATCTCGCTGCTTCGGCGTCGTCACTCGCGCCCAATCGGCTCTTGAAGCGCCAGATCGGTGCGGATTCGTCGAACATGCCAGTCTTGGAGCGATTGGCGGGCTGCACGCCGCCACCGAGCCAAGAGATCAACGACGCTGCGACACGGTCGACGGGGCGCATGCTCGTTAGGTTGGGCACGATCGTCGGCTGGTCGAGCGCAACGATACAGATATCGCAACGTGCCCGCTCGGCAGCGATGAATTCAATCGCTTGGTCAAAGGTCGCCAACTGCGGTTCGGACGACGACCGTCGCCCTTGGGCGTCGGATCGAATAGCACATACGGCGCCAGGTGCTGTGAGCTTATCCGTCCAGGCCGAGTCGAAGCCGACGATCGTCCAGGAACTGGAACTCATTCTGGAAAACCGACGCCAGAAACATCCAGGCCGGGTTGCAGAGATATCTGCTCGTTCGTCGAGCGACCTTGCTTGATGTCAAGGAACACAACGCGCTTGGCGAAAACGCGATGGAAGTCGTTGAGCCTTTGCGCGAACCATTCGTGCTGCCGGGGCCAGTCGGCTTCATCATCTGGATCGACATTATCAAGGTAGACCGAAACGCGACAATCACGGTTAGTGGGTAAATCTTCCCATATCAACGAATACCCTAATTCTCGTTCAATGGCTTCATTTTGTTGCTTCAGTTGTCCGAGTATTTGCTTCGCGGTGTCGCCTCCAATGTAGAGGTTAGTGCGGATTTGATTTTTAGGCCGCAGCATCACTGCGCCAAGGTGAAAGCCGCTCCGCCCAATAGGGTATGACATCCAGGACTGCGGCTGCGCTTTACGGTTTCCGGAGACTGCCCCTCCAATGCGATTGAGCGCGGCTTGCATCCCCTCCCAGTAAGAGCGTTGCAAGATGCGCGTATCCGACAATTGACTATCGTCGATAGCTCTAGCGGCTTGAGCTACTGCGTGCGACCAATCATTCGGCTTCGAAACGATGTTGAACTTGGGAGCGGCCGGTGATTGCCCGATGCGCCATAGCTCCACTTCCAGTCCGAAAAATTTGAAGCTGTCATCGGTGATGCGGTTTAGCCAATCCAGGGTCGAGCGATGTTCTTCGGTGAATTTCGCGGCGACCCAAACGATCGTTACTGCTTCGAGCCCGGAGGCGTAGGTTAACAGCTGGCCTAGATGGGTGTGATCCGTGCGCTCCAATTGGTTCTCGATCAGAACCCACCGATCGGTTCCAATATCCTTGCACAGAATGTCAGCCCGGAATGGTCCGACCCTTCGCTCCTGCGCCTCGAGTTCAAGCTCGAGCCCAAGCGTGTTCGCCAAGACGACTAGATTCTCGCTACGGGCCAGCCACGGCGTAAAGTCAGAGGCTTCAGATGACCAGATATCTCGCAATTCCACACGTTCAAGTCGGCCGAGCGCGGGCGTTGCCATACTGGGTCTCCATGGTCATGTGCTGTCGACTATGCCCGGCTGAGTCCATGTCAATCAAGGGAACTCGCCGGCCTCAAGCTGACGATATCCTGCTCAGATGGCAGTTTGGTCTGCTGCAGTGTTTCGCGCGAGCTGAGCCAATCGAGGGCGCAGGCTGTTTACGAGGCTGTTCGCGGCAGCCCGAACCCATTGGCCGTCTGTCGCTCCGTCTCGCACACCGCGACTGACGATCAAACGGCCTTGAAACGGATCGGAGCGTTCCTTTCGGAATTTCACGTCAAGGCCGGTTTCAGATCTGATTGCGTCCGCGTCGTCGAATAGCGCTGAGAATATGAGGGCCCCATCCACGTCAGTCAGAGGCATTTGGACACCAATTTCGCTGGGTCCTTCACGATAGGCCGTTAGCCATTGCCCTGCCGGCAGATCGATCCGAATCCAGTTGTTCCCACCATGACGCGGCGGTGGCTGGTCCGGATGATCGAAGTGCGCCTCGTCGATCACAGACTGCCAAAACGCTCTGTTCGCAAGACGTTGACCGACCGGTTCTGCCCGCACGATCTCGCGGGTGCTGGCGCCGATATTCCCACCGTCGACTGATTCGAGTTGCACCGGTGCGCCGGCCTGATCGACCACCAGGCGTTGCTTCACGATTTCGGTGGTGAGCGGCAATTGTGGAAGCACAACAAGGTTGCCTGCGGCGCCTCGCCACACCTGAAGCTCGACAAGCGAAAGCCTGCTGAACGCGCCTAGGGTGGCATTGATGTATGCACCGATCGCGTGAAGGTCAGACCGGATGCCATCGCCCACGATGATCAGGTGAAAGTCGCCGAACTCCAACGACCTCGACACCGCATCGACAAAGGTTGCCTCGTCCAAATCAGCTTCGTGGCTGCGAGCGTGATCAAAAAGCGGATTAGCGCCTCGCTCTGCCGAGAGGTTTCTCAGCCTCGCGGTCAAGTCCGCGTAGCCCAGTCCTTTCAGGAGCGCGGCATACTCGATGACCTGCGCCACGACCTCGCGCCGCGCCTGCGGGTTGCGCCACAGCTTGCACTCTATAAGCACCAGACGGCCAGATCGGGTAACGCCCAGGCAATCCAGAAAGACCGAACCGCCGGGTCGCGAAAGTGCGAATTCCCGAGCTACCGGGATCAACGGTCCTGCACCTGGCTCAATGCGATCGAGGGGGATCAGCGCTGGATGATCGTGCACAAGGCGCTGGATCCAGCCCTCGTTGAACCCGCCATCGTTGCCAAGACTAACTCGCTCCAGCCGCGACGACGTGCCGTCGAGCCTTATCTCTATAGCGCTCACGTTGCCTGGCTCCCAGCTCTCTGCCTGTCTCAGCTGAGTAGGTGACCCGGTCAAGCACTGTCAGTGCTGATCCACACCGAGGTTGTGGCGCGGTCGTGCCGAACTGAGGTGTGATCGCGTTTCCAGTGCCAATCTGCACTGCAAGCTATTGTGAATGTGAGAGAATTTTGGGGGCGCTTTCGGCGCAAACCCAGCTTCGGAGGGCAACGCTCTATCCAGCTGAGCTACGGGCGCAATCCGTGGATGGTGGATAGCCGATCGCGCGGCGCGGGGCAACGAGGGAATTGCGACGGGGCGGGGGCGCGGCGGCCCTGGGCTTGGAGGATGAACGACCTCGGGACGAGGCCGGTGTTTCCACGCCGACCCTCATGACCCCGCCACCTCGAACAGCACCTCGTTGCGCCGCAGCGGGCCGGGCGTCCAGGGGTCGTTGTAATAGGCATAAGTCGCCTCGCCCCGGATCGCGATCCCCGCTTTCGCCAGCCAGGCCCGCAGGGCCGCCTCCTTCTCCGCGATCAGCGCGTCGGTGGCGACGCCGGAGAAGCGGATCGCGGCGCGCCGCGCCGCCGGCAGCTCGAGCAGGCGCACATCCTCCCCGGCCGCCTTGGGCAGCGTCTCCAGCGTGTAGGTCGAGGGCATCACGAAGCGCACCAGCCAGCTCTGCGCCGCGGGTTGCGCCGGCGTCTGCGTCACCGGGGCGGTCATGCTGATGCTGTCGCCGGGCCGGTTCTTCGCGAAGATATAGGCCGCGAGCGGCGAAAAACCGGCGCGCACCGCCGTCTGCCGGTCGCCCTGCCGCGTCACCTCCGCCACGCGCAGCGCCGGATAGTCGCGGATCTCGATGGCCCCGTCCTGCCTGACCGAGACGTATTTCGGCTGCTCGATCGTGCTCATCACATAGATCCAGATCCCGATCGCGACGGCCGCCAGCGCGGCGACCAGCCCGAGCCCCGTGAGCGCCAGCATCTTGAACGTTCCCATGGCCTGGTCCGCATGGCCTGCGTGGCGCCCGTCGGGGTCGGCGACGCTTCACACGCGGACAAGCCTAGCACGGGCCTCGCCCGCCCGGCGCCCGCCACGACGTCGCGGCCGTCCCCGGGCTTGCCTCGGCGCGACGTCGCGCACATCCTGCCGGCGATCAGGCGGCAGGAGAGCGATGCGATGGCGGCGAGCGATGCGGAGAAGGCCCGGCTGGCGCTCGACATCTTCGCCCATTTCGAGACCGAGCCGGGCGAATGGCTGGCGGCCGGCAACCTGCTCTCGATCGCGGCGATGAACGGCTGGGAGACCACGGCGGTCGTGGCGAGCTACGAGCACGGCAAGGCGCTGGGCTGGTTCGAGGACGGGCCGAACGGCACGGTCACGATCACGCAAGCCGGTCGTGCGCAGATCTGAGCCGCACCGCGCCGACACCCGCAGCATGCCGAAGTTCGAGGCCATTCCCGCCGCCGTGCGCCGCGCCGCCTGCGCCTTCCACGAGGCTGGGCACATCGTCGTCGGCTGGCATCACCGCCGCGCCATCACCCATGCCTGGCTGCGCCCGCCGCAGGGCGTCTCGGGCGAGACCTGCTTCGAGCCCTATCGCCGCGGCTTCGATGCGCAGAGCCCGCAGGACCGCAGGCGCGCCGAGATCGAGATCACCATCCTCGCCGCCGGCCATTGCGGCGAGATGCTCTACTGGAACGAGCCGGCGGGGCTGAAATGGTATCCCGGCGAACTGCGCTCGCATGGCGATGATCTCGACCAGATGCAGCCCTTCATCGCCCTGCTGCAGCCGCCCGATGCCGGCCTGCTGCGCGCCCGCTGCGCCCGCGCCGCCACCGCCATCCTCTACCAGCCGGCGATGCGGTGCGCCCATGCGGCGATCGCGGCGCGGCTCGACGCGCAGGGGCGCATCGGCCGCGACGAGGTCGAGGCCCTGATGGCGCAGGCCGGTCTGGCCCGCGAGGCCTAGGGCGTGTCCCGGGTGACGGCCGGTTTCGGCTCTAGTGCCCGCGCAGCGCGCCGAGCAGCTCCGGCCCGCTCTTGCCGATCAGGTTCTTGGGCAGTTCGGCGACCAGCGCGCCTTCGAGCTGCTTGTGGTAGTGGCGCCGCATCTCGCCCAGCGTCCGCGGCGAGGCGATCACCACGAGATGGCTGATCTTGTGCCCGGTGACCTGGTGGTTGAGCCAGGACGTCGCCGCCGCCGCATGGGCGTCCTCGTCGATCTGGTGCCCGGTCGGGTTGGCCGAGCTGGAATCGCGCCCGCCGCCCCCGGCCCTGTTGTGCTCGTCCAGATTGGGCGAGGGCAGGGCGGCGAGCGCCGGCTCGGCCTCGTTGCCGCTGTTGCGGAAGAGCGCGAACTGCTGGCCGTCGACGAGCGCGATCACGGCACCATGGGGGAGTTGCATCGGAGTATCCTCGGCTGGGTCTGGCCCGTTGCCCCGGGACCGGAGCCCCCGGGACCTGCAGGGTTGTGATCGTCAAACGCCGCCGTCGCCGCATTGATCCCGATCAAGCGGCCCGCGCCGCCGGGGTGACCGGGCGCCGCATCTGCCGCAAGATCGCCCGGCCGGGAACGGATGCTTCGCTCTCGCGTCCCAAAGCCGCGCGTTCTAAGAAGCGGCGCGAACCTTCGTTGAGGAATTCCGATGTCGTCCACGATCAGCCCGCTCGCGGGCAAGCCGCTCGACCCCAGCCTGCTGGTCGATCTCGCCCGGCTCGGCCAGGCCTATCTCGAGCGGCCCGATCCGGCCGATCCGGCCCAGCGCGTCGCCTTCGGCACCTCGGGCCATCGCGGCTCCTCGCTGCTGCGCTCCTTCAACGAGGCCCATATCCTCGCCATCGCCCAGGCGATCTGCCTCTATCGCCGCGAGCAGGGGATCGACGGCCCGCTCTTCCTCGGCATCGACACCCATGCCCTCTCGCGCCCCGCCTTCGAGACCGCACTCGAAGTCTTCGCCGCCAATGGCGTGACCACGCTGGTCGATGAGGATCTGCGCTTCACGCCGACGCCGGTGATCTCGCACGCCATCATCGGCCACAACCGCGGGCGCAAGACCGGTCTGGCCGACGGCGTGGTGATCTCGCCCTCGCACAACCCGCCGGCCGATGGCGGCTTCAAGTACAATCCGCCCCATGGCGGCCCGGCCGACACCGACGCCACCGGCTGGATCGAGCGCAAGGCCAATGCGCTGCTCGAGGCCGGCCTCGCCGGCGTCTCGCGCATCCCCTATGCCCGCGCGCTCGCCTCCGAGCAGGTCCGCCGCCACGGATTCCGCGAGGCCTATGTCGCCGAGCTCTGCAGCGTCGTCGACATGGAGGCGATCCGCAGCGCCGGCGTCGCCATCGGCATAGATCCGCTCGGCGGGGCGGGGCTCGACTATTACGCCCCGATCATCGAGCGCTACCGCCTGAACGCGACCATCGTCGACCAGACGCTCGACCCGACCTTCGCCTTCATGCCGGCGGACTGGGACGGCAAGATCCGCATGGACTGCTCCTCGCCCTACGCGATGACCGGCCTCATCGCGATGAAGGACCGCTTCGACGTCGCCTTCGCCAACGACACCGACGCCGACCGCCACGGCATCGTCAGCCGCAGCGGCGGGCTGATGAACCCGAACCATTATCTCGCGGTGGCGATCGACTACCTCTTCCGCAACCGCTCCGGCTGGCGGGCGGACGCCGCCATCGGCAAGACCATCGTCAGCAGCGCCATCATCGACCGTGTCGCGGCGCGGCTCGGCCGGCGTCTGGTCGAGGTGCCGGTCGGCTTCAAATGGTTCGTCGAGGGGCTTTCGGACGGCAGCTTCGGCTTCGGCGGCGAGGAGAGCGCCGGCGCCTCCTTCCTGCGACTCGACGGTTCGAGCTGGAGCACGGACAAGGACGGGCTGATCCTCGGCCTGCTCGCCGCCGAGATCACGGCGAAGACGGGCTCCGACCCCGGCGAGCGCTATGCCGCGATCACGAAGGATCTGGGCGAGCCGCTCTATGCCCGCATCGACGCGCCGGCGACCCGCGAGCAGAAGGCGGTGCTGAAGAACCTGTCGCAGGCCCAGCTCGGCACCGACACGCTCGCCGGCGAACCCATCACCGCCGTCCTCAACGCGGCGCCGGGCAATGGCGCGGCGATCGGCGGCGTCAAGGTCGTCACGGGCGAGGGCTGGTTCTGTGCGCGCCCCTCGGGCACGGAGGAGGTCTACAAAATCTACGCCGAGAGCTTCCGTGACGCCGGCCATCTCGCCCGCATCCAGGAGGAGGCGCAGGCCGTGATCGCGCGGGCCTTCGCGGCGGCCTGACCGGCCGGGGCAGAGCGGGGGCTACTCCCCCGCCGCGCTGCGGCGCGCGGGCGACGAGCCCTCCTCCGCCTCCTCGGCGCCGGTGGCGAGCCGGTGGCGCGACATCGCCTCGATCAGCTGGCGGTTGGAATGCTCCAGCGTGCCGACATGGTCGATATGGTGGCGCAGATCGGTGCGCAGCTGCTGGTTCACCCCGGTCAGGAAATCGGCCTTGGACTGCAGGGCCGAGAGCTTGATCTCGAGATCGTAGACGGTCTTGTCGCGCTGGCCGAGATCCTCGACCAGCCGGCGTTCGCGCTCGGCGGCCGCCGCGGCCTGGGCCTCCAGCTCCTTGATCGTCTGCAGCGCGGTGGCGATGCGCGTCTGCGCCTGGCCGGCGGCCTCGTTGGCAGTCTCGCGCTCGCCGCTCATCTTCTCCGCCAGCGCGGCGATGTCCCGCTGCAGGCGGCTGTTCTCGCCGGTGGCGGCGACGAGGTCCGAGCGCAGCATCGCGACCTCGCGCGAGAGGTTCTGCGCGGCGGCGGATTTCTCGAGCAGCTTCTGATCGACGACCTGGCGCTCTTCGGAGAGCCGCTGGATGCGCGAATCGGCCCGGGAGAGCCGCTGCATCAGCGCATTCACCTCGCTCTGCAGCTTGGCATGCTCGGCTTCCAGCGCGGCGAGCGCCGCCTGGTTGTGGTCGAGCGCGGCGCGGCTGCGGTGCAGCTCCTCCTCGTAGCGCATCGCCAGGGGGCGATAATGGCCGATCTCGCTCTGCAGCCCGGCGATCTCGCGCTCCTGGCGGGTGCAGACGCTGCTCAGCTCCTCGATCTGCGCGGCCTGGTCCTGCGAGGTCTGGATGAACTTCGGCAGGATCTGCTGCATCGTCGCGGTGCGCGTCATCAGCAGGTCGAGCTGGACCGACCAGTTCGAGATCTTGGCGAATTCGGCCTGGAGTTCGTTGGACTGCTCGCTGATGGCGGTCATCAGCTGGCCGACCTCGTGCGAGCTGCCCGGCTTGGGCGGCGGCGGCGCGAGGGGCGCGATCGGCTCGCCGGCCTCGTTGGCGGCGGTCTCGGGCACGGGGAAGGCGGGAGCCGGCGGCGCCTCCCGCGCCTCGCTCCGCCCCCCGATGAGACGCCTCAGACTTGCACCGATCATCGAAGCCACCCCACCCCACCTTGCCCCTCTCGACGCGGGACATGCCACCCTTCGAGGGCCCGGCGATCGCGATTCCCGGGCCGCAGCGTGGCGGCCGCTCAGCAGAAGACGGGGCGTGATCCAAGGCAACAGCGCAGTGGCGCCCGGCGCGAGTTGCGAACAACTTCTTTGGCGCCGAGCCCGTTCTCAGCCGCTGCGCGGCCCGCCCCCGGCCTGCCGCAGCTTCAGTTCGAGCATATAGGCCCGCTGCACCGCCTCGCGCTCGCGCAGCAGCGCCTTCTCCAGCACGCCCTGCTGCGTCTGCAGCACCTCGTTCGCCCGGCTCAGCGTGGCCTCCGCCTTCTCGGCGCGCTGGCTGAGGTCGTCCTTCTCCCGCGCCAGCGCCGCGACCTGCTGCTGCAGCTTTTCCTTTTCGCGTTCGGCGTCCTCGAGCGAGCCGCGCGCCTTGTGCAGGATCTCCAGCAATTGCAGCTGCATCGATTCGAAGGCGGCGCCCGCGCCCTCGACCAGCGCCAGCGTGTCCTGCGGATGCGGCCGCCCGGTCACGCGCCGCGCCAGCGGGCGCGGCGGCGGCGCCGGCGCCCGCTCCGGCGCCTCCCACCGGGCGGGAGACCGCAGCATCGCGCGGCTGAGGCTGGGCGCGTCCTGGCTCACGGTCAGTCGCGCGGCTGCGGGCGGTTCGCCGGCGAGAAGGAGGTCGTCACCGCGTCGTGCAGCCGCGCGAGCCAGCCCTCGGCCTCCAGCGCGCGCGCCTCGGCCTGGCGGGCCCGCTCCTCGGAGCGCCACAGCATCTCGTTGGCGGTGGCGATCTGCGCCTCGAGCTCGCGCATGTTCACGGCCGCCTGCGCGATGGTCTGCTGCAGCCGCTCCTCGAGCTGGGCGTAGCGCAGATTGCTGATCCGGATCGCCTCGCTCGTTTCCTCGATCAGGGCGAGCGCGGACGGCCAGTCCCGCTGCGGCACGGGCGGGGCGGCCTGGCGCATGGGCTCCGGCGCGGCCGCCGCCGCGGGGAAGGTGGCGATCTTGTCGGAGGTGTTCAGGAACTGCTCCGAGGTCGGCAGGGTCTGGCGCAGGGTCGTGACGGTGGCGAGGTCGCTAACGGCTGGCTGCATGGCTTTGCTCCGTGAGAGCCGGGAGGGCGGGCGGCACGGGCCCGTCCTCTCCGAGGGGGGACGAAAGAAGCGGATCCGCGAGGGGCGGCGCGACGGGAATTGAGAAAGACGGCGTGGCGACGCCGAGCAACTGGTCCTGAAGGGCCCGGCGGTTGGCACGGGCGAGATCGAGCGCGCGCTGGAGCAGCAGTTTGTCGCGGCGCTCGCCCTGCAGCATGTCCTCGAGCCGCAGGCATTCGCGCTGGAGCGAGTCGGTCGCCCAGACATGCTGCGCCCGGGCGGCGCGCAGCTCGGCCTCGGCCGCGGTGCCGACGCCGCCGAGGCGGGCGATCTCCGCCGCGCGATCGGCGAGCGCCGACTCCAGGGCCGCAATCCGGCTGGCCTGCCGCGCCTTCTCGATCGCCGCCTCGTGCAGGGCCTCCTTGAGCCGGCCGATCTCGGCGGCGGCCGCCTGCCTCTGCCGGTCGGATTGCGCGGTGGCATCGCGCTGCTGTTCGAGGGCGCGCTCGGTGGCGGCGAGCGCCGCACGCGCCTGCCGCAGATGCAGCCGCTCCGCCTCGATCAGCGTTTCCATGGCGGCGAGCCGGCCCAGCGCCGCTTCGAGCCGCAATTCGAGGAAACTCTGCTGGGCGGCGACCAGCCGACGCGCCGAGGCGTCGTCGTCGGCCGCTCCACTGGCCGACCCCGCGCGCGCCGGCGTGCCCAGCCAGTCCTGCGAGTCGGCGAGAGGGAGCGCGTTCAAGTGATGGCCTCGAAGAGTGCGCCTGTGGAGCTTGGGGAACGCCGACACGAATCAATCGCTCAACTTAGCTACTCTTAACGAATCGTATCAATCCGAGATTTTGTCCCTGAGGCGCCCCAGCGCTCCGCAAAACGATTTTCTTGGGGACGTCACCGTCAAGCCATGCCGGAACAGTGGGGCGATGCGCCCGCCGGGCTTGTCGTGGCGGGCTTTCCGGCCGACCCATGACGGATCGGGCCTGTCAGGGGAGCCTCATGCGCCAGTCCATCGACCACATCGTCATCGCCGTCACCGATCTGGACAAGGCGATCGCCGACTACACGGCGCTGGGCTTCACCGTCCTGCCAGGCGGCGAGCATCCGCGCGGTTCGCGCAATGCGCTGATCGTTCTGGCCGACGGCGCCTATCTCGAGATCATCGCCTTCGCCCGGCCCGTGCCCGGTTTCCGCTGGTGGCGGGTGCTGGACGAGGCCGGCAGCGGCCTGGTCGACTACGCCCTGCTGCCGGCGGACGATCTCGACAGGGACACCGCCCGCATTCGCGATGCCGGCATTGCGATCGAGGGGCCGATCGACGGCGAGCGCCTGCAGCCGGACGGAACCCGTATCGCCTGGCGGTCCTCGCGCCCGCCTGAACCCGACATCCCCTTCCTCTGCGAGGATGTCACGCCGCGCGCGCTGCGCGTGCCCGAGGGCGCAGCCCGCCGCCACGCCAATGGCGTGACCGGCATCGCTGGCGTCACGGTCGCGGTCCGCGATCTCGCCGCCTCCGTCGCCCGCTACCGCGCGGTCACCGGGCTCGAGCCGCTCGCGACCGGGGCCGCTCCCGGCCTCGGCTTCGCGCTGGCGCAATTCCGGCTCGGCCGCCAGATGCTCTCGCTGGCGCAGCCGCGCGGCGAGGCCTGCGAGGGGCTGACGCGCCAGCTCGGCCGGCGCGGGCAGGGCGCCTTCGCGCTCTCCTTCTTCGGGCCGGCCGATCGCTGCCTCGACCGGGCACTGGCCCATGGCGCCCGGCTGGAGATCGTCCGCGCGCTGTGACGGAACCGACGCTGCCCCGCGCGACGCGGCGTGCTATGCGCCGGGCCGAGCAGGGAGGACGAGGCGGATGCGCAAGCTGCTGATCATCGGCATCGGCGCCGGCGATCCGGACCAGATGACGGTCCAGGCGATCGCGGCGCTGAACCGCGCCGATGTGGTCTTCCTGCCCGACAAGGGCCAGGAGAAGGCAGCGCTGCGCCATCTGCGCGAGGCGATCTGCGCGCGCTTCATCGAGAAGCCTTTTCGCAGCGTGACGATGGAAACCCCGCGCCGCGCCGAGGCCGGGGACGATTATCGCGGCGTCGTCGACGACTGGCACGCCCGCATCGCCGCGTCCTACGCGGCGCTGTTCCGGCAGGAACTGGCGGATGGGCAGACCGGCGCGCTGCTCGTCTGGGGCGATCCCGCGCTCTATGACAGCACCCTGCGCATCGTCGAGCGCGTCCGCGCGGGCGGCCTGGCGCTGGACTGGCAGGTTATCCCCGGCATCAGCAGCGTCCAGGCGCTCGCCGCCCGCCATCGCATCCCGCTCAACCGCATTGGCGAACCCGTGCTGATCACCACCGGCCGCAAGCTGGCGGAGGGCCTGCCGCAGGCGCCGGACGGCGTCGTCGTCATGCTGGACGGCGAGCAGGCCTTCGCGAAGATCGCGCCGGAGGGCCTGGAGATCTTCTGGGGCGCCTATCTCGGGACGCCGGACGAGATCCTGATCGCCGGCCCGCTCGCTGCGGTTTCGGACGAGATCGTGCGGATCCGTGCCGCGGCGCGCGAACGCCATGGCTGGATCATGGACATCTATCTGCTCCGGCGGATTTAGCCGCGGGCGGCCAGGGCGTACGCTTGCCCCGCCCCGCACCGCCATGTGAGATGCGCGCCACGGATTGCGGGACGAACCATGCCTTCGACCAGACGCGACGAGGCCGCCGGAGCGGGCGCCGAGCGGGATGTCCTCGATCTCGGTGGCTATGTCCCCTATTTCCTGACAGCGATCTCCAACACCTGGTCGCGCAGCTCCTCGCGGCTCTATCTCGAGCGCTTCGGCGTCGGCGTCACCGAATGGCGGGTGATGTCGCAGCTCGCCATCGAGCCCGGCATCCCGGCGCAGCGCATCTGCGAGGTCATCGGCCTCGACAAGGGCGCGGTCAGCCGCAGCGCCGCGACGCTCGTCGCGGCCGGCCATGTCGTCGAGCGACCCGATGCCCGGGACGCCCGCCGCCAGCTCCTCGAACTCACGCCCACTGGCTATGCCCTGCATGACCGGCTGATCGCGCTGGCCACCGCCCGCGAGCAGCTGATGCTGGAGGGCTTCAGCCCGCAGGAGCGCGCGCAGCTCCTCGATTTCCTGCGCCGCATGCAGGCGCGCCTGCCGGCCCTGCGCGATTTCGCGCCGCCATCCGGCGAGGGCGGCTAGGCCTTACCAGCGGCGATAGCCGTAGCCGAAGCCATAGCCGCCATAGAAGCCGCCAAAATCCTGGTAGACATAGGTCCGCCGCGCTGCCGCCCGCTCGACGTCGATCGTCTGCATGCATTGCGCGAAGGCATCCGTGCCCTGCCGGAAGCCATAGCCGCGACACTGCTCCATATCGAGCGCGCGGCGCTCCTCCAGCGTCATGCAGCCGCTGGCGGTCAGCGCCAGGGCAACGGCAGCAAGCGGTGCGATCTTCATGTCCGGCATCCTTCGGTCGGCACGATCCAGGTCAAAATGGCACCTGCCAGAAAAGGCCGCAAATGAGTCGAGATTGCGAAAGGCTTCAGGCGTAGCGGCGCGAGGCCGCGCCATGGGCGCGCCTGAGCGCGGCGAGGTCGAGGCCGGGGATCGCCCCGTCGATCACCCGCCAGCGCCCGGCGACCATGACGCGGTCGGCCCGGTGCGCGCCGCACAAAACCAGTGCCGCGACCGGGTCATGCGCGCCGGAGAAGCGCAGCTCGTCGAGCCGGTAGAGCGCGAGATCGGCCTGCATCCCCGGCGCGATCGTGCCGATATCGGAGCGGCCGAGGCAGCGCGCCGAGCCCTGCGTGGCCCAGCGGATGACGTCGCGGGCGGTCACCGCGGCGGCGCTCTCATAGCGCAGCCGGTTGACCAGCAGGGCGTGCCGCAGCTCCTCCATCAGGTTCGAGCCGTCATTGGAGGCCGAGCCGTCGACGCCGAGCCCGAGCGGCGAGCCGGCCGCCTCCAGCTCGCGCGTACGGCAGAAGCCGGAGGCGAGGACCCCGTTCGAGGTCGGGCAGTGACAGACACCAACCCCGGCCTTCCCCAGCCGCTCGCATTCGTCACAGGAAAAATGCACGCCATGCGCCAGCCAGGTCTTCGGCCGCATCCAGCCGGTTTCCTCCAGCAGGTCGAGCGGACGCTTGCCGTAGACCTGCAGGCAATAGGCGTCCTCGTCCTTCGTCTCGGCGAGATGGGTGTGAAGCGGGGCATTGAAGCGCGCCGCCAGCTCCGCCGATTTCGCCATCAGCGACGGCGTCACCGAAAACGGCGAGCAGGGCGCGAGCGCGATCTGGATCATGCTGCCCGGTGCGGGATCATGGAACAGTTTCAGCACGCGCTCGCTGTCGGCGAGGATCGTGTCCTCGTCCTGCACCACCGTGTCGGGCGGCAGCCCGCCATCCTTCTGCGACAGGTTCATCGAGCCGCGCGAGATCGTCGCGCGGATGCCGAGCGCGCGCGCCTCCTCCACCGCGATGTCGACGGCGTCCTCCAGCCCCGGCGGATAGAGATAGTGATGGTCGGCCGCCGTGGTGCAGCCCGAGAGCAGCAGCTCCGCCAGCGCCGCCCGCACGGCCAGCCGCAGATCCTCGGGCGTCAGCCGCGTCCAGAGCGGATAGAGCGCGGTGAGCCAGGGAAACAGCTCGCGGTCGATCGCGGCCGGATGGGCCCGCGTCAGCGTCTGGTAGAAATGATGATGCGTGTTGATCAGGCCGGGCAGCACGACATGCGCGGAGGCGTCGAAGACCTGATCGACCGGCGCCGCCGGTGCGGCCCCGGCCGCGACAAGCTCGGCGATGACCGTGCCGTCCACCACGACGCCGCCCGGGGCGTTCTCGGCGACGATGCCGAGCGGGTTCCTGATCCAGAGGCGCATGGGAGGTCCGGCGGGTTGGCGAGGTCTTGACCGACACTGCCGCCGCGACGGGCCGAGGTAAAGCGCCGCTCCTCAGTCCCAGGGCAGATCCACCTTGCAGCGATAGCCGATGAAGCATTGCGGATTGTCGCGGCTCGGCACGAAGGCGGGCTCCATGAAGTCGCCATGCTGGCAGAAGCTGCGGTCGTTGACGAAGCGGTCATAGGTGAAGCCGCCGGTGCCGAGCACGATCGCGCCGCTGGCGACGACATTCTGGCGGTTCGTCGCGCAGGTTCGCTCCGGCGTCGAGGGTCGCGGCTGCGCCAGCGCCGGCGCGGCGAGGGTGAGGAGCATCAGGGACAGGGTCAGGCGCGTCATGGGGACCTCCGGCCGGTTCGCGGCATCGACCCCTCTTTAACACAGCGGTCCCGGCTGCGTTCCTGCGGCGAAACGGGCCGGCCTGCGGGGATGGGGGCGGTGTCCGGCTCCGCCCGCCTTGACGCCACGCCGCTCATCCGCCATCGCTCGCCCCGTCATGCTCGGGCTTGTCCCGAGCATCCACGTCTTCACCTTGTCCACGTCGCCAGGCGTGGATGGTCGGCACAGGGCCGACCATGACGAGAGAGCCGAGCCATGACCAATCTCACCGATCTCGCCGCCACCATCGACGCCGCCTGGGAAGCCCGGGCCGAGATCGGCATCAACACGAAAGGCGCGGTGCGCGAGGCGGTCGAGCAGGCGATCGAGATGTTGGACGCGGGCCAGGCCCGTGTGGCCGAGAAGCAGGGCTCCGACTGGGTCGTCCACCAGTGGCTCAAGAAGGCGGTGCTGCTCTCCTTCCGCCTGACCGACAACATGATCATCGCCAACGGCCCGGGCGACGCCGTGTTCTGGGACAAGGTGCCCTCGAAATTCGCCGGCTGGGGCGAAAACCGCTTCCGCGCCGCGGGCTTCCGCGTCGTGCCGCCGGCGGCCGCGCGCAAGGGCTCGTTCCTGGCGCCCAACGTCGTGCTGATGCCGTCCTTCGTGAACATCGGCGCCTATGTCGACTCAGGCACCATGGTCGACACCTGGGCGACCGTCGGCTCCTGCGCCCAGATCGGCAAGAACGTGCATCTTTCGGGCGGCGTCGGCATCGGCGGCGTGCTCGAGCCGCTGCAGGCCAACCCGACGATCATCGAGGACAACTGTTTCATCGGCGCTCGCTCCGAGGTCGTCGAGGGCGTCATCGTCGGCGAGGGCTCGGTGCTCTCGATGGGCGTCTTCATCTCGGCCTCGACCAAGATCGTCGACCGCGCCACCGGCCAGGTCCACATCGGCAAGGTGCCGCCCTATTCGGTCGTGGTGCCGGGTTCGCTGCCGGGCAAGCCCTTCCCGGACGGCACGCCGGGCCCCTCGCTCTCCTGCGCCGTCATCGTCAAGACGGTCGACGCCCAGACGCGCTCGAAGACCGGCATCAACGAGCTGCTGCGGGACTGATCCAAAAACCGCGCCGTCATCCCGGATAAGCCGCGTGAGCGGCGCCGACCCGGGATCCATGCCTGAACCGTTCCGGCATGGATCCCGGGTCTCCCTGCGGTCGCCCGGGATGACCTCGGAGTCAGGGGATGGCTCAACCCACCGGCGTCGAAGCATCCGCCGCCGGCGCCGCGGCGCTGACACCCGCCAGCGCGTCGCGCAGGGCCTGCTCGCGGCTGTGGTCGAGCGAGGTCTTCAGCACGGTGCCGCCGGTGCCCTTGATCGCCTCCAGCACCTTGTCGCCGGTGACGCGCTGGACGAGCACGAAGAGCGCGGCATTTCCCGGCTGGAGACTGCCGGCGAGATCCTTCATGAAGGCGTCGTTGATGCCGTAATCGGTCAGCGCGCCGCCGAGGGCGCCGGAGGCGGCGCCCAGCGCCGCGCCCGCCAGCGGCATCAGGAAGATCGCGCCGATCAGCAGGCCCCAGAAGGAGCCCGACGCCGCGCCCATCGCCGTGGTGTTGAGCAGCTGGTTCAGCTTCACCTTGCCGCCCTCCTGCATGACCGCGATGGCCGCGTCGCCGATCTCGATCAGATACTCCTTCTGCAGCCCGAACAGCTTCTGGCGCATCTCCTCGGCACGGGCTTCGGTCGGGTAGACGATGACGACGAGATCGGACATGGGGCTCTCCTGCCGCGGGTGGGATCGCAGACTAGACCCCGTTTCTTGACGGGTCTGTGGCGAGGCTAGCGCAAAGCCGCAGTCGCCATGCGATCTGGATCAATCCACCGCCGGCGCCTTGGCGGCCTGGGCCGCGCCGCTGCGCAGCGGCAGCTCCTCCATCCGCAGCAGGAAGCCGAGCGCGCAGGCGAAGCCGAGGCAGGTCGCCCCGAAGACATACTGGAACAGCCGCACCATCGTGTCGCGATCTACGCCGTCGAGCCGGATCGATTCATGCGACAGCCCCGGCCCGGCGCCGCCGATGCCGCCGAGCACGATGGCCCCGAAGATCGCCACGATCAGCGCCCCGCCGATCTGGCGGAAGAAGTTCGCCGCCCCCGTCGCGGTGCCGAGCTGATGCGGCAGCACCGCGTTCTGGATCGAGACGGTCGCGACCGGCAGCATCGTGCCGAGCCCGACGCTGATCAGCGCCAGCAGAGCGCAGAAGGGCACGAGCGGCATGCGCCCGGGCTGCCAGGCCAGCAGCGCCACCCCGGCCAGCGCGACGCTGAGCCCGATCACCGGTACGCGCTTGTAGTGCTTGAGGCGGGTCATCGCCCGGCCCGACAGGGTGGCGCCCACGACCGTGCCGACCGTCAGCGGCAGCAGGCCGAAACCGGAGGAGGCGGCGTTCAGCCCCATCACGCCCTGGAAATAGATCGGCAGATAGATCGTCAGGCCGATGAAGGTGCCCATGCCGAAGCCGGCCGCGACCGTGCCCATCCGCACCACCGGATTGGCGAGGATGTCGAGCGGGATCAGCGGCTCCTGCGCCGTGCGCAGCCGCCAGGCGAAGGCGAGCCAGAGCAGGAGCGACAGCGCCACGAGCCCGCCGATCGGCGCCGACGCCCAAGGGTAATGCGTGCCGCCCCAGGAGAGCGCCAGCAGCAGCGTCATCGTCGCGCTGGTGATCAGCACGGCGCCGAGCAGATCGAGCCTGTGCGGGCGCTCATGCCGCGGCAGGCGCTTCAGCGCCGAACTCGTCATCAGATAGGCGGCCGCGCCGAGCGGCAGGTTGATCCAGAAGATCACCGACCAGTGCAACCGTTCCGCGATGACGCCACCCAGCACCGGGCCGAGCAGCGAGGACGCCATGAAGACGGACGCGATATAGACCTGGTAGCGCCCGCGCTCCTTGGGCGAGACCATGTCGGCGACGATGGTCTGCGCCAGGGCGATCAGCCCGCCGCCGCCGAGGCCCTGGACGAAGCGCGCCACCACCAGCAGCCAGAGCGAGGGCGCCAGCGCGCAGGCGAGCGAGCCCGCCATGAACACGGCGATGCCGCTGAGCAGCACGATGCGCCGGCCATGGATGTCGGCGAGCTTGCCATAGAGCGGCGTGACCGCGGTCGAGGCCAGGAGATAGGCCGTCACCACCCAGGGCAGATGCGTGACGTCGCCGAGCTCGCGCCCGATCGTCGGCATGGCCGTGGCGACGATGGTCTGGTCGAGCGCCGCCAGGAACATGGCGAGCATGATGCCGAACAGGATGCGGCGGATGTCCTCGTGCCGCATCGGCGCCTGCGCGGCCGCCGCCTGATGCGCCGGGGGATCGACCCGCTGATCCATGAAGTGCCGTGCCTGCCCGTGCGTCTGAGGAGGGCGCCATCCTAGGTGGCGGCCCGATCATGCACCAGAGGCAGGACGAGCAGGGCCGGTCTGGCGGCCATGCACGGCGGCATGGAACCCGACGGCACCGCCCCGATACGCGCGGGTCGGTCCCGGGAGTTCGCGCGGACAGGGCTTATCTTCGCAGCGGCCTTACAATCGTGACGGGGCTTGCCCATCTACGGTCAACGGCGCGTGCGCGCGCCGCCTGTGGGCTTCCCAGGGGTGTCCGTCAGCCTCCGTCCGACCCTTTCGCGGTGCCGGACCTGCGGGCCGCGTCTCCGGTGTGCCGGGCCGCAGCCACACACGAGGGGTCGACATGTCACTCAACTTTCCCAATCCGGTCCGCAGTTTCGATGCCGGCCGCTCCTGCGTCAGCTTCTGGGGCTCCGACGCGTCGCTGGAAATCGCCTTCCAGATCGAGGTCGATGCGCTGCGCCGGCTCGGCGCCGAACCCGGCGAGGCGCAGATGCTGGCGACCTTCGACAGCCATCGCGACGCGATCCTGAGCGCGGCGGCGACGGTATATGGCCGCCGCAAGGGCAGCTATCATCGCCTCACCGTGGCCGACATCGGCGGGAAGGACTGAACCCATGGCACGCCCGCCCTACAAGACCGGCGATCTCGTCCAGCTCACCGCCGGCTTTCACAATCAGGTCCGGCCCGGCCCTTTCGAGATCACGCGGCTGATGCCGCCGCGTGACAACAAGGAAGAACAGTACCGCGTGCGCGGCCCCGACGGCCTGGAGCGCGCCATCGGCCATCATGAGATCGAGGAGGAGATCCCGCTCCCCGGCGGGACGACGGGTTAGGCGGGCAGGGCCCCAGCGTCATGCCCGGGCGGCACGCAGCGGCCACCTGAGAATCTCCTGCCGCATGACGCGCCGGAGCCTCCTCGTCACGAAATGCTCGGGGCGAGCCCGAGCCTGCCGCGGGCAATCGTGAATCTTATCCCCGCCGACCGAAGCCGTGCCTATCCTGCGCTCGCTCTTCCCGACCGAGGGGGCTTCGCGAGGCGTCGTGTGGCCGGGGAGGGTGTGGTGTTCATGGGGGACGGCCGTCGCGGGCCTGACGCCATGGAGGGGCTTCGTCGCCCGGGTCGACCACAACCCGGTCCGTGAGGGACGCAACGCGCGACGACAGCACCAAAGAGAACCGCGCGCGGGGCGAGGTGGCGGCTGTTGGCGCTGCTTCGACACGACATTCGACATCGACATCGGCACGCAGCCGTCGACTGCGACGCCACCTCGTCCCGCGCATCCCCTCGGATCCGCATTCGAAGAGCCCGAAACCCCGCGGCGCTGAGCCGGCCGGGGCTTTCGGTGCGGCGGAGGCCCGCTATGATCGCTCCAACCGGACGAGGCCCATGCCCCTGCTCAGCGCCAGCGACTCCACGCTCGTCATCATCGATTTCCAGGCGCGGCTGATGCCGGCGATCCATGAGGGTGCGGCGCTCGTCGCCCATGCGCAGCGGCTGGTCGCCGCGGCCGGCCTGCTCGGCGTGCCCGTGCTGATGACCGAGCAGAACCCGGCCGGGCTCGGCGGCACCGTGCCGGAATTGGCGGGTGCAGGCCGCGTCATCGCCAAGATGAGCTTCGACGCCTGTGCCGAGGGCGCCTTTCTCGAGGCGTTGGCGGGCGACGGGCAGATCGTGCTCTGCGGCTGCGAGGCGCATGTCTGCGTCGGACAGACGGCGCTCTCCCTGCTCGCCCATCGCCGCCGCGTCGCGCTGGTTCAGGACGCGACCGGCTCGCGGCGCCCGGAGTCGAAGGATGCCGCGCTCGCCCGCCTCGCCCGCCACGGCGCCGAGATCGTCACGACCGAGATGGTGGTCTTCGAATGGCTGCGGAGCGCTGGGCATCCCCGCTTCCGCGAGGTGCTCAAGCTGGTGAAGTAGGGTGGGGCTTTTTCCCCGGAACCTCATGGTCATCCTGGGCGAGCGGCGAAGCCGCGAAGCCCGGGATCCATCACAGGGTTCGGCGGCGCCGCATGATGGATCCCGGCCGAGCTTCGCTCGCCCAGGATGACGGCGTCGGTTGCGGGAGCCAAAACCCTAAAGCGGCTTCCTGATCCATTTCGAGATCACGCCGACGATGCCTTCGCGGAAGGTCATCACGCAGATCACGAAGATCACCCCCTGCACCACCGTCACCCAGGCACCCAGGCCGGCGAGATAGTTCTGCATCGAGACGATGACGATCGCGCCCGCGATCGGCCCGAAGACGGTGCCGAGCCCGCCGACCAGCGTCATCAGCACCACTTCGCCCGACATCGACCAGTGCACGTCGGTGAGCGAGGCGAGCTGGAAGACGATCGCCTTGGTCGCCCCGGCGAGCCCCGCCAGGCTGGCCGAGAGCACGAAGACGGCGAGCTTGTACTGGTTGGCGCGGTAGCCGAGCGAGATCGCGCGCGGCTCGTTGTCCCGGATCGCCTTGCAGACCTGGCCGAAGGGCGAGTGGATGATGCGGTAGATCGCGAGCAGCCCGGCCATGAAGATCGCCGCCACCAGCCAGTACAGCGTCCGGTCGTCGGCGAGGCTGACCATCCCGAACAGATGCCCGCGCGGAACGGCCTGGATCCCGTCCTCGCCGCCGGTGAAGCGCGGCGTCTGCAGCGAGAAGAAGAACACCATCTGCGCCAGCGCCAGGGTGATCATGGCGAAATAGATGCCCTGCCGCCGGATCGCCAGCGCGCCGAAGACGAGACCGAGCCCGCCCGAGACGGCCGTGCCGAGCAGGATCGCCAGCTCCGGCGTCAGCCCCCAGTTCTTGGCGGTGTAGGCGCAGACATAGCTCGCCATGCCGAAATAGGCGGCGTGGCCGAAGGAGAGCAGGCCGCCATAGCCGAGCAGCAGGTTGAAGGCGAGCGCGAACAGCGCGAAGCAGAGCACCTTCATGACGAAGACTGGATAGGCCACGAAGGGCGCGGTCACGAGCAGGATCGCGATGCCGATCATGATGGCGCGGTGCAGGCGCAGCGTGCCCTTGTCGGCTTCGCCTGGCAGGGCGTCGGTGGCGGCGATGTCGGCCATGGTCAAATCCTCGTCTCGCGGCGGGCGGCCATCACGCGGCCCGTCCGAACAGGCCGGCCGGCCGCACCAGCAGCACCAGCACCATGATGATGAAGATCACCGTCGCCGAGGCCTCCGGGTAGAAGACCTTGGTCAGCCCCTCGATCAGGCCGAGCGAGAAGCCGGTGACGATGGCGCCCAGGATCGAGCCCATGCCGCCGATCACGACGACGGCGAAGACGACGATGATGAGGTCGGCGCCCATGTTCGGGTTCACCGAATAGATCGGCGCCGCCAGCACGCCGGCGAAGCCCGCCAGCGCCACGCCGAAGCCATAGGTCAGCGTCACCAGCAGCGGCACGTTGATGCCGAAGGCCTGGGTCAGCGTCGGGTTCTCGGTCGCGGCGCGTAGGTAAGCGCCGAGCTTGGTCTTCTCGATCAGGAACCAGGTCGCGAGGCAGACCACGAGCGAGGCGACGACCACCCAGCCGCGGTAATAGGGCATGAACATGAAGCCGAGATTCTGCCCGCCCCGCAGTTCGGCGGGGATCTGGTAGGGCAGCCCCGACGAGCCGAATTCGTTGCGGAACAGCCCCTGGATGATCAGGGCGAGGCCGAAGGTCAAAAGCAGCCCGTAGAGATGGTCGACATGGGCGATGCGCTTGAGCAGCAGCCGCTCGATCGCGATGCCCGTCGCCCCGACCACCAGCGGCGCCAGCAGGAGCGCCACCCAGTAGTTGATGCCGAGATAGTTCAGGCACATCCAGGCGACGAAGGCGCCCATCATGTACTGGGCACCGTGGGTGAAGTTGATGATGTTGAGCAGCCCGAAGATCACCGCCAGCCCGAGGCTGAGGATCGCGTAGAACGAGCCGTTGATCAGGCCGAGCAGGACCTGGCCGAACAGCGCCTGGGGCGGGACACCGAGAAGTTCGAACATGCGGAGCTCAGATCATCTTTGCGGGCATTGGCAAGGCGGAGGCCATCATCCCGAACCGGGCGGTCCGGGATGATCCTAATCGGCGTCATGGTCGGGCTTGCCCCGACCATCTCGCAGACCAGAGCGCTCTGATCCTGAGATCCTCGGGTCAGGCCCGAGAATGACGCTGTCTCAAACGCTCACTTCTTGACGAGCGGGCACTCGCTCTCCACGAGCGGGCGGAAGGCCTGCTCGGCCGGCAGCACCGAGATCTGCTTGTAGTAGTCCCACGGCCCCTTCGACTCGCCCGGCTTCTTGACCTCGAAGAGATACATGTCGTGCATCTTGCGGCCGTCGGCCCGCACCGAGCCCTTGCCGAAGAGCGGATCGTCGGTCGGCAGTTCCTTCATCTTGGCCATCACCGCCGCCGAGTCCTTCGACTTCGCCGCCTCGACCGCCTTGAGATAGTGGAGCATGCCGGAATAGACGCCCGCCTGGACCATGGTCGGCTTCTTGCCGCCATTGGCCTTGGCGAAGCGATCGGACCAGGTCCGGGTCTGGTCGTTGGTGTCCCAGTAGAAGGACTCCGTCAGCACCAGCCCCTGCGCCGTGGCCAGGCCCAGCGAATGCACGTCCGAGAGGAAGACGAGCAGCCCCGCCAGCTTCTGGCCGCCGGCGGTGATGCCGAACTCATTGGCCTGCTTGATCGAGTTGATGGTGTCGCCGCCGGCGTTGGCGAGCCCGATCACCTTGGCCTTGGAGGCCTGCGCCTGCAGCAGGAACGACGAGAAGTCGGTGCCGGGGAAGGGGGTGCGGACCGCGCCGACGACCTTGCCGCCGTTCTTGGTGACGATGGCCGCGGTGTCGCGCTCCAGCGCATGGCCGAAGGCGTAGTCGGCGGTGAGGAAATACCAGCTGTCGCCGCCGGCCTTGACCATGGCGCCTCCGGTGCCCTGGGCCAGCGCATAGGTGTCGTAGGTCCAGTGCACCGTGTTGGGCGAGCAGGCCTTGCCGGTCAGGTCGGATGAGGCCGCGCCGGAGTTGATGTGGATCTTGTTCTTCTCGCGGGTGATCTGGTTGACCGCGAGCGCCACCGAGGAGGTCGGCACGTCGAGGATGATGTCGACGCCGTCCTGGTCGTACCAGGTGCGGGCGATGGTCGAGCCGACGTCGGGCTTGTTCTGGTGGTCGGCCGAGACGATCTCGACCTTGATGCCCTTCTCGGCTGCCTTGAAGTCTTCGACCGCCATGCGCGCGGCGATCACCGAGCCTTCGCCCGAGAGGTCGGCATAGAGTCCGGAGCGGTCGTTCAGCACGCCGGCCTTCACGCTGATCTGCTGGGCGAGCGCGGGCGCCGCCATCAGCGCGGCGAAGGCGGTCGTGGTCAGGAATGTCTTGAGCTTCATGATGGTCTCTCTCCCTGAGAATGGCGTCGTTTTCGACGTGATGTCCGATATGGATCGGATTGGGGGCCTTTGAATCCGCCAGGTGGCGGGCTCAGACCCCGAGATAGCCGTGCAGCTTGTCGATATTGGCGTCGAGCTGGTCGTTCTCGATCATGTCGATCACCTTGCCCTGCTCGACGACGTAGTGGCGGTCGGCCACCGTCGCGGCGAAGCGGAAGTTCTGCTCGACCAGGATGATCGTGTAGCCCTCCTGCTTCAGCTTGCGGATGGTGGCGCCGATCTGGTCGATGATGACGGGGGCGAGTCCTTCCGTCGGCTCGTCCAGCAGCAGGAAATGCGCGCCGGTGCGCAGGATGCGCCCGATCGCCAGCATCTGCTGCTCGCCGCCCGAGAGCTTGGTACCCTGGCTCTTCAGCCGCTCCTTGATGTTGGGGAACAGCGTGAAGATCTCGTCGAGCGAGAGCCCGCCCGGCCGCACCCGCGGCGGCAGCATCAGGTTCTCCTCGACGCTGAGCGAGGCGTAGATGCCGCGCTCCTCGGGCACGTAGCCGATGCCGAGCCTTGCGATCGCCCGCGAGGGCAGCTGGATCGTCTCCGTGCCCTCCAGCACGACCGAGCCCTTGCGCTTGCCGATGACGCCCATGATCGACTTCAGCGTGGTCGTCTTGCCGGCGCCGTTGCGGCCGAGCAGCGTCACGACCTCGCCCGGCGCGACGTCGAAATCGATCCCGTGCAGCACATGCGATTCGCCGTACCAGGCCTCGAGCCCGCGCACCTTCAGCATCGGCGCCGTCGCTGCGGCGGCGGCGGGGGACCGCGCGGCCTCAATGGGCATGGCCGACTCCCGATCCGATATAGGCCTCGATCACGCGCGGGTCCTTCGACACCGCGGCATAGTCGCCCTCCGCCAGCACCTGCCCGCGCGCCAGCACGGTGATGCGGTCGGACAGCGAGGCGACGACCGACAGATTGTGCTCGACCATCAGGATGGTGCGGTTCGCCGAGACCTTGCGGATCAGCGCCTCGATCCGCTCGACATCCTCGCGGCCCATGCCGGCCATCGGTTCGTCGAGCAGCATCATCTCGGGATCGAGCGCCAGCGTGGTCGCGATCTCCAGCGCGCGCTTGCGGCCATAGGAGAGTTCGCCGGCGGGAAGCTCGGCGAAGGCCGCGAGACCGACCGCGTCGACCAGGCGCAGCGCCTCGTCGTCCAGCGGCTGCAGCACCTCTTCCGAGCGCCAGAAATCGAAGGAATCGCCGCGCTTGCGCTGCAGCGCGATCCGGACATTCGTCTTGACGCTGAGCTGCGGGAACACGGCTGAAATCTGGAAGGACCGGACCATGCCGAGCCGGGCGATGTCCGCCGGCTTCTGCCGCGTGATGTCGCGGCCGTTATAGACGATCGAACCCTTCGTCGGCGCAAGAAATTTCGTGAGCAGGTTGAAGCAGGTCGTCTTGCCGGCGCCGTTGGGGCCGATCAGCGCATGAATCGTCCCGCGCCTGACCTGCAGGTCCACGCCGTTCACCGCCGTGAAACCCCCGAATTCCTTGGTCAAACCCGTCGTGGCGAGAATGATGTCCTCAGCCATGCGCAGCGCTTATCGTCGTCATCTTGGTCTTTCTTGTTCTCGACCGTCTCCCTTGTATGTCATGCTGCACCGCGCTCGCCGCATGAGTCAACGCTGCGCCGGCGGGAATACGGCCTTGTGAATCAAGGCTCATCCCTTCGTCGTAGACGATCCGCTACCCCCGCCCGACGCTCGCCGCGGTGCGCCGCGCCGGGGGGGCTCCTCCATATGCATGATGCGCGCGCGCGAGGGGCGCGCTATGGGGCCGGACGGTTTGAACCGACTCGGTTCGCGGCGCGACCAAGCAGCAGTGATCGCAAGAGCACCGTTGGCGTCGGAGACGTTTTCCAGTAATGTTTCCGGCTGTTTCCTGGCGATCTTGCGGCCGTCCCGTGACGGCGTCATCCGGGTGCGCGTTTCGGCCGACACGTGCCCGGGCTCATTCGGACGATGGCGGGCCGATCAGGGAGGCTACCTTGAACTTCGCTCTGGGTTTGGACATCCGCGCCCGCTTCGCAACCCTCGGCGCCTGCGCGCGCCGCGTCGTTGCGGCGGCTCTGCTCGGCTTGGTCGCGGGCCTGTTCGCGTCGCCGGCACAGGCGGTGCCCGAGCGTCGCGTCGCCCTCGTCATCGGCAACAGCGCCTACACCGCCGTTCCCCGTCTCGCGAACCCGCAGCGGGACGCGACCGCCATCTCGGCCGCGCTCAAGCGCCTCGGCTTCGAGGTCGTGGAGGGTTACGACCTGCGCATGGACGAGATGACGGGCATCGTCCGTGAATTCGCCCAGAAGCTCGACGGCGCCAAGGCCGGCGTCGTCTACTATGCCGGCCACGGCATCGCGGTGGGCGACGAGAACTATCTCATCCCGGTCGACGCCACGCTGAAGTCCGAGGCCGATCTGGATTTCCGGGCCGTCAACGTGCAGCTCATCCTGCGCCAGATGCAGCGCGACGAGCGGGTCAACGTCCTCATCCTCGACGCTTGCCGCGACAACCCCTTCGCCACCCAGCTCGCCGCCCGGTCCCGCTCGGTTGCGCGCGGCCTGACCGCGATCGAAACGCAGTCGGCCTCGGGTATCCTGATCGCCTTCGCGACCGATCCGCGCTCCACCGCGCTCGACGGCGAGAAGGACGGCAACAGCCCCTTCACCGCCGCCCTGCTCAAGCACATCGAGACGCCCGAGGTGTCGATCACCACGGTGATGGACCGCGTCCGCGCCGATGTCTGGGAATCGACCGGCAAGAAGCAGAAGCCCTGGACCAATTCCTCGATCATCGGCGAGTTCAAGTTGAACCCGACGCTCAAGCTCGCCGCGGTCGACCCCTCGGTGACGATCAAGGCGATCGACGGTGCCGTCCCGGTGCCGGCCGCTCCCGCGCCGGTCGGGCTCGACCGCGCCCAGATGGACGTCCGCATGTGGGAGACCGCCGAGCGGGGCAACACGGCCGCCGACTACAAGGCCTATCTCGACGCCTTCCCCACCGGGCAGTTCGCCGCCTTCGCCAAGAACCGCCTGTCGCGGCTGGAGCCGTCCTCCGTCGCCGTCGCGGCGCTCCCGGCCGCGGCCGGAGCGGCCGCCCTGTCCTCCGCCGCCGCGGCCGCCCTGCCGGCCTCGCGCGAGACGGGCCAGGCCATCGCCGACGAGGCGATGAAGGGCGAGGTCGCCAGTGCCGAGACCGAGGCCGCGCTCAAGCTGACCGCCAAGGACCGCCGCGAGCTGCAGCGCCGCCTGAGCCTCGCCGGCTTCAAGCCCGGCAAGACCAGCCCGAATTTCGGGCCGAGCCAGCGCGCCGCGATCAGGGAATGGCAGACGACGCGGGCGCTCGCCGCCACCGGCTTCCTCGCCCCGATGCAGCTCAGGGCGCTGCGCGCCCAGACCGAGCCCGCCTATCAGCGCGCCCTCGCCGAGGACGCCAGGCCCGCCCCCGCCAAGACCGCCCCGGCCAGGACCCGCACGGCGCGTGAACCGGCCGAGCCGCAGGCCCGCACGCGCGGCGGCGCCGCCTATGAGCGCGATCCGGTGATCCGCCGCGATCTGGAGCGCGAGCGTGCCGGCGGTGGCGGCAGCGCGGCGGGCGCCGCGATCTTCGGCGGCATCGTCGGCGGCGTCGTCGGCGGCGCGCTCGGCGGCGGCTTCCGCCGCTGATCGCGACGCCCGCCGCAACCCGGCGGGCCTTCATCTCGGCCTTCGGGACGCGGCGCCCTGCGCCGCGTTTTGCTGTGGTCCGGCGAGCGGCGCGGCAAGACGCCGTCTTCGCTCGGAGGTCTTGGCCCAACGGGGAGTTGCCACCCGGCCGCCGGCTCGGCTAGTTCTGGAGCGCGCCGTCCGGCGGCATCCTTTCAGCGGCAGAGGCGAGATGATGAAGAAGGTCTATCCGGACGCCACGGCGGCTCTCGCCGGCGTCATCAAGGACGGCATGACGATCATGGCCGGCGGCTTCGGCCTCTGCGGCATCCCCGACATCCTGATCGAGGCGGTCCGCGCCAGCGGCGCGAAGGATCTCACCTTCGTTTCCAACAATGCCGGTGTCGACGGCGCCGGCCTCGGCATCCTCCTGGAGACCCGCCAGATCCGGAAGATGATCTCGTCCTATGTCGGCGAGAACAAGCTCTTCGCCGAGCTGTATCTCTCCGGCCAGCTCGAGCTCGAATTCACGCCCCAGGGCACGCTGGCCGAGCGCATCCGCGCCGGCGGCGCCGGCATCCCCGCCTTCTTCACCAAGACCGGCGTCGGCACGCTGGTGGCCGAGGGCAAGGAAGAGCGCGAATTCAACGGCGAGCGCTACATCATGGAGCGCGGCATCTTCGCCGACGTCTCGCTGGTCCATGCCTGGAAAGGCGACACCGAAGGCAACCTCGTCTACCGGAAGACGGCGCGCAACTTCAATCCGATGATGGCCTCCGCCTCGCGCTTCACCGTCGCGCAGATCGAGCATCTGGTCGAGGCCGGCGAGATCGACCCCGACCACATGCACACGCCGGGCATCTTCGTGAAGCGGATCGTCCACACGCCCCAGAGCGTCAAGCGCATCGAGCAGCGCACGGTCCGCAAGCGCGCGGCCTGAGCGCGCGTTCCGTTCGGCCGGGACGGCCGGACGATCAGAATTCGCGCAAGAGAAAGATACGGAGTCGACCGACATGGCATGGACCCGCGAACAGATCGCCCAGCGCGCCGCCAAGGAGCTGAAGGACGGTTTCTACGTCAATCTCGGCATCGGCATTCCGACGCTGGTTTCGAACTACATCCCCGAGGGCATGTCGGTTCAGCTCCAGTCCGAGAACGGCATGCTCGGCATGGGTCCCTTCCCCTATGAAGGCGACGAGGATCCCGACCTGATCAACGCCGGCAAGCAGACCATCACCCAGCTGCCGACGACGAGCTTCTTCTCCTCGGCGGATTCCTTCGGGATGATCCGTGGCGGCCATATCGACCTCTCGATCCTCGGCGCCATGCAGGTCGCGAAGAACGGCGATCTCGCCAACTGGATGATCCCCGGCAAGATGGTGAAGGGCATGGGCGGCGCCATGGACCTCGTCGCCGGCGTCAAGAAGGTCGTCGTGGTGATGGAGCACGTCGCCAAGAACAAGGACGGCACCGAGTCGCCGAAGCTGCTCGAGGCCTGCGACCTGCCGCTGACGGGCGCGGGCGTCGTCGACATGGTGATCACCGATCTCGGCGTCTTCTCGATCGACGAGAACGGCGGCGGCATGACCCTGATCGAACTGGCCGAGGGCGTCACGCTCGACGAGATCAAGGCCAAGACGGGCGCGACGTTCAAGGTCGCGGTTTGAGCCAGGCGTCATGCTCGGGCTCGACCCGAGCATCTCAGGATCGTTGGCCTCCTTTTGCGCGAGATTCTCGGGTCGCCGCTTTGCAGCGCCCGAGAATGACGGCTGAGCTACCGACCCCGCTCCCAGCCCGCCCTGACCAGCTCCGGCACCTCGCTCTCGGCCTCCGGCCAGCCGACGCAGAGCCAGGCGATCAGCTTCCACGCCGGCGGCGCGCCCAGCGCCTCGCATACGACCTCCGGCTCGATGATCGAGACCCAGCCGACGCCGACGCCCTGAACCCGCGCCGCCAGCCAGAACTGCGTGATCGCGGCGACCACCGAGTAATCCAGCATCTCCGGCATGGTCTTGCGGCCGAGACCGTGGCCCTGCGCCGTGCCATGGTCGCAGAACACAGCAATCTGCTCGGGCGCCTCGCGCAGCCCTTCCAGCTTCAACTCCGCATAGAGCCGCGCCCGCTCGCCCTCGTAATCCGCGAGCGCCTCGGCATTGCAGCGGCGGAAGCTCGCCAGCACGGCCGCGCGCTGGACCGCGTCGCGCACGCGCAGAAAGCGCCAGGGCTGCGAATGGCCGACCGAGGGCGACAACTCCGCCTGCGCCAGCAGCCGCTCGACCAGCCCGTCGGGCAAGGGATCGCGCCGGAAGCGCCGGACATCGCGCCGCCAGGCCAGGAGCTCGGCAAACTGCGCGGCGAAGGCCTCGTCGAAGCGGGGAGGGGACGTGGACATCCCCCCTCAGCCCTCATCCTGAGGAGCGCTGCGCAGCAGCGCGTCTCGAAGGATGCTCCAGCTTGCGCGGGAGCCTCCTGGAGCATCCTTCGAGACGCCGCTTCGCGGCTCCTCAGGATGAGGGCTGACAGTGGATCGACAGATGGTCACGCTCACCCCGCCACCGCGATTGCATGGAAGAACGAGCCGGTGACATGCCCGCGCCGGCTGCCTGCGGGGGCGGGTGCCGAGCCATGCGGGTCGGTCACCAGCGCCAGCGGTGGGTCCTCGCCCTGGGTGACGATGGTCGCATAATGGAATTCGTGGCCGGTCAGCCTGGCGCCGGCCGCGCCCAGTGGCCCGTCGGCTTCGAGGATGGCGCGGCGATAGCCGAGAGTCATCTTCCGCTTCGCGAAGGAGGTCTCGACCGAGAGCAGCCCGGCCATGGCGTGGGGGACACCGTCCGCATCGATCAGGCTCCGCCCCAGCACCATGTAGCCGCCGCACTCGCCATGCACCGGCCGTGTCTCGGCAAAGGCGCGCAGGCCCGCCAGGAACTGCGTCGCGCCGGCAAGCCGACCCGCGTGAAGCTCCGGATAGCCGCCCGGCAGCCAGCAGGCGTCGCAATCCTCCGGCGGCGGCTCGTCCGCCAGCGGCGAGAACGGCGCCAGCACGGCGCCGGCCGCCCGCCAGCCCGCCTCGACATGCGGATAGACGAAGCTGAAGGCGGCATCGCGCGCGATCGCGATGCGCCGGCCGGGCGCCGGCAGGTGTGGGATTGCCAAAGATATAGCCGGCAAACGAGTCGGCTGGGCGACGCCCCTCACCGCGTCGAGATCGACCGCCGCCGCCACCGCATCGGCCAGCGCCTCGAGCCGCGCCTCGAGATCGGCGGTCTCGTCCGCCTGAACCAGCCCGAGATGGCGTTCGGGCAGGATCAGGCTGGCCTCGCGCGGCAGCGCGCCGAGCACCGGCAGCCCGATTGTCTCCATGCCCTGCGCCACCAGCCGGCGATGGCGCTCGCTGGCGACCTTGTTCAGGATCACGCCCGCGATGGTGATGCGCGGATCGTAATGCATGCAGCCCAGCGCGATGGCGGCGGCAGATTGCGCCTGGCCGGAGACGTCGATCACCAGCACGATCGGCCAGCCCAGCAGCGCGGCGATGTCGGCGCTCGCGCCGGTATGTCCCTCCGGCCCCGGCACGGCGTCGAACAGCCCCATCGAGCCCTCCGCGATGACGAGGTCGGCCCCATCAGCCGCATCGCCGGCGATCGCGCGCAGCAGCGCGTCGGGCATGGTGAAGGAATCGAGATTGGCGCTCGGCGCCCCCGTCGCGGCGGCATGGAAGGCCGGGTCGATGTAATCGGGCCCGCATTTCAGCCCGCGCACCACCAGCCCGCGCCGCGTCAGCGCCCGCTGCAGCCCCAGCGTGATCGTGGTCTTGCCCGAACCCGAGCGCGGCGCGGCGATGATCAGGCCAGGCGCGGTCATACCCCGCCCCCCGGCCGGAAGCGGCGGTCGTAGCCGGTGGAATAGAGCGCGCTCTCGCCGAAATCCTCGGCCGCCAGCGCCGGGCCGACCAGGATCAGCGCGGTCCGCTCCAGCCCGGACTCGCGCACCTGCGCCGCGATCGTGGACAGCGTGCCGCGCAGCACGCGCTCGTCCGGCCAGGAGGCGCGGAAGACGATCGCGACCGGGCAGGCCTCGCCGTAGAAGGGCGACAGCTCCGCCACGACCTGCTCGACGACATGGATCGAGAGATGGATCGCCAGCGTCGCGCCCGAGGCCGCGAAGGTCGCCAGCCGCTCCCGCTCCGGCATGGCCGAGGCCCGGCCCGAGGTCCGCGTCAGCACGAGCGACTGCGCCAGCCCCGGCAGGGTCAGCTCCCGCTTCAGCGTCGCGGCGGCGGCGGCGAAGGCCGGAACGCCCGGCGTCACGCTGTAGGGGATGGCGAGCGCATCGAGCCGGCGCATCTGCTCGCCCGTCGCGCTCCAGATCGAGAGATCGCCGGAATGCAGCCGCGCCACGTCCTGCCCGGCTTCATGAGCGGCGGTCATCTCGGCGATGATGGCGTCGAGATCGAGCGGGGCCGTGTCGACGATGCGCGCGCCCGGCGGGCACCAGTCGAGCATCGCCTTCGGGATCAGCGACCCCGCATAGAGGCAGACCGGGCAGGAGGCGATCAGGTCGCGCCCGCGGAGCGTGATGAGGTCGGGCGCGCCCGGGCCGGCGCCGATGAAATGGATGGTCATGCCGCGCGCTTCATGATGATGACCGCGCCAGCGCGCAGGTGACGCGGGCGGTGGCGATGCGCGGCTGCAGCAGCGTCCCGCCCGGCCCGGCGGCTGCGAGCGCGGCAGCTTCCGCCACCGACCCGACGCCGTAGAGCGAGGCGATCCGCGTCGAACGCGTGGCGCAGCTGGCTTCGAAGCCTTTGAGCGCCTCGTCGGGTACGCCGATCAGCTCGGCCGCCCGGCTGACGGCGGCGGCGGCGAGCCCGGGTTCGCCGATCCGGCTCGCCAGCGTCGCCAGACGCGGCGTCGCCTCGCCCGTCAGCCCGGCGAGCGCCAGCGCCGCGTCGAGGCAGGCGAGGATATCCGCCTCGCTGGTGTCGGCGCGCAGGCCCAGCCCGACGACGAGACGGCCGGTCACGGCTTCTCGACCCGCCACTGCGTCACCGGCATCGCCGGGCGCCAGCCATGCTTGCCGCCGACGGGGACGAGCCGGTCGATCGCGATGCGCCGCAGCGAGCCGCCATGCAGGGCATGCAGCGCCGCGAGCTTCGCCTCGCCCTCCAGCGTAACGACATTGGCGACGAGGCGCCCGCCGGGCTTCAGCGCCGCCCAGGCGCCCTCGAACAGCCCCTCGACCGTGAGCCCGCCGCCGATGAAGACCGCATCGGGCGAAGGTTGCCCGGCAAAGCCCTCCGGCGCGGCGCCGGTGACCTTCACCGACAGCCCGCCCAGTTCCAGGCTGTTGCGCGTGATCCGCTCGACCCGCTCCGCCTTGGATTCGAAGGCGATGGCCGAATTGCGCGGATGGCGCTGGCACCATTCGATGCCGACCGAGCCCGATCCCGCGCCGACATCCCAGAGCAGCTCGCCCGCCCGCGGGGACAGCGCGGAGATCGTGATCGCGCGGACCTCGGATTTGGTGATCTGCCCGTCATGGGCGAACCACTCCTCGTCGAGCCCCGGCACCAGCGGCAGCACGCGCGCATCCCGGCCGGCATCGACGGCCACCGCGATCATGTTGAGTGGCACGATGTCGTCGAAGGTAAAGGCATCGGCACGAGTCTCGCGGATGCGTTCCTGCGGGCCGCCGAGCGATTCCAGAACCGTGATGCGGCTCGCCCCCATGCCGCGCGCGGTCAGCAGCTCCGCCACCGCCCGCGGCGTCGTCTCGTCCCAGGACAGGGCGAGGATGCGCGCCTGCGGCTGGAGATGCGGCACGATCCGAAACAGCGTGCGGCCATGCAGCGAGACCAGCGCGCACTCCTCCTGCGGCCAGCGCATCCGGGTGCAGGCCATCGAGAAGGACGAGGATTGCGGGATGATCCGCATCTCCGCGGCGGGGATGGCCCGGCTCAGGCTGTTGCCGATGCCGTAATGGAACGGGTCGCTGGTCGCGAGCACGCAGACCTTGCGGCCGCGCTCTGCCAGGATCTGCGGCAGCGCGTTGCGGAAAGGCTGCGGCCAGGGCCGCAGTTCGCCGGGCACGGAGCCGACCAGCGCGATATGGCGCTCGCCGCCGAAGACGATCTCCGCCTCGGCCAGCGCGGCCTTCGCCTGCTCGCAAAGCCCGGCCGGGCCGTCCTCGCCCAAACCGATCAGCGACAGCCAGGGCGCCGGCGCCTCGCCTGCGCCGCTCGACAGATTCCGGTTTTCAAGCGTAACTGGGGACATGACCGTGCTCATCCTCGGTGGAACCGGCGAAGCGGCGGCGCTCGACCAGCATCTGGCCGAGCAGGCGCCCGAAATCCGCGCCATCATCTCGCTGGCGGGCCACACCGTCGACCCCCGGCCGGCGAATCTGCCGGTGCGTGTCGGGGGCTTCGGTGGTGTCGAAGGCCTCAGGCAGTATCTGCGCGACGAGGGTATCATCGCCGTCATCGACGCGACGCATCCCTTCGCGGCGATCATGCCCTTCAACGCCGAGCATGCCTGCAAGGCCGAAGGCGTGCCGCTGCTCGCCATCCGTCGCGCGCCCTGGCATCCGCAAGCCGGCGACGACTGGCGAGACGTCCCCGACATGGAGGCGGCCGCCGCCGCGCTTGGCGAGGCGCCGCGCCGCGTCTTCCTGACGATCGGCCGGCTCGATCTGCCGGTCTTCGCGCAGGCGCCGCAGCATCACTACCTCGTGCGCGCCATCGAGCCGATCGGCGATCGCCTGCCGGTGCCGCATGTTGAGGTCATCCAGCAGCGCGGCCCCTTCCGCGCGCAGGACGAGGAGGCGCTGATGCGCGAGAAGCGCATCGAATTGCTCGTCAGCAAGAACTCCGGCGGCGACGCCACGGCCGGAAAGCTCGTCGCCGCGCGCAGGCTCGGCCTGCCGGTGATCATGGTCGCCCGCCCGCCCAAGCCGGATGTCGAGACCGTCGCCCATGTCGATCAGGTCCTGCCCTGGCTGGTGGCACAGGGGCTCTTCGTCACCGAGCGCGGCGTATAGACCCAAGGCGCGGCGTCGCCCGGCCGCGCGATCAGCCGCGTGCTCGAGGCGCCGATGATCACCAGCGTCGCCATGTCGGCGGTCGCGGCGGCTTCGATCGCTTCCGCCAGTGTCAGGATGCGCAGGGCCTCGTCGGGGCGCCCGACGGCGCGGGCGAAGATCACCGGCGTCCGCGCGTCGCGATGGCGGGCGGCGAGGTCCAGCGCCGCGCGCAGCTGCCACGGCCGCGCCTTCGAGATCGGGTTGTAGAGGCAGATCACCAGATCGGCGGCGAGCACCGCCTCGAGCCGCGCGGTCACCACCTCCCAGGGCTTGAGATTGTCCGAGAGCGAGATCGCGCAGAAGTCGCCGCCGAGCGGCGCGCCGGCCTTCGCCGCCGCCGCCAGCATCGCGGTGACGCCGGGCTCGATCGCGATCGGCAGGGACAGCCAGGCCGGATCGCCCGCCTCCAGCGCCTCGAACACGGCCGCCGCCATGGCGAAGACGCCGGGGTCGCCGCCGGAGACGACCGCGACGGTCTTCCCCGCCGCCGCCAGTTGCAGCGCATGGGTCGCCCGGTCGATCTCGACGCGGTTGTCGGACGCGTGCTTCGTCTGGCCGTCGCGCGCTTGGATGCGGTCGAGATAGGGCCCGTAGCCGATCAGGTCGGAGGCGGCGTCGATCGCCGCCTGCGCCGCCGGGGTGAGCCACTGCGCCGGCCCGGGCCCGAGGCCGACGATGGTGAGGGAGCCGGTGCGGGCCTCGGTCTTTTCGTCCACTGTCTCCAACGCCTCGCCGTCGTCCCGGGCGGAGCGAAGCGGAGACCCGGGATCCATGCCGGAACCTTCTCCGGACGCGCTCCGGAATGGATCCCGGATCGGCGCGGCTTCGCCGCTTGTCTGGGATGACGGGAGAGGTTCGGCAACAGGCGAAGAGACGCTCACAGCCGCCGCCCTTCGCCGGGGACCAGCACCATCGAAAAATACGGCGCCTCCGCGTCGTCGCGCTCGGCGAGGCGGATGATCGCCTGGCCGGCCATCGTCGCCTGCTCGACATAGATCGCCCGCTCGATCAGGCCGGTGGCCTCCAGCGCGCGGCGCACCTTGGGCAGGTTGCGGCCGAGCTTCATGATCACCGCCGCGTCCGTATCGCCGAGGCGCCGCACCAGCTCGGCCTCCGGCAGCGTGCCGGGCAGCACGGTCAGGATGTCGTCGCCCCAGGTGATCGGCGCGTTGGCGCGCGTCCAGGCACCGGCCATGCCGGTGACGCCCGGCACCACCTCGGTCGGGAAGCGATGCGCCAGCCGCCGCCAGAGATGCATGAAGGAGCCGTAGAAGAACGGATCGCCGTCGCAGAGCACCGCGACGCTGCGGCCGGCCTCCATCTCGGCGGCGAGCAGGGCGGCGGACTCATCGTAGAACTGCGTGATCGGGCCGCTATAACCCTCGTCCTCGACCGGGACCTCGATCGTCACCGGGAAGGCGAGTTCGATCTCGCGGGCGGCATCTTGCCCGATGACGGCATCCGCCGTGATGCGGGCATGGCCGCGCCGGCCGCGCTTGCAGAAATGCACCAGCCGGTCGGCGCTCAGGATGATGTCGCGGGCGCGCACGGTCATGTAGTCCGGGTCGCCGGGGCCCAGGCCGACGCCGAACAGCAGTGTCTGTCCCACAGGATTCTTGGCCGGTTCGAAGCTCACCGGCTCACTCCTTCTCTTGCGCCAGCGCGTTGACGGCCGCCGCTGCCATCGCCGAGCCGCCGCGCCGCCCATGCACCACCAGGAACGGCACGCGCCCGTCCTGCGCCAGGGCCTGCTTCGATTCCGCCGCGCCGACGAAGCCGACGGGGATGCCGATCACGGCCGCCGGCTTCGGCGCCCCGGCATCGAGCATCTCCAGAAGCCGGAACAGCGAGGTCGGCGCATTGCCGATGACGACGAGCGCACCCGCCAGATGCGGCCGCCACAGCTCCATGGCGGCGGCCGAGCGCGTCGTGCCCATCTCGGCCGCGAGCGGCGCGGTGCGGGGATCGTCGAGCGTGCAGATCACCGGGTTGCGCGCCGACAGGCGGGACGGCGTCACGCCATTGGCGACCATCTTGGCGTCGCAGAGGATCGGTGCGCCCGCCTTCAGCGCGGCTTCGGCGGCACCGGCGAAATCGGGCGACATCTCCACATCCGTGGGCAGGTCGGTCATGCCGCAGGCATGGATCATCCGCACCACGACATGGGCGGCGCGACCCACAAAGCGCGAGAGATCGGCTTCGGCCCGGATGATCGCGAAGGAGCGCTCATAGATCGCCCCGCCATCGCGGATATAGTCGTAACCCGTCGTCACTTGGTCGGTCCTGATAGCCGGCCCGCCGCGATCAGGCGGGCATGAAGGTCCTGTCCGGGCTGCAATCGCGTCAGCAGGGCGGAAAGGTCAAGGGTGGCGAGGGCGCTGTCCCGCGCGCCGCCGCCGATGACGACGCGGTAGCGCCCGCCCTCGCCGACCAGCGTGAGATCGCTGGCCGCGGGCCGCGCGCAGGACTTGACGCAGCCCGAGACATGCAGGGTCAGCCCCGCGGCGAGGTCGGGCGCCAGCACTTGGGCGAGCCGCGCCGCATCCGCCATCGCCGGAGCCTCCGCCCGGCTGCAGGCCGTGGCACCGGCACAGGCCTGCACCGACAGGCGCGGGTCGTCGTCCCGCGTGATCAGGCCGTCCGCCGCCGCGCTTTCGAGCAGGGTCGTCGCCCCCGCCTGCGACAGCCCGCGAAAGGCGATGCCGCGCCAGGGCGAGAGGCGAATCTCCGGGCAGCCCAGCCTCTCGGCCGCCCGGGCGAGACGGTCGAGCGTCGCGGCCTCCGCGCGGCCGAAAGGCAGCCCGACCAGCGCGTCATGGCTCGCGTGAAGCGCAAACAGCCCGGCCCGCCGCGGCGCAGGGCGCTGTGGCGGCGGCTCGGTCAGGGGAAGGTCGCAGAGCGCCGCCAGCTCCGCGGCCGCGAGATCGCCCATGCGGCGGATGGTGTCGGGCGCCTGCGCCCGTCGCGCGGCGAAGCGCGCCATAGCCCGGGCGACGACGGCTCCTGCCTCTCCTTCGGTGAGGGGGCCAAGCCAGAGCCGATCCGCCAGGCCGAGCACCACCCGACCCTGCGCCGTCGCGACGATGCGGAGATCACCCGCGAAGGCCTCGAGCGACGATTCACCGCCGCCATCGACGACGACGGCGAACTTGGCAGGCAGGCCGGCGATCTCGCGCCCGCGCGCCTCGATCTCGGCGGCGAGGGCGAGCGCGTCGATCAGGTCGCTCCGCGAAGCCCCGGAAGGATGTGGCGGGCACGCCAGCGGCGAGACCAGAGCCAGCCTTTGCGGGCCGTCGCCGTCATGCTCGTCGACCAGCCGCTCCGCCAGCAGCGTCGCGACCAGCGCTGGATGGCTGTCCGCCGTCACCCCGCGCAATTGCATATTGCCGCGCGCCGAAATCTCGATCAGCCCGTTACCGTGCCGGGCGGCCAGCGCCGCGATGCGCCGCAACTGGGCCGGCGTCAGGCAGGCGCCGGGCGGATGCAGCCGCACCAGCCAGCCATCGCCGGTCTCCATCGGCTTGAGCGTGCTCGGGCACCAGCCGCGCCGCAGCGTGTCTCGGGATGGCGCGTTCATTCCGCCGCCTCCCGCGTCGCGGGCATGCCCGCCAGGAACGCCCCCACCGAATTGCGCCGGCTCGTCCACAGCCCCCGTTGCGCCGCCTCCGCCAGCCGCGAGCGGATCGCCTCGGCGGCCGGCGCATTGGCGGCCTCGATCGCGGACCAGACGGCGGCATCGGCGCACCACGCCTGGAACACCGCGTCGAACAGCCCGTCCGCGACGGCATCCGTGCTCGCGGCGAAGACGAAGAGCGTGTCCACCGCCTCAGCCAGCTCCGCCGCGCCGCGCCAGCCATGGGCGAGATGGGAGGCGATCCAGCGCGGATGCGTCAGCCGGCCATGGACGATGCGGGCGATGTCCTCCGCCAGCGTGCGCGCCTTCGGCGCCTCGGGGTTAGAGCTGTCGAGGCTGTAGAGCGAGGGGTTCGCGCCGAGCGACTGTGCCGCGGCCGCGAGTCCGCCGATGACGTCGGCGGCGCTCGAGGCTTCCAGAATGTCGCGCCCGGCGGTGTCGCTCACATGCACGAAGGCGTCGGCGGTCCGGATTCGGGCGGAAAAGCTGTCATCGACATGCCCCGCGCCCTCCGGGCCGCCATAAGCATGGCTGGAGGCGGCGAGATAGGCGGCGCCCAGCTCGTCGCGGCCGCTCCAGTCGCCGTCGAGCGCCCGGTCGGCGACGGCCGCGCCATAGCGGCCCGGTGCGGCGCCGAAGACGCGCGCGCCCGCCTCGCCGCGACGCCGCGCGGCGGCGGGCTCGTTCCACTCGTCGGGCTCGTCCAGCATCGCCACTGCGCGCGCCGCCGCGTCGAGCAGCGCGACCTGCTGCGGAAACGTGTCGCGGAAGGCGCCCGAGATGCGCACCGTCACATCGATGCGCGGATGGTCGAGTCTGGGCAGCGGCGTGATCGCGAAGCCGGTAACGCGCGTCGAGGCATCGTCCCAGAGCGGTGCCGCGCCCATCAGCGCCAGCGCATGGGCAATGTCCTCGCCGCCCGAGCGCAGCGTCGGCGAGGCCCAGAGATCCATCACGATCCGGCGCGGCGGCTCGCCCTCATCCTGCAGATGCCGCGCGATCACGGCCTGCGCCGCCAGTGCGCCGAGCCGCGCCGCGGCCCGCGTCGGGATCGCGCGCGGGTCGAGCGTCGAGAGATTGCGCCCGGTCGGCAGCACATCCGGCCGGCCGCGATGCGGCGAACCGGCGGGCCCGGGCGGCACGAAGCGCCCGTCGAGCGCGCGCAGCAGCCCCTCGCGCTCGGCCTGCGCGGACGCGGGATCGAGCGCCGACCGGCCGAAAACGTGCAGCCCGTCGCGGAAGGGCAGTTCGGCGATGTCGCAGAGATGCGCGTCGAGCCGCGTCAGCGCCTCGCTCATCGGCAGATCGGGCGTCACGCCGCAGGATTGCGCCAGCCCGCTGGCCTGGGCCCGCGCCCGGATTTCGCTCGCGACGATGTCGGCCCGGCGCGGATCGAGCACCTGCGCCTGGCTGAACTCCTCGACGAGGTCGCGCAGCAGCGCGGTCTCACCGGAGGCCCCGATCTCCGCCAGTGGTGGCGGCAGATGGCCGAGCGTCACCGCCGAGAGCCGCCTTTTGGCCGGCGCGGCCTCGCCGGGGTCGTCGACCACATAAGGATAGACCACCGGCAGCCCCTGCGTGACCAGCCGCGGCCAGCAGGAGCGCGAGAGCGCCACCGCCTTGCCCGGCAGCCATTCGGTCGTGCCATGGGTGCCCAGATGGATCAGCGCGTCGATGCCGGCCGTCTCGCGCAGCGCGCGGTAGAAGGCGAGATAGCCATGGCAAGGCGGTGCGTCGGGGTCGTGATAACGGGCCTTCCGGTCAGGCGTCGCATCGCGCGGCGGCTGCAGTGCGATGGTGAGGGCACCGTCCGCGACGGCGCGGAACCGGAAGGCGCCGTTGCTGACGGCCGGGTCGGATTCCGGCGCGCCATGGGCGGCGAGGAGGGCCTCGCGGGCGTCGGTGGGGACGGTTTCGAGCCAAGCTTCGTAGGCATCGAGGGAGAGGGCGAGGTTTGCCGGGCCGGTGGTGAGGGCCTGCATCAACCGCCAGCCCTCATCCTGAGGAGCGGACGCAGTCCGCGTCTCGAAGGATGCTTCAGTGGGCGCGGAACCTCCTTGAGCATCCTTCGAGACGCCGCTGCGCGGCTCCCCAGGATGAGGGCTGAGGGTCGGACGGCGTTTTGCGACCCCATACCCTGCCTCCGCCAGAAGCCCCCGGATCGCGCTAACGCTCGCCGGCGTGTCGAGCCCGACCGCAAAGCCCGCCCGGCCGCCGCGCGCGGGATAATCCGACATCACCAGCGCCAGCCGGCGCTCGGCAACTGGCTTGGACGCCAGGGCGATCCAGCTGGTCGCGAGGTCGGCGAGCGCGGCGACGCCGTCCGGATCGGGCACCAGTCGCCGCGTCACCAATCCGGTCGCGGGATCGGCGGTCTCGGCCTTGAAGGCGACGGGGATGGTGCCCAGCCGTCCGTCGAATTCCGGCAGCGCCACCTGCATGGCGAGATCGGCCGCCGAGAGGCCCCGCGTCGAGGCCGCCCAGGCGTCGCGCGCGCTGCCAACCGGCATCGCCTGAAACACGGGGCAATCGGCGGCATCGAGCACGAAATCGGCGCCTTCGCGCGCCGAGAAGGCGGTGGTGGTGACAATCGCCGCCGGCCGCCGCGTCGCGATCACCGCCGCGAGCTCGGCGGTGACGGTGGGGTCCTTCAGGCTGGTCAGGGCCAGGATCAGCGGGGCCTGTCCGCGCGCGGACAGCGCCGCGGCGAGCGCTTCGCCGGTGGCGGTGTCGCCGGCGCTGACCGCCGAGCGATAGACCAGGATCGGCACGAAAGGCCGGTCGGGCAGGGCGGCGAGCGCCTCGCGCCAGGGCGTCGGCGCGGCGTTGGCGCCCAGCGCGAACAGCGGCGGGAGGGGCAGGGGCGCGATGTCGATGGTCGGCCGGGCGCGGCCGAGGTAACCCTCCGCCACCGCCAGCAGGCGCCGCATGTTCTCCGCCCCGCCGCCGGAGTGGAAATAGGACAGGATCGCCCTCGCGCAGGCCGGCGGCACGGTTCCGTACTCGGCGAGACGCTCATCGTCGCGGTCGTCGCCGGGCAGCACCGCCAGCGCGATGCCCCTGGCGCGGCAGGTCTCGCTCAGCTGCTCGATGCCGTAGCGCCAGTAATCCAGCCCGCCGAGGCAGCGCACCAGCACGAAACGGCTCTTCGCCACCGTCTTCTCGATCAGGAGATCGACCGAGAGCGGATGCCGCAGCCGCCGCAGCGAGGCGAGGCGGATGGTGAGATCACTGTCGGCGGCCGCCGCCGTCAGCGCCGAGAGGTCGCTGTCGGCGAAGGACAGGACGACGATATCCCCCGGTGGCAGGGCAAGATCGACGGCGTCCTCGCCGTCGTCGAGCCTGATTTCGCTGGTCGGGAGCAGATGCATGCCTGTCTTTCAGAAAGTCCGAACGCTCAGGCGCCGGCGAGCGCAGCCTCCACCGCCGTCACGTCGAAGCCCTTGAGTCCGATCACGGTCAGCCGGCCCTGGCGAGCCTCCTGCGCGCCCCAGGCCCGGTCGAAATGATGGCTGACACGCCGGCCGACGCCCTGCACGACGAGCCGCATCGGCTTGCCCGGCACGGCGGCGAAGCCCTTCAGCCGCAGCACGCCCTGCGCTTCGGCGGCCTTGCCGAGGCGCGCCGCCAGCGCGTCCGGTGCGAGGCCGTCCGGCAGCGCCAGCGCGACCGAATCGAAATCGTCATGCTCGTGATCCTCGCCCTCGCCGTGATGGGACGGACGCGAGGCGAGATCGGCTTCCGCCGCCGCGCTGAGGCCGAGGATCAGCGTGGGCTCGATCGTACCCCGGCTGGTCTCGACGATCTTGATCGCCTTCGGCAGATGCGCCGCGATCTCGCCCTTGACCCGCTCGCGCGTCGCTGCGTCGATCAGGTCGCTCTTGTTGAGCAGGATCAGGTCGGCACAGAGGATCTGGTCCTCGAAGACCTCCTCCAGCGGGTTGTCGTGCTCGACGGAGGCGTCCTGCGCGCGCTGGGCGGCGAGCGCCTCGGGATCGTCGGCGAACTGGCCCTCGGCCACCGCCGGCCCGTCGACCACCGCGATGACGCCGTCGACCGTGACGCGGGCGCGGATCGCCGGCCAGTTGAAGGCCTGGACCAGCGGCTTGGGCAGGGCGAGCCCCGAGGTCTCGATCAGGATGTGCTGCGGCGGGTCGGCCCGGTTCAGCAGCTTTTCCAGCGCCGGCACGAAATCATCCGCCACGGTGCAGCAGATGCAACCGTTCGGCAGTTCGACGACGTCCTCCTCGGTGCAGCCGGAAATGCCGCAGCCCTTGAGGAATTCGCCGTCGAAGCCGAGATCGCCGAACTCGTTGACGAGGACGGCGAGCTTCTTGCCCTCGGCGTTTTCGAGCAGATGGCGCACCAGCGTCGTTTTTCCGGCGCCGAGGAAGCCGGTGATGATGGTGCAGGGGGTCTTTGTCAGGGAATTCATCGGGAACCCGCGATCGGGAGGGGAGGAAGGCGCGCCACCACGCCCTTGCGGATCGCCTCGGCGCGCTCGCGCCAGGGCACGATGCCGTCCGGGGCCTCGCGGTACTGGCGCGCGAAGGTGAGCAGCGTCTCGACGCCCGTCGCCGGGTCGAGATCGCCATAGACATAGGTCCAGCGGCCCTCGCCGCTGAGCGCCACCGTGCAGGGGCGCTTGCAGACGGAGAGACATTCCACCGTCTCGACGCTGATCGCCGCATCCCCGGCGGGGTCGAGCGCGTCGCGAAGCCCGGCGGCGAGAACGGCGCCCGGCCGGGGCGCGTCGGGGTCGCCCCCGGCGGCGCGGCAGGTCGCGCAAACGAGGATGCGAATAGGCGCCGTGCCCGTTTCCGGGCGCGGCTGATGCAGTTGCGTGCTCATGATCAGGCCGGAATCAGGCCGTCGCAGGCAGGGCCGCGATCAGGAAGACGAGGCCGACGCAGGCCATGGCGGCGGCCGCCGCGCGCACCGGCAGGGACAGGCTCGTCTCCGGCGAGAACAGCCGGCGCACCAGCAGGATCGTGCCGACCGTGATGGTGGCCTGGATCGCGACGAGGCCGATCAGATAGGCGCCGACCACGGCGGTCTCGGCACCGATGATCGATTCGGCCAGCGCATAGCCATGGGCGAAGCCGGCCGCCGCGAAGAGCGCGGCCAGGGCCGGCAGCGGCAGCGAGGGCCTGAGCACGCCGATGGCGCCGATCAGCACGAGGCTGCCCGCAACCAGCAGCTCGCCGGCCGGCAGGTCGATGCTGTTCATATGGGCGAAGGCGCCCAGCCCCATGCCGACGATCCAGAGAACCGGCAGCAGCAGCGCGCCCGACGCGTAGCGCGAGGCGACGAGGCCGACCGCCACCAGCGCGGCGAGATGATCGAGCCCGAGAATGGGATGGCCGAGGCCGGACAGAAGCCCCTCCGTCAGCGTCGATGGCGTCTTGCCGCCCATCGGGTGGTGGGCGAGCGCCGGGCTGCAGAGCAGGGCGGTGAAGGCGAGGGTCAGGCGGTTGCGCAGCGTCATGGTTCCGGTCTCCGTCAGAAGGCGGCCGGTCTTGCGACCGGCCTACGTTCCCAAGGACGGAGCCGCATGACCTTCGCCATGCGAACACAGCCGCCGTCGGAACACCCCGTCCGATGGGCCCATAGGAACACTGTCGACGGCAGGTCTCCTGGCTCGCGGGTCTGGTCATTCGACGCCGCCTTCCCGGGATCGCTCCCAGTGGCCGATGGCGCGGAACTCGCCGCTTACAGTTGCGGGGGCAGCCGCGGCATCGCACCGCGTTCCCTTTTCACCTCCTCGCGGAGGCACCGTCGCCGACGATCATTAGCCATGTGCGGGAGGCTGTGCAATGCAGGGCGCCGTCATTCTCGGGCGAAGCGAAGCGCAGACCTGAGAATCCCTCTCAAGAGATGCGCGGGTCGAGCCCGAGCATGACGGCGAAGGTCGCTGCCCGTGAACATCCCCCACCTCACCCTCGTCCTCGGCGGCGCCCGCTCGGGCAAGAGCCGCCATGCCGAAGCGCTGATCGAGGCGCTGCCGCCCCCCTGGGCCTATATCGCGACCGCCCAGGGCTGGGACGACGAGATGAAATCCCGCATCGCCGAGCACCGCGCCCGCCGGCCGGCGGACTGGATCACGCTCGACGCGCCGCTCGATCTGCCCGGCGCCATCCGCGGCCTGCCAGAGGGGCGCCCCGTGCTGGTCGACTGCCTGACGCTGTGGCTCACCAATCTGATCCTCGCCGAGCACGATACCGCCGCCGCAGGCCGCGCCCTGCTCGAGGCCTGCGCGCAGGCGACGGCGCCCCTCGTGCTCGTCTCCAACGAGGTCGGGCTGGGCATCGTGCCCGACAACGCGCTGGCGCGGCGCTTCCGCGACGAGGCCGGCCGGCTGCACCAGGCGATTGCGGCAAGGGCCGGACGCGTGGTCTTCATGGTCGCCGGCCTGCCGATGCTGGTGAAGTGAGCTGGCCGGTGACGTGAGAATGCGATGACGAACGAGACCGATGAGGCCGCCCGCTACAAGGCGAAAATGGAAAAGCGCAAGGCGCTGCAGGACGCCGAGGTCGCCTCCAAGACGATCGAGAAGGGGCTGCTGATCGTCAACACCGGGCCCGGCAAGGGCAAGTCGACGGCCGCCTTCGGGCTGATGCTGCGCGCGCTCGGCCATGGCTGGCGCGTCGGCGTGGTGCAGTTCATCAAGGGCGCCTGGGAGACCGGCGAGCGCCGCGCGCTCGACGCCTTCGGCGCTCAGATCGCCTGGCACACCATGGGCGAGGGCTTCACCTGGGAGACGCAGGACAAGGCCCGCGACATCGCCGCCGCCACCCGCGCCTTCGACAAGGTCAAAGAACTGATGGCCGACGAGAGCATCCGCCTGATCGTGCTGGACGAGCTCAACATCGCGCTGCGCTACGACTACCTGCCGCTGGCCGAGGTCGTCGCCACGCTGCAGGCGCGCCGGCCCGATCTCCACATCGTCGTCACCGGCCGCAACGCCAAGCCGGAGCTGATCGAGGCCGCCGACCTCGTGACCGAGATGACGCTGGTGAAGCACCACTTTACCGCCGGCGTGAAGGCGCAGGAGGGTATCGAGTTTTGAGCGAGGCGCGTCATTCTCGGGCTTGACCCGAGAAACTCAGCCCGAAAAGGACGCCGGTGCCTCTGTCGGCACGAGATGCTCGGGTCAAGCCCGAGCATGACGGCTAGACGAATGCTGCTGCCGCGCCGCATCCCGCCAGCCCCCACAGCAACCCGCAAGCCTTCCGATACAGCCGCAAGCCGCGCCGGATATCCGCCGCCGTCGCCTCGGCCCGGCCATCGCCCATCCAGCCATCCTCGACGATGACATCGCCATAGATGCGCGGCCCGGCGAGCCTCAGGCCCAGCGCGCCCGCCATCGCCGCTTCCGGCCAGCCGGCATTGGGCGAGCGGTGGCGGCGCGCATCGCGGCGCAGGGCGCGCCAGGCGCCCGCCGCATCGGCGTCGCGGTCGAGCGCGGCGGCCGCGACGATCAGCAGAGCGGTCAGCCGCGAGGCCGGCAGGTTGACGAGGTCGTCGAGCCGCGCCGAGGCCCAGCCGAAGGCGAGATAGCGCGGCGTCCTGTGGCCGATCATCGAATCGGCCGTGTTGATCGCCTTGTAGATGATGATGCCGGGCAGGCCGGCCACGCCCAGCCAGAAGGCCGGCGCCACCACCCCGTCGGAGAAGTTCTCAGACAGGCTCTCGAGCGCGGCGCGCGAAACGCCGGCCTCGTCGAGGCTGTCGGGGTTGCGGCCGACGATCATCGAGACCGCCTTGCGCCCCTCGGTGAGGCCGCCCGTCTCCAGCCCGTGCGCGACGGCCGCGACATGCTCGTGCAGGCTGCGCTGCGCCAGCAGCGTCGAGGCGAGCAGCGCCAGCGGCAAAAGCCCCGCCGGCCCCAACTGTCGGCACAGGGTGGTCAGCGCGAGAGCCCCGGCCAGCGCTACCGCCAGCAGGATAAGGAGCGCGGCCACGCCCGCCGCCTTCCGGGCGGCAAAGCTGGCCGTCTCCCGGTTCAGCCGGCGGTCGAGCCCGGCGATCAGCGCGCCAATCCAGGTGACGGGATGGCCGATCCGCGCATACAAGCGCTGCGGATAGCCGAACGCGGCCTCGATCGCGAGCGCGGCCAGCAGCAGGATCAGGGTGTCGGTCAGGGCCATGAGCGGCGAGTCAAACGTGACGGAGGGCATCTGGCATGGCGGCGATCTCGGCCGGGCGCGGGCGCTGTTTTCGGAAGCGCCCCAGCCCTGGATCGATCTCTCCACCGGGATCAACCCGATCCCCTATCCGCTTCCCGCGCTGCCGTTAAGCCTCTGGCAGCGCCTGCCCGTCGCCGATGACGAGGCGGCGCTGCTGGCGGCGGCGCGAAAGGCCTATCGCGTGCCGGTCGATGCCGGCATCGTCGCCGCGCCGGGCACGCAGATCCTGATCGATCTCCTGCCGCGCGTCGTTCCGGATCTTATCAGGGCTGGGCCGGTCGGGGTGCTGGGGCCGACCTATGCCGAGCATGCGCTCGCCTGGCGGAAGATGGGCGCTTCGGTCGTCGAGGCCGACAGCTTGGCGCAGGCCGCCGACGCGGCGACGGTGGTGGTGGTGAACCCCAACAACCCGGATGGGCGCCTGCTGTCTGTCTCGGACCTTACGGCGCTCGCGGCGCGCTGCGCCGCCCGCGGCGGGCTGCTGGTCGTCGACGAGGCCTTCTGCGACTTCACGCCCGAGGCGAGCCTGATCCCGGCCCTGCCGCCTGCGACCCTCGTGCTGCGCTCCTTCGGCAAGACCTATGGCCTGGCCGGTGTCCGGCTCGGCTTCGCCATTGGCGAGGCGGATCTGGTGTCGGCGCTGCGCGACGCGATGGGGCCCTGGGCCGTGGCCGGCCCGGCGCTCGCGATCGGCGCGCAGGCGCTCGCCGATGCCGAATGGCGGGCGCAGGCCGGCGCCGCGCGCGCCGCCGACGCCGCGAGGCTCGATGCGCTGCTGGCTCCGCGGGGCGAGATCATCGGGGGCACCGCCCTGTTCCGTTTGCTGGCGACGCCCGACGCACCGGCGCTCTTCGCCCATCTGGGCCGCCGCGGGCTCTATGTGCGCCGCTTCCAGGCCGATCCGACGAGGCTGCGCTTCGGCCTGCCGGGCGATGCGCCGGGCTGGGCGCGGCTGGAAGCGGCGCTGGCCTGTTTCGCGCATGGCGGCTGAGCGGCGGGCGCTGCGTCTGCGCCGTGGCGGTCAGCTGCGGCGGCAGGCTAAGGTGTCCGCCGCCTGTCTCACCCCCCGAGGAATGCCTTGATGCCTGCTCTGCCGACCGGAAGCGACCTGACCATCTGCTTCGCCCATGCCGCCTACCAGTTGCAGGCCGAATTCGCGACGCGCGGGCATGCCGCCAAGAGCTTCGAGGTGCGCTCGCTCGACGAGCTGAAGGCGCGGGCGCCGGAGGCCGATGTGGTGGTGGTTTCCGGGCTCTGGCGCAACGAGCTGATCGCGTCCTGCCCGAAGCTGCGCTTCGTCCAGTCGGTCAGCGCCGGCACAGACCAGTACGACAAGGCCGCCTTTGCGGCGGCCGGCATCCGGCTCGCGAGCGCCCAGGGAGCCAATGAGCGGGCCGTGTCCGAGCATGCCATGGCGCTGATCCTCGGCCTGACCCGCCAGATCCATCTCGCCCGCGACAACCAGACCGCCGCGACCTGGCGCCCAATGATCGGCGACCGTGCCCGGCGCGAGGACGAGCTCGGCGGCAAGACGCTGGTGATCGTCGGTCTGGGCCGCATCGGCCTGCGGCTGGCGACGCTGGCCGCCGCCTTCGGCCTGCGCGTCATCGGCGTGCGCCGCAGCCCCGAGCCGCATCCCGACATCGAGGCGATCGTCCGGCCCGACCAACTGCATGAGGTGCTGGCGCAGGCCGACATCGTCGCTTTGACCTGCCCGCTGACGTCGGAAACCGAGAACCTCATCGACGCTGCGGCGCTGGCGGCGATGAAGCCCGGTGCGCTGCTGATCAATGTCGCGCGCGGCAAGGTCGTCGACGAGAAGGCCTTGGTCGCGGCCCTGTCGGAAGGGCGCATCGCCGGCGCCGGCCTCGACACCTTCGTCGAGGAGCCGCTGGCGGCGGCCTCACCGCTCTGGGCCATGAAGAACGTCATCGTCACGCCCCACAGCGCCGGCGAGACCCGCGCCTACGAGACCAATGTCGTCGATCTGCTGGTCGACAACCTCGTCCGGCTCGGGCGCGGCGAGACGACCTTGCGCAATCAGGTGGTCTAGGCTTTTCCCGATCGACCCAATGCGCCGTCATCCTGGGCGGCCGCAGGCCGACCGGGATCCATCATCGGGCAGAGCGGCGCCCGATGATGGATCCCGGCCTGCGCTGCTTCGCAGCCTGTCCAGGATGACGGCGTGGTTCCGTGGGAAAGCTCCGCGCTCACGCCCGCAACCCGCGCCACCAGGCCCGCGCCGCGTCGCGCGCCCGCACGGCGAAGGCGTAGGCCGCGCTGCTGCGGACCCAGTCGAGCGCCCGGCGTCGCAGCCGGTCGAGCAGGGTCATCAGCCAATTCAGCCAGCCATAGGTCAGGAGCTTCTCGCGGCCGGCATGGTAGATGCGCTCGACCAGCAGGAAGCTGACGAGATGGGCGAAGGCGAAGACGACGAGTCCGCTCCGGAACCGGCCATCGGCCATCATCCACAACCCGAGCAGCTTCAGCGGCTCGGCGATGGCGAAGGGGACCGCCAGCAGCGCCAGGATCGAAAGCCGCGACTGCCGCGCGATCACGGTTTCCGCTCGCGCCACGATCCGCAGCGACGCCACCCAGTCGATCAGCGGCCGGTAGAGCGGCCGGGCGATCTCGTCGAACACGATGACGACGGTCAGCACCGCCCGCAGGATGGCGAAGAGGAGGCGGGCGAGGTATCCGCGCGTCTCGTCCCGGTTCGGCGGCTGGGTCATCGATGGTCCTTGAACGGTTACGCCGTGCCGCAGCCGTGGTTCACCATCCTATCCCGACAGATCCCAGCAATTCTGAGGCGTTCCGATCAAGCGCAGGTCATCCCGGGCGGAGTGGAGCGCAGACCCGGGATCCATGCCGGAGCGCTTGCCGGAACGGTTCCGGAATGGGTCCCGGGTCTCCCTGCCGGTCGCCCGGGACGACCCGCGCTTGTGTGACGAGCGCAGGTGACCCGCGACCGAAGGAGCCTCATCCCGCCTTCGCATCCTCCAGCATCATCGCTGCGCCCTTCTCGCCGATCATCATGGTCGGGTTGGCGGTGTTGCCGGAAGTGATGGCGGGCATGACGGAGGCGTCGATGACGCGCAGGCCCGCGACCCCGCGCACCCGCAGCCGCTCGTCGAGCACCGCGCGGGCATCGTCCGGACGGCCCATCTTGGCAGTGCCGACGGGGTGGAAGATCGTCGTCCCCAGCCGCGCCGAGGCGTCCAGCAAATCCTCGTCGCTCGTCGCCGCCGGGCCCGGCAGATGCTCCTGCGGCCGGAAGCGCGCCAGCGGCGCCTGCGCGACGATGCGGCGCGTCAGCTTCATCGCGTCGATCGCGACCTGCCGGTCGGCCTGCGTGTCGAGATAGTTCGGCGAGATCGCGGGCGCGTCCTCGGCGCGCGGCGTCGCGATATGGACATGGCCGCGGCTGGTCGGGCGCAGATTGCAGACGCTGGCGGTGAAGGCGTCGAAGGGATGCAGCCCCGAGCCCCAGGAATCCAGCGAGAGCGGCTGGAAATGATACTGCAGGTTGGCGGTCGCGTGCTCGGGCGAGGATTTGGCGAAGGCGCCGACCTGCGAGGGCGCCATCGTCAGCGGCCCGCTGCGCAGCGCCGCATATTGCAGCGCCATCAGCGGCCGGCGCCAGATCTTGGCGTAGTCGCTGTTGAGGGTGCGCACCCCCTCGACCTTGTAGACGGGGCGGATCTGGAGATGATCCTGCAGGTTCTCGCCGACGCCGGGCAAATCCGCCACCGGCGCGATGCCTAGCCCCTGCAGCCGCGCCCCATCGCCGATCCCTGAGCGCTCGAGCAGCGCCGGCGAGCCGATCGCGCCGGCCGAGAGCACGACTTCGCCCGAGACCTCGGCCCGCAGCTTCTCGCCACCATGCGTGAACTCGACCGCCGTCGCGCGGCCATTTTCGATCACCACGCGCTCGACCAGCACGTTGATCTCCAGCCGCAGATGGTCCTCGCGGGCGTCGAGCACCGGCCGCAGGAAGGCATTGAAGGCGCTCAGCCGGCGCCCGCGCCGCTGGTTGACCTGGAAATAGGAGGAGCCCTCGTTGTCGCCGGTGTTGAAGTCGTCGATCTTGGCGATGCCGGCCTCGGCCGCCGCCTCGCGGATGGCATCGAGGATCGCCCAGCGCACACGCGGATGCTCGACGCGCCATTCCCCGCCGCTGCGGTGCAGGCCGCTCTCGCCCGGGCCGATATGGTCCTCGTGCTTGAGGAAATAGGGCAGCACGTCGTCCCAGCCCCAGCCGGAAAGCCCGAGCTGGCGCCAGCCGTCATAGTCGGCGGCCTGGCCGCGCATATAGACCATGGCGTTGATCGCCGAGGAGCCGCCCACGACCTTGCCGCGCGGATAGGCCAGCGCCCGGCCGCCGAGGCCCGGCTGTGCCTCGGTCTTGAACAGCCAGTCGGCGCGCGGATTGCCGATGGCGAAGAGATAGCCGACCGGGATGTGGAACCAGATCCAGTCGTCGCGCCCGCCGGCCTCCAGCACCAGCACCCGCGTCCTGGGGTTTCGCGACAGCCGGTTGGCGACGACGCAGCCCGCCGAACCGGCGCCGATCACGACATAGTCGAAACGGCCGATCGTGCGGCGGTCGGTCTCTTCGGCTGCGGCCATGGCGTCCCTCGGGGCTGCGGCGGGTGCGCTCCCGCTCTGAGCCAACCGTTAAGCGGCGCGGCCAGAGGCGGCAATGGCGCGTTGGCGCGAACGGCCTGTGCAGGAGGCCTCAAACCCGTGGCATCCACGGCCCGCCGCTTGCTTGGCCCCTCTCGAAGGGTTGTTATGGCGCCGCGGCCTTGCGCCGCCCGCCCGGGAGAGTGTCGATGGGATATCGCGTCGCGATCGGCACGCGCAGCTATCTCTTCAGCGATCTGAAGGAACTGATGGCGAAGGCGACGCCGCCGCGCTCGGGTGACCGGCTGGCCGGGCTCGCGGCCGGGTCGATGGAAGAGATGATGGCGGCGAGGATGGCGCTGGCCGATCTGCCGCTGCGCACCTTCCTGCACGAGGCGCTGATTCCCTACGAGGCCGACGAGGTCACGCGGCTGATCGTCGATCGTCACGACGCGGCGGCCTTCGCGCCGATCGCCTCGCTGACGGTCGGCGCCTTCCGCGACTGGCTCTGCTCGGACGCCGCGACCCCGGAGGTCCTCGCCAAACTTGCGCCGGGCATCACGCCGGAAATGGCTGCCGCGGTCTCCAAGCTGATGCGCAACCAGGACCTGATCCTCGTCGCCCGCAAATGCCGCGTCGTCACGCGCTTCCGCAACACGCTCGGCCTGGCGGGCCGCATGGCGGTGCGCATCCAGCCCAACCACCCGACTGACGATGCCGCCGGCATCCTCGCCTCGACCATCGACGGGCTGAGCTATGGCTGCGGCGATGCGGTGATCGGCATCAACCCGGCCTCCGACAGCACCGCCAAGATCGGCGAGCTCCTGCGCCTGCTCGATGCGCTGATCGCGCGCTTCGCGATTCCGACGCAGGCCTGCATCCTGACCCATGTCACCTCCTCGATCGCGCTGATCGAGCAGGGCGCGCCGGTCGATCTCGTCTTCCAGTCGGTCGCGGGCACGCAAGCCGCCAATGCCTCCTTCGGCGTCACGCTGGCGCTGCTGCAGGAGGGGCTGGAGGCCGGCCGTTCGCAGAAGCGCGGTACGGTCGGCGACAACGTCATGTATTTCGAGACCGGCCAGGGTGCGGCGCTCTCGGCCAATGCCCATCACGGCGTCGACCAGCAGACGCTTGAGGCGCGCGCCTATGCGGTCGCGCGGGCCCATCAGCCGCTTCTGGTCAACACCGTCGTCGGCTTCATCGGCCCGGAATATCTCTATGACGGCAAGCAGATCATCCGTGCCGGGCTGGAGGACCATTTCTGCGGCAAGCTGATGGGCGTGCCGATGGGCTGCGACATCTGCTACACCAACCATGCCGAGGCCGATCAGGACGACATGGACACGCTGCTCACCCTGCTGGGCACGGCCGGCGTCAACTTCATCATGGGCGTGCCCGGCGCGGACGACGTGATGCTGAACTATCAGTCGACCTCCTTCCACGACCAGCTCTACATCCGCGAGGTGCTCGGCCTGCGGCGCGCCCCGGAATTCGAGGACTGGCTGCTGCGCATGGACATCACCGACGCGGCCGGCCGGCTGAGTTCCGGCCAGGGCGGGCCGGCTCTGCTCGCCGCCCTGCAGGACCGCGCGGCGTGAGCGGCCCCGAGAAGCCGCCAGCGGCCCCCGGCCGCTTCGCCGATCTCGCGCGGCTGACCCCTGCCCGCATCGCGCTCGGCCGCTCGGGCGCCTCGCTGCCGATGCACGAGGTGCTGCGGTTCGGCCTCGCCCATGCCCAGGCGCGCGATGCGGTGCATGCACCGTTCCGCCCCGACGAGGTCGCCGCCGCGCTTGCGGGTCTCGGGCTCCAGACGCTGGCGGTGGAAAGTGCGGCCCGCTCGCGCGAGGATTATCTGCGCCGGCCGGACTGGGGGCGCACCCTGTCGCCGGAGAGCCTCGCCGGGCTGCAGGCCCGCCAGGGCCGGTTCGATCTCGCCCTCGTCGTCGCCGACGGGCTCTCCTCCACAGCCGTCCACCAGAACGCCGTGCCGCTGGTCGACGCCCTGCTCCCCTTGCTCCGCCGCCAGTCGCTGACGCTCGCGCCCGTCGTCGTCGCCGCGCAGGCGCGCGTCGCGCTCGGCGATGCCGCGGGCCAGGCGCTGGGGGCGCGCATGGTTCTCGTCCTGGTCGGCGAACGGCCGGGCCTGTCCTCGCCGGATTCGCTCGGCGCCTATCTCACCTTCGCGCCGCGGACGGGGCTGACCGACGAGGCGCGCAACTGCATCTCCAACATCCGCCCCGGCGGGCTGGGCTTCGCCGAGGCGGCCTTCCGGCTCGCCTGGCTGATCGCCCAGGGCTTCCGCCATTCGCTGACCGGCGTCGGCCTCAAGGACGAGAGCGACGCGGCGCTGGAGGCGGGCGCAGCCGCCGGGCTGCTGCCGGAGGGCTGACCGCCCTCAGCCGGCGAAGCCGCCCTCCGCCAGGAAGGCCTGCTCCTCGGGAGTTGTCTCCCGTCCGAGCAGGGCGTTGCGATGCGGGAAGCGCCCGAAGCGCCGGATCACCGCGCGGTGGCCTTCGGCATGCTCCGCCGCATCGCCGCCGAGCGGTGCACTCAGCGCGACCGAGACGTCCTGGTCCGCGAGATCCTCGGAATGGCAGAACGGCAGGTGCAGGAAGAGCCGCAACTCCGGCTCGGTCGCCTCGCCATGGCCGCGCGCCTGCGCCAGCCGCGCGAAATGCCGGGCCAGCGGGTCGGTCGCATACATATGCGCCGTGCCGCGGAAGCTGTTGCGCGGGAACTGGTCGAGCAGGATCGCCAGCGCCAGGCTGCCCGGCGCGCTCTCGGCCCAGCCGTCCAGCTCCCGCCGCGCCGCCGCGAAATGCAAGCCCAGGAAGCGCTCGCGGAACAAGGCGTCGAAGGCCGCGTCCTTCCTGAACCAGCGCTCGGCACCAGCGTCGCGCCAGAAATCGATGACGGACTGCGCCGTGTCGACCGCGCCGCGACGAGGGCCGCCCGTGATGTCCTGCTGCATACCCGCGCTTCTCCTGTCCGGCGCCTGCCGCCCGGCCGCTCCATCCCCCGCTGGGAACAGGCGCACCCCGCGCGGGAGGGGCTTGATAACGTTGGGTCAACCGCGTCATCTGGAGGGGTGACGCCGATGCTGCCGCCACGACCCCGTGAACAGCCGACGGCCGAGGACAGGCCCGGCGGGCCGGTCCACGCGTTCGTCAGCCATGATATTGCCGAGACACAGGCCTGGCTCAATGCCAGGCTGCGCCGCGACATGCGGCTGGAGGCGCTGGGCACGGACGGCTTCGAGGCCCGTCTGACGGCCCGGGCGCTGGCCGGAGCCCATCTGATCCGGGCTGAATATCCTGCCGGGATGCGGCTGAAACGCGGCGACGCGCGGGACGATCTGAGCATCCGCATCGTCGAAGCCGGCGGCAGCCTGTATTCCGCGGGTCGGCAGACGCTCGCCGCGGTGCCGGGGCGCGGGCTCGTGCTCAACACCGGCCTGTGCGAATCCGGCGAATACGGGCGCGGCAGCGTCCACACGACCTTCACCCTGCCGGGGGAAGAGGTCGCCCGTATCCTGCAGGGGGCCTTCGGGCGGCCCGCGACCGAGCGTCTCGTCATCGCCGCGAGCGTCGATCTCGACTCGGCGGACGGAGCCACGGTCGCGGGATTGATGGCGGCGATGGCGGCGGGTCTCGCGGGCGAGGCTCCGCTGGCGGCGGCCCCCCAGGCCGCGCGGTCGCTGCGCGACGCACTGGTCCTGCTGGTGCTGGCGCGCTTCCCGAACCCTTATTCAGGCTGGTTCGAAACCGCGGCGCCTGCACCGGCGCCCTGGCAGATCCGGCGCGCGGTGGCCTTCATCGACGCGCATGAGGCCGGCCCTCTGACGGTCCAGGAGGTCGCAGAGGCGATCGGCATCGGCCTGCGCTCGCTCCAGGAAGGCTTCCGCAAGCACAAGCACGTCTCGCCGCACGACTACATCAAGCAGGCGAGGCTGGCCCGGGCCCGCAGCGAACTGCTCGACCCGGCCTCCACGCGCTCGATCGAGGCGATCGCCCGGCACTGGGGCTTCGTGAACCGCGGTCACTTCGCGCTCGATTACCGCAACGCCTTCGGCGAACAGCCCTCCGAGACCCGCCGCCGCCGCTGATCCGGCCCGGCCCAGGCCGCATCGTTTCGGCACATCGCCGACGATCGGTCGCGGCCCGTGATTCGGTTGCCCATAGGGAAGGCACGCTCAGCGAACATGGTGAATCAAGTCTTGCCGCGGCGGGCCGGTGCGACTCCGCGCACGCGACTCCGACTCCGGAGGCGCGCATTCGTATCCACGCGATTAAAATAAAAGACCGCATTTTTAAGTGAATTATAAGATTGTTAGGCTAATTTTTTTGTATGTAGCCCAGAATATCGAAGTAACGATGAGCTCAGGATCAAGACGATGAGCAAGACAAATGCCGGTGATCCGAAAAGGTTCCAGGCCGGGGCGGATTCGACGCTTCGAAACGCCAAGGCGACGGCCGCGGCCCTGACGACGTTGCTCGATTCGGGGACGGGTCTGGAGATCGACTGCTCGGGTGTCGAGCAGGCCGACATCACCTTCGTGCAGATGCTGGTCGCGGCGCAGCGCAGCTGCGCGGCGCGCGATCTTCCCTTCGCCCTCGGCGGCCTGAGCGACGTCGTCGCCTCGGCCTTCCACCGGGCCGGCGTCACGCCGCCCGGCTCGATGCCTTCCGAACTGTCCGGGATCTGACCATGGCCACCATCCTCACCGTCGACGATTCGCCGAGCGTCCGACAGATGATCAAGCTCGTGCTCGGCCCGGCCGGGCACACCGTGGTCGAGGCCGGCGACGGCTCGGAGGGCCTCGCCAAGGCCAAGGCGCAGAGCTTCGACCTCGTCATCACCGACCTCAACATGCCGGTGATGAACGGCATGCAGATGATCAAGGCGCTGCGCGCCCTGCCCGCCTTCATGGGCACGCCCATCGTCTTCCTGACCACCGAATCCGACGACGCCGTCAAGCAGGAGGCCAAGGCCGCCGGCGCGACGGGCTGGATCACCAAGCCGTTCAAACCCGAACAGCTGCTGGCCGTCGTCGCCAAACTCGTGAGGGCCTGATGGAACTCGATCCGACGGAAACATTCCGGCAGGAAGCGTCCGAGCTGCTCGACTCGCTCGAGAGCGTCCTGCTCGATCTCGGCCAGTCGCCCCAGAACCGCGACCTGATCGACGCCGCCTTCCGGGCGCTGCACACGATCAAGGGCTCGGGCGCGATGTTCGGCTTCGACAAGGTCGCGGCCTTCACCCATGATTTCGAGACCGCCTTCGACCTGATCCGCAAGGGCAAGATCGACGCGAACCACGAGATCGTCACCGTCTCGCTCTCGGCCCGCGACTACATCCGCACGCTGATCGAGGACCCCGAGTCCACCGATCCGATCATCGGCGACGCGATCGTCGAGGAGCTGCAGCGCCTGATCGGCGCCGGGCCCGCCGCGGCGAAGCAGCCCGCCCCCGCGGCCGGGCCCGTCGCCGAGGCCGCGCCGGAGGCTCCCGCCTCCGCCGGCTGGCGCATCGGGATCGCCTTCGAGCCCGGCATCCTGCGCAACGGCACCAACCCGCTCGTCCTGCTCGACGACCTGCGCGCGCTCGGTCCCTGCACGGTCGAGGCCGACACGGCCGCGATTCCCGTCCTGGCGGAGCTCGACCCCGAGACCTGCCTGATCACCTGGACGGTGACGCTCGAGAGCGCCTGCTCGCAGGACGAGATCGAGGACGTCTTCATGTTCGTCCGCGACGAGATGAAGCTCGTCATCACCCCGCTCGATGCGGCCGGGCAGGGCGGTTTCGGCCTCGATATGTCGATGCCGGCCGAAGCGCCGGTCGCGGCCGGGGAGCCGGTGGCGAAGGCCGAGGCCGCGCCCGCCCCGGCCACCCGCGCGGCGGCGCCGGCCCCCGCCGCGCCCGCCCCCGAGAAAGCCGAGCTGAACCGCCGCGCCGAGGACAAGGGCACCACGACGGTGCGCGTCCAGGCCGAGCGCCTCGACGAGCTGATGGACCGTGTCGGCGAGCTCGTGATCGCCCAGGCGCGTCTCAGCCAGATCGCCCATTCCGGCAACGACCTCGCCATCAAGGCGATCGCCGAGGAGATCGAGCGCCTGGCCTCGGGCCTGCGCGACTCGACGATGGGCGTGCGCATGGTGCCGATGGGCTCGCTCTTCGCCCGCTTCCGCCGCCTGGTCCACGACCTCTCGCGCGATCTCGGCAAGCCGGTCGACTTCGTCACGGTCGGCGAGGACACCGAGATGGACAAGACCATGATCGAGCGTCTCGCCGATCCGCTGGTCCATCTCATCCGCAACGCCATCGACCATGGCATCGAGAGTGCCGAGGACCGCGCCCAGACCGCGAAGTCGGCCACCGGCCGCATCGAGCTGGCCGCCCGCTATGTCGGCGCTCAGGTGCTGGTGACGGTTCAGGACGACGGCGCCGGGCTCAACACCGCCCGCATCCGCGCCAAGGCCGAGGAGAACGGGCTGATCGCGCCCGGCGCCAACCTCAGCGAGCACGAGATCCACCAGTTCCTGTTCCACCCGGGCTTCTCGACCGCCAAGACGATCTCGGCGCTCTCGGGCCGCGGCGTCGGCATGGACGTGGTCAAGCGCACCATCGAGGCGATGCGCGGCACCATCGACCTGACGACGATTCCCGGCCATGGCTCCTCGGTCACGCTGCGCCTGCCGCTGACGCTCGCCATCATCGACGGCCTGCTGATCCGGGTCGGCGAGGGGCGCTACATCATCCCGCTCTCGGCAGTGGAGGAGTGCATCGAGCTCACCGCGGCCGACGAAGCCCGCGCCAAGGGCCGCAGCTTCCTGAACGTCCGCGGCGACCTCGTGCCCTTCCTGCGCCTGCGCGATCTCTTCGATTCCGAGGGCCAGGCCGATCCGCACCAGAAGGTCATCGTCACCTCGATCGGCGACACCCGCGTCGGCCTCGTCGTCGACCAGATCATCGGCAGCCACCAGACGGTGATCAAGTCGCTGTCCAAGCTGCATTCGGACGTCACCATGTTCTCCGGCGCGACCATCCTCGGCGATGGCTCGGCGGCGCTGATCCTCGACGTCGCCCAGCTCGTCACGCTCGGCCAGTCCCGCGCCGAGACCGACAGAACCCCGGAGGCCGCGTGATGACGCAAGCTCAGATGCAGACGCCGGGCCCGGCCTCTGGTGCAGGCCTTCCGCCGATGGGCGAGACCCAGCTCCAGGTGCTGATGGTCGGCCTCGGCAACGAGATCTTCGCGGTCGAGACCGACATGGTCCGCGAGATCATCGACCCCGTGCCGGTGACCCGCGTCGCCGGCGCCCGCTCTTTCTTGCCGGCGCTGATCAATGTGCGCGGCAACGTCATCCCGCTGGCGGATCTGCGCATCCGCTTCGGCATGCCGAAGACCGAACAGACCGCCGATACGCGCATCGTCGTGATCGAGGTCGAGATCGAGGGCGACCCCGTCACGCTCGGGCTGCTCGCCGACAAGGTCTACGAGGTCACCGAGGTCTCGACCCGGCACATGCAGCAGACGCCGCGCCTCGGCAGCCATTGGCGGCCCGAATTCATCCGCTTCATCACCAAGTGGAGCGAAGAATTCGTCATCGTTCCGGACATGTCCCGAATTCTGGGCTGAGTTTTTTGAAGGGTAAGGGGGCTACGAAGATGCGTTTCACGATCAAGGCCAAGCTCGCCACCGCCTTTGGCGTCATCATCACCTTGTCGATGGTTGCCGGCGGGCTCTCCTACCAGGAGCTCGCCAAGATGGAGACGTCCCAGCAGACCATCATCGGTCAGGGACAGCGCATCTCGAAGATCGCCGAGATCCAGAGCCAGCTTCAGGCGCAGGTTCGCGCCGAGAAAAACGCGATCCTCGCCAGCGAGGCGAAGGACATCGAGGCGATGGCTAATGAGATGATGACGCGCCGGGCAAATGCTACGCGCATCAGCTCGGAACTCTATGCGATCGCATCGCCGGAAGGGCGGCGCCTGCTCGATCAGGCGGCGGCCAAGGGCAAGATCCTGAACGACATCCAGGACGAGACCGTCCGTAACGCCAAGCTGAACTCGGCCAACCGCGCCTATGACCTCTGGGCCGCCGAGGGCGTGCCGGCGCTGACGGCACAGAACGCCGCCTATGACGCGGCGCTGGCCGAACTCGCCAAGGCGCCGGATTCGATGCAGCACGCTGTGGCCGGTCGCACGGTCATGACCGCGCGTTACGAGACGGCGCGCTATCTGCGCATGCTGATCGAGACCTTCACGGCCACGACCATGGCGGATCTCGACACGAAGCGCCAGACGCTCGCGAACCAGAGCGAAGTATTCAAGCGCACCAAGGCGGCTGCGGTCGCAGCCCTGAAGGGCGTCGGTGTGGCGACCCAGGACATCGAGAACCGCGGCGAGCAGGTTCTGTCGGTCGGGACACGCGCTTCGGAGATCGCCCGCGAGGGCGGTGTCATCAAGGCGACCGACATGACGAGAAGCGAAGGCCGCAAGGCACTGCTCGAAACCCTGGCGGCTTATGACGCCTACACCGCCTTCGCCGAGAAGCGCATGGCCGAGATCGCCTCTGAAGCCACCTCGGCAGCGGCCTTCGCCAAGACGCTGCTGCTCTCGATCGTCGCCGCCTCGCTGCTGATCGCCATCGCTGCCGCCGTCTGGATCGCGCTGAACATCAGCCGTGGTGTCGCCGGCGCCGTCGCCATCGCCAACGCCGTTGCGGCCGGCGACCTGACGCAGACCGCCAAGGTGCAGTCGAACGACGAGGTCGGCGATCTCGTCACCGCCCTGAACGGCACGGTCGAGAAGCTGCGCGAGGTCGTCGGCCAGGTCACCTCCGCCGCCGAGAACATGTCGTCGGGCTCGCAGGAACTCTCGGCCAGCGCCGAGCAGCTCTCGCAGGGCTCGACCGAGCAGGCCTCGTCGACCGAGGAGGCCTCCTCCTCGATGGAGGAGATGGCCGCCAACG